>ENA-ORTM01000607-ORTM01000607.1-human-gut-metagenome-genome-assembly--contig:-NODE-607-length-42969-cov-2.884047_pt1 | contig 42969 bp, 45 predicted proteins | sample MGYA00241909_ERZ509182 | MGnify/ENA primary metagenome ERZ509182 (study PRJEB26280, sample SAMEA2338855) | human gut metagenome | biome: human gut; feature: human-associated habitat; material: faeces...
TACAGGTAGAAATTGTAGACGGAGTCGGATAGAAATCCTGCACCTGCTCCGGCATGTACCCCAGCTCCCGCAGATACTCCGCCAGCTCCACCGCATCCTTCATGGTACAGCCTGGATGGGAGGACATCAAATAGGGAACCAAAAACTGTTTCCTTCCGCAGGCTTTGTTCATTTCCTCATATTTTTTTACAAATTTCAGGTAAACGGAATGCTCCGGCTTTCCCATCTTATCCAAAACCCGACGGGATACGTGCTCCGGCGCCACCTTCAGCTGACCGCTCACATGATATTTTACCAGCTCCTGCAAAAATGTATCGTCCCGGTCTGCCATCACATAGTCAAACCGGATTCCGGAACGGACAAACACCTTTTTCACCTTTGGCAAAGCCCGCAGCTTCCGCAGCAGCTCCACATAGTCCCTATGGCTTACCTTAAGATTTTTGCAGGGCGTGGGAAAAAGACACTGACGGTTTTTACAGACCCCTGCGTGAAGCTGCTTCTCACAGGAGGGCTGCCGAAAATTGGCAGTGGGGCCTCCCACATCGTGAATGTATCCCTTAAAATCCGGTTCCTCTGTCATCAAAGAAGCTTCCTCCAGAATCGATTCATGGCTCCTTGTTTGAATAATCCGCCCCTGATGAAAAGTGAGGGCGCAGAAATTGCAGCCTCCAAAGCATCCCCGGTTGCTCACCAGGCTGAACTTTACTTCTTCAATGGCCGGGACTCCCCCAAAAGCCTCATAGGAGGGGTGGTAGGTTCTGCTGTAGGGCAGGCCGTATACCTCGTCCATCTCCTCCTGGCTTAAGGGCCTGGCGGGAGGATTCTGCACCACATAAACAGTGTCGTACCGCTCTGCCATCCGCTTTCCGCAGAAAGGATCTGTGTTGCAGTACTGTTTATAAAAACTTGCGGCATAATTGGCCGGATCCTGCAAAAGTTCCTCATAGGAGGGCAGAAGCTCACAGTCATACACCTGACCAATCTCCTTTGTTCTGTAACAGGTGCCTGGGATAAAGGTAAGATCCTTCACCCCGATTCCTGCATCCAGGGCATCTGCAATCTCCACGATAGAACGCTCCCCCATACCGTAGGAGATCAAATCTGCTCCGCAGTCCATTAACAGAGAACGCTTCATGGAATTGCTCCAGTAATCGTAATGAGCCATCCGCCGCAGACTGGCCTCGATTCCCCCTGCGATAATGGGCGTGCGCTTGTATACCTGGCGGATCAGATTCGAATATACCATCACTGCCCGATCCGGCCGCTTTCCCATCACACCCCCGGGAGTATAGCTGTCCCTCTGCCGGTGCTTTCTGGAAACTGTATAGTGGTTTACCATGGAATCCATATTTCCGGCAGTCACCAGGAAGCCCAGTCTCGGCTCTCCCAGCGCTGTGATACTCTTTGGATCTTTCCAGTCCGGCTGAGAAATAATTCCCACAGAATATCCGTGTGCCTGGAGAACCCGACTGATAATCGCGTGGCCAAAGGAGGGATGGTCCACATAGGCATCCCCTATCACATACACAAAATCCAGCTGCTCCAGATTTTGTCTTTTCATATCCGCTCTGCTTATAGGAAGAAATTCCCGGTTCATTTTATCACCTCATAGGTTTGATCCAACACTTCATGAAAATTTCTGATATAATAATCTGCCAGACCGCAGATTTCCGCTTTCCGTTCCAGGGAAAACTCATCTTCAACGGCACAAACCTGCATCCCGGCATTTTTCCCTGCCAGAATCCCCATCGGCACGTCCTCAAACACAATACACTGCTCCGGCTCCACCTGCAGCCGGTGTGCCACAGCCAGATACACATCCGGGGACGGCTTTCCTTTTGCCACATCGCAGGAGGTAAGAATGCAGTCAAACATCCCGTCCACCTGGTTGCTCACAAGAGCCGCCATAGCCAGATCAATGTGATTGCTGGTGGCGATCCCCAGCTTCATTCCCCTGGACTTCATCTCCTGCAGCAGCTCCAAAGCTCCCGGTTTTAAAAATACCCGGTTCGCATAAATATCATAGGCCATTTTATTCCAGTCTGCCTTGATTTCCTCCACAGTCTGAGGAAGCTGGAATTTTTCCTTAAAATAGCAGGCCGTCTCCGTAAATCCCATCCCTTCAATCTCAAACTGCAGCTTCTTTGGCAGTTCTTTTCCAAAACGACCCAAATACTCAATATCAATGTCACGCCACATCCACATGGAATCCATCAGCGTTCCGTCCATGTCAAAGATGGCTGCTTTTTTTTGTTCTAACATGCGCTCTCAACCCTTCTATTTCCTGTTCTGTCAATTTCCGCCATTCCCCTGGCTTCAGCCCCGCATCCAGCGTAAGAGAGCCCATGGAAAGGCGCTTTAGATACATCACCTGTTTGCCCACTGCCTGGAACATCCGCTTAATCTGATGAAACTTCCCTTCCCGGATGGTAACCTGCACCTGCGTGCCGTCCTCCCCCAGCTCCAGTCTGGCAGGCAGCGTTTTTTTCTTCTCCCCGATATCCAACCCATCCTGAAACCGTTGGATATCCCCCTCATCCGCCGGCCGATCCAGCCTTGCGAAATACGTTTTATCCACATGCTTTCTGGGAGACAGCAGCTCATGGGCCAAAGCTCCGTCATTGGTAAGCAGCAGCAGGCCCTCCGTATCCAGGTCCAGCCTCCCTACCGGAAACAGCTCCTCCTTCCCTGGAACCCTGATCAGATCCAGCACCACCGGCTGGCTGGGATCCTTGGTGGCAGATACATATCCTGCAGGCTTGTTCAGCATATAATACTGAAATTCCTCCCGCAGGATCCGTACTCCCCGACAGCAAACCTCATCCATTCCTGGATTCACCTTCTGCTCCGGCTTTTTTGCTTCCTCACCATTCACCCTTACCAGTCCCTTTTTCAGAAGCTGCTTCACCTCTGACCGGGTTCCGCAGCCTGCGTTGGACAAATACTTATCCAGTCTCACCTGTGTCATCGTTCTCTCCTGTTTTCTATACAGTCCAATTCAAGCACCTTTCGCTTTGCTGTTCTTCCCTACATCATCCGCCACCCGGGCTGATATTTGTTTCGAATGGTTCCGTTCACGCCTTTTCCCCAGCCCAGAGGATAGCCGTCACAGCAGACTAACACCCAGCCAGTTTTCTCCTGGTCCGTCTCCAGTGTCTCTCCTCTTAAATAGCGAAGCACATTGGGATCCGCGGAAGAAAATTCCACCCGATTGGGAAATTTCTCTGCTCTTAAGGCCATGGCCAATGCCTGGGATGGCTCAAACCGCTGCTTTTTCACCGTTCCAAGAAGCAGGCCGGTGCGAAGATACCGAAGTTTGGGAACCTGTATTCCTTCCGGCATCCAAAAAAGGCACTCCTCCCTCTGTTCGATCTTTCCCTGCTCCGGCAAAGAAAGCTGTATGTTCTCCAAAAATTCCTGGGCTTCCCTGGGAAGTCTGCCTGCTCTTTCATTGGCTCCCTGCAAATCTTTGCCTGCCACAGCCCCCTTCTCTCTTCTTTTTCCGCTCTTTTTTTCTTTTTTTCTGTTTTCTTTCTGTTCTCTCTCAAAAGCATCCTGCCTGTTTTCACTCCAGGCTGCAAAGCCCCCGCCTTCCAAGCTCCGGACTTTGTTTCCTTTCTTTTCGGATGGCTCGGCTTCCGGCACCGTCCCGTCAGATCTGACTCCTGCTTTTTCCTCAGGAGAACTGCAAAGTGGCCTTCTCCCTCCATCCTGTGAGGCCAGATGCGGATGCTCTTCTTTGCCACTTCCCTGCCCTCCTGGGTATCCTCCAGAGCAAAACCAGGAGCAAAGCCCTCATACCCCGCTGCCTCCTGAAGCTCCATCTGGGGAAAGCGCTTTAAAAGTTCTAAGATCACCTGCTCATCCTCTCTAGGAGAAAAGGTACAGGTAGAGTAGAGCAGAACCCCTCCCGGCCGCAGCATTCCCACCGCACAGGTAAGAATCTGAAGCTGCAAAGGCCCGTACGATTTCGGCCCCCGCTCCTGCCAGCTTTTGATCAGCCCCGGTTCTTTCCTAAACATTCCTTCCCCGGAGCAGGGCGCATCCACCAGAATCCGGTGAAAAAATTCCGGGAACACCTTCAGAAGCTGCTCCGGGTTCTCCGCCGTCACCAGACTGTTGGTGACTCCGGCCAGCTCCAGATTTTTCAATAAACCTCTGGCCCTGGAAGCGCTGATATCATTTGCCACCAAAAGTCCCTGGCCTGCCAGCCTGGCTCCCAGCTCTGTGGCCTTTCCTCCCGGTGCGGCGCAAAGATCCAGAATCCGTTCTCCCGGCTGCGCAGACAGACGGCTGGCTGGCACCATCGCGCTTGGCTCCTGAATATAATACAGTCCTGCATAATAGTGCGGATGCTTTGTCACCGGATCCTCCTTCCGGTAAAAAAATCCATTCTCAACCCAGGGAATCGGGGTCAGCTGAAAAGGCGTGATTTTTAAAAATTCCTCCGTGGATATCTTGGCAGTATTTACCCGCAGTCCCTGCTTTTTTTCTTTTCCATAGCACTCCAAAAAGGAAGGGTACTCCTCTCCCAACAACGCTTCCATGCGTTTCGTAAATTCAGAAGGCAATTCCATGAAAACTCCATTCTGCTGTTTTTTCCCATCCCTGTCCGCAGGACAGCGCCTCATGTACACGGATGCTATACAGCTCGCTTGATCCTATTTCTTAATCTGTACGTTCTATGAATTTCAAGTATAGCACATCTTCCCTTCAAGAGCTACATATATATGGAATAAAACAAGCTGAGGAACCTTCTATGAAACGCATTCTATTCTCCCTAGGGCTGCTGGCTCTTCTCACCTTTCTTCTGCTCTCTCCCCAGACTGCCCTTCAGTGCGCCAGAAACGGCCTGGCCTTATGGTATCAGAATCTGGTTCCTGTGCTTCTCCCTTTTATGATTCTGTCCAATCTTATGATCCGTTTGAATCTGGTGGCCGCCATTGCAGGAATCGTTCATCCCGTCCTGCACCTGGTTTTCGGCACCTCCATCCATGGAAGTTATGCGATTCTGTCAGGTTTTCTCTTTGGCTGTCCCATGGGAGCCAAGGTCGTTCACGATCTGCTGGAAGAACAGTCCATCTGTCAGGAGGAAGCCGAATACCTCATCAGCTTTGTCAACAATTTAAGCCCCGCCTTCGTCATCACTTACCTGGTGCAGGAGAGCCTCCAATCTCCCGCCCTCCTTGGCCCTACCTTGGCCATTCTCTACGGTGCCCCCCTGATCTCTGCCCTGATATTTGCCCCCAAATATCGGAAAAAAGCTGCTTTTGTCTCCAGGAAAAAGAATAAGGCATCTAAAGCCCTGCCGCAGCTGGAACTTGTAGATGCCTGTATTTCAAACGGTATTGTGACTATTGCGCAGCTGGGGGGCTACATCCTGCTGTTCTCCCTGATTACTGGAATGCTCCAGGTACTTCCACTGAAAAATAAACTTCTTCTCTGCCTTTTGGGCAGCCTGACGGAAATCACCAACGGAATCCGGATGCTCTCCCAATGCAGCTTCCCCTTTCCGCTCCGCTATCTGTGTCTGATCTGTCTGTCCGCCTTCGGCGGCTTCTGCGCGCTGATGCAGACCCTCTCTGTTTTTCCCATGAAAAAACAGACCCTCCGTCACTATCTGGTATCCAAAGGGATCATTTTTTTCATTGCTCTGTTTTTCAGCCTGATCTTCTGCCAAAGCCTCTGACCGATACACTGTCATTTGGCTCATGCGCTCTTCCACTGTCAAGCTTCCGGCCAGTCTGAAATTCGCCTCTCCCCAGACAGTTCTGAAAAGTTACTCCTCAGCGTCTCCCTCTGCCGGCTCCTCGGTAGCCATGGTATAACTGGAGGGAGCAGCCTGGGGCGAAAGCTCCTGACGATTCTTGCTCACAATATCATAGCAGGACTGAATGGAGTTAATAAAGTTATTGTACTTGGTGCCTGCGGCATCAATGGTATGGCTCATAATCTTTTCCAGGTTATCCAGCATCTCGTCGGTGTAGGAAATGGCGCTCATGCGAATGTTGTTGGAATCTGTAGTAGCATTGTCAATGATCTCCTGCGCCTGTGCATTGGTCTGCTGCAACAGTTCGTTGGACTGCTCCAAAGCTCTCTGCATTACCTCGCTCTCACTGACGATCCGATCCGCCTTAGCCTGGGCATCTGCAAGGATGGCGTCTGCCTTAGCCTGGGCATCCTCTAAAATAGCGTCCTTATTGCTGATGATCTTCTGATAACGCTTGATTTCATCCGGCGTCTTCATGCGAAGCTCGCGCAAAAGTTCCTCCAACTCTTCCTTATTTACCACGATCTTGGTGGAAGATAAAGGCTGAAATTTACAGCTGTCTACGTACTCCTCAATCTCTTCAATAATCTGTTCAATTCTGCTGCTCATAATAATTCTCCTTATTAATATTTTACCCCTTTTTATACTTTTCCGTTACCCTACGGCAGATACGATCCACCACTGCCTCCGGTACAAAATGTGTGATATCTCCTCCATAAAACGCAACTTCCTTCACTGTGGTGGAACTGATATAAGCATATTTTAAATTCGTAGTGAAAAAGAGAGTGTCCACTCCGGAATCAATAATCCGGTTGGTGTGAGCCATCTGCAGCTCATACTCAAAATCTGTAATTGCCCGCAGTCCTCTCACAATAAACTTGGCATCACATTTTCTCACAAAATCCACAGAGAGTCCTGAAAATGCCTCCACTCTCACATTACTAATATCTTTAGTTACATCCAGTAACATATTAACACGTTCTTCCACAGAAAACAATGGGGTTTTTTCATGATTTATCAAAACCCCAACGATCAGCTCGTCCACAAGACTGGCTGACCGCTCTATAATATCAAGATGTCCGTAGGTCACCGGATCAAAGCTCCCCGGATACACTGCTCTTCTCATGGTACGCTTCTCCTTAAAAACATATGCACATTGGTCTTATATTCTTTTCTCCGGATCACCTGATACCCAAGGTTCTCCAGATAGGAAAAATCTGTGCCCATAGACGCTTCCACAATGATCAGCGTCTCCTCATCTGCAAGACTGCTGTCCTTTAAAGCTTCCAGCACCCGCTTTTCCCACAACTCATCATAGGGAGGATCCATAAAAATAATCTGAAACGGCCGTCCTCCCTCCAGCCTGGCAAGACCGTACAGCACATCTCCTGCAATCACCTTTGCCTGGCTCTCCAGCTTTGTAAAAGATAAATTCTCCCGGATGCACTCCACTGCTCTGCGATTATTTTCCACAAAAACAGCTTCTCTGGCTCCCCGGCTCAAAGCTTCAATCCCAATTCCTCCGCTGCCGGAAAAGAGATCCAGAAATCTGCAATCTCCCACTTCCTCCTGCAGCATATTAAAAAGCGTTTCCTTAATCCGATCCGTAGTGGGCCGGGTTGCAGTTCCAGAGACTGTCTTTAAGGGCAGCCTTCTGGCCTTTCCTGCAATGACTCTCATATTTTGTCCCTTTTCTATAGCATAAAGTAATCTGGCCGGAGCCTATCCCCCGGCCGTTTTTCATTATAAATTTTCGTTTTCTATCTGTCAATTATCTTTTTCATAACAGCCCAGGCTTTTAAATAACCGGGCGCATGTTTTCCCGCCAGTCCAGATCTCCGTTAGCCAGTCCCAAAACCATAGACTCTGCGGTGGCAATATTGGTAGCAATCGGAATATTATACTTGTCACAGCTTCTGGTAATAGAATAAATATTCGCCTCATTGGGGCTGTTCACAATAGGATTGTAAAAAAAGATTACAAGATCCATGTAATCCCGCTCAATCATATCAATAAACTGCTCCTCGCCTCCCACACTGCCGGAGAGAAACTTATGCACCTTGAGATTCGTGGCTTCCTCAATGCGGCGCCCCGTCATCTCTGTGGCATACAACTCATGCTTGGCCAATATATATTTGTACGCAAGGCAAAAGTTTTCGATTAAGTTTTTTCTGGTGTTATGTGCAATAAATCCAATGTTCATTCTAGCATCTCCCATCCAATATCCATATCGGGTCACTTTATTGTATCAAAACAAAATAAAAATTACAACTATTTTTTGTAAAAAACTAGTAAAAACATACAAAAACTTCCAGTTTATATTTTGACGGGGTGCATATACTAGAAGTGCAATCAAAAAATTGCAAATAACCACAAAAGAAAGAAGGAGGCGTTCATTATGGCAAATCGTTCATCTAACACAACAGCAGTACCGGAAGCAAAGGGAGCACTGGACCGTTTCAAATTTGAAGTGGCAAATGAGCTGGGTGTACCTCTCACCAACGGATACAACGGAAACCTAACCTCCAAACAGAATGGTTCTGTCGGGGGATATATGGTGAAGAAAATGATCGAAGCTCAGGAAAGACAGATGTCCGGCAGCGATATGAGCACCAAGATGCAGTAAACAAAAGAAGGACTGCAGTATGCAGAACAGATCTGATATAGGAGAGTGAAAAACTTCGTATATCACAAGAAAAGGGCCGCCGCAAAAGATATTTTTAAATATCCTTTGTGGCAGCCCTTTTTCTTTGATTCCTTATGTCAACAAACTTATAATTCGATTTTACCAGTTGTCTCTTCGTTGATCACATAGTATGCAGCGTTCTCTTCCGGCTTCAGGTAAAGAGTAATGGATTTTAAATCTGCTGCCTTTTTCTTCAGCTCTTTTGTCCAGATGTTTTTAACCTCTTTCACCAGATCCTCTTTATCAATCTCTTTTCCAAGATACTGGAGATAAACAGTCTCTTTTACTACAGGTTTCTTAGCCGGAGCTTTCTTTGCAGCAGTCTTCTCCGCTGCTTCCTTAGGAGCTTCTACCTTTTCTTCTGTCTTTACCGCTTTCTCCGCAGCCTTCCCTGTCTTTTCTGCTGCCTTCTCCTCCTTTGCCTCAACAGCTTTCACTGCCGGTGCTGCCAGGACGGTTTCTTTTTCCGGAGCTTTTTTTGCAGCAGGCTTCTTAACGACAGCCTCTTTTGCCGCAGTTACGCTCTTGGATACGTTTTTCATAATGATCCTCCTATTAATAACAAACCATTCATTTACAGTTGCATCATACTCCTTTGGGCCAGATATTGCAACAAAAAATATCAAAAACACACTATTTTGTGCTAAATGCTCAGATTATCCAACCCTTTTCCCATATATAAGGACAATTTTTTTTGCAATTCCCGGTGTTCTTCCCTCTTCAAATCGCAATCCTCCGCCAAAAGTATTTCCACCGCTTCATTGGCAGACTGCATAATTTTCGCATCTGCAAACACGTCTGCGATCTGAAAATCCAAAAGTCCGCTCTGCCGAATCCCAAACAGATCTCCAGGCCCCCGCAGCTCCAGATCCTTGCCTGCGATCTCAAATCCGTCATTGGATTTATTTAAGATCTCCAGCCGTTTGGTCACTGCCTCATTGTCTGAGCTATGAACCATGATACAGTAGGACTGATGGTTTCCTCTGCCCACCCTGCCTCTTAACTGATGCAGCTGAGCCAGGCCAAAGCGCTCTGCATTTTCAATCATCATCACTGTGGCGTTTGGCACATCCACTCCTACTTCGATCACTGTGGTAGACACCAGCACCTGAATCTCCATTCTCAGGAAACGCTCCATGATCTCATTTTTCTCCCTGGGCTTCATCTTTCCATGGAGGTATTCTACCAGAATGGACGGTGGAAGATATTCTCTCAGTTTTTGTGCATAGTCTACCACATTCTCTGCCTCAATGCTCTCGCTCTCCTCCACCATAGGGCAAATCACATAGGCCTGGCGCCCCTTTTCCACTTCTTTTCGAATAAACTCATAAGCTTTGGGGCGGTAAGCAGTTCCCACCACACAGTTTTTAATGGGCAGGCGGCTGGCCGGAAGCTCATCGATCACAGACACATCCAGATCTCCATAGAGGATCACTGCCAGGGTTCTTGGGATAGGAGTTGCACTCATTACTAATGTATGCGGCAACTCTCCCTTATATGCCAGTGTTTCCCGCTGTTTTACGCCAAACCGATGCTGTTCGTCTGTGATCACCAGCACCAACTTATGATAGACCACTTTTTCCTGTATCAGCGCATGGGTGCCGATCACCACAGAAGCCTCCCCGCTCTCAATGGCCGCGTAGGCTTCCCGCCGCTCTCTGGCGGTCAGCGAACCGGTGAGCAGTACCGCCCGGTAAGGCAGCTGCTGCTTCTCCATCAGTTTTACAAAGGCCTCATAATGCTGTCTTGCCAGCACCTCTGTGGGCGCCATCAAAGCCCCCTGGGCACCGTTTCCTGCTGCCATCACCAAGGCCAAAAAGGCGATTATGGTTTTCCCGGATCCCACATCCCCCTGCACCAGCCTGGCCATCACCTTCTGCTTGGTCATATCCTCCTGTATCTGCGTCCACACACGGCTCTGCGCTGCTGTCAGACGATAGGGAAGCCCCAAAAGCAGCTCCTCCGTCTGAGACACTCTTTGCAGCTCATAGCTGTGGCACACCTCCTCCCGGGAGGCTTTCAGTCTCCGAAGTGCCAGAATGAAAAGAAAAAATTCATCAAACACCAACCGTTTTCTGGCTATCAGCATCTCCTGAAAATCCTTTGGAAAATGGATCTGACGGATCGCATAGTTATACTCTGCCAGATCGTAACGCTCCCGGAGCTTTCTAGGCAGAAAGTCCCTGGACAGATCCAGACCCTCCAGCGCCTGCTTAAGCGCCCGCTTAAGCATCCCTTCGGTAAGACCAGACACTAAAGGATACACCGGCTGCAGCTGTTTCAATTTTTCCTCATAGGCAAACACATCATAGATCTGCGGCTGCTGCAAAAATATCGTTTTCCCCTTCTGCTTTACCCTGCCCCGAAACACATACCTGCATCCCGTCTTTACGGTATTCCTTAAATAGGGCATATTAAACCAGGTGACGGAAAGCCTCTCCATGCCCACCCGGATTTTCCCGGTGGTAATCTGGTAACGCCCCAGCCGTTTCATCGCCAAAGATCCCTCAATAAAACCGCAGACGGCATGTATCTGGCCGTCTGCTAATTCCGATATCTGAGTTGGTTCCTGAAACGAATCATAGGTTCTGGGAAAATACGTGATCAGCTCCCCCAAATTGGAAATTCCTGCCCGAAGAAAATTCTGTCTGGTTTTCTCTCCAATCCCCTTGAGCACTGTCAGCTCTGATTCCTGATTCATAGTTTATCCAATCCTATTCTACTGAAATAATGTAATAATAGATGGGCTGCCCTCCGGCATTCACTTCCACATCACAATCCGGATACTGTTCTGAAAGCCGCTCTGTCAGTGCGTCTGCATCTTCTTCCGTCACATCTGCACCGTAGTACACACTGATCAGCTCTGCATCCTCATTCATCATAGCCTCCACAGTCTCCAGGGCGGTAGCTGCAATCTCTTTGCCCACTGCCAGGATCCCATGATCGCCTACGCCCATAATATCTCCCTCATGAATCTCTTTGTCGTCGATCTTCGTATCCCGCACCGCATAAGTAAGCTGCCCTGTCTGAACAGCCCGGATCTCCTCCTTCATAGCCTCCTCGTTCTCTTCCGGCGTCCGCTCGGGAACGTAATTGATCAAAGCTGTGATTCCCTGTGGAATCGTTTTGGTAGGAATCACAATCACCTTTTTATCCTTTGTCATCACCTGAGCCTGATTGGCTGCCAGGATGATATTTTTGTTGTTCGGCAGGATAAAGATGGTATCTGCATTCACCTTTTCAATGGCATTCAACATATCCTCTGTGCTGGGATTCATGGTCTGTCCACCTTCAATCAGGTAATCTGCTCCCAGATCCCGGAAAATGCTGCTTAATCCCTGGCCCGCTGACACAGAGATAAAGCCCACATCTTTTTTAGGCATTTTCTGTTCCTCTTCCTTCTGCCTGGCAGCCGCACGGTCTGCTTCCTTGATCAGCTTTTCCTGATGCTCCTCCCGCATATTGTCGATCTTCATCCGGGTAAGGGAACCGTAGGTCAACGCTCTCTGAATCGCCAGGCCGGGATCATTGGTGTGCACATGCACCTTCACAATCCCGTCATCGGATACTACCACAATCGAATCTCCAATGGACTCCAAAAAGCCCTTAAAACTCTGCTCTGTGGACTCTGTGTACTCCTTCTCCAGCATAATAATGAACTCTGTGCAGTAACCAAATTTGATGTCTGCCTCCTGGGCGGTTCCTGCCTGAACGGCCCGTCCTGCGGAAGCTGAGGCCCCTTCGATCTCATAGTCCACTTCCTTGCCTAAGAAGGCATCAAAGGCTCCCTTTAAGATCTGCATCAGACCCTGTCCGCCAGAATCCACCACGCCGGCTTCCTTCAGTACAGGAAGCATCTCCGGAGTGCGCTCCAGAACCTGATCTGCGTATGCAATAACTCCGCTGATAAAAGACTCCAGATCTATCTGGGGATTCTCCTCCAAAAGCTCTACTGCCCGGTCAGCGCCTCCTCTTGCCACGGTCAGAATAGTGCCTTCCTTGGGTTTCATAACTGCCTTGTATGCAGTCTCCACGGCTTTTTGGAATGCTGCGGTCAAAATCTCCGGCGTAAGTTCTTTCTCCTCCCGGATTCCCTTGCTGAAGCCTCGCAGCAACTGAGACAGAATAACACCGGAGTTACCTCTGGCTCCCCGCAAAGATCCGGCAGACATGGCCTTGGCCAGAGTTTCCATAGTAAGATTCTCCAGGCCTGCCACCTCCTTGGCCGCAGACATAATGGTCAGAGTCATATTGGTTCCTGTGTCTCCATCCGGCACCGGGAACACATTCAGCTCATTGATCCACTCTTTTTTTGACTCAAGATTCTTAGCCCCTGCCAAAAACATCTTTGCGCAAAGGCTGACATCTATGGTATTTGCACTCACAGTCATAATCCTCCTTAATCGATGACTCTCACGCCTTCAACAAACACGTTGATCTTCTCAACCTCCATGCCCGTAAAAGCTTCCAGCTTATACTTTACATTGTCCAGCAGATTATTGGCCACAGCAGAGATGCTCACGCCATAGGACACAATCACATGAAAATCCAAGGTAATTTTATTATCCTGAACCCGGACATTAATGCCTCTCTCCAGGTTTTCCTTTTTCAGTAACTTTACGAGGCCGTCTTTCATATTCACGCTGGCCATGCCAACAATGCCAAAACATTCCACAGCAACACTGCCTGCATAGGTAGCAATCACGTTAGTATCGATTACAATCGCACCCAACGCGCTGTTCATACGTCCGCTCATAGTTCATACCTCCAGTATCTGTCTATCCATCCTTCCGTCCCCCGGCAAAAGCCGCTGTTTTCAGGGCAGTCGGATCTCATTATGATTTACTTCTTGGCTCATTGTACCAGATATGGTGAAAAAAGAAAATAAGAATTTTCATATTTATCAAAATATTTCAATTTTTTTTAATTTTTACTTGCAAAATAACAGTCCTTCTGCTAGAATAAACTTTGTTGCAGGTCTGTGATCATCAGACTTAATATGTTCCAAGGAGGTGCTACCATGGCTAGATGTGCTATTTGTGATAAAGGTGCTCATTTCGGAAACAATGTGAGCCATTCTCATAGAAGAAGCAATAAAATGTGGAAATCCAACATTAAGCATGTTGCTTGCAAAGTAAACGGAACTTCTAAGAAACTGTACGTTTGTACTTCCTGCTTAAGATCCGGCAAAGTTGAGAGAGCTTAGTTTTAAAAAATCAAAGGACTTGGGAATTTTTCCCAAGTCCTTTTTTTATCCTTCATGATCTCACAGCGCTTTTTAAAACCCACTGCAGCCTATTCAGGAACTTTTCCAAAACCTGCTCTCCTCTTTTAACATACAAAAAGATTGTACCCAATCAGCAGCAAAAGAAGAATCACCACTGACTGAAAAAACAAATTGGTGATAAAGATGCCGATCAGCATGCCCAGGGCAATGCAAAACAGAGAAAAACCACAGAGACGCTTCATTTGCTGCCGCTTCCTTTTTCTGTCCTTATTCTATTCTATGCAAAAGCTCCGGAAAACTGCATGATTTTTGTTCCTGCTCAGCCTCAAACCATTTCCAATCTCAAAAATTCTCTTCCTTTTCGGCCGCTTCTTTGCAGGCTGCTTCCTCATCCGCATTCATGGTTTTGGAGCCATTTCCTTTCCCGGAAACAAAATTGTTCACCAGATCAGGAACCATATCCAAAATTTTCGTCACCCCATCCTGCTGTTTTACATTTACCAGTTTGGTAGTACCATCCTTAATAACCAGAATGGCACTGGGAGACATTTTTCCTCCCATACCGCCGCCTCCGTTATTTTTCCGCTCCTCATGTTTGGCTGACGCAGCCACGCCAAAGGTGACGTCCACCAGGGGAAGGATAATGGTATCTCCAATGTGAATCGCATCCCCCACTACCGTTTTTGTGGTAATAAAATTCTCCATTCCCTTAAATAAAGAATCTACCGTTGTCTGAAAATTATCTGCCATTGCTTTGTCCTCCTTTGGCTTTTACTTTTCTTATCCATTTTCTTAATTCCTGATCCCTCCACAGCAAAAACGCTGTCCTTACCAGGCACCAGACCTGAATACGGCCCTTTATCACAATATCTCCTTCCAGAATTTGCTCCTGAAAATCAGGCTGAAATGAAAACTCCTCTGCACAGGCAGGCAAAAGCAGATAAATTGCTCCCGCCAGCGCTCCTGTGACATCCGGCGCTCCCGTTCCTAAACGAAGCCATCCTTTTATCTTTCTTGGCCCGTAGGACCGCAGCAAATACCCAAGATGCCCCAAAAGTCTTTTGTAAACTGCTCTTGACTCCTGCTGCAAAAAGGGCTCCACCTTTTTCTTCAAACTCTCCCAGCCTTCCCGCAGAGCTTCCCCTCTGCTCTCGCCCTCATCCAGGAACTCCGAAATCTTCCACCAAAACTCCCAAACCCGATTCGGAAGGGTGACTATAAATTCCCAGAGGGCTGCGATCATCTGCCAGAGCCTGCCAAAAAAGGATTTCAGAAAACGAATGGGATGAAGACTTTTCCAAAAACGGAAGCGTTCTTTTTTTTCCACAGGATAAAGAGGCGTCTTCCAACTCTCCTCCGGACTTTGCTCCTTTTCGAAGGCTTCCTGAAAATCCTGCTGACAAAGTTTCCGGCGGGCCATGTCTTTGCTTTCTGCGGTGTCGCGTTCCGTCTCTTTTGGCGCTGTGCTCTCTGCGGTTCCGCTTTCTGCCCCTTCCCAATCTTCGGTCTCTGCAGTCTTTCTTTCCTTCTTTTCTCCTTCTGTATTTTCTCTGTTTCCGGGCGCTTTTCCAGCGTTTTCCTCTTCCCGCTTTTTCTCCGGATCTCCGATCCTCTTTACCGTAATGCCAAAGAGCTTCAGTTTTGCCCAAAAACCGTCATGATCATAGTTTCCCGTAAGACTGATGCTGCGAAGCAGCCAGGAAATGCCTCCGGCTCCAAATAAATCCTCAGAAGTCTTTTTCCCTTCCACCTGATAACGCAGAGGTACAAACAGTACCGCCAGCAGGATTACCAGCATCAGGCTAAGCAAAATCAGCAGAAGAATCCCTATCACTTTCAGTATTCCCAAAATAATTGAAAGCATATACCACTCCTAGTTACTCAAAATAATCCCTGATCCTCACATCCCCGGTCTCCCGGTATACCTGACCCACAATCTCCAAGAAAACCTCCAGCGCTTCTTCCCTTCCGGATGCGATTCCAAGAATCATGGGACAATTTCTCCGGATATAAGAAAAGCGAAGCTGATGCACGGAGAAGATCTCCAGCTGATTAGCCGGATTGGCTGCCAGGGTGATCAGATATGTATTTCCCCGGTAGATTCCTTTATTAATCTCTTTGATCCGTCTCTTTGCATTTTTTTCTGCATTTTTGCCAGTATATAAATCTGAATACCAGTTCATGCACCTTTTCCTTCCATGTTTGCGGAAAGGGGCCCTTGCAAACAATACAACGGCCCCTCCACTTTAGAAATATTTTTTATTTCCCCAAAGATTTTTCTTTTTCAGTTCCAAATATTCATTGTACGCCTTCTCCAGGATCATCTTCTCATTGGAAAACTTCAGAAGATGATAGGCCTCATGAAACTTGTAATATCCTGAGTCTATAAAATACTCCTCTCGCTGTGGTTTACTGTAATAACTGTCCGCCATCATCAGATACCAGTGAACATCCTTTTCCACCGTATCCTCCGGTACGTTGAAAGTATACTGGCTTTTTCCGATGTATTTCACAATAGAAGCTTTTACACCGGTCTCCTCCAGCACTTCTCTCGCGGCGGTATCTTTGTATTCCTCGCCAGCTTCAACAGTTCCCTTCGGTAATACCCATCCTTCATACTTGTTCTTATAGCTCTTATAAAGTACCAGTATTTTACCTCGAAAAATCACCACACCGCCACAGCTCGTTGCTTCAATCACTGCAATCCCTCCTGTTATGCGTTGTGCCTTTTAGACTAGGAACAGTATAACTCTTTTTCTAAAATCCTGCAACCTATTTTATCCGTAATAAGAGTCACCTATATTATCCATAATAATAGGCATTGAAAATCTGTCTGGCAATGGGAACTGCCGTCTGGCTGCCGGTTCCCCCGTCCTCTGCAATCACAGCTACCACAATATCCGGATTATCCACATTGGAAAAACCTACAAACCAGGAGTGGGTTCCCATAGCCCCTTCGGTCTCATACTCAGCGGAACCGGTTTTTCCTGCCGCCGTGTAGCCGTCATAGCTCAGTTCCACTGCCGTTCCGGAGGCAACCGTCTCCTTCATAAACTCTGTAAGGATCTCTGCCTCTTCCGCAGTCATCAGCTTTTCATAGACAGATGGTTTCGTCTCTGAAACGGTGTCCCCATCACTGTTCAAAATACTGTCAATATAATAGGGTTTCATCAGGATGCCTCCGTTGGCCACTGCTGCTGTGATCATAGCCATATGCATGGGGGTCACCAGGGTGTCTCCCTGACCGATGGATGTGGTCATCACTTCACCGTCAGAGGAATCCTTATCCAGTTTAAATACACTGTCACTGTGTATCAAATCGGTTGGCAGAGACGCGTTAAACAAAAACTGCTCCGCCACCTTCTGAAATCCCTTCTTATCCAGCTCCAACCCGATATGGGAAAAAGCGGTATTACAGGAATGGGCAAAAGCAGATTTTAAATCCTCCTGCCCGTGAACATTGCCGTTATAGCAGGTGATCGTCACATCTCCCTGCGTCAAAGCTCCTGTACAATCAAAAGAAAAATCCTGATACTGATTGTTGTGCTCCCGCAGATAGGCCAGAGTGGTTAAAATCTTAAAGGTAGAGCCAGGCGGATATAAGCCCTGAGTAGCCCGATTTAAAAGTGCGCTGTTGCTCTCATCCATCACCATGGTGTCCCAGTCCTGGGAAATGGTGTTGGGATTGAAATCCGGCTTGGAAACAAGAGCCAGGATCTTACCGCTGTCAGGTTCCAACACCACCGCAGCCCCCTTGTAGGATCCAAGGGCATCGTAGGCCGCCTGCTGCAGCTTCACATCCAGAGTCACTACCACGGTATCTCCCTGAGGCTTCTGGCTGTTGTTCTCATCCCGTATCTGATTTAACAGGGAGGAATGAGAGGTGAGCAGTTCATTATTCATCTCCGCCTCCAGCCCCGCCTTTCCATTGCTGGAATAACCAACCACATGAGCGAACACATTTTCGTAAGGATAATAGCGGTTTTCTTTTCCCTCCTCATCCACATAGGTGGTGGCAAGCTGGGTGCCGTCCTCCGTCACAATCGATCCCCGGATCACCCGGTCGGACCTGGTATCCTGCTTGGTATTGTAGGCGTTGGTCACAATATCCTGATGCTTCACGGTATTTAAATAGATCAGGTAAACGGCCAGCAGAAGAAACAGTGCAGAGAACACATAGGTGACAATCACCAGCTCTGTGTTCCGTTTCCTATCGGTACTGGGTTTCTCCTGGGGCTCCGTATCCAGCCGCACCTCCCGGACCGGAATATTGCTGGAGTTTTTTGAATCGTTTTTCTTCATCCTCATCTTCCTCATCTCTTCTGAGCATATATAGTCCTTGCACAATAGCAAACATTGCCAATGTGCTTAACACTGAGCTGCCGCCGTAGCTCACCAACGGAAGGGTCACACCTGTGAGCGGAATCAGCTTAATGCTTCCTCCCACTGTGAGGAATACCTGCACCGCATAGGTAACCCCAAGCCCCAAAGCCACCAGACGATAAAAACGATTGGTCAGCTTCATGGAAATATTGATGAACATAATAAAACAGCTCATACACACCAGTATCATGCAGATGGAAAAAATACCTCCCAGCTCCTCTGTCACTGCTGAGAACATAATGTCCTGCACTGCATAAGGGATCGCCCCCGGCGAACCCTGAAACAGGCCGGTGCCAAACCAGCCTCCGGCTCCGATGGCGAACAGAGACTGACAGATCTGGTAGCCGTCTCCGGAATAGTCTGCAAAAGGATCCTGCCAGACCTGTACCCGGACTCTCACGTGACTGAACAGAAAATAGGCTGCCACCGCCGCCAAAGCCCCCGCCAGCAGCCCCGCCAGCACCAGGTAGGGATTTCTTGTGGCCACAAACAAAATGGCCAGGTAGGTAATAAAAAAGATCAACGCACTTCCCAGATCCTTGGATACCACCAAAATCAGCACATGAACCGCTGCCAGCCCGGTGGCAATCACCACCCGCTTAAAATCTTTTGCTTCCGACAAAAGTCCTGCCACTGCAAAAACAAAAATAATTTTTACAAACTCAGAGGGCTGAAAAGAAAACCCTCCGAACTCCAAGGACAGCTTGGCTCCGTTGGTAACCCTGGCCGCCACCAGAACCAGCCCTAACAGCCCGATGCCCACAAAGCAGTAAGCCCAGCCCATTTTCGTAATCACCATCACCTTGCGGATGATAAAAGGAATGAACAACGCAATCACTGTGCCCAAAGCTGCGATCTTAAACTGTTTGATGGCCAGATCATACCCATTTTCATAGGAAAGGCGGGTGATCATGATAAAGCCAATGGTCATGAGCATACACATATTGTTGACCAGAAGCCTGGAAGCCTTTGGATAAATATTGCGAAACAAAATCAGCGTGGCTGCCAGATAAATTACCTGGGCCCCGTAAAATACCAGCAGATCTATGCTCATGGTCTCCAGAAACATTACCACATAGGCAATAAAATGAATGAAAAACATAGACACATTCTGCCTTAAAAACACATACTCTTTGGCCTGGACACTGGTTTTGCGAAACACTGTATAACTCTGCACAGTATAAATAATCATCAGCAGAATAATCAGGTATCGGGAAACCGTCCCTACCAGATTGATCAGATTTGCCATACTGCCTCTATTCTACTCCCCTCTTAAAATGTCCCTTTGTTCCCTCTGGCACTGCCTTCCTTTGCCCCATGCCTTTCTGAAAGCAATCAGCCGCCGCCTGCACCACTTGGCGCACCAGCGCTTCCTCCTCAAAGGTAAAGCTCAAGCGGCAGGAAGCAGGTCTTAGAGTCAGCACTTCTTCTCCACAGGAGACCAGATCCAGAGGAAGGGAATTGTATAGCACATTGGTACAGCAGGAGCACTGGTTCCGCACTGGAAATACCGCTTTTTTCCGATCTTCCAGCCACAAAATCCCAGGCCGTCTCTGACAGCCTGACAGATTCTTTTGCAGACACTGGGCCGTCACCATCAGAGGAATCCGTCCATAGACAATGCACTCGCTGCCCTGACAGCCCCGGCGGTTCAGTTCCCTGCTGTTGCACTCTAAGGGCACAGTATCTATGGTAATGCCCCGCTGCTTTAAAAATGCTCTTGCCTCTCTATTATACGTGTAAATCCCGGAGTCTGCAATCATTTCCTTTTTTCCTGCAAAATCCTTAAAATACTCCAGCTGTTCGCTGCTGCGAAGCAAAAAACCGTCTGCCAGATCCAGAAGCCTTTCCGGAAAAGCTTTTTCAAAAGCTTTTTTCCCATTTTCCCGCCAGATTAACGGCAGCATCAGGAAACACTTCTTCCCGGTTTCCCGTATCCGGCTGGCCAACTCCTCAAACCGGTTTTCCTTCTGTCCAAGAAACAGATAACTATCCAGATAAATGCCCTGAATTTCCTTCAGCGTAATTAACGTCTCCGCCTGCTCCCAGGTCTCCGCAGAAGCCCGAAGCATGGGAATATCTGTTCCGGACCGGATGTCTTCCCCGACTTTTCCAAAAATCTTCTCTCCAAATTGCTCCGACGCCGGGTCTGCCGCTTCCTCTTTTTCTCCGGCTTGCTTCGGAGCCGGGTCTGCCGCCTCCCCAGCCGTCTCTCCCATTCCCGTGGACAGGCTTCTGCGAAACTGCGCCAGCCAGCGCTCTTCCAGCTCCTCCAAGGCTCTTCTGCGCAGTTCATTCAACCCCTGCATGGAGTAGAACAACTGCTCCTCCAGGTCTATGACAAGCTCCTGAAAAACAAAAGGAGTATTTCCCGTTTTCTTTAGCTGACGCGCCACCGTCTCCGAATCCAAAGGCCGGGTTTTGGCTTCCAGGGCTTCTTCTCCTGTCACCGTCACCTGGCAGTCTTTCTTCCATACCTGGAGTATAGCCCGGCTTTCCTTTTTAAGAATAAATTTTCCCTTAATTTTTTCCTGACCGGAGGATAAAACATAATTCTCGCGAAGTCTCTCAAGCTGCCTCTCTGAGCGCACCCGCAAGAATATCTGTCCTGGCTTTACTGCTGGAAAACTTCCGGAAAGAGAAAATTCTCTTCCCCTGGGCACCGGAAGTTTGACAGCAGTCTCCATCTTTCGTACTGTATCTTCCGTTTTTTTTCGCAAAAGCGCCCTCTCCCCTGTACTTTTACTGCCGCTTCTCAAACTGATATAGGGTTCCACCACGTCTTTCTCAAAAAGAGGTTCCAGGGCTTTCAGTCTCACACTTCCCCTCTTCACTTCCAGTACTGCGGCTGCCTCTGTTCCCTGATGGTTGGGCCTCTCCATGGACATCATGACTTTGCCGTTGTAGGTTTCATAGTAGCCCTGGGAAAACCCGCCCCGGTTATACAAATCCATCAAAGCCTGCTCGTCTTCCCTCAGTACTCTGTAATCTTCTTTTCCTTCCTGATAAAGATCCAGATACTTCCGGTAAATCTCTGTGACTCCCGCCGCATACTCCGGCCGCTTCATTCTTCCCTCTATTTTAAAAGAGCAGACCCCTGCCTCTGTCAGCTTAGGCAGGCTGCGAAGGGTACAGATATCCTTCAGGCTCAAAAGATATTGCTGATCCTTGCCATTTAAACGCTGAATAGCTTTCCCGGAACGCTTCCCGTCTTTTAGCCGCTCCCGAAACGCTTCTGGATTCCCTTCTCCCTCTATCTCCTTATACAGACTGTACGGCAGACGGCAGGGCTGAGCGCAGCGTCCTCGGTTGCCGCTTCTTCCTCCCAGGATGCTGCTCATCAGACATTGGCCCGAATAAGAGTAGCAGAGTGCCCCGTGAACAAAACATTCAATCTCAAGATCTACCTGCCTGTGAATCTCTCTGATCTCCTCCAGCGTCAGCTCTCTGGCCGGCACAATCCGCTCTGCTCCCATAGATTTTAACAGTTTTGCTCCGTCCACGCCGGTAATCGTCATCTGAGTGCTGGCATGAAGGGGAAGATCCGGAAAATTCCGGCGAATAAACTGAAATACCCCAAAATCCTGCACCAGCACTGCATCCACCCCATGTTCATAAAGCGGCGCCAGATAGTCATACAGTTCCCTCTCCAGTTCCTGTTCCTTCAGCAAAGTATTTACCGTAAGATATAGCTTCTTTCCTCTCAGATGGCAATAATCCAGAGCTTCGAACAACTCCGCTTCCTCCGGATTCTGGGCGTAAGCCCTGGCGCCAAAACGTTGTCCCCCCATATAAACTGCATCTGCCCCTGCATTTACCGCTGCCTTTAAGCCCTCCAGAGAGCCTCCTGGAGCCAGTAGTTCCAACATATCCATTCCTCCTAAATTGCCTGCGAAACAAAAAACTGCCGCCAAGTAAAGAACAGAGGGTTTTCGCACATCCGATTGTCCCATGTCAGAAACCCGTAATTCTCCTTTTGCGGCAGCACCTTATCTTTTTAGTTTCTGGTGTTTTTCTGATTTTTCAGGCTTTCCAGCTGAGTCTCCAGCTGGACAATCCGTTTCTGATAATCATTGGCCTCTTCCTGGAGAGTCTCCAGAGATTTCTCTGAAGCCTCCAGCTTAATCTGCGCAGAAATCAGCTCATGCTTGATCTCATACAGTTCCCGGTCCTTCTCCGACAACTCCTTCTCCAGATTATCCGCCTGCTTTTTTACTTTAAAATAATCATCCGCCGTATTGAGATTCAGCAGAATCCCCTGAAGATCTGCCGACAGCCTATGGTATCCTTCCATACTTTTAATCTCAGAAATTTTATTATTCAGATAAACAGCTACCCTCTGAAGATATTCTTCACTTTCATAACCGCTCATGGTATATATTTTTCCATCTATCAGTACTTCTGTCTTATTTTTGGATGACATAAAAGCTGTCCGTCCTTTCCCCTGTATTAATCCCGTATCGTTCTTATGGCTGCGAAAATACGCCTTCCTTTGTACTAACGTTACTTCTATTATAAACGAAATCCTATGAATTACAAGAAATTTCTTTTCTCCCCTCTTTGGAAGGGTGTTTCTGCTGGCACTCGCACCGCAGCCTGCATTACTCCGGCAGAAGCAGGCCCAGATGATGATAGGTTTTCTCCGATACTGTACGGCCTTTTGGGGTTCGGTTTAAAAAACCGTTCTTGATCAGGTAGGGCTCATACACATCCTCCAGGGTCCCGGAATCTTCTCCGATTGCCGCAGCCAAAGTGTCAAGCCCCACCGGACCTCCGGAAAATTTTTCAATCATCGTTGTTAAAATCAGGCGGTCGATAGAATCCAGTCCGCAGCGATCCACCTCCAGAAGATCCAACGCCATAGAAGCTACCTCTTTTGTGATCTCTCCATTGCATTTTACCTGGGCAAAGTCCCGCACCCGCTTTAGGAAGCGGTTGGCCAGTCTTGGCGTTCCCCTGGAACGCCTGGCCAATTCCAGCGCCCCCGCCTCATCAATCTTCACTCCCAGCACTTTGGCCGACCGAATGATAATGGTCTTTAATTCCTCCTCCGTATAAAACTCCAGATGATGGATCACACCAAAGCGATCTCTAAGTGGAGCTGTCAAAAGTCCCGCCCTGGTAGTGGCTCCCACCAGAGTAAAACGGGGCAAATCCAGCCGAATCGAGCGGGCCGCAGCCCCTTTGCCGATCATAATGTCAATGGCAAAATCTTCCATAGCCGGATAAAGTACCTCCTCCACCTGACGGTTCAGCCTGTGTATCTCATCTACGAACAGCACATCCCCCTCCTGGAGGTTGTTCAGCACCGCCGCCATCTCCCCCGGCTTTTCAATAGCCGGGCCGGAAGTGATCTTAATATTCACTCCCATCTCATTGGCAATGATCCCGGCCAGAGTAGTTTTCCCAAGTCCCGGAGGACCGTAAAACAGCACATGATCCAGAGTATCCTTTCTCTGTTTGGCTGCTTCTATATAAATCCTTAAAGTACTTTTTGCTTTTTCCTGTCCAATGTATTCTTCCAGCTTCTGAGGCCGCAGACTCGGCTCCAGATGCAGATCTTCCGCTGTCATATCTGTGGTGATGATCCGTTTTCCCATGGTAACTCCAATCCTGATTTTCTGTTAAATTTTTGTAACTTAACTGTTCTCTCTCCTTACAGCAGCTTCTTTAAAGCCTGTTTCAAAATAGCCTCTGTATCCATATCCTCTGTAATCTCCACCCGCTTCACTGCCCGGAAGGCTTCTGTATTGGAGTAACCTAAGGCCACCAGCGCCTGTACCGCCTGGCCTCTGCTCTCCTCATCGCCTTCTAAAGCAGCCTCTGCCTTCTGAAGCTTCTTTTCAAAGGCTTCCTCCAGAGATAATTTATCCTTTAACTCCAAAATCAATTTCTGGGCTGTCTTGGCCCCGATTCCCGGCGCTTTTGTGATGGCCTTCACATCATCGGACAGCACTGCAAACCGCAGGTCATCTGCTGAGAGAGTCGACAAGATGCCAAGTCCTGCCTTGGGCCCAATACCATTAACGCTGATCAACAGCTTATAGATCTCCAAATCATCCTCTGAGAGAAAGCCAAATAGCTGCATGGCATCCTCCCGCACGTTTAAGTAGGTGTGAATTGTCACCTCTTCTCCCACAGGAGGCATATCCGCCGCATCCCTGCCAGAGATCAGAATCTGATATCCGATTTTATTCACTTCCAGCACCAGCCGGTTTTCCCCCACTGCTGCCACCTCGCCCTTTAAATATGCTATCATTGCTCTGCTCTCCCTGTATATCTCAGGCGATAGTATTCCCTCAGCCGGAGATTCTTTTTCCATTCCTCCGGTTCCAAGTATATCACATAGCCGCCGCCGTTTTCTACCTGCCACTGAAAATAGTCCGCTGGCGGACTGGTAAACCGCTCCATAATACTCATAATAGTACCTCCGTGAACCACCAGTCTCACCTGCTGCCATCCCGCCTCCACAGCCTGATTTACCACGCTTTCAAAAGCAAGACAGCTTCTGCGCCGAAACGCTTCCGGTGCTTCTCCCTCCGGAAAGGGAAGCGTTCCTTTGCTGTCCACCCACTTCTGATAGGAAAGACAGCCTTCAAGTTCCAGATAATTTTTGTTCTCAAACAACCCAAAATCACATTCCCGAAAATCCTCCACCATGTACGCAGGCGTCTGCCCCTTCTGCCCCAGGACTTCTGCCGTCTCCCTGCACCGTCTCATAGGGCTTAAAAACCAGGCATCCGGCTCTTTTCTTCCATAAAGACCTGCCGCTTTGCGTTCCTCCAGCCCGCGGATGCCTTCCGGGCACAGCGGCTCGTCTGTTGTTCCGATATATCTTTTTTTCAAATTTCCAGCAGTTTCCCCATGCCGGATCAGCCATAATTCTATTCCCATCTGTGTTCCTCTAACCTGCTCTGCCAGAGTCGTTAAACCCAAGTATTCCCTGCTCTCACCAGAGCAATTCACCATCGATGTTCTTTCTCGCATTCAGATACACTTTCTTAAAGTTCTCTCTTTTCTCCTATCCAGGGAGTTATTCGGACTTCAGCACCATACCAAGGCCACAGACCACCCGTTCTACCCGTTCTGCTCCTTTGGCCAGTCCGGTACACACTCTCCCCACCGTTTCCCGCCAATTGCGGTCAAAAGGATCCAAAGGTACGATCCCATATCCCAGTTCATTGGTAATAATCACCACATCCGGATTCTCCATCAGCAATTTTTCTGCCAGTTCCTGGCAGTCTCTGCCCTCCTTCATCCGGTTTTTAATATATTCATGAAAATGGCGGATACCTTTCGCGCCAAAGGCCTCCTCCTCCAAGCAGGTGCCTCCATCCAAAAAGTCCTCTTTTTTATACCCTGTCAGTCTGCAAGCATAGTCCAGCTTTCCCTGGAACGCTCCTCCTACAATTAAAATCATCTTCCGTCTCCTATCTGCCGCTTACCTTCCTGCCAGCACCACCGCCAGTGCAACAGCCAGCTCACACACCTGCACAAAACAACCGGCCAGATCTCCGGTAATACCGCCAAACTTCCGGTAAGCCATGCTCCGATACCACCAAAAAACCAGCAGCGCCGCTCCGATGGCTGCCGCTCCCAGCTTGACATCCAAAACCAGCATCCCAGCTCCTGTTAAAAACAGATACAAAGTCATGAAAAATGCCACTTTCCGGTTGGCAGCTGCGTCCGCAAAGGTTCTGAGAAGTCCGGTATTTTTCGCTTTCTGAAAGCTTACCAACGCCAACCCGGATAACGCTCTGCTTAGCACAAATCCAAGCCCTATGACCTGCAGATGCCTTCCCTCTGCCTCCGAATACACCCCAAGCGTCAAAATAAAATAGGCAATCCCCACAATAACAGCAAAGGCTCCTGTATGGCTGTCCTTTAAAATCTCCAGCTTTTCTTCTTTTGATTTATAGGAACTCAGGGCATCTGCTGTATCCAGAAGTCCATCCAGGTGAATTCCTCCAGTCACTGCCACCGGTATCAACACCAGCACCGCTGTACGAAACAGCAAACCAAAGCCTGCCAGATCGGCCAGGGCATACCAGCCATTCAACAGCAGGCCGATTACTGCTCCGATCAGCGGAAAATAACAGATACAGTATTTCATATTTTTGTCATTCCATTCCACTCTTGGCATGGGAAGTTTCGAATACATAGAAAAGGCTACCACAAAGCTCTGAACCATATTTTTCATCATCATTTCTTCCTTTTTAAGACATCCTCTACACGCTGCATTTCTATCATCTTCCCGCAGCTCTCTCTGCGTTTTCCTGCGCTCAATTCTCCGCCCGGCACCGCCCCTTACCTTTCAGTGTCACAGGTATCCCATAGACAACCTCTACCACCTCATCCGCTATCCCGGCCAGAAAACGATTGATCTCTCCCAAAACCTTCTGATAAGCCAGAGTATCCGGATCATATAAAATTCCGTCAGAACATACCTCATTGGTAACCACAACGAGATTATCACACGTTCCAACTAATCTGTCAATTCCGCGTTTAATCTCTTCCACGGTTCTTTCCCGGCTTCCGCCAGGTGCAAACATTTCGTTCGCTGCCAGATTGGACATACATTCCAGAAGAACTGTGAACTGACAAGAAGCATACTCCGGGTCATCTCCTCTGCGCTCTCCAGGATCGCCGAAATTGGAAAGCACAACTTCTCCTCCGGTTCCTGCTGTATCGCCGGAACTTTTCTCAAAAACCATTCCTCCGGGCTTCCTAAATTCCAGTCCCTTAAGATCCAACGGACGCTCCACAGTGACAAAGCCTTTTCCTGCCCGCATCCTTCTGTGGCGCTGCACTCTTTTTTTACTCTCCTCGTCAAAACACTGCATGGTAGCCAGATAAATCCTGTATCCCGCTCCCAGCTCCAGCACCCGCCGCTCTGCATACTCCGATTTTCCGCTTCCGCTTCCTCCTGTCACCACCAAAAACATGACTCAGCCTCCATCTGTGTTTTTCATCCGAAAAAATCAGACCGAAGAAGCGTTTTCTCCCCTTCGGCCTGATATTTTAAAATCAATATCTCCGTTTTTCTCCGGACATTCTGCTGTCAGACAGCTTCTGCTCCGTCAGTCTAAGTAGTATTTGTACTTCATATCTTCCGGAGTCAGCTTATCCAGAACCTTCAGATACTCAGCAGCCTCTCTCTTGCAACCTTCCAGGTCATGATCCTGATAATTGCCGCACTCTTCCTCTTTCGCACCGGGAATCTCTCCCTCAAAAGTGGTAATCTGACGGAAAGACTCACGAATGCAGTCTAACACTTCCTGATCAGACAATCCTCTGGTAAGGAAATAAGCGCCTGTACGGCAGCCCATTGGGCCCACATAGATGATGCCGTCCTTATACTGGCTGTTTCTTGCAAAGGTGGCAAACAGATGCTCAATGGTATGGCTTACGCCGGTAGACAGATAGTCTCCATGGTTAGGCTCTTTGATCCGCACATCCCAGGTCTTTACATCATCATCCTGTCTGGACAGATACACGCCTTTCTCTAACTTTGTGTGGTCAATACTAAAACTTGGAATTCTCTGCATAATCTTTTCTCCTTATGTCATAAAATATTTATTTAGATGGATCTGCCACAGCCCGATGCTCCGGCTTTCCATACTTTCGTAAGTTACCTGCAGCAGCTTTCCCGCTTTCTCCAGCCTGACTGTTTCCGCTATTATTCAAACTTTTCCTGCCGCTGCTGCCACAGCCGTCTTTTCCGGCCTTTCGGTCTCCGGTACCGCCCTATTCCTGCTCCCCGATCCGGATCAGCACCTTGATATGCTCCGGTCCATGGGTAATCAAATGTTCAAAACCGTCCTCCACCAAAGTGTCCAATGTCACCTCTCTGGTCACCAGTTCATCCGCATTGATCTTTCCTTCCCGCATATACTCCAAGGCAGAAGCAATCTCATCCACATGGGCCTGGCTGGTGTAAATCACCCGCTCTGCCTCCTGGAGAGTATTCATATCAATCACAGGCTTTTTGCCGAACACGCCCATCACCATGATCCTGCCTCCCGGCTTACTGATGCGGATACACTGATCCAGAGTTTTCTCAGCCCCCAGACACTCATATACCACATCTGCCAGTCTTCCCTTGGTCCACTCCCTCACATACGCTTCCAGATCCGTCTTGGAAACATCCACATAAGTACCCCCATAGCGCTCAATCAGCTCCCTGCGGTACTCCCCGATGCCAGACACCAGTATCCTGCCTGCCCCAGCATACTTTGCGCCAAAAAATGCAGACAAGCCGATGATACCCGGGCCGATCACTACTACATCTTTTCCCTTAAGATCCCCCAGAAGATTCGTTGCATGGATTCCACAGGCCAAAGGCTCTGCCACCGCTGCCTGCCGCTGGGTTACTCCCTCTGGAATAGCAAACAGCTTATCCGCCCCAAAAATCACATATTCCGCAAAAGTTCCGTCATCGCCCACTCCCACAAATCCTAATCGCTGACAGATATTGTAACGGCCGCTTTGGCAGGCTTCGCACTGCCCGCAGGTAAGGCTCCCGTTTCCGGTAACCCGATCTCCCACCTTCCAGCCCGTCACGCCTTCTCCAAGCTCTACGATCCTGCCTGAAAACTCATGCCCAATAATCAGGGGCGCCACCCGCCCGGTGAGTCGATGGGGCTTCTCCACCGGAATAAAGTTCGGACCCTCATACTCATGGCGATCCGTTCCGCAAATTCCAGCCCAATTCACCTGAATCTTTACCTGTCCGGCCTTTGGCGCAGGCTCCGGCATATTCTCGATCCGCACATCTTTATGTCCATGCCAAACTGCTGCTTTCATCTCCTATGATCCTCCCATTTATTTTTCCCGCAGCTCTTTTTGATAGCTGCCTTTCACTGTCTTTGCTATGCTCCAAGGTAAGCCTGCATCAACTGATCGTTTGCCAGCAATTCTTCTCCAGTTCCCTCTGCCACCACATGCCCCACATTCATCAGATAAGCCCGGTGACACAGCTTCAGAGCTTTATGGGCATTCTGCTCAATCAGCAGAATCGTAGTTCCCTTCAGATTCACCTGTTTTAAAATTTCCATAATCTGCTGCACAATAATAGGCGCCAAACCAAGACTGGGCTCGTCCAGCATCATCAGCTTTGGCCTTGCCATCAGTCCCCTGGCAATCGCCAGCATCTGCTGTTCTCCGCCTGAAAGCAATCCCCCGTACTGGTGTTCCCGTTCCTTTAAGCGCGGAAACATCTCATACACCATCTCCAGATCCTGCCGGATTCCTTCCTTGTCCTTTCGCAGACAGCTGCCCACCTGCAGATTATCATACACGGACAGCTTATAGAAAATCTGTCGTCCCTCCGGCACAATCACCATACCGCTTTCCACCACCTGATAGGGTTTCGCAGGCAGCTGCTCTCCTCCAAAAACGATTTTGCCTCCTGATGGCCGTTTCTCCCCGGAAAGACATTTTAACAGGGTGGATTTTCCCGCGCCGTTGGCTCCCAGCACTGCCACAATCTCCCCCTCCTTTACCTCCAGGGAAACATCATCCAAAGCCCGGATTCCTCCATACGCTGCGGATAAATGCTCTACTTTCAGCAACACATCTGACATTATTCCTCTCCTCCCAGGTACGCTGCAATCACTTCCGGATTTTTCTTAATCTCCTCCATAGTGCCTACAGCCAGCGTCTTTCCAAAATTAAGCACCGTACAGGCATCGCAGAGGTTGGATACCACATCCATATGGTGCTCGATCATCAATATCGTGATGGGGAACTTTTCCTTCAGCTCCCGGATAAATTCTACCAACTCCAGGGATTCATCTGCATTCATACCCGCTGCCGGTTCATCCAGCAAAAGAAGTCTGGGATTTGTTGCCATCGCTCTGGCAATCTCCAGTTTTCTCTGGTGTCCGTAGGGAAGGCTGCTTGCCAGATCTTCCGCCTTATCTTCCAGACCCACTGTCTTTAAAAAGGCCATGGCCTTCTCCTCTGCCTCCCTGCTGACGCGGCGGTATTTAGGAGTCCGAAGCAGTGCGTCTCCCAGATGATATTTCAGCCGCATGTTGCAGGCGATCACCACGTTCATCTTCACCGTCAGATTACCAAAAAGCCGGATATTCTGAAAGGTTCTGGCAATCCCTTCTTCCGTAGCCTGGTGAGGCTGAATTTTCGTAATATTCTTGCCCTGAAAAAAAATCTCTCCCGCATCCGCCTGATAAATTCCCGTTATTGTATTAAAAATAGTAGTTTTCCCGGCGCCGTTTGGTCCGATCAGACCGTAAACCATCCCCGGCTCCACACTCAGACTAAAATCATCAATGGCCCGAACACCGCCAAACCGCTTTTCCACATTTCGCATTTCAAGAATTGGTTCACTCATGTTTCTGCTTCCTTCCTGCGCTTTTTCTTTCCTATCGTCTTAATACGGTTCACCAGCCTCTTTAAACTGAACTCCCGGTAGCCGTACAAACCGTTGGGACGCACCAGAATCACCAGCACCACTGCAATGCCATAAAACAGCATCCGGTACTCAGACAGACTCCTGAAAATTTCCGGAAGGATCTGTACAATGATGGTTCCCAACACACTTCCAGTCAAACTGCCCAAACCTCCCAGCACAGTGGTAATCACCAACTCACTGCTTTTGCCAAGGTTGAACAAAGAAGGGGTAATAAAACGGAGGTAATGGGCATACAGACCGCCAGCCCAGCCCGCAAAGACAGCGCTGAACACAAAGGACATTTTTTTATACCGGACTACATTGATGCCGTTGGCAGCTGCAGCCACTTCATTTTCCCGGATGGCAGAAAGAGCCTGCCCATATCTGGAGTGAATAAAATTCCAGGCAATGACAAACGCCAGAACTGCACATCCAAGAGCCACCGCCCCGTTGGTACAGTAGGGGATATTCGAATAACCGTTAGCTCCCCCTGTAAGATCCCTAGTATAATTAAACAGCACCCGGACGCATTCTCCAAATCCCAGACAGCTAATAAGAAAATAATCCCCCCGCAGTCTGATCGTCAGGCTTCCCAAAATGTAAGACACACCCCCTGCCGCCAGTGCTCCGATCAGAACAGACACCGGAAAGGGCAGATGAAACTCCACGCTGCAAATAGCCGCCGCATAAGCTCCGATAGACATGAAGCCTGCGTTTCCAAAAGAAAACAGGCGGGTAAAGCCGGTGAGTACCGACATCCCCAGCACTGCAATCATGTTCACGCAGCAGACAACCAACACACCTTCCTGAAATGAATTCAACATACTACGCTCCTCCTGTTTTCCTCTCTACGCTTTCTCCTGTACATCCACACCAAAAAGGCCGCTGGGCCGGATCAGGAGTATGATAATCAGGAGGGAAAAAGAGATCAGATCCCTCAGCCCGGAACTGATATATCCAGATACCACCGTCTCAATCAGCCCCAGAAGCAGCGCTCCCACAATGGCTCCCGGCACGCTTCCCAGGCCGCCGATTACGGAAGCAATAAAAGCCTTAATCCCCACATTTCCCATGGTTGGATAAACATTATATTTCATACCGTACATGATACCTGCCAGGCCGGCCAACGCTCCTGCCAACATAAATACCATGGCGATGACTCTGTCAATCTTAATGCCCATCAGTCCGGCAGTCCGGCCCGAACAGGCTACTGCCCGCACATGCAGGCCAAATTTCGTCTTATTAATGATCAGAAGCAGCGCCACCAGCACTACCGCTGCCACTGCCAGACACACCATATCGGTGGTTCCGATAAAAATACCATTCAAATTCACAGTACTCACAGAAAACATTTTGGGAAGCTGCTTAAACTTGGAGCCCCAGATCACGTTTGCCAGGTTCTGATAGGTAGTAGAAAGACCCATAGCTGCAATCATAAGAAACATATTGGGGGATCCGTTTTTCCGAATGGTACGGTACGCCAGCTTCTCATTAAACAGGCTGATCAGGGCAGCACCCCCGATCCCGATCAGTATGGAGAGCCAGTAGGGCATCGTGCCCACAGTGGTGGCCATAAAACACACGTATGCCCCCAGCATACAAACCTCCCCGTGCGCCCAGTTGGAAAAATCCAGTAAACTGTATACCAGTGCATATCCGGAAGCAATCAGTGCGTACACACTTCCTATGGATATTCCGGTAATCATCTGCTGTATCAATATCTTCATTGCCCAAGTCTCCCTCGCATCTGCAAAATTTCATTACATTTTCGAAACCGGACAGCCTTTACGGCCTCCGGTTTCGATCTCTTTCTTATAATTTCTCAAGCCTTTCCCCTCAGCTTCCTATGCCTCGGGATTGTAGATGCCGACATACTCTACCACATCATTCTTCACAGTGAACACAGCGGCATCCCGGCTGGGATTATGTGTGGCAGGATCCACACTCATATGACCCAGCAGACCGTCAAAGCTCTCCGTATTCTCCAAAGCATCCCGAATGGCCGCGGGATCATCGCTTCCCGCTGTCTCAATGGCCTGTTTAATCCACATCACACCATCGTTTCCGTACAAGCACTCACTCTCCAGAGCCACATTGTACTCTGCTGTATACACCTCTCCGTAAGCAGCCGCATCCGGCAAGTTAAATCCGGGCCTTGAAATATAGTAACAGCCCTCCAAGGCGCCATTAGCCAGTTCGGTGAGCTCAGTGGTATCCCATCCGTCTGCTCCAAAAAGGACGCTCTGGATGCCAAGTTCTCTCGCCTGCTGTGCAATCAGAGCCACATTGGCATAGTTCCAGGGAACAAACAGCACATCCGGCTGCGCCGCAGCGATCTTGGTCAGCTGTGCCCGGAAATCATTATCTCCGTTCTGAGCCTCTTCCTTAGCCACCAGTTCTCCGCCCAGCTCTGTGAAGGTATTTACCATATAATCTCCCACACTGACACTGTAGCTGTCTGTAATATCCTGAATCACGGCGCAGGTCTTTAATCCCAGCTCATTGTAAGCGTAAGCCCCAGCCAGATAGCCCATATAAGAATCAATGAAACAGAGACGGAAAGAATATTCATTCAAATTTCCCTCCGCATCCACAGTTACCAGCTCATTGGAAGCTGCGGTGGCAATCACCGGCACCTGAAGCTCTCCGGCTACTGCCGCAATCGGAATGTTGCAGTTGGAAAAATTGGTGCCTACCACTGCGCACACGCCTTCCTCTTCCACCAGTTTCTTATAAGCTGCCACAGAATCATCCGGCATACCCTTGCCGTCCAGTCCAATAATTTTTACCTCTCTGCCAAGAATACCGCCCTCTTCATTGATGGTTTTTGCAGTAAGCTCCATGCCGTTTAATCCTGCCTGTCCCCAAAGGGCAGTATCTCCGGACAATGCTCCCACGTATCCGATCTTGATCGGGTTCTCTGTATCCAATTCTGCTCCCATAGCAGTCATTCCCACAGTAAGGCTCACGCTCAGTGCCATTGCTGCTGCCAAAACTCGCTTTTTCATTGTAAAATCCTCCTTTTCGCGTATTGCGCTTCCATTTCACAGGCAGTTTTTCCCATGAAACGACCTCGTTCATCCGCAATTTTCGCAATAATATGGAATATTATACATCATTTTTTTTGCTTTGTATAGTTTTTTCTGTGAAAAATTGCCAAAATGGCTTTGACAGCATCTTTCCTGTCCTCCCCAGTACAAGCCTGCCAAGCATTTTTGTTTTATGTTTTACTAGGAAGAAATTTCCTATGAAACGAAAAAGCACTGCCGGATTTGTTTCTCCGACAGCACTCTTTGCTTTTTTATGTCTTATCAATATTTTCGTTTCCCGCCGTTTTGGCACGAAAGCTCCCGTTTTCTATTTCTGCCATACTTTAAAGAACACATGATCTCCAAGGGCAATGATGGGAGAGGTGAGTCCCAGCCTGTTATAAGCTCCTTTTGTCATAAAGAACAAATGATCCTTCATATTCTGGCTCTTACCGTTTACCTTAATCGTATACTTATTTGCCCGGTACATCTGCAGTACTTCCCTGGCTGCCTTTTTGCAGCTGGCTGTGATCAGGCTCTGGTTTTTCAAGGCTCTGGTAAGGGCTCCGTCAAAGGTAGGCGAAAACTGGGTGGTCTGATACACCACTTCTTTCAGCTTGTCCGGGAATTTAGAACTTCTCATACGGTTCGTGATCACCAGCCCTACTCCAAGCTGACCGTAATAGGGCTGATTTCCAGCCTCACAGTAGATGATAGCAGACAGCAGCACTTCATCGCTGACCTTGGGATCTGTGTAATAGGTACTCTGCACAGATACGCTGGGCTTGTCTGTCTCATTGGAGTCCGTTCCTACGGTTCCCTTTCCATTTTTATCAAAGGTGTATTTTACACCATTGATGGTCTTGGACGTGTTGGTAATTTTATTGTACTTGCTGTCAAAATAGTAGTAAACGCCGCCGATCTTCTGTAAACCCTTTTTGGCATAACCGTCAGAGCCAAGGTAACGCTTACCCACCCAAGCGCTGGTTTCTACATAGCCTTTCGAATTTACATACTGCATTCCGTTTTTGCTCTTTAGCCAAACTTTTTTCCTCAGAGTGCCGTCATCGCCAAAGTAATATTTTTTTCCGCTGATTTTTACCAGCACTTTGGTCTGCATCCGACCATTGCTTCTGGAAAAATAGTACGTCTTATTCTTGATTGTGGATTTTCCGGTCTTCATCACTCCATTGCTGTCAAAACCGTATTTGTATTTTCCGATCTTCACAAGACAGTTTTTATAGATGGCACCGTTCTTGGAAGCATAGTATTTCTTATTTTTGCTGCGAATCCATTTGGACTTCAGCATTTTTCCATCCTTGTCTATGTAATACCGCTTGCTGCCGTTGGTCAGCCATCCTCTATACTTGCTTCCATTCAGCTTATAGCAGTAAGTTGTGCTGCCAACCTTAACAAATCCAGCCTTCTTGGAAGGGATCCATTCGCTGGGAAGTATTTTTCCCGCCGTATTTTTCCATACATAAGAACCGCTGGATTTTTTCACCCAGGCTGCCTCTGCCTTCACCGGCAAAAATACCAATAGCGCCAGCAATAAAAACGCTGCAGCAACGCCTGATCTTCGTTTCATGATAAGTCCTCCTGTAATGCTTTTTTCTCTTACCTCTTCAAATATTACATATTTGTTAACCACTTTTTACATTATATAACAACTATTTTCGTTTGTCAAACATTTTGTACCGCAATGCACAACACCAGAATCGGGTTTCCACATCCCCTCCTTTCCCCAAAGGTTCCAAAGACACGGATGCGGAAACCCGATTACACGAATTTTTCAGCGTCTAAATAATAATGCAGATCAGGCCGCCATTGCTTTCATTAACAATACGTCCCATAGTATCTTGCAGTTTTCTTTGACTCTCTTCTCCGATCATAGACAATTTTCCCCGGATACCGTCTGTCACCAGCTGTTCCACCGATTTCCCGAAAATATTGGTTTTCCAGATACCATTTTGTTCATCACTGGATGCCTTGATAAATTCCATCAGATCCCTGGCCTGACTTTCTGTACCTACGATAGGAGCAATCTCTGTCTCAATATCTGCTCGGATCAGGTGTATCGAAGGACTGGCCGCCTTGATTTTCACGCCATATTTACTTCCCTGCTTGATAATCTCAGGCTCCGCCAGCTGAATCTCCTCCTGGTTGGGTGTGATTACCCCATATCCAGTAAGGCGCACCGTCTCCACTGCATCCTGCACCTTCTCGTACTCTCTGCGGCTGCCGGAAAGCTCCTTTAAAATGGAAATCAACTGATATTCCCCCTCAATGGGAATGCCTGTAATCTCACTTAAGATATTATAATAATAGGAATCATTGGGTTCAATGGAAACTTCCGCCATACCATTGGACAACTCTACCCGATCCAGCTTCACTCTGCGAATAAACGGCTTCTCCATGGCAAAAAGCTGGGGCGTTACATCTCTAATACAATGTACCTGCTCCATAATGCGATAGACCTCTTCCAAAAGCTCCTGCTTCATCCAATGGTCATTACTCAGCATTTCTATCCATTTTGGTACAAAAAATTCCAGCCTCACTACAGGAAACTCATACAATAATTTCTCAAATATCTTCTGTATTTCCTCCTTGCGAAGCTGTTCACAGTTCACTGCCATGCAGGAAGCTCCGTAAGCGTTTTCGATATACGCAACGGTCTTCGCCGCCTCATCTGCGTGAGGCCGTTCTGAATTGACCAGCACCAGGAACGGTTTCCCAATCTTCTGCAGCTCTTGAATGGACTTCTTCTCCGCTTCCAGGAATTTTTCTCTGGGCAGCTCCCCAAAGGTTCCGTCTGTAGTCATCACAATCCCCACGGTAGCATGTTCTCGTATCACCTTATCGGTTCCTAGAGAGGCCGCCTCTGCAAAGGGAAGCTGTCTTTTATCCCAAGGTGTTTTTACCATTCTGGGACTGCCATCCTCCCCGGTATATCCTTCCGCCCCCTCTACCACATATCCTACACAGTCCACCAGCCGAAGCTTCATAGAAATGTCCTCTCCCACAGAAAGCGCAACTGCCTTCCTGGGCACAAATTTAGGCTCTACAGTGGTAATCGCCTTTCCCACTCCACTGGTGGGAAGCTCATCTCTGGTCTGCTCCAGTTCCGGGCCCTCAAGTCCCGGAAGCACCGCCTGCTCCATAAATTTGCGGATAAATGTGGACTTTCCCGTGCGGACAGGGCCTACCACCCCTATGTAGACAGTTCCTCCGGTGCGGGCTTGTATATCTTTGTATAACTGAAATTCCTGCATAATGATCCTTTGCGCTCCATACTTGCCGGTTATTGCTATACTATATGCAGTTCCGCCCAAAACTAGAACCCACAAAAAATTCCCCCGGCTGCCCACACGGCGCATTCCAAGAACCAAATGGCAAGTCTCCTTTAAAGCCGCTGCTTTGCAAAGCCTTCTTTGTCTCAGAAAAAGCATACGTTATGGTATAAAAAAAGAAGCTAAGGAAAGATATGCTCCGTTACCAAAAACAGTAACCATCTTTTCTCAGCTTCTTCTCATCCTGTATCTGTTTCATACAGTCTGAAGGAGGTATGTTTCGTGTTCCTACACCTTGAGATCACATCATCCTCCTACACTGCAATTATAATCCTGCGGGAGGTCTTACCGCCAGAGGAAACTTATCTCCCCAGTGCGATAAAATGTCTGCTTACCCATCGCAGACTTCATACAGAACGGATGTGCCAGATACCATCCTGTCAGATGTTCAGCCTTCTTCGGAGGCCCATCTCGCGCATTAAGCAGGTTTCCTGGCTCGCAGTTCTCCACAGGATTCTCCCTTCTCGCTCAATCGGGTACGCAATGGTTCTCTAAATCCTGCTCCCTGCCTACAGTGACCGGATCGCTCAGGCATTTCACCTGATTCCCTCTCAACAATTTTAAAAAATCATTTCACTTAATACGGCATATTCACACTGAGGACAGTTTATCAAAAATCAATAGAATTGTCAATTTTAATTTTTTCAACAAATTCTTGTTTTTCTTATTGCCGCTAAATTCTCCCGAAAATAGAGCAGGAAAGACATCAGCATCACTGCTGCACACAGACCGGTTAACAGATGACTCACCCAAAGGGGAATCGCAAACCACAAAATATGAATCAGCATCGTAGCGTCCAACAAAAAGGTGGTTATCTTTCCATGCCAGTCTGCTCCCCGCACCGCCTGCGTTTTTCTCATCACAACGAGAAACATCACTCCGGTCACAGCTTCCTTCAATACAAACAAAGCCGCCAGCACAAAAAGCAAGGGAAATCTGCTGCCCAAACTTAACAGCACTGCTGCCTGTGTCAGCTTATCCGCAATGGGATCCAGCATTTTTCCCAACACAGAAATCATATGGAAACGCCTTGCTATAAATCCATCCAGCAGATCTGTAACACCGGAAAGCAGAAGAACCACAAAGGCTGCCATATACTCTTTTTTTACGCTGTACAACCAGACAAAAACCGGAAGCAGTAAAATGCGCACCATGGAAAGCAAATTTGGAATTGTAAAAATCTTTTTTGACGGTTCCTGCATGGTTCCCTCTGCTTTGCAGCTATTTTTCCCATTCTCCGAAAGCTCTTTTTTATTCATCCTCATCTTACCTTACCCTCTGTACAGCCAGACGTCTCCTTCCAGTTCATGTTTCATTTTACGGATGTATTCCGGTGTGGTGCCGCAGCACCCTCCTACGATAGAGGCTCCTGCCTCTGTCAGCTTCCTCATATTCCGTGCAAACTCTGCCGGTCCCATACTGTAAGAGGCATTTCCCTTCTCATCAATCAAAGGCAGCCCTGCATTTGGCTTGGCAATCACAGGTACTTGGGCAATCCGGCTCATGTTCTGAACCACACTCACCAACTGATCAGGACCCACAGAACAATTCAACCCCACCGCTGAGGCCCCCATGGCCTGCAGTGTCTCCACTGCCTCCAACGCATTGCCTCCATACAGAGCTGTACCGTCCGCTTCAAAACTCAAGGTACAAATCACCGGAAGATCACAGACAGAGAGAGCTGCATCCAACGCCACCATGCACTCCTCCACAGACATCATGGTCTCCGCGCCAATCAGATCCACTCCCGCTTCCACAAGATAAGAAATTTGTTCCCGATAAATCTCAAAAAGCTCGTCCACCTGGGTATCTCCACCCTGAGATACTAAAATCTTCCCTGTGGGAGATACATCTCCCGCAACCAGTGCTCGGTCTCCCACCGCTTTTAAAGACAGCTCCACCAGCCGCTTATTCATATCCTCCACTTTTCCTTCCAGCCCATGCAGACTCAGGCTGGCCCGGTTAGATCCAAAAGTGGAAGCATACACCATCTGAGACCCCGCATCCACATACGCTTTCTGAAGCCGTTCCAGCACTTGGGGATTCTCTAAAATCCACTGTTCTGGGCAAATCCCTCTCGGCATCCCGGAAAGGTATAGATTGGAGCCTGTAGCTCCATCCATATAAAAGATCTTACCCTGGGTTAATCTCTGAAATTCCTCTCTTGTCATCTGCTTACCCTCACCATTTATTTTTTGTGCTTAGCATCCGTGTACACTGATGCTATCATACACTTTTCTGCAAAGAGAGTCAATGACAGGAAAACCTTTATACAAACTAGATATGCAATTCAGTTGCAGACATTTTTTCAATATGTTAAACTATTATTCACCCCAAACCATTAAAATATAATTTGAAAGCAGGTTATTTTATGGAATATGGATATTTGTTTTATATTGTCGTTGGTTTTTGTTCTGGAAGCATCCTCTTTGGCAAAATCATACCCTTTCTTTTCAAAAATGTGGATGTAATTGAGGCCTCTGATGACGGAAACCCAGGAACTTTTAACGCCTTTGCATATGGGGGAACACGTTGTGGGCTTCTCGTTTTATTCCTGGATCTCTTAAAGGGAATGCTTCCAATTCTGTTATGTGCATCTCACATTGGAACAGACTCCTGGTTATTTGCATTTGTAATTGCATCACCTGTATTTGGACATGCCCACTCTATTTTTAATAGAGGGAATGGCGGCAAAGGAATTGCCGTTTCTTTTGGTGTTTTTCTTGGACTGCTTCCCATTTGGCAGCCGCTGTTTTTACTCGTTATCTGGTATTTACTCTTTCTTGTGACACTGCCTGCCAAATCCAACACACGAAAAAGTATATACGCTTTTTTTGCATTCGGAATCAGTGCTCTCTTTGTCGTAAAATGTAAAATAATCCTGTGTGGATGTCTTCTAATTGCCGGAATCGTCATTCACAAACATTATTTAAGTGCAACTGCGCGAAAACAACCGCAAGAAAAAATTTATGAAAAACGTAAAGAATGGAGGCTTCGATGAAAGCATTAATATTATCTTGCAATACGGGAGGCGGCCACAATTCCGCAGCAAAAGCAATTGCAGAAGAACTTCACAGTCATGGCGACGAAGCTTATGTGTTCGATTACCTTTGTCTCGCAGGTAAGGGAGTATCCAAATTAGTTGGAAACGGTTATGTACAAATTGTGAAAAAAACTCCTCTTTTATTTGGACTTTTCTATAAATTAGGCATGTTAATCAGTCGGATTACTCGAAAGTCACCTGTTTATTATATAAACGGACGTATGGCAAAATATCTCAACAGTTACCTGAAGGAACATCCCGCAGACGTTTTAATCATGCCGCATCTCTATCCTGCCGAAACAATTACTTACATGAAACGAAAGGGAATGGATCTTCCTGTAACAATTGCTGTAATGACCGATTACACTTGCATTCCATTTTGGGAGGAAACGGAATGCGATCACTATGTTCTTCCCCATGAAGCTTTACGAAAATCCTGCATAAAAAAAGGGATCCCAAATGAAAAAATTCAAACATTCGGAATTCCTGTATCCAAAAATTGCCGTCTAAAAATCAGCAAAGAAGAAGCTCGGGAAAAATTAGGCTTAGAATTAAACCAAAAATATTTTCTTGTAGCCGGAGGCAGCATGGGTGCCGGAGATTTTACAGAACTTATTCAAAAATTAGTTCTCAGTACAGATACCGAACAAATTCTTGCCGTTTGTGGAAATAATCGAAAAGCAGAACGAAAATTAAAGAAAAAATTCAAAGACGAATCTCGCGTAATGGTGTTCGGTTTCACCGAACAGATGCCGCTTTATTTGAGTGCCTGTGATGTGGTATTTACAAAGCCTGGGGGCTTAACCTCCACAGAAGCTGCTGTCATCGGCGTTCCTATCATTCATACAGCTCCAATTCCTGGCTGCGAAACGATCAATCGCCGTTTTTTTATGCGTGCTGGCATGAGTTGGTCTGCGCTTACTTTAAAAGGGCAAGTTCACAAAGGAATTCGTCTTATGAATGACCTGGAAGCTCAAAAAAAGATGAAAGACCACCAAGCAAAACAAATTCATGGAGATGCTGTCGAACAATTATACAAATTCATCTGTCTTCAGTGCAATTCCAGAAAGTAATTCGTCAAACCGATTCTTCTTTACAAAAACAAATCTATGTGAATGATGGTGGGATTCTTCCCAATAAAACAAAAGATGCTGCAATCTTATTTTAAGACTGCAGCACCTTTTTGAATTATGTGGCAGTAATCAAACGGAAGAAACCACCATTCTGTTATTTTTCGCTAAAGCGATTGCTACATGGCAAAGTTCCATGGAAGCACATATTTTGTCTGCTAAAGTAATAATCCATCCTTCTTTATTTTTCGGAATCGGTCCAAGGGGAAACATGTGGGAAAGGATCGCATTTTGTTCCCGTTCGCCAATGGCAAATACACGCTCACTATTTTGAGCAGCGGCTTTGGGATGATAAAATGCTTGGGCTTCGCCAGTCGGTGTTTTCTCTTTAAAATCATAAAGGCAAAAATCATGGAGCAATCCCGCTCTTGCAGAAACCCTTTCATCACATCCAACCTTTTTGGCAATGAGCCAAGAGACATACGAAACGTTTATGCTGTGCATTAAACGATTTGTCCATTGATGGTGACAAAATCTGCCGAGAGAAAGAAATTCTTCGTTATTTAGAATCGGCAACACCTCTGCCAAATACTCCTTTGAGACTTCATCCGATATCTGAAGATCCATCGGCAATCACTCACTTTCTATATTATATTTTACTTTCATTATGACCCTTCTCTTAGAAAAAGCAAGTGTTTTTCGCAAAAATTAAGCAAAAATTCATTTTTACAGAATTTTTAAAAAATCTCAGAATTTTTATCGCACTTCTGTTGGAAACATTCCCATTTTTATCTGAATTTATCCAAATTCTTTCAATTTCAGCTCTATTCCATACTAAAATCTTCTGACTTTTGTTTGTACTGAAACATATTGCGATCAAAACATTCCGTTCTTCTGTTCATAGGAATAATAGGGAAGCATCAGTTTCTGGCCATAATAAACAGAATCCGTCCTCATATTATTCAATTCACAGATCTCCTTCATGTATTTTTTCATGGAGGAGTACTCTTTGGTAATATGCTCTCGGGCAATCCCCCACAGCGTGTCATCCCTTCCAACAGTGACAGAAGTATAATATTTGTATACTGGAACCTTCGCCTTAGGCGCTCGGTTAAAACCAGAAAGAATGATCCCCAGCAGCAGCCCGATGACTAAAACCCCTGCCATCCTTAAAATCCTGGCTCTCCTGGCTTTTCTTCTCCTGCTCTCTCTGATCTGCCGCAGTCTGGCTTCTCTTCCATATAGATATTCCTGCTCTCTGCTTCTAACACTTCTGGCTCTCATCTGTTTATCCATCCTGCTCGCTCCCTCCGGGCCGCAGCCCACACCTTCTGTCTGATTTTCTGCACGGTCTTTTTCAAAATCCCTCGGTGTAAAAGAAGAGATCCTTTTCCCCCTCCAATGCCGCGGTTTTTTACCGAATCTTTTAAAAGGAACATTTGTTCGTATCACTGTATTTTTATTATAGTACCAGAACATTTGTTTGTCAATCTTTTTTCGAACAAATGTTTTGTGTTTTATCAATACACGAACAGATGTTTAGAATATCTGTTTGCTTTTTATTTTTCGCTGTGTTATAATTGAATAAATATAAATTTCGGGAGGATGCGGATATGTCCTATGGCAAGATTACGAAGAAACAGGAGGAAATCCTGAATTATATGAAAAATGAAATTCTTAACCGGGGATTCCCCCCTTCTGTTCGAGAGATCTGCGAGGCAGTGAGTTTAAAGTCCACCTCCTCCGTTCACGCTCACTTAGAAAGTCTGGAAAAGAACGGCTATATCCGGCGGGATCCTACCAAGCCAAGAGCCATTGAGATTCTGGATGAAAATTTTAATCTTACCCGGCGTGAGATGGTGAATGTTCCCATGATAGGCACGGTAGCTGCCGGGCAGCCCATCCTGGCCACTGAAAATATAGAAAGCTATTTTCCCATTCCGGCAGAATTTATGCCCAATGAACAGAGTTTCCTTCTGAAGGTAAAAGGCGACAG
>ENA-ORTM01000624-ORTM01000624.1-human-gut-metagenome-genome-assembly--contig:-NODE-624-length-42377-cov-47.510137_pt1 | contig 42377 bp, 53 predicted proteins | sample MGYA00241909_ERZ509182 | MGnify/ENA primary metagenome ERZ509182 (study PRJEB26280, sample SAMEA2338855) | human gut metagenome | biome: human gut; feature: human-associated habitat; material: faeces...
ATTTGAGTTTTGGGTTTAGCGTGACAAGTTTGCGAGGGTGATCGGAGTAATCAGTGAATAGCTCTCCTCCTACAATGACGTCATAACCATGATTTCTGGTTTTCTGCCGTCCGTTATCAGTTCCCTCTGACCACGCCAGCATATCGAGGAACGCCTTACGTTGATTATTGATTTCCACCATCTTCTACTCCGGCTTTTTTAGCAGCGAAGCGTTTGATAAGCGAACCAATCGAGTCAGTGCCGATGTAGCCGATGAACACGCTCGTTATATAAGCGAGATTGCTACTTAGTCCGGCGAAGTCGAGAAGGTCACGAATGAACCAGGCGATAATGGCGCACATCGTTGCGTCGATTACTGTTTTTGTAAACGCACCGCCATTATATCTGCCGCGAAGGTACGCCATTGCAAACGCAAGGATTGCCCCGATGCCTTGTTCCTTTGCCGCGAGAATGGCGGCTAACAGGTCATGTTTTTCTGGCATCTTCATGTCTTACCCCCAATAAGGGGATTTGCTCTATTTAATTAGGAATAAGGTCGATTACTGATAGAACAAATCCAGGCTACTGTGTTTAGTAATCAGATTTGTTCGTGACCGATATGCACGGGCAAAACGGCAGGAGGTTGTTAGCGCAACCTCATGCCGCCCGCTTTCACGAAGATCATGTGTAGAAGGCCGCAGCATAACTATCACTGATGAATTCAGGATAGCCAGTGGCTACGGCTCAGTTATGGTGCTGGTTAACGGACTTGAACCGCTACCCATTCGCTTACAAGGCGACTGCTCTACCATTGGAGCTAAACCAGCATATTTGGCGGGACAGCGTGGACTCGAACCACGATAAGAAGGTTAACAGCCTTCCGTAATGACCTTTATACGACTGACCCAAATAAAAAAAGCCACCGTTGCAACTTAAGAGTCACTAACGGCAGCTTACCTTCTAATTATGGCTAAATGGCTAATTGCATGTCAAGGCTTTTAACAGCAACATGCTTAACTTTCTCAACACGTTTACGCATTTTGAAAGCATTTTGCATTGGCTGGTATAAAACAAATAATGACGCTTTCAGGATGTCGTCAATTTCGTTTCTACAGGTTGCCAGTGAAGGTTTTCTCCATCCCTCGCCACCACGTCCACACATCTTGCGTGGCTTTGCAGTCGCGTGATAGTAGGATGCAATTGCTCGCTTAGATGAACCATGAGCGTAGTAGCTGAGGAGGATGCCAAAGGCTTTTTTGTCAATGTACATGACGGAATCGACGACCTGAGAAATCAACATTCCATCATCATCATTGCACATTGGCCTTGTCATAACTCTTCCCGGCTCTACGCTCTCCATGAACTTCGCTATTACGCTGCTCATGCGCTTTTCCAGACGACCTGAATAAACCCATGCGCCCCACAGTTCAAGCCAGCCATTCAGCCACTCGTGCTGCTCTTTGGTGAGGTTTAGTTCTCTTATGCCCATGCGCCTTCTCCCTGTACCTGAATCAATGTGAGGTTTCCGCAGAACACTGCGCCGGTATCGATATACATCTGGTTGGCAAATTTGAGTGGTTTCACTGCTGGCGTATGACCAAAGATGAACGTGTCCGCGCCTTTAATTTCTTTCACGATCCCGTCTTGTGAGTTGCTGATTCGTTCGCGGTTCCAGATTACCTGCTGATGATCAACTGGCTTTCCAAACTCGTATTCGTCACAAGGATAATCGGCGTGGCAGATGACATATTTTTTATCTTTGCTCACCAGTTCGATGATTAACGGAAGTTCATCTGCTTTATGGGCAAGAGCTTTAGCCAGAATTTCTTTGTCGTAATCGAGATTAAAGAACCAGCCACCGCCATTAAGCATCCAGTGATTGACGTTTCCGTGCTCTGATAAGCCATCAATCATCATTTGCTCATGGTTTCCACGTACAGCTCTGAACCAGGGGAATGTGATTAATTCCAGGCATTCGACGTTCTCTGTACCGCGATCGACCAAATCGCCAACCGAGATAAGCAGGTCTTTTTTGGTGTCGAATCCTATCGTCTCCAGTTTTTTCATCAGGTTCGTGTAGCATCCGTGCAGATCGCCAACTACCCAAATATTTCGGTATTTGCTGCCATCAATTTTTTCGTAATAGCGCATCTCTTTCACTCCATCCGCGATGAACCATGAGAACGTCGTTGACGATGGCGTGCATTTTCCCGTCTTTATCATCAACGTATTTTCTGACCGTACCGCGACTACATTTCAGTCTGCGTGCTACTTCTGTCTGGTTTCCGTATGCTTCAACGAGCATGTCTGGAATGGTTTTTACTGAGAACGTCATGCGGCCTCACTTCTGCTATTTCGCAGGTCTTTGAGTTTCTGCTGATACTCCGCCTTGATGGCCCTGCACTCTTCGACAGTCCAGCGATGGCGGTTATGGTTTGATTCGATTTCGTCTACTGCTTCCTGCCCGATGCGATTAATCAGTTCGACGCGATACGGAACGAGATTTCCGCTTTTGTGCTGGTTGCACACCACGCATTGCTTGTGAATATTGCGTTCATCAAATCGGAGTTGAGGTGCCGCAGCAGTTGTCCGGTAATGTCCGGCATCCCACTGAGCAGACGTGAGCGTTCCGCACGAGATACATGGTAAGTCGCGGTCTCTTTCTCTGATGAAGGCGTTTACGGCTTGTTGGGCTTGTTTAATCCAGTAACTGCGGGGCTTTAAGGCGAGTTTTCGAATCTTCAGTTTATCTTTCTGTTTCTGCTCCTCTCGTCGTCGTTTCTTCTCTGCTGCTTTTTCCGCTTTTTCGCGTTCTTTACTTCGTCGTTCGAGTGCTATCTTGGTTCCACAAATCTCATTACACCAATATTGATTTTGATATTTTGGTATAAACCATTCATTGCAACATTTACATTTCCTTCGATAGATTCGCATAAGTGCTCCTTTCGTTGCCGGAAAAATCACCGTAATACTTATCTCGGGCTTCTTCAGCAACTAGTACCGCTAACTCCAGATCATCAAAGCATCCGAAGTGTTTACTCTTGCCATGGAAACCTAGCCTAACATTCCATTTTTTCTGTCGTTTGTGCCAAGTAACTCCTCTGCAACCTGATTTGCTATTCTTTCGGATCCTTATATTTCTTGAATTTTCTATTGGCAGGCATTCTCTTAAATTTTCTGGCCTATTGTCGGTCCTAATTCCATTAACGTGGTCAATTTGACCAGCAGGCCAACGATTATGAGTTATGTAAAAAACTAAGACGTGAGTTTTATATCTACGCCCATCTATCATGATCATTGAATAACCGTTGGAATCAAAAGTTCCAGCAACACTATTTAATGCTATCCTTCCCTGAGTGGGAACTTTCCATCTAAATACCCCGGTAGATTTATCGAAACTTAGTAACTCAAATATCCTTTTAACAGTTAAATCTTCTCTTTTACGGTTACATCGTCTTCGCGCTGGTTTAGCCATCATCTTCTTCCTCGTGCATCGAGCTATTCGAATCGCTCATCAGCTCTGCACAGCAGTACTCACACACGTGAACTTCCAGCACATGCAACTTCTGACCGCAGTTAGCGCACGTTAAAGCCCGCTCGACGCTTTCTTGTTCGTAACTTCGATTTGGGTCAATCACCTTGTTTTCCTCATGCGGTTCCATTTGGCCTGTAACAGCCCGTAGACATAATCGAATGTCTTTACCTGGCTTTCTGTGGGGATTGGTTTCTTGCGGGATTTGGTGCGTTTGGTAGGAGTAAAAATCAGGTTGTCTAACGCTATTTGAGTAATGCTTCGTCGCTGTCTCGCCACACGTCCTCCTTTTCCTGCGGTAGTGGTAACACCCCTGTTGGTGTTCTTTCACACCGGAGACACCATCGATTCCAGTAAGGTTGATTTGGTCGGAAGCGGTTATCTTCTTTGCATTCACCGCACCGATAACATCGCATCATGCTGCCCGGTCTCCCCATCGCGCTTTCCACTCCAGAGCCAGTCGCGCTTCGTCTGACCACTTAACGCCACGCTCTGCACCGAATGCCTGTATAAGCTCTAATAGCTCCGCAAATTCGCTTACACGCATCCTGCTGGTTGACTGGCCTATTACCACAAAGCCATTCCCGGCAAGGTTAGGAACAACATCCTGCTGCTTTAATGCTGCGGTAAACACACACTTCCAGCTTTCTGCATCCAGCCAGCGACCATGCCATTCAACCTGACGAGAGACGTCACCTAAGCAGGCCCATAGCTTCCTGTTTTGGTCTAAGCTGCGGTTGCGCTCCTGAATGATCACTACGATTGGCTTGGTTGGGTCTGGAAGGATTTGCTGTACTGCGTGAATAGCGTTTTGCTGATGTGCTGGAGATCGAATTTCAAAGGTTAGTTTTTTCATGACTTCCCTCTCCCCCAAATAAAAAGGCCTGCGATTACCAGCAGGCCTGTTATTAGCTCAGTGATGTAGATGGTCATACGTCAGCCCCTTGTGCATATCGTCTGCCACGTGCAGCAGGTGCATTTGATGTTGTGCAAATCTGTCTGGCTTCATCCTGGTCACATGCAACAAAGTGTCCGTTGCAGAACCGCTGGTAAACCGTACCAAGCGAGCCAAAACGGTTTTTCGTCACGATGATTTCAGCAAATGGCGCGGCGCTACTGTTCTCGTCATATACCGCTTCCCGATAGAGCATGATGATTGAGTCTGCGTCCTGTTCAATGCTTCCAGAATCACGCAAATCTGCGTTTGTCGGGCGTTTGTTTGGTCGCTTCTCAACATCGCGCGAAAGCTGACTCAGGGAGATAACAGGCGTTTTCAGGTCTTTCGCCATCGCCTTCAGGCTTCCGGAGATGTGAGCAATTGCGAGGTCGTTGCGATCTGCTTTCGGCTTCTCAATCAGGCCAAGATAATCCGCCATGATGAGTGACAGGTTTGGATTTTCCTGTTTATGCCGTTCTGCGATTGAGCGTATTTCTTCGACCGATAACCGCGAGGCATCGACTACCCATACATCCAAATCTGCAAGCTGACTCATGCCGTTAGCAACACGCGCCCAGCCTTCGTCATCCATCGATGCAGGATTTCGCAGTACGCTAACCGACATCCTCCCGGCGTTGGCAATGCTTCGCTCTGCAATCTGCAATGCGCTCATTTCCATTGAGAAAATCAATACTCCGCGCCGGACGTCAGAACCAGGAATAACGCGGCTTGCAACACCTTCGGCAATCTTCAGCGCCAGCTCGGTTTTCCCCATACCAGGACGAGCAGCGATTATCACCAGGTCTTCCGCGTTCATCCCTCCGGTGATGGCGTCAAGTTCTTCGATTCCGGTCTTCAGGGTATCTGATTCCTCTCCGTTCCTCAGACGCCTGTCAAGCGTGTCAGTGTAGTCAGTGATGATTTCCCCTAACCGTACAGGTTTAACCTCGTCACGGGGCTTTCTGATGGCTGAAAGACGCTTTACAAGCTCGTCCATCGCCTGACTCGATGTATCGATGGTTCCGCTCTGAATTGGTTCACGCATTTCATCCATGATTTCCAGCACCAGACGGCGGTGATAGTTATCCGCGACCATTCCGGCATATCCCTTCAGGTTTGCGGCACTCGGGCAGTTCTTACTGGTCATCAGGATTGACGTGAAATGCTCCTCTCCGCACGCCTCGGCAACCATCAGCGCGTCGATTAGGTTTCTGTTTCTCGCCTGCTTACGGATAACTTCGAAGGCTTTCCTGTAGAGCGGAATTGAAAACGCTTCCGGCTCAAGCGTTGCCAGAACGTCACTGGCGGTTGGAGTTAATCCACCAATCAGCAGGCCACCGATAACGCTCGCTTCGATATCCTGTCTCATGCAATCCCCCTGTCTGCAAACTTCCCTTCCCGAACTCCCGTTAACGAGTCTTCCCTCAGCAGGTAATCAAAATCTGCCGTCCAGCCCGTGTCGTTGTCTCCGAAGTAAAACGGCTTGGCCTGATGCACAAACGCCCTGACATACGCTCTGAAACCGTCCACGTTTGGCGTTTTCAGTTGCGGAATGATTTTCTTCAGGCGACGTTTGCGTTTCTCGTTGACCGCAACAGCATGAGGAAGTCTGTCACCGACTTCGGTGTTGTAGGCGTTCAGGAAGGATTCGTAGTCGATGCGTTCTGCCTTGCGACGTTCAGGTTTAACCTGCCCATCGCCGCCCCCATTGGGGGGTAGGGGGGTATTTGTATTTATTGTCTTTTGTATATTGTCTTTTGTGTTTGACTGATTCGGTAAATTGCTTTTTACCGATTTAGTGAAGGTTTGTTTTACCGAATTGGTAAATGTTTTACCGAATCCGTTAACTTTCGTTTTCCACTCGGAAATGTTTGTATTCATACCAACTTGACGCCCCACCTGAATGAGAACTCCCATTCTGATAAGCTCGTTTTTGGCGGTAGAGCATTTGGTTGGTGCCATGCCAGTGAGTTCAGCGAACTGTTCGTTTCCGATCCAATCTATTTTTTTGTTGTAACCGTATGTCTTGCGCCACACAGCCATAACAATCAGTAGCTGATGTTGAGTAAGCCCGGAAAGCATGACGGCTTCTAACAGTGTGTTTGCAGTCCGAGTGTAGCCATCTTCGAGTTCTGCCACGCGATACTCCACCGCCTCCAGATGAGGTCGTATAGGTATGACTTTCTCATACGCCAGATTCATCTTTCCTCTCCATGCCATTAATCATGATTTCGACGCAAAGAAGAACGCATTCATTGCATATAGAAACCCCGGGGCCAGCAATGATGTGCTTAACCTCGAGGTTCGTTTTATCGCAAAAAGAACACTTGTGAGTCGGCGCGATTGTTTGGGTGTTACTCATGACCTTTCTCCTTCCGCATCAGCTTCACTTTTTCCAACTCAGCCCGGAATCGACCAGGCTGCTTGAAGCTGGACAGGAAGCGATCACGTAGTATGTGTTTGTGAATTTTGTCCTGGTAAGGACTGAGTTGTTTTGTCATAATTACTCCTGTGGATTGATCCAGTAATTCCCTCAGAATTGCATATCAGTTTGCTTAAAATCCTCGGTGGCGGCCGGGGATTTTTTCTTTGTGATTTCATCAAGCGCATACTTAAAAGCCCTGCTAATCGGACTGATGTCTGATGCCATTCCGAAAGCACACAAGACCGAAGCAATAAATCTCCAGTCCGTTCTGCTTATCTTCGATTCATGACAGCCAATCATCTTTGCCAGACCGCGCTGGGTAAGCGTTGACAGGTTGATGAGTAAATCAGTTTCAGCGCGATCAATTTCTCGCTGTGTTGGCTTGCTGTAGCTTGCTTGTGCCATTTGTTAATTTTCCTATATTGATATTGAGTTATAGCGGCACACCCAATGGATTTGCCGCTGATGTTTGCTCACCCGGTTAGAGGTGAAAGGCCAGAACTGTTAAAGAGCAATTTGCTTATGCCGCTTGGCGGTAAGCACTTTCTTGATACTTCAGGGCGCCAGCTGTAACGATTTCCAATCGATAGGCGTCTTTCTCTGGGATAACTTCTTTCCACTGAGAGACTGCTGCATCGCTAATGCCTAGTGCTTTAGCAACAGCACGCTGGGTTCCGAAGTGGTCAATAACATCTTTTTTGTACATAGACTCGCTCCGAAATTAAAGAACACTTAAATTATCCACCAAAGGAATCTTAAGTCAAGTTTATTTAAGATGTCTTAACTATGAATACACAACTGATGGGTGAGCGTATTCGCGCTCGCAGAAAAGAACTCAAGATTAGGCAGGCTGCCCTTGGCAAGATGGTTGGCGTGTCTAATGTTGCTATTTCCCAATGGGAGCGATCTGAAACTGAGCCCAATGGCGAAAACCTATTGGCCTTAGCCAAGGCTTTGCAGTGCTCCCCTGATTACCTGTTGAAAGGAGAGGATAGTCTTTCAAACATTGCCTATCACAGCAGGCATGATCCAAGAGGTTCGTATCCTCTAATTAGTTGGGTAAGCGCAGGATGTTGGATGGAAGCTGTAGAGCCATATCATAGGCGTGCAATAGATAACTGGTACGACACAACGGTAGATTGTTCTGAAGACTCTTTTTGGCTCGACGTTAAAGGCGATTCAATGACTGCCCCGGCAGGACTGAGTATTCCTGAGGGGATGATTATTCTCGTCGACCCAGAAGTCGAACCACGTAATGGAAAGCTGGTAGTCGCCAAACTTGAAGGAGAAAACGAGGCGACATTCAAAAAGTTAGTTATTGATGCCGGTAGAAAATTCCTGAAACCACTCAATCCACAATACCCAATGATTGAAATCAATGGGAACTGTAAAATCATTGGCGTTGTCGTTGATGCCAAGCTAGCAAACCTTCCTTAAGGGGCTTTCGCCCCTTTTTTATTTCCCGTTAAAAATCAAAGACAAACTAAATTCACGCCCATAGAATTAAGTTTTCTTCAAAAATGCACTTGACCAATAAATTAAGAAGTCTTAAATTTAAGCCATCAGCAGGACGCTGGAAGCCAAACGGAACAGATTGGCAGGCTCTTTAACATCGACGGACTCTCAACCTAACCGTTGAGACCAGAACTTGAGTGGTTTTGGGGATGGCGCGAATTGCAGCTGCAAGACAGCGATCGAGAAGATAAGCACCTCGACGCGTCATGCGCCAAAGCCACTTAAAGGAGACCATCATGGTAACCATTGTCTGGAAAGAATCCAAAGGTACGGCAAAAAGCCGCTACAAAGCTCGCAGAGCAGAACTTATTGCCGAGCGACGCAGTAATGAAGCACTGGCGCGAAAAATTGCGCTAAAGCTCTCTGGTTGCGTCAGAGCAGACAAAGCAGCATCACTAGGAAGCCTTCGCTGCAAGAAGGCAGAAGAAGTCGAGCGTAAACAGAACCGTATTTACTACCGGAAGCCACGGAGTGAAATGGGTGTGACTTGCTCAGGCCGCCAGAAGCAACGCGGAAAATCAATTCCAGCTTATTACGATTGAGGTGAGCCATGCTCAAGAAAGTCAAACGTCGACTTTACAAAGAAGGTAGATATTCATGCCAGTTGCCAAAATGCGACACAACAAAATGGAGTGTCGATGATTGGTGTAACTGGATAGATAGATACGGAACTTGGTGGGATAAATAACAGGTAACTTAAGCGGATTTATTTTCGCAGCAAACCACTTATTTGAGGTGAGATATGGAGTTTCATGAAAGTGCGATTTGTGATTTTCGCGCTAACGCAAATTCAGTAAAACCACAGCCAATTGCAGTTCTTTTTAAAACAATGGGTGCGTGGGCTGTTTTATGCTTCGCCTCTGATGACACTGACGCGAGAATGGCAATAGGCCAAGAGATGGAGATGGACCCGACAAACGATGAATTCATAATTTATGGCGCTCCATCTAATTACTTACTTGATACCTGCAACATTTACAACAAGGCTGCCTGATGGTGGCCTTTATTTTTGGCATAAACAACAGAGGCTAACATGGAATTTAAAGGTACTGAAGGTAAGTGGGAAATAATGATGGATGGCGATGAGATTAAAATCATCCAGGCAGACTCTCTTGAAAATGGCACAGGCTGGCGTTCGTATATTGCAATCTGTGAGGAAGTTCAATGCATTGAAGATGCCAATCTAATAGCGGCAGCACCTGACCTTCTCGAAGCACTTCAGTTATTACTTAAGCAATCCAAAAATAGAACAACGACAACATATCCAGAATGGTATGGAGCTGTTAATAAAGGTCTCGCAGCAATCAGAAAAGCCATAGGTGATGAGTAATGAATAAGAAATACATTGTTGAAGTTATAGAGCGAGAAACGAAAGAAGTAATTAAACATTTCGAATTTGATAATTATAGAAAAGCTGACCGCGTAGAAGAAGGATTGTTGCGACAAAGTAATCTCGAAAAATTTGATGTTGTCATGCGATGCGAATAAGCGCCTATAGCAGATTTACGAGTCTGCTATGTGAGCAATGTCGCTCGTAACTAAACAGGAGCCGACTTGTTCTGATTATTGGAAATCTTCTTTGCCCTCCAGTGTGAGGGCTTTTTTATATGCATACCAATAACGCTTCACTCGAGGCGTTTTTCGTTATGCAATCAAATATAAGGAGTTACCCATGATGCACTTTCAGCTCGCGGGTAGCGGCGTCATGTCCGCTTTCTACCCGCACGAATCTGAATTATCACGCCGAGTTAAACAACTAATCAGAGCAGCAAAGAAACAACTGGAGGCGTTATGCGCAATGAAATAGCCATTAATCACCAGATGCTTCGTGCGGCACAAAACAAAGCAGTAATAGCCAGATTTATTGGTGATTCAAAAATGTGGCTTGAAGCAAATAAAGCGATGAAATCAGCTATCAACCTTCCGTGGTATCGCAGGAAATGAGTTTTACAGATAACTGGTCAGACGAAGAATTCATTCGTCAGATGAACAAAATGCTCAATCAGCACAAAGAACAGGAGAAAGATGATGATTCTGACTCTGAATGATAAGCGTGAAATATCGCAAATAATCGCAAGTTTTACTGATGAAGATTACGAGCGAATCAACAGTGAAGTTGATCGCCTCTGCAAACGTTGCGACCCAATAAGCGAAATGCTTCGCTCATATAAACCAGATGAACACACTAAGGACGCTATCGACTGGTTGGAAGATGATGACTGTAACTATCAGGAAAAAGCCGCTGAATGGTTCTGGGATGCAATAACCGAAAGAGTTAAGGCTGAATATGCCTTCGCAATATTCAAACGCAGACACATTTATGGAGAAGCAGCATGAGCAATATCGTTGAATTCGTTAAACAGCAGGAGCAGTTATTCTGCGGAGCATTGACTGAACAGACGGTGACATGGGCTAAGGAAAGCCAGTTTGCAATTCAGTATTTCCAGAAAAATGATTACCTTGCTAAAACGGCACTGGCAAATCCAACCAGCGCACAGAACGCCATCATCAATGTTGCGGCGATCGGCATCACCTTAAACCCGGCCAGCAAACTTGCTTATCTAGTTCCGCGCGACGGCATGGTTTGCCTTGATATCAGTTATATGGGATTGCTCCATATTGCAATGGAGTCTGGTGTTATCTCATGGGGTCAGGCAAAACTTGTTCATGCTAACGATACCTATGAGTCAAACGGGCTTGATAAAGCACCAACCCATAAATACAACGCCTTCGGTGATCGTGGTGATATCGTTGGCGTTTACTGCACAGTTAAGACGCCAGCAGGTGATTATCTAACGGAAGAGATGAGTCTGGCTGAAATTGAGGCTGTAAGGAAAACAAGCAAGGCAGCATTCAGCGATAAAGGACCATGGGTAAATCACTGGAATGAGATGGCGCGAAAGACGGTCGTAAAGCGTGCAAGCAAGTATTGGCCTAAGGCATCACGTCTTGATAGTGCTATTCACGTACTAAACGAAGAAGAAGGTGTGTGGACTGAACCAGTTATGCCGCACAAATCAGAGGAAGATATCCGCGAAGATGAACGGAAACGCCAGCAGGAAATAATGGATAAAGCACAACTTCTTTGTGATGAAATGGATCAGGCAGAAAACATTGATGATTTGAAGCGATATTTTGCAGAAGCATATCGCCTGACATCTGGAATGAAATTGCAGCAGAACGTACAAGCCATTTACATAGAATGCAAAGCGAAACTGGAGGTTGCCAGTGAGCAAACTGTATGAAATAGCCAATGAATACGCAAAATTGATGGATTCAGATTTAGAACCAGAGATGATTGCTGACACAATAGAAGGCATGGAAGGAGAATTTACCGATAAAATAGAGCAACTTCTTTCCGTCATTAAAAATGAATCTGGTTATGCTGAACGCCTCAAGGAAGAGGCAAAGTCACTGAATGAGCGAGCCGCAGTAATTCAAAATAAGATTGACAGCATCAAATCATATATAGCGTCATCGCTTGAAATGGTTGGCAAGAAAAATATTCGAGCAGGTATTCACCAGGTAACAATCCGCAAACCGTCAGAAACTGTAGAAATCATCGACTCAAGCGCCCTTCCTCCTGAATACGTTGAGTTTGAAACGACAATTAAAGCCGACAAACTGGCAATCAAACACCAACTAAAAGCAGGAATAAATATCCCCGGCGCTCAACTCAAAGTTGGGAAACCTTCACTTCTTATCAAATAACGGTATCGCCTATGAAAAAGACTCCATGGGAGAAATGGGAAGTCGATTTCTTGCGCGAAGTAGCGGCGACAATGCCAGTTGAACTTATCGCTGAAAAACTGGAAAGGACTGAAAAAGCAGTAATGGCGAAAGCAACAAGGATTGGCGCTGACATTGTTAGCCGACTTCGTGGAAGACGATGGACAAGAGCCGAAGTATCACTTTTCGGTAAGTTCTCCGCAGAAGAAATAGCAATTGCAACCTGCCGCTCAATTTATTCAGTAAGAGCTATGCGATACAAGCTAAAAAAACTCGATGAAGAAAGAGCAGGCATACGAATAAATTAACAAAGAGGAATTAATCATGAGAGGACTTGCATACAATCCCGGCATTCTTCCGGCAGAAATGATTATTCGCCAACGCGTAAAGCCAATGCCATCGAGAGAGGAATTGCTTAAGAGAAATTCTTTTCCATCAGTGAATCAAAACAAATATCTGAATGAGATGTGGCGGAGTGGGAATAAATGAAACAAATGACACTAATTAAGATGGATGGTTTTCTGAAAGGTAAATGCATCCCACGAGATTTAAAGGTTAACGAAACAAACGCTGAATATCTGGTGCGTAAATTTGCTGAAGCGGAGGCCAAGATTTCGGCTCTGTCCGAATACCACCAGAAAGCGATTGAGTCAATTAAGCAGGCTGATGCGGCTGTTAAGTTGGCACACGAGAAGTTTTCGGCGCTGGCGGCGGAGAATGCGGGGCTGAAGTCTGGCGCTATGGACGAAATCAAGGTTATCAACCGTGGAGGGCAGGCATATTGCGTAAAAGATGGAGTGCAAGTTAATCCCATGTATGCAAGAGGGTGGAATGACTATCGCGCAAAGTCTATGCAATCAGACACCCCAGCCACCGACGCTTTCCTGGCTGAAATTGAACGCAAAGCAATCCGCAAGTTCATTAACAGCATTGAACACATCCTGCGTGACAAGTTGTCACCGTATGACACCGAAGAGATGCTTGAGGCTATGCGTATTTTTCTGGAAGAACAGAGTGGTGAGCAAAAATGACAATCACAAAACAACGGGTAGAAGAAATCATATCCCGCATTGAAATGTATGGACATGGTGCAGGATATACCGCTGACGAGGTTTATGACCTAGCTGTACTGGCGCTGAATTTATCAAATATCGCAAACCTGAAGCGATACGAGCTTGATATGGGAGGTTGTGACTCATGCGGTCAGGATTGTGGCGCTGACATGACTGAAGATTCTGATGGCGATTATGTCCTGTTTGATGACGTGGTTAAGTTGTTTGAGTTTGATACATTCGAAAGCCCAGCAAGGGAGACAACCAGTGAGCAAGATTGACTATCAGGCACTGCGTGAGGCGGCAGAAAAAGCAACGTGTGGCGTGTGGTCGCTCGAATATGGAGAGGAGAGATTTGATGCTGGTGATGCGCTAATTCATCGTGAAGTTGTTGGATATCTTCCCATTTGCAGAATTGAAGGAGCGCATCCTGAAAGCGGTTTCGATGAAGATTTCCAAATGGAACAGCAGGCCAATGCTGAATTCATCGCCGCAGCCAATCCGGCTACCGTGCTGGCACTACTGGATGAACGGGAAAGAAACCAGCAATACATCAAACGCCGCGACCAGGAGAACGAGGATATTGCGCTAACGGTAGGGAAGCTGCGTGTTGAGCTGGAAGCCGCAGAGAAGCGCATTGCAGAACTGGAAGCACGGGAAATATCGCTCCCAGAACGTAGCAGCATGCTTCATCGAACAGATTTTCACGATGATTACCAAACGGTAATGGCATACAAAGTTTCTGAAGTCATCGATGCAATCCGCGCTACTGGCATTCGCATCAAAGGAGAGTGAGATGAACGGACAAATATCAATTGTTCGACCGGGAGCATGTGACGATTGCGAGATACGAATGATTATTCGTCTGGCGAGGGGGAAAACAATAACTGCTCTCATTACTCCAGAAAATATCGCATTAGCATTAACAGGAAAGTCAGACCTGCCAGTAGAGCTAAAGCTGCGAAATGTTGAGATTAAGGTGAAATAGCTATGACCACTATTACCAAAGAGCGACTGCTGACAATCAAGCAGTGGCGCGAAACATACGGACCTGGTAGCAACGTTGTACTGCCAGCAGAAGAAGCGGAAGAACTGGCACGAATTGCTCTGGCATCGCTGGAAGCAGAACCAGTTGCTTATATTTTCAAACATCCGGCCGGGAAATTATTCTGGGCTTTAACGGATGAAAGCAATAAAGAGCAAGCTGACGTTATTCCTGTTTATGCTGCCGCGCCTGCGTCGGTTGTGCCGGATAATGCATCAGAGCCTCTTGCTTATGCTTACAAAGAGCTTACGCCTGAGATTATGCGCAACCATTTAGCTGTATTCGAGCGATATGGAATAGCCCCAAACGATAGCTCTACCACAATTCAGGCACTGCGAATCGCGCTGGATGGCATAGAGCGGAGCGACGCGATGCTTCATGGTGCCGAACCTGTAAGCCAAACTTACAAGTTGCCAGTTAATACACCTTGCAAAGATGCGCCAGCCCATATCTGGCTGCAAACGGCTGGAGTATGGCCAGAAGATGGCGAGTTAAGCGAATTAACGTGGTGCAGCCACAATCAGCACCATGATGACACGCTATATGTTCGAGCTGACTTGGTAAATGGCAACTCTCCGGTAACTCCGGATGGTTGGATAAGCTGTAGTGAGCGAATGCCTGAAATTAGACAAACAGTTATTGGATGGAATGGATATGCAGTTAGACAATGCGTATATACAAGGAATGAATATGCCAAGACACAGAAAGGCAGAGAGCCAAGGTTTGAAACCTTAACTGGTATATGGCATGGAGTAACCCACTGGATGCCGCTACCAGAACCGCCGCAGGAGGTTAACCATGGCTAACCTGCAACTTGACGTCAAAGGTGAATAACAATCCTCGCATTCGCGGGGATTTATTTTATCTGAACTCGCTACGGCGGGTTTTGTTTTATGGAGATGATAAATGCACTTCCGAGTCACAGGTGAATGGAATGGAGAGCCATTCAACAGGGTTATCGAAGCAGAGAACATCAACGACTGCTATAACCACTGGATGATATGGGCGCAGATAGCGCATGCAGACGTAACCAATATTCGAATTGAAGAACTGAAAGAACACCAAGCCGCCTGATGGCGGTTTTTTCTTGCGTGTAATTGCGGAGACTTTGCGATGTACTTGACACTTCAGGAGTGGAACGCTCGCCAACGACGCCCAAGAAGCCTTGAAACAGTTCGTCGATGGGTACGCGAGTGCAGGATATTCCCTCCTCCGGTTAAGGATGGAAGAGAGTATCTGTTCCACGAATCAGCGGTAAAGGTTGACTTAAATCGACCAGTAACAGGTAGCCTTTTGAAGAGGATCAGAAATGGGAAGAAGGCGAAGTCATGAGCGCCGGGATTTACCCCCTAACCTTTATATAAGAAACAATGGATATTACTGCTACAGGGACCCAAGGACGGGTAAAGAGTTTGGATTAGGCCGAGACAGGCGAATCGCAATCACTGAAGCCATACAGGCCAACATTGAGTTATTTTCAGGACACAAACACAAGCCTCTGACAGCGAGAATCAACAGTGATAATTCCGTTACGTTACATTCATGGCTTGATCGCTACGAAAAAATCCTGGCCAGCAGAGGAATCAAGCAGAAGACACTCATAAATTACATGAGCAAAATTAAAGCAATAAGGAGGGGTCTGCCTGATGCTCCACTTGAAGACATCACCACAAAAGAAATTGCGGCAATGCTCAATGGATACATAGACGAGGGCAAGGCGGCGTCAGCCAAGTTAATCAGATCAACACTGAGCGATGCATTCCGAGAGGCAATAGCTGAAGGCCATATAACAACAAACCCTGTCGCTGCCACTCGCGCAGCAAAATCAGAGGTAAGGAGATCAAGACTTACGGCTGACGAATACCTGAAAATTTATCAAGCAGCAGAATCATCACCATGTTGGCTCAGACTTGCAATGGAACTGGCTGTTGTTACCGGGCAACGAGTTGGTGATTTATGCGAAATGAAGTGGTCTGATATCGTAGATGGATATCTTTATGTCGAGCAAAGCAAAACAGGCGTAAAAATTGCCATCCCAACAGCATTGCATGTTGATGCTCTCGGAATATCAATGAAGGAAACACTTGATAAATGCAAAGAGATTCTTGGCGGAGAAACCATAATTGCATCTACTCGTCGCGAACCGCTTTCATCCGGCACAGTATCAAGGTATTTTATGCGCGCACGAAAAGCATCAGGTCTTTCCTTCGAAGGGGATCCGCCTACCTTTCACGAGTTGCGCAGTTTGTCTGCAAGACTCTATGAGAAGCAGATAAGCGATAAGTTTGCTCAACATCTTCTCGGGCATAAGTCGGACACCATGGCATCACAGTATCGTGATGACAGAGGCAGGGAGTGGGACAAAATTGAAATCAAATAATGATTTTATTTTGACTGATAGTGACCTGTTCGTTGCAACAAATTGATAAGCAATGCTTTTTTATAATGCCAACTTAGTATAAAAAAGCAGGCTTCAACGGATTCATTTTTCTATTTCATAGCCCGGAGCAACCTGTGAACACATTTTCAGTTTCCCGTCTGGCGCTGGCATTGGCTTTTGGCGTGACGCTGACCGCCTGTAGCTCAACCCCGCCCGATCAACGTCCTTCTGATCAAACCGCGCCTGGTACCTCTTCTCGCCCGATTCTGTCGGCAAAAGAAGCGCAGAATTTCGATGCTCAACACTATTTTGCATCCCTGACACCAGGTGCTGCAGCGTGGAATCCTTCCCCGATTACCCTGCCTGCGCAACCTGACTTTGTTGTCGGCCCGGCGGGCACTCAAGGTGTAACGCATACCACGATTCAGGCGGCGGTAGATGCGGCAATTATCAAGCGTACCAACAAGCGCCAGTATATTGCCGTGATGCCTGGTGAGTATCAGGGAACGGTATATGTCCCTGCCGCTCCGGGTGGAATTACTCTGTACGGTACAGGTGAAAAACCGATTGATGTGAAGATTGGGCTTTCCCTTGATGGTGGCATGAGCCCTGCCGACTGGCGTCACGACGTCAACCCGCGCGGCAAATATATGCCAGGTAAACCAGCGTGGTATATGTACGATAGCTGCCAGAGCAAACGCAGCGACAGTATCGGTGTTCTCTGCTCTGCGGTCTTCTGGTCACAAAACAATGGCCTGCAACTGCAAAATCTGACCATCGAAAACACGCTGGGCGATAGCGTAGATGCAGGTAACCATCCGGCGGTGGCACTGCGTACTGATGGTGACCAGGTACAGATTAACAACGTTAACATTCTCGGTCGTCAGAACACCTTCTTTGTCACCAACAGCGGTGTGCAGAACCGTCTGGAAACCAACCGTCAGCCGCGTACGCTGGTGACCAACAGCTACATTGAAGGGGATGTGGATATCGTTTCTGGTCGCGGCGCAGTGGTGTTCGATAACACCGAATTCCGCGTGGTGAACTCACGTACTCAGCAAGAAGCGTATGTGTTTGCACCGGCTACGCTGTCCAACATTTACTACGGTTTCCTCGCCGTAAACAGCCGTTTCAATGCTTTCGGTGATGGTGTGGCGCAACTGGGCCGCTCGCTGGATGTTGATGCCAATACCAACGGTCAGGTGGTGATCCGTGATAGCGCCATCAACGAAGGTTTTAACACGGCTAAACCGTGGGCCGATGCGGTGATCTCTAATCGTCCGTTTGCGGGTAATACCGGCAGCGTAGATGATAACGACGAAATACAGCGCAATCTGAATGACACTAACTACAACCGCATGTGGGAATACAATAACCGCGGCGTGGGTAGTAAAGTGGTTGCAGAGGCGAAGAAGTAAGAGCAATTAACTATTTGCCGGATGCGGCGTAAACGCCTTATCCGGCCTACGGTTCGATGCGATTTGTAGGTCGGATAAGATGCGCAAGCATCGCATCCGACAATAAGTGCCGGATGCTGCGAAAATGCCTTATCTGGCCTACAGATTCGATGCGATTCGTAGGTCGGATAAGATGCGCAAGCATCGCATCCGACAATAAGTGCCGAATGCGACCTACATTCACATGGCGCTTTTTACATCTGACGGTTTTTATTGAAGTTAATCAAACTACCCGCCTTGATAATCTCGCGCTCTTCAGCAGTCAGACTTTCCATATAGAGCGTAATTTCCGTTACCGGCGCATCTTCATGGATCACATAACCTTTAAACGTCGTACCCGGATTATCCAGCGCCGCTTTAATGCCAGGGATGTAAATGTAATCCCCCACTTCAAAGGTTGGCACTTCCGCCATCTGCAGCGGTAACATCCCCCAGTTGATGACGTTAGAACGGTAGCGTTTAGTCGCGTACTCTTCGGCAATATTCGCCAGACCGCCAATCACACGCTGGCAGCTCGCCGCCTGTTCACGCGCAGAACCATCGCCTGGTTTCACCGCATATACCATGCTGCCAATTTCAGTTTGCAGCGGATCAATATGCTCCTGACCAGCAATCTGCTTAATGCGCGCAAACACCTCTGTCAGCTCGCTGACATTCCCCGCCAGACGCTGATTTTCCAGCTCAGCAGTCGCTTTACTTCTGCCAACATAACCGGGATCGCGGCGTGACAGGGTAAACTCCGCCAGACCAATCGGATTTGAACGATAAGAAGAGGTTTCACCGGAAGGAATCAGTTCGTCGGTGGTGGTCACTTCGTCGAGGATCTTCGAGCACACTTTCAGGACGATATTGTCAGTCAGCGCACCCAATTCCGGCCAGTCTTTAATGTTCGGTCCGTAAATCAGCGGTTGCTGAGTTGCCCCTTTCACAAAGCCCTGATAAACACGGTTTTTATACGGCGTTACATCGAAGGCGTACTCCGGCACGTTGTCCCAGCAATCAAGTTCGCTGGCAGAGGTTAAATAGCCACCGTTTGCCGTAGTCGCAGCGATAGAACGAGCGTCCATCAACGCCACCGCTGACATCTGCCCATTAGCTGGCTTAGAGCCTTCGCGGTTCGGGAAGTTACGCGTGGTGTGGCGAATACTCAAACCGTTGTTGATTGGCGTATCGCCCGCGCCAAAGCATGGGCCGCAGAACGCGGTTCTGATGATTGCCCCTGCGCCAATCAAATCTGCTACCACACCTTTTTTGGCGAGATCCATAAACACCGGCTGTGATGACGGGTAAACTGCCAGCGAGAAGGTGTCATTGCCACAGGATTGACCGCGCAGTGCATTCGCCGCCGCGATGACGTTTTCGTAGTTACCGCCAGAACAGCCCGCGATAATCCCCTGCTGCACTTTCAGGCGACCATTTTCCACTTTATCCAGCAGCGAGAGTTTGGCTTTACCGTGCGCCACGCGTTCGGACTCAATTTCAATCTCACGCAGAATGTCGGTCAGGTTCTGGTTCAGTGTGTCGATTTCATACACGTTGCTCGGGTGGAACGGCAGCGCAATCATTGGTTTGATGGCGCTTAAATCAACGCTGATGCAGCCATCGTAGTACGCCATCGGTTGAGGGTTAAGCTGGCAGTAATCCTGGCCGCGACCGTGCAGCGCCAGCCAGTTATGCACTTCTTCATCAGTTTGCCAGACGGAGCTTAAACAGGTGGTTTCCGTGGTCATCACGTCAACGCTGTTACGGAAATCGGTAGAGAGCGCGCTAACGCCCGGTCCAACGAACTCCATGACTTTGTTTTTGACGTAACCGTTTTTGAACACCGCGCCAATGATAGCCAGCGCCACATCCTGTGGCCCCACATACGGCGCAGGTTTTCCGGTCAGATGCACCGCAACCACGCCCGGATAGTCGATATCCCAGGTGTCATTAAGCAGCTGTTTTACCAACTCACCGCCACCCTCACCGACTGCCATTGTCCCTAATGCACCGTAACGGGTGTGGCTGTCTGACCCGAGGATCATTTTGCCGCCGCCTGCCATCATCTCACGCATATATTGATGGATGACCGCAATGTGCGGAGGCACAAAAATACCGCCATAACGCTGGGCCGCCGATAAACCAAAAACATGGTCATCACCGTTAATGGTGCCGCCGACGGCGCAGAGTGAGTTATGGCAGTTGGTCAGCACATACGGCAGCGGGAAACGTTCCATTCCGGACGCTTTAGCGGTCTGTACAATACCAACAAAGGTAATATCGTGAGAGGCTAATGAATCAAACTTAATTTTAAGTTTATCCATATTTCCGGACGTATTATGAGAAGAGAGAATAGACCAGGCAATAGTGCCTTTTTTGGCTTCTTCTTTTTTAATTTCGCCGGTGAAATGTTCTTCGGCAATTATTTCGTTATTACTGGCGAGAAACACGCCTTTTTCAGATAACTTGATCATCAAATGCTCCAGATATCTGCGCACCGTGAAGTGCGCAGAAAGATAATAAATGGATATACTCTAAATAATTCGAGTTGCAGGAAGGCGACAAGTGAGTGAATCCCCAGGAGCTTACATAAGTAAGTGACTGGGGTGAGCGAACGCAAACGCAGCACATGCAACTTGAAGTATGACGAGTATATTTACAGCATGTTCCAGCCGATCAGCATATTCCACCACCACACGCCGAGGGTGATATGCACCAGGAAGGTTAATATCGTCAGTACCGCACCGACCAACCACCAGGATTTAATATCGTTGTAACCCACGCCAAAGATGACCGGACCTGCCGCGCCGCCATAGTGAGTAACCATGCCGCCATAGGAGTTGGAGAACAACAGTGCCAGCGCGGTTAACATTAACGGTGCGCCGGAGACGTTCGCCAGCATGGCAAATACCGGTAACATAGCAACGATATAGGCACTACCGGAAGCGAAGAAATAACGCACGATAATGCTGAGGAAAATAATAACGAAGAAAGCAACGTTACCGTGACCATCAAATGCCAGGTTATTTTTAAAGACTTCAGCTAACCATTCGAAGAATTTAACTTTCGATAATAAGGAGCTTAATCCGATAATACCGCCGTACCAGATTAAGGTATTCCAGCCGCCTTTATTTTTAACCACGTCTTCCCAGGTAACGATACCCAGCAGCAGCATGGTCGCCATAACAACGATTGCCACGGTGGATTCATCAACCCCCAGAGACTTACTGAAAATCCAGCCCAGCAGCGCCAGCACAAAGACACCGAGCAGCATTTTTTCGCGGATTTTCATCGGTCCCAGTTCGGCAAGGCCCGCTTTAGCGATGGTTTTATTATCCACCTTCTTAATTTCTGGCGGATACATGGTATAAATCACCAGTGGGGTGACCAGCAGCATAATGATGCCCGGCAATCCGGCGGCCAGTGCCCATCCACCCCAGCTAATTTGCAGGTGCAGAATGTCGTTGATCATTTTCAGCGCCAGAATGTTCCCCGCCATTGCGGTAAAGAACATATAGCTGGTGGTTTTGGTGACCATGTAAATGGACATCATCAGGTAATGTCCGACACGACGCGGACTTTTTTCCGGTTCGGACCCCAAAGCCACCGCCACGCTGTTGATGATCGGTAACACAATGCCGCCCGCACGCGCGGTGTTAGACGGTGTTGCCGGAGCCAGTACCAGATCGAGGAATACCGTAACGTAACCCAGACCCAGCGTGGTGTTACCGATTTTACCAATCAGCAGATAGGCAATACGTTTACCTAAACCGGTGGTCACAAATGCGGCGCTTAAGGTAAACGCCGAGAACACCAGCCAGGTAGTACCTGAAGAGTAACCGCTTAATACGGCGGTGGTCTTAAACGCACCGTCGGATAAGTTACCGACCACCACCATGGAGGCAGCAACGGCAATTAACAGTACGACAGGTTCCGGGAAAGGCTTGATAACCAGCCCCACAATGGCCGCCAGGTAAATACCAAAAAGCACCCACGCCAGTTCGCTTAATCCTGCCGGAGCTGGCATAAAACCAATAATACATGGGATCGCTAATATCAGAATTAGCTTCCATAACGATTTCTTATTCATTTAAAATCCTGTTCTTTCTGTATGACTCATACAGAAGTCCTTTATTGATTGTCCTTATCCTGACAACGAATTTTTTCAGGGAAGATAAACTTCACCGGAAAATATTTTTCTGGTCGTCCGAATAACAGATGCGCGTAACGTCGTGGCATCCTGACCTTCATTACTTAAATGAACGTCGAGCGCACCACTGGGGTGTTCAATATTGATATTGCCGTATCCTACAGAAGGGACGATTTGTCGGGTGACGGTGCCTTCCAATGCACAACTACTGGAAATAGCAATAGCACCGGTTATCGCCAGCGCGCGATGGCAAGAATGCGGCATAAAATAACGCACATTAATTGCCCCGCCTTTCTGCGCTGGAGAAATAAGCACAGGTTTAGGGATAACCATATTACTGACATCACCTAAGCCCATTGCTTTACCCGCTTGTAGACGGATAGATTCAATGCGGGCTAATAATGCTTTGTCGGCATCCAGTTCCGCCGGTAATTCATAACCTGTTTTTCCCAGATATTCAGCCGGAATAATGACGACTGGCATCGCCATATCGATACAGGTCACCGGGACATCGTCAAAATAATCAATCTGATTATCAGTCGGGAAAACTTTTCCGGTTTTGGTTCCAGCGGCATTCAGGAAAGTGAGCGCAACCGGTGCGGCAGTACCCGGTACGCCGTCAATTCTGGCACTACCCTCGTACTCGACAACACCATTTGGCGTTTGCACATCAGCTTCGATGAACGTACCAGTATTGACGTTGCGGATACGTACGCGGGTAACTGGTGAAGTCGCTGCAATCAAACCATTTTCAATGGCGAATGCCCCAACACCAGACAGCATATTGCCACAATTAGGCGTGGTATCGACACGTTGCTCATGGACAATAACTTGAGCAAACAGATAATCGACATCAGCACGCGGATCGCTGGAACGGCTAATAATGGCGACTTTACTGGTCAGCGGATTACCGCCGCCAATACCGTCAATTTCCAGATCGTTACCGGAACCCATAATTGCCATCAATATTTTATCGCGCTGCGTTTGATCTTCGGGTAAATGTTCCGCTAACAAGAACGCGCCCCTCGAGGTTCCACCTCGCATCATCACGCAGGGTATTTTTTTCATAATAATGCCCTCAATTTAAAAACATAACTTATTGCGATATGGTTACATTAAGGACAAAGCATCTCTAATGACTTTAGCTCAACGATTAATAACATTTTTTCATTAATTTAAGTTGGCTAAATGCAGTTAAAATTTTTAACGACCAGCCACCCAAAATCGTCGCTTCCATTTTCCGGAGTAATAATGAAGCATGAATTATCAAGTATGAAGGCATTTGTCATACTGGCAGAGTCCAGTTCATTTAACAATGCTGCTAAATTACTCAATATTACGCAACCTGCATTAACGCGAAGAATAAAAAAGATGGAGGAAGATTTACATATTCAACTATTTGAGCGTACAACTCGCAAGGTTACGTTAACAAAAGCAGGAAAAAGGTTGCTCCCGGAGGCGCGGGAATTAATAAAGAAATTCGATGAAACGCTTTTTAATATTCGTGATATGAATGCTTATCATCGTGGTATGGTGACGTTAGCGTGTATTCCGACCGCAGTATTTTATTTTTTACCGCTGGCAATCGGTAAATTTAATGAGCTGTATCCCAATATTAAAGTGCGGATTCTGGAACAAGGCACGAATAATTGCATGGAATCGGTGCTGTGTAACGAATCAGACTTTGGCATAAACATGAACAACGTCACAAATTCATCCATTGATTTTACCCCACTGGTCAACGAGCCATTCGTGCTGGCCTGTCGGCGTGACCATCCATTGGCCAAAAAGCAGCTTGTAGAATGGCAGGAGTTAGTGGGTTACAAAATGATTGGCGTACGTTCCTCCAGCGGCAACCGATTGTTGATAGAACAACAGCTAGCCGACAAGCCCTGGAAGCTGGACTGGTTTTACGAAGTGCGTCATCTTTCGACGTCATTAGGACTGGTAGAGGCGGGACTGGGGATTTCGGCGCTTCCTGGTCTGGCAATGCCCCATGCGCCCTATTCTTCGATTATTGGTATTCCACTGGTGGAACCCGTTATACGTCGGACATTGGGGATTATTCGCCGCAAAGATGCCGTGCTTTCTCCGGCAGCAGAACGCTTTTTTGCCTTGCTGATTAATTTGTGGACTGACGATAAAGACAATTTGTGGACCAATATCGTCGAACGCCAGAGACATGCGTTACAGGAGATAGGTTAATACACCGGCGCAGGAGAGACTGCGCCGGTTAAATCAGCGGTTAGTGTGCGTTAACCACCACCCACATTGGTCCCTGCCCGACCGCATAGCGGCCTTTTTCATGCAGTAGTCCCTGCTCGCCAACAATTTCGTATACCGAGATGTGGTGAGATTTTTGCCCGGCGGCAATCAGATACTTGCCGCTGTGATCAACATTGAAGCCGCGCGGCTGGGTTTCCGTTGGCTGGAAGCCTTCTTTACTCAACACGCTGCCATCTTCCGAAACGCTGAAAACGGTAATCAGGCTGGCGGTACGGTCGCAGGCGTATAAATGGCGACCATCCGGGGTGATATGAATATCAGCCGCCCAACGGGTGTCGGAGAAGTTTTCCGGCATCATATCCAGCGTCTGGACACATTCGATATTACCGTGCGGATCTTTCAGTTCCCAGACATCCACTGAGCTGTTTAACTCATTGACGCAATACGCATATTGTTCGTTTGGATGGAATACCATATGACGCGGGCCGGCCCCTTCAACGGTGGTCACTTCCGCAGGGTCCTGCGCCACGAGATGACCATCATCGCTGACCGTAAACAGGCAAATGCGATCCTGCTTTAATGCCGGAACCCACAGCGTACGGTTGTCCGGTGAGATATTGGCGGAATGGCAACCGTCCAGCCCCTCGACCACATCGACGACGCCCACTGGCAGGCCATCTTCCAGACGCGTTACGCTCACGTTACCCGCATTGTAAGAACCTACAAAGACAAACTGCCCCTGGTGATCGGTGGAAATATGCGTCGGACTACCCGGCAGCGCAGACTCTGCGGCAAAGGTCAGTGCGCCATCGTCCGGGGCAATACGATACGCCAGGACGCGAAACTCAGGGCGAACACCAACATAGAGATAACGTTTGTCCGGGCTGACTACCATCGGCTGCACCTGCCCCGGCACATCGACAACCTGTGTCAGCGTCAGTGCGCCTTCATGATTCAGGTTCCAGACGTGAATTTGCTGGCTCTCAGGGCTGGCGATATAAACTGTTTGCTTCATGAATGCTCCTTTGCATTTAGCAACTGACTGTAACAGCTAAAATTAGTCGCTTTTGGCGGTGAATGCTGAATTAAAACGCAGAATTTTGTCCGATAGTGGTATCGGTGTACCATTCGCGCAGACGAAAATTCTTAACCTTAATCTGGAATACGCCATGACCACACGCGTGATTGCTCTCGACTTAGACGGCACCTTATTGACCCCGAAAAAGACCCTGCTTCCTTCATCGATAGAAGCCCTGGCCCGCGCTCGCGAAGCAGGCTATCAATTAATCATCGTCACAGGTCGCCATCACGTCGCTATTCATCCTTTTTATCAGGCGCTGGCGCTGGATACACCTGCTATTTGCTGTAATGGCACCTATTTGTATGATTATCATGCAAAAACCGTGCTGGAAGCGGACCCAATGCCCGTTAATAAAGCCCTGCAACTCATTGAGATGCTGAATGAACACCACATTCACGGTCTGATGTATGTGGATGATGCAATGGTCTATGAGCACCCGACCGGGCATGTCATTCGCACGTCTAACTGGGCGCAAACCCTGCCGCCGGAACAGCGTCCGACTTTCACACAAGTCGCTTCTCTGGCTGAAACGGCGCAACAAGTTAACGCCGTATGGAAGTTCGCCCTGACGCACGATGACCTGCCGCAATTGCAGCATTTTGGTAAGCATGTCGAACATGAACTGGGACTGGAGTGTGAATGGTCCTGGCACGATCAGGTTGATATTGCACGCGGCGGCAACAGCAAAGGTAAACGTTTGACGAAATGGGTTGAGGCGCAAGGCTGGTCGATGGAAAACGTCGTGGCGTTCGGCGATAACTTTAATGATATCAGTATGCTGGAGGCCGCTGGTACAGGCGTGGCGATGGGCAACGCCGATGACGCGGTAAAAGCGCGCGCCAACATTGTGATTGGTGATAACACCACCGACAGCATTGCCCAGTTCATTTATAGCCACCTGATTTAATCAGGCGGTTATCGACACACTTTTAATTTGCGCGTACAGCCACAGGCCAGGTTTGATCACCAGTTCATCCCTGGCCCACGGGCTGATACGCGCCCACAGCGTTTTACCTCCGACTTCCAGTTCCACTTCCACCTGGCCGTTGTCGTCATAACTATTAACAACTTTTGCCCGCAATACGTTACGAATGCTGGTTTGCTGCGGCGGTTGTAAAACCAGAGAAACATCGGAAGCCTGAATGCGGATACGTAGCGCAGCTTGCAGCGGTTCGTCCAGCTTATTGACCCACAAATGCTGATCGCCCAGCGCCAGCGCAGTCATCGCGTAATGCGGATGATGCTCAAGTACCGTCACTTTCAGAATGCTACTTTGTTGCTCTTTCGGCAGCCACGGATTCATCACGCTACTACCCCAGACTTCTTCCAGTGCGCCAAAGGCTTTCACCTGACCGTTTTCCAGTACCATCACTCTGTCTGCCAGATGGAGGATCTCATCCAGCGAATGGCTGACATACAACATCGGGATGTTGATTTCCCGCGTCAGACGTTGCAGATAAGGCAACAGTTCGCGTTTACGCGGAATATCCAGTGACGCCAGCGGTTCATCCAGCAACAGCAATTCTGGTGCCGTCAGCAAAGCCCGCCCAATCGCTACGCGCTGTTTTTCGCCTCCGGACAGGCTGCCTGGTAAACGGTCAAGCAACGGTTCAATGCCTAAAAGCGCCACCAGCTTATCGAACTGATCGACCATGCTTTTCGCCATGCCGTAGCGCAGATTGCCACGCACTTTGTAATGCGGAAACAGCCGCGCATCCTGAAAAACATAGCCAACCCGACGCTTTTCTGGCGTCAGGCAGATACCTTTTTCGGCATCATTTAGTACCCGACCATTGAGGACAATCCTCCCTTTTTGCGGGCGCGTCAGTCCACTGATGGCGTTAATCAGCGAAGTTTTTCCGGCACCGGAGACGCCAAAGATAGCAGTGATGCCATTGGCGGGCAGCGTTTCATTAATGGTCAGGCAATGGTTGCCCAAGGTCTGGGAAAAATTCAGTTCCAGCATGATTAGCGCCCCGCCCGTTCACGGCTGATTCTGGCCAGCCATTCTGAAATCAACAGGGAGATCATCGCCAGCGCAATAGAAATAATGCACAGTCTCGCCGCGCCACTTTCCCCGCCGGGGGTCTGGATCAGGGTATACATGGCAGAAGGAATGGTTCGCGTTTCACCAGGAATGTTCGACACAAAGGTGATGGTTGCACCAAACTCACCGAGAGAACGAGCAAAAGCCAGTACCGTACCAACAATAATTCCCGGTAAGGTCAGCGGTAACGTGATAGTAAAGAAAACGCGCCAGCGCCCGGCCCCCAGTGTTCTTGCGGCCTGTTCGAGTTTGACATCAACCCCTTCCAGCGCCAGACGAATTGCCCGCACCATCAGCGGAAACGACATGACGGCGGCAGCGAGAACCGCGCCGCGCCAGCTAAAGGCGAAGGTAATACCAAACCAGTCATACAGACGTTCACCGATAAATCCGCGCCGTCCCATCGAAACTAATAATAAGTAACCGACGACCACGGGCGGTAACACCAGCGGTAGATGCAGTACGCTGTCGAGCAGAGCTTTGCCCGGAAACGTGCAACGCACCAGTAACCAGGCAAAAAAGATCCCAAACGGCAGGCTAAACAGCACAGCCAGGGAAGAAACTTTCAGGCTTAATAAAACTGCCTGCCATTCTGGATCGGTCAGTATCATTACTTGGTTGTAAATCCGTAACGTTTAAAGATTTCCGCAGCCTGCGGCCCTTTCAAATAATCATAAAATGCTTTCACTGTCGCATTGTTATGCCCTTCCACAACAGCAACCGGGTATTCCACTTTTTTATGCGAATCTTCCGGGAAGGTGGCGACCACTTTTACCCCTTTGCTGGCAACTGCGTCAGAACCGTAAACTATGCCCAGCGGCGCTTCATTGCGTTCGACCAACGCCAGCGCGCCACGAACATCTTCCGCCGGAGCCAGTTTCGGAGAGAGCGTATCCCATGCGCCCAGTTTTTGCAGTGCTTCTTTTGCATAAATGCCAGCGGGAACATGTTCCGGATCGCCAACCGCCAGACGACCGCCATTCAGCAGCGAAGTCCAGTTGGTTTTGCTGTCGATGGTGAAATCTTTCTGCTCGCTGGCTTTCGGTGCTACAACGACCAGGCTATTGCCGAGCAGTGTCTGACGCGTAGCTGTATCGATCGCTTTTTTATCAACCGCATAATCCATCCATTTCTGATCGGCAGAAATAAACAGATCCGCAGGGGCACCCGCTTCAATCTGACGGGCGAGAGTAGATGACGAAGCGAAAGAAGAAACCACATCCACGCCTTTCTCTTTTTTATACTGCGTAGCAATGTCCTGCATTGCGTTAGTCAGTGATGCGGCGGCGAACACCGTGATTTTCCCTTCATCTGCCAGTGCATTGCCAGCAACAGCGAAAGAGAGTGCCGCCCCGGCAAACAAGTTCAACCATTTACGAGCCATTGGTAACCCCTTAATGTAACGTTATGTAGGCGACAATATAACGACTAACTCGGAATTTTCCCAGCAGTTATTGCTAACCTTTGTGAGGTAGATAAGAAAAAATATCGGCAGGAAAAGCAGGAAGTTGAGAAAAAGAAAATGCCCGACTAAGCGGGCATTCAGGGAATCAATGATTTTGTCCGGGCTGGTCTTTTTTACCAACACCAGAAAAGATGTTGAATACTTCACCAAGACCGTAAATCAGACCCAGGATGATGGCCATCACGACAGGTACCATGATTACGGCGAATACCAGACTTTTTAATAACTCTAACATGGTCAACTCCAGATATAGTCATGAGACTATTCTAACCGCTAAGCACAGAAAAGCACTCCCCTTTTGTGCGGTCAGCTTTGCGTGGCGTTCGTTTTCCGTCACAATAAGACTTTTGCCAGGACATTGTTATGCAGGCCGAAATCCTTCTCACCCTTAAGCTCCAACAAAAATTATTCGCCGACCCGCGCCGCATTTCGCTACTAAAACACATTGCGCTTTCCGGTTCCATTAGCCAGGGAGCGAAAGATGCCGGTATCAGCTATAAAAGCGCCTGGGATGCCATTAACGAGATGAATCAGTTAAGTGAGCATATTCTGGTCGAGCGCGCAACAGGCGGTAAAGGTGGCGGCGGCGCAGTACTGACCCGCTATGGTCAGCGACTGATTCAGCTCTATGACTTACTGGCGCAAATCCAGCAAAAAGCCTTTGATGTGTTAAGTGACGATGACGCCCTGCCGCTGAACAGCCTGCTGGCCGCGATCTCACGTTTTTCACTGCAAACCAGCGCCCGTAACCAGTGGTTCGGCACCATCACCGCCCGCGATCATGATGACGTTCAACAGCATGTTGATGTCTTACTGGCTGACGGAAAAACACGTCTGAAAGTCGCAATTACCGCACAAAGCGGCGCGCGTCTGGGGCTGGATGAAGGCAAAGAAGTGTTGATATTGCTAAAAGCGCCGTGGGTAGGCATTACTCAGGACGAAGCGGTCGCACAAAACGCTGACAACCAATTACCGGGTATTATTAGTCATATTGAGCGCGGCGCAGAGCAGTGCGAAGTAATAATGTCGCTACCGGACGGGCAAACACTGTGCGCCACAGTGCCGGTAAATGAAGCGACTTCTCTTCAGCAAGGGCTGAATGTCACGGCCTACTTTAATGCCGACAGCGTGATTATCGCCACGCTGTGCTAAGCGTGTTGACAATTTGTTATGAAACACGTATCCCTGTCAGTAATCGCTGCACAAAATGGGATATAAAATGTCATCGTTGCAAATTTTGCAAGGCACGTTTCGTCTTAGCGACACAAAAACGCTGCAATTGCCTCAGCTAACGTTAAACGCGGGTGATAGTTGGGCGTTTGTCGGTTCGAATGGAAGCGGGAAATCGGCGCTGGCCCGCGCGCTGGCGGGGGAACTTCCGCTTTTGAAAGGTGAACGGCAAAGCCAGTTTTCCCACATCACTCGTCTCTCCTTCGAGCAATTGCAAAAGCTCGTCAGCGACGAATGGCAGCGGAATAACACCGATATGCTCGGCCCTGGCGAAGATGACACCGGACGCACTACGGCTGAGATCATTCAGGATGAAGTAAAGGATGCACCGCGTTGCATGCAACTGGCGCAGCAGTTCGGTATTACCGCCCTCCTCGACCGACGCTTTAAATACCTTTCCACTGGCGAGACGCGAAAAACCCTGCTGTGTCAGGCGCTGATGTCGGAGCCTGACTTGTTGATTCTTGATGAGCCGTTCGATGGCCTGGATGTTGCCTCACGTCAGCAGCTGGCTGAGCGACTCGCCTCGTTACATCAGTCCGGTATTACTCTGGTACTGGTGCTCAATCGCTTCGATGAGATCCCGGAGTTTGTCCAGTTTGCTGGCGTGCTGGCGGATTGCACGTTAGCGGAAACTGGCGCTAAAGAGGAACTGCTCCAACAAGCACTCGTCGCGCAACTGGCGCATAGTGAACAGCTTGAAGGTGTGCAACTGCCGGAGCCGGATGAACCTTCAGCACGTCACGCCTTACCCGCCAACGAACCGCGCATTGTGCTGAACAATGGCGTGGTTTCTTATAACGATCGCCCCATTCTTAATAACCTTAGCTGGCAGGTGAATCCAGGTGAACACTGGCAAATTGTCGGGCCAAATGGTGCAGGAAAATCGACGTTATTAAGCCTGGTTACTGGCGATCATCCGCAAGGTTACAGCAACGATTTGACGCTTTTCGGACGACGTCGCGGCAGCGGCGAAACCATCTGGGATATCAAAAAGCATATCGGTTACGTCAGCAGTAGTTTGCATCTGGATTACCGGGTCAGCACTACCGTGCGTAATGTGATTCTTTCTGGCTATTTTGATTCGATTGGCATTTATCAGGCCGTTTCGGATCGCCAGCAAAAACTGGTGCAGCAGTGGCTGGATATTCTCGGCATTGATAAACGTACGGCTGACGCTCCGTTCCATAGTCTTTCCTGGGGACAGCAGCGTCTGGCGCTGATCGTCCGCGCACTGGTGAAACATCCGACGTTGCTTATTCTCGATGAACCACTACAGGGGCTTGATCCGCTCAATCGCCAGCTTATCCGCCGTTTTGTTGATGTGCTGATTAGCGAAGGTGAAACGCAATTGTTGTTTGTTTCGCACCACGCTGAAGATGCGCCTGCCTGTATTACCCATCGCCTTGAGTTCGTGCCGGACGGTGGACTCTATCGCTATGTGCTGACAAAAATATATTGAGTCGGTAGTGCTGACCTTGCCGGAGGCGGCCTAAGCGCCCTCTCCGGCCAACGGTTCGACGCATGCAGGCATGAAACCGCTTCTTTTTTCAGATAAAAAGCGCAATCATTCATAAACCCTCTGTTTTATAATCACTTAATCGCGCATAAAAAACGGCTAAATTCTTGTGTAAACGATTCCACTAATTTATTCCATGTCACACTTTTCGCATCTTTGTTATGCTATGGTTATTTCATACCATAAGCCTAATGGAGCGAATTATGAGAGTTCTGGTTACCGGTGGTAGCGGTTACATTGGAAGTCATACCTGCGTGCAATTACTGCAAAACGGTCATGATGTCATCATTCTTGATAACCTCTGTAACAGTAAGCGCAGCGTACTGCCTGTTATCGAGCGTTTAGGCGGCAAACATCCAACGTTTGTTGAAGGCGATATTCGTAACGAAGCGTTGATGACCGAGATACTGCACGATCACGCTATCGACACCGTGATCCACTTCGCCGGGCTGAAAGCCGTCGGCGAATCGGTACAAAAACCGCTGGAATATTACGACAACAATGTCAACGGCACTCTGCGCCTGATTAGCGCCATGCGCGCCGCTAACGTCAAAAACTTTATTTTTAGCTCCTCCGCTACCGTTTATGGCGATCAGCCCAAAATTCCATACGTTGAAAGCTTCCCGACCGGCACACCGCAAAGCCCTTATGGCAAAAGCAAATTGATGGTGGAACAGATCCTCACCGACCTGCAAAAAGCCCAGCCGGACTGGAGCATTGCCCTGCTGCGCTACTTCAACCCGGTTGGCGCGCATCCGTCGGGCGATATGGGCGAAGATCCGCAAGGCATTCCGAATAACCTGATGCCATACATCGCCCAGGTTGCTGTAGGCCGTCGCGACTCGCTGGCGATTTTTGGTAACGATTATCCGACCGAAGATGGTACTGGCGTACGCGATTACATCCACGTAATGGATCTGGCGGACGGTCACGTCGTGGCGATGGAAAAACTGGCGAACAAGCCAGGCGTACACATCTACAACCTCGGTGCTGGCGTAGGCAGCAGCGTGCTGGACGTGGTTAATGCCTTCAGCAAAGCCTGCGGCAAACCGGTTAACTATCATTTTGCACCGCGTCGCGAAGGCGACCTTCCGGCCTACTGGGCGGACGCCAGCAAAGCCGACCGTGAACTGAACTGGCGCGTAACGCGCACACTCGATGAAATGGCGCAGGACACCTGGCACTGGCAGTCACGCCATCCACAGGGATATCCCGATTAAGGAACGACCATGACGCAATTTAATCCCGTTGATCATCCACATCGCCGCTACAACCCGCTCACCGGGCAATGGATTCTGGTTTCACCGCACCGCGCTAAGCGCCCCTGGCAGGGGGCGCAGGAAACGCCAGCCAAACAGGTGTTACCTGCGCACGATCCAGATTGCTTCCTCTGCGCAGGTAATGTGCGGGTGACAGGCGATAAAAACCCCGATTACACCGGGACTTACGTTTTCACTAATGACTTTGCGGCCTTGATGTCTGACACGCCAGATGCGCCAGAAAGCAACGATCCTTTGATGCGTTGCCAGAGCGCGCGCGGTACCAGCCGGGTGATCTGCTTTTCACCGGATCACAGTAAAACGTTGCCAGAACTGAGCGTTGCGGCATTGACGGAAATCGTCAAAACCTGGCAGGAGCAAACCGCAGAGCTGGGAAAAACGTACCCGTGGGTGCAGGTCTTTGAAAACAAAGGTGCGGCGATGGGCTGCTCTAACCCGCATCCGCACGGACAGATTTGGGCAAATAGCTTCCTGCCTAACGAAGCTGAGCGCGAAGACCGCCTGCAAAAAGAATATTTTGCCGAACAGAAATCACCAATGCTGGTGGATTATGTTCAGCGCGAGCTGGCAGACGGTAGCCGTACCGTTGTCGAAACCGAACACTGGTTAGCCGTTGTGCCTTACTGGGCTGCCTGGCCGTTCGAAACGCTACTGCTGCCCAAAGCCCACGTTTTGCGGATCACCGATTTGACCGACGCCCAGCGCAGCGATTTGGCGCTGGCGTTGAAAAAGCTGACCAGTCGTTATGACAACCTCTTCCAGTGCTCCTTCCCCTACTCTATGGGCTGGCACGGCGCACCATTTAATGGCGAAGAGAATCAACACTGGCAGCTGCACGCGCACTTTTATCCGCCTCTGTTGCGCTCCGCCACCGTACGTAAATTTATGGTTGGTTATGAAATGCTGGCAGAGACCCAGCGAGACCTGACCGCAGAACAGGCAGCAGAGCGTTTGCGCGCAGTCAGCGATATCCATTTTCGCGAATCCGGAGTGTAAGAAATGAGTCTGAAAGAAAAAACACAATCTCTGTTTGCCAACGCATTTGGCTACCCTGCCACTCACACCATTCAGGCGCCTGGCCGCGTGAATTTGATTGGTGAACACACGGACTACAACGACGGTTTCGTTCTGCCCTGCGCGATTGATTATCAAACCGTGATCAGCTGTGCACCACGCGATGACCGTAAAGTTCGCGTGATGGCAGCCGATTATGAAAATCAGCTCGACGAGTTTTCCCTCAATGCGCCCATTGTCGCGCATGAAAACTATCAATGGGCGAACTACGTTCGTGGCGTGGTGAAACATCTGCAACTGCGTAACAACAGCTTCGGCGGTGTGGACATGGTGATCAGCGGCAATGTGCCGCAGGGTGCCGGGTTAAGTTCTTCCGCTTCACTGGAAGTCGCGGTCGGAACCGTATTGCAGCAGCTTTATCATCTGCCGCTGGACGGCGCACAAATCGCGCTTAACGGTCAGGAAGCAGAAAACCAGTTTGTTGGCTGTAACTGCGGGATCATGGATCAGCTAATTTCCGCACTCGGCAAGAAAGATCATGCCTTGCTGATTGACTGCCGTTCACTGGGGACCAAAGCAGTTTCCATGCCGAAAGGTGTGGCTGTCGTCATCATCAACAGTAACTTCAAACGTACCCTGGTTGGCAGCGAATACAACACCCGTCGTGAACAGTGCGAAACCGGTGCGCGTTTCTTCCAGCAGCCAGCCCTGCGCGATGTCACCATTGAAGAGTTCAACGCTGTTGCACATGAGCTGGACCCAATCGTGGCGAAACGCGTGCGGCATATCCTGACTGAAAACGCCCGCACCGTTGAAGCTGCCAGCGCGCTGGAGCAGGGCGACCTGAAACGTATGGGCGAGTTGATGGCGGAGTCTCATGCCTCTATGCGCGATGATTTCGAAATCACCGTGCCGCAAATTGACACTCTGGTAGAAATCGTCAAAGCTGTGATTGGCGACAAAGGTGGCGTACGCATGACCGGCGGCGGATTTGGCGGCTGTATCGTCGCGTTGATCCCGGAAGAGCTGGTGCCTGCCGTACAGCAAGCTGTCGCTGAACAATATGAAGCAAAAACAGGTATTAAAGAGACTTTTTACGTTTGTAAACCATCACAAGGAGCAGGACAGTGCTGAACGAAACTCCCGCACTGGCACCCGATGGTCAGCCGTACCGACTGTTAACTTTGCGTAACAACGCAGGGATGGTAGTCACGCTGATGGACTGGGGTGCGACTTTACTTTCAGCCCGTATTCCGCTTTCCGATGGCAGCGTCCGCGAGGCGCTGCTCGGCTGTGCCAGCCCGGAATGCTATCAGGATCAGGCCGCGTTTCTGGGGGCCTCTATTGGTCGTTATGCCAACCGCATCGCCAATAGCCGTTATACCTTTGACGGTGAAACCGTGACCCTTTCGCCAAGTCAGGGCGTTAACCAGCTGCACGGCGGCCCGGAAGGGTTCGACAAACGTCGCTGGCAGATTGTGAACCAGAACGATCGTCAGGTGCTGTTTGCCCTGAGTTCAGATGATGGCGATCAGGGCTTCCCGGGTAATCTCGGCGCAACGGTGCAATATCGTCTGACCGACGATAACCGTATCTCCATTACTTATCGCGCCACAGTTGATAAACCTTGCCCGGTGAATATGACTAATCACGTCTATTTCAATCTTGACGGCGAGCAGTCTGACGTGCGCAATCACAAGTTGCAGATTCTGGCGGACGAATATCTGCCGGTTGATGAAGGCGGCATTCCGCACGACGGCCTGAAATCTGTCGCCGGAACGTCTTTTGATTTCCGTAGCGCCAAAATCATCGCCAGTGAGTTTCTTGCCGACGACGATCAGCGCAAAGTGAAAGGTTACGATCACGCATTCTTGTTACAGGCCAAAGGCGATGGCAAGAAAGTGGCGGCGCATGTCTGGTCAGCAGATGAAAAATTGCAGCTGAAGGTCTACACCACCGCTCCGGCTCTGCAATTCTACTCCGGCAACTTCCTCGGCGGCACGCCATCAAGAGGAACTGAACCTTACGCCGACTGGCAAGGCCTGGCACTGGAAAGCGAGTTTCTGCCGGACAGCCCAAACCACCCTGAATGGCCGCAACCGGACTGCTTCCTGCGTCCTGGCGAAGAGTATTCCAGCCTGACGGAATATCAGTTTATTGCTGAGTAGCACCTGAAGCCCTCGTAATGAGGGCTTTATCCTTATATTGCTCAAATCACCAGCAAACACCGACATATTTGCAACTCAATATTCACAACAACCTTACACTGCGACACTATTTTCGCTATGGTTATGCGTAAGCATTGCTGTTGCTTCGTCACGGCAATATAATGAGAATTATTATCATTAAAAAATGATTTGAGGAGTAAGTATATGGCTGTAACTAAGCTGGTTCTGGTTCGTCATGGCGAAAGTCAGTGGAACAAAGAAAACCGTTTCACCGGTTGGTACGACGTGGATCTGTCTGAGAAAGGCGTAAGCGAAGCAAAAGCAGCAGGTAAGCTGCTGAAAGAGGAAGGTTACAGCTTTGACTTTGCTTACACCTCTGTGCTGAAACGCGCTATCCATACCCTGTGGAATGTGCTGGACGAACTGGATCAGGCATGGCTGCCCGTTGAGAAATCCTGGAAACTGAACGAACGTCACTACGGTGCGTTGCAGGGTCTGAACAAAGCGGAAACTGCTGAAAAGTATGGCGACGAGCAGGTGAAACAGTGGCGTCGTGGTTTTGCAGTGACTCCGCCGGAACTGACTAAAGATGATGAGCGTTATCCGGGTCACGATCCGCGTTACGCGAAACTGAGCGAAAAAGAACTGCCGCTGACGGAAAGCCTGGCGCTGACCATTGACCGCGTGATCCCTTACTGGAATGAAACTATTCTGCCGCGTATGAAGAGCGGTGAGCGCGTGATCATCGCTGCACACGGTAACTCTTTACGTGCGCTGGTGAAATATCTTGATAACATGAGCGAAGAAGAGATTCTTGAGCTTAATATCCCGACTGGCGTGCCGCTGGTGTATGAGTTCGACGAGAATTTCAAACCGCTGAAACGCTATTATCTGGGTAATGCTGACGAGATCGCAGCGAAAGCAGCGGCGGTTGCAAACCAGGGTAAAGCGAAGTAAATGTCATTCGTTTAAAATGAGAAAGCCGACTGCAAGTGAGTCGGCATTTTTGTTGCTAACAATGGAGCACATTGCCTGATGCGACGCTGCGCGACTTATCAGGCCTGTGGTGATTCATCGGATACGCCACTCTGACGGCGCATCCGACAATTAAACCTTACCCGCGACGCGCTTTTACTGCATTCGCCAGTTGACGTAACAGAGCATCGGTATCTTCCCAGCCGATGCAGGCATCGGTGATGCTCTTACCGTAGGCCAGCGGCTCCCCGCTCTCGAGGCTCTGATTGCCTTCCACCAGATAGCTTTCCACCATCACGCCAATAATGGCTGTTTCGCCACCGGCAATCTGCTGGCAAACGTCAGCACACACATCCATCTGCTTTTTGAATTGTTTGGACGAGTTAGCATGGCTGAAATCGATCATCACCTGTGCTGGCAGGCCTGCTTTGTTCAGCCCTTCTTTCACTTCAGCAACGTGCTTCGCGCTGTAGTTAGGCTCTTTACCGCCGCGCAGAATGATATGGCAATCACCGTTACCGCTGGTATTCACAATCGCCGAATGCCCCCATTTCGTTACGGACAGGAAGCAGTGCGGCGCACCGGCGGCATTAATGGCATCGATAGCCACTTTAATCGTACCGTCTGTGCCATTTTTAAAACCTACCGGACAAGAAAGACCAGACGCCAGTTCGCGGTGCACCTGCGATTCGGTGGTACGTGCACCAATTGCGCCCCAGCTCATCAGGTCAGCGAGATATTGTGGGGTGATCATATCGAGAAACTCACCCGCCGCTGGCAGACCGCTGTCGTTAATATCAAGCAGCAATTTACGGGCTATACGCAGACCGTCGTTGATCTGGAAGCTGTTATCCATATGCGGATCGTTAATCAGCCCTTTCCAGCCCACCGTGGTACGCGGCTTTTCAAAATAGACGCGCATTACGATTTCCAGCTCATCTTTCAGCTCTTCACGCAGCGCCAGCAAGCGAGTGGCATACTCTTTTGCTGCGACAGGATCATGAATTGAGCATGGGCCAATCACCACCAACAGGCGATCATCATTACCTTTCAGGATCTTATGGATCGCTTTTCGGGCATGGGCAACCGTATTCGCGGCATTTTCAGTAGCGGGGAATTTTTCCAGCAATGCGACAGGAGGAAGTAACTCTTTGATTTCTTTGATGCGTAAATCGTCGTTCTGATAATTCATGTCTGTTCCAGTGTTGCCATACTTATCTTAGTGAATGCAATACTTCCAATCTATATCTTCCGTCAGAATGTGTAAACGGGGTTTTACACTATGAACGGATTAATCCTGGAATTAGCAAGAAAAACGCCAGATTGTCGCGAAAAACGAGATCTCTCCTACAATTTCTAACTGTAACTCCTTTGTTTGTTAATTATTTCAAGATTCTCTGCTGCGTTTCATAACCTGGCTGAAATCTTAAACCAATGCCTTATATTCACCTGCAAATGCACTGTTGGAAGAGGTTATCCGACATAACGACCATAACAGGAGCATCCTATGAAAATGACAAAACTGGCCACATTATTTCTGACTGCCACTCTAAGCCTTGCCAGCGGTGCCGCACTGGCTGCCGATAGCGGAGCGCAAACTAATAACGGCCAGGCAAACGCCGCAGCTGATGCGGGCCAGGTAGCCCCTGACGCCCGTGAAAATGTCGCGCCAAATAACGTCGACAATAACGGGGTAAATACCGGTTCTGGTGGCACAATGCTGCATTCGGATGGTTCTTCAATGAACAATGACGGAATGACCAAAGATGAAGAGCACAGGAACACCATGTGCAAAGATGGTCGCTGTCCGGATATCAATAAAAAGGTACAAACCGGTGATGGCATCAATAATGATGTCGATACCAAAACCGACGGTACCACGCAGTAACCCTGCAAAATAGCCAATAATGGGAGAGCGGAGTCTCTCCCTTTTAATTTTTCACTTCTAAAAGCAGTATGATGTCATAAAGTTAAGTGAGAATAATTAAGGGATGACTCGTCATGGCGCACTCACACTCACACACGTCCTCACACCTGCCAGAAGATAATAATGCTCGTCGCTTGTTGTATGCTTTCGGCGTGACTGCCGGGTTTATGCTGGTAGAAGTCGTTGGTGGTTTTCTTTCTGGTTCTCTGGCATTGCTGGCCGATGCGGGTCATATGTTGACCGATACTGCCGCCCTGCTTTTCGCCCTACTCGCCGTGCAATTTTCACGTCGTCCTCCCACCATTCGCCACACTTTCGGTTGGCTAAGACTGACCACGCTCGCGGCGTTTGTGAATGCCATAGCCCTCGTGGTAATTACCATTTTGATTGTCTGGGAGGCGATAGAACGCTTCCGCACGCCGCGTCCGGTCGAGGGCGGCATGATGATGGCAATTGCCGTGGCTGGGTTGCTGGCAAATATACTTTCTTTCTGGTTACTTCATCACGGCAGCGAAGAGAAAAACCTCAACGTACGAGCAGCGGCACTGCATGTGCTCGGGGACCTGCTGGGTTCGGTTGGGGCTATTATTGCCGCGTTGATTATTATCTGGACTGGCTGGACACCTGCTGACCCCATTCTCTCGATACTGGTGTCGCTTCTGGTTCTGCGTAGCGCGTGGCGACTGTTGAAAGATAGCGTGAATGAATTACTTGAAGGTGCACCGGTATCGCTGGATATCGCTGAACTGAAGCGTCGTATGTGCCGGGAAATCCCGGAAGTCCGCAATGTGCACCATGTACATGTATGGATGGTAGGCGAGAAGCCGGTGATGACGTTGCATGTGCAGGTGATCCCGCCACACGATCACGATGCCTTGTTGGATCAGATCCAACACTACCTGATGGATCACTATCAGATTGAGCACGCCACCATTCAGATGGAATATCAACCTTGTCATGGGCCAGACTGCCACCTGAATGAAGGGGTGTCTGGCCATTCACATCATCACCATTAATGGGACAGCGCGCGTGAGCCTCTTTCACGTGCGCTGTTGATCCACATCCGGCTGCCGTTGAGCGCAATAAAGGTCAGGATGATGTACTCCAGAGACATGGCGTAAACGCCCTGAAGTGCAAAAATAACGACGCTAATCACGTTAATAATCACCCACAACAGCCAGTTTTCCACATACTTACGCGTCATCAGAATCATTGCCACGATAGATAACACCATCATGCATGAATCCCAGAACGGGAAAGCGTCCGGTTGCAGTTCAGGCATCACAACCTGTAATCCTAATGCTTGCATGATCATGACTGCCACGCGGGTCAAAAATGCAAACACCGGATTGATAAATACCGTCATCAGACCAATCGAAACAACGCAAACCGCCAACCAGCTGAGTGCCTTCGGCAATGGCAACCAGCGAATTTTCAACTCCGCCTCGTTCTGACTGGTTTGTCGCGACCACGCATACCAACCGTAAATATTCGCGGCAAAGAAAAACACCTGTAATAGCAGGCTGGCATACAGCTGAATCTGAAAGAAAATAATGCCAAACAAGGTGACGTTGATCAGGCCAAAGAAGTAGTTGCTGATCTTCTCCAGACTGGCAAGGCCAATACACAGCAACCCGGCGATCGTGCCTACCGCTTCGATCCATGAGAGATCATAACCGCCTGCCCCTATTGGTATATGTACCAGGATATTCTGCACACTAAAAAAATCCATCTTTCCCCCAAAGCGTAACGTTACGCCTTATTATTCGTTATCCACGTAGTGTAGCCGCAAAATCCAGCATACGATTGAGCGGCACCAGCGCCCTCTCTCGCAGCCTTTCATCAACATGAACCTCGTGATTGCTTCCTTCCTGTTCTAATGCCTCTGCGATGGACTGAAGGCCATTCATGGCCATCCACGGACAATGCGCGCAGCTGCGGCAGGTTGCACCCTCACCTGCGGTTGGTGCTTCCAGTAACTCTTTATCTGGCACTGCCTGCTGCATTTTGTAGAAAATGCCCCGATCGGTTGCCACGATAAGCCGCTGATGTGGCAATGTTTTCGCAGCAGCGATCAGTTGACTGGTGGAACCGACCGCATCCGCCATATCGACAATAGCTTGTGGTGATTCTGGATGCACCAGTATGGCAGCATCCGGGTATTCTTCTTGCAAGCGGGTTAACGCCTGAGTCTTAAATTCATCATGCACAATACAGGCACCCTGCCAGCATAGAATGTCTCCACCCGTCTGTTTTTGCACGTAACGCCCCAGATGTTTGTCGGGTGCCCAGATGATTTTTTCACCCAAACTATCAAGATGATCAATAAGTTCGACGGCAATGCTTGAAGTTACCACCCAATCTGCGCGCGCTTTTACCGCAGCAGAAGTGTTGGCGTAGACGACGACAGTACGATCGGGATGGGCATCGCAAAATGCGTTAAATTCTTCAACAGGGCAGCCGAGATCCAGTGAACATTCAGCCTGAAGTGTCGGCATCAGAATTGTTTTTTCCGGACTGAGAATTTTGGCGGTTTCTCCCATAAATCTCACCCCAGCGACTAACAAAGTAGAAGCGGGATGCTTTGCACCGAAGCGCGCCATTTCCAGAGAATCAGAAATACAGCCACCGGTTTCTTCTGCCAGTTGTTGAATTTCGGGATCGGTATAGTAGTGGGCAACCATCACCGCATTACGTTCTTTTAGCAGACGTTTTATCTTCTCGCGGTAATACGCTTTTTCATCAATGCTTAACGGCGTCGGCTTCGGGGGGAAAGGATAAATCGCCGTGTCTGGATCAAACATTACGCTCATCTTACCATCTCGTTTTACAGGCTTAACGTTAAAACCGACATTAGCGTAATATTCGCTGTTATCGGTGTAATTTGTTTTATATGCTAAACAAGATAGTCGAATGGTGGGGAAAAGTCACTCGAATTACGCCTAATTCCACCGACGTAGAGTTGCTTGCACAGTAAGCTCTGACGATGTCATCAGGTTTACAAAGTGAAATTGAGGATGCCTGAATAGCAAAAAAGCGCCTTTAGGGCGCTTTTTTACATTGGTGGGTCGTGCAGGATTACTCGCTTCGCTCGCCCTTCGGGCCGTCGCCGCGAGCGGCTCCGTTGTTTCGCTGCGCTCAACTCAAACCTGCTGCAGGTTCGAATCTTTGAGTATCGCAGATAGCAAAAAAGCGCCTTTAGGGCGCTTTTTTACATTGGTGGGTCGTGCAGGATTCGAACCTGCGACCAATTGATTAAAAG
>ENA-ORTM01000644-ORTM01000644.1-human-gut-metagenome-genome-assembly--contig:-NODE-644-length-41519-cov-3.788274_pt1 | contig 41519 bp, 39 predicted proteins | sample MGYA00241909_ERZ509182 | MGnify/ENA primary metagenome ERZ509182 (study PRJEB26280, sample SAMEA2338855) | human gut metagenome | biome: human gut; feature: human-associated habitat; material: faeces...
GAGTGCTCTGAGGTTGGTATGTACCTGGCTATGTCCAGAGTTGCTCACAGAGAAGGATATCCGGAGATCGGCCTGTACTGGGAGAAGGCTGCCTACGAAGAAGCTGAGCATGCAGCAAAATTCGCTGAGATGCTGGGCGAGGTAGTTACCCCCAGCACCAAGAAGAACCTGGAGATGAGAGTTGAGGCTGAGAACGGCGCTACTGCTGGTAAGCTGGAGCTGGCTAAGATGGCTAAGGCTGCTAACCTGGATGCAATCCATGACACAGTTCATGAGATGGCAAAGGATGAGGCAAGACACGGAAAAGCATTCCAGGGTCTGCTGAACAGATACTTCAAATAAACCATCGAATAAAAACAGGGGAATCCCCTAATGATCAAGAGGGAATGGCGTTTGCCATTCCCTCTTTTTTTCAGGCTGCCCCGGCCGTTCCCATCAGCCCTGCCTTACGAAGGGCCGGGCGCAGCACATTGTAGATCAGGCCTACCAGGATCACAGATACCACCGCATTCACAAAGGTGGTGGCTGTACTCCACTTTGCCAGGACAGAAGCCAGCTCCTGAGGCTGTCCCAGCACCCACATTTTATAAAAATACCCCACCAGGGGATCAAAAACCACATTGAATCCAAGACCGCACACCGCTGCGATAATACTCCATTTCAGTACGTATTTCTTATCTGTGCTTTCATTGATATGAGCGATCCTGTGAGCTACCAGGCCGGTGATCAGTCCAATGCAAAGCTTCAGCACAAAGGTTTTCGGCGCCACCGTAACGTATACCGGATCCATCAGATCCGCAATACTCATACCGATGGCTCCCGCCAGTCCTCCGTATAAACCTCCCAGCAGCAGAGCTGCCAGCACGCAGAACGCATTTCCAATATGGATGGAGGTGGCATCTCCTCCAGGCATGGGAATCTTGATCTGCAAAAAGGTAAATGAAACAAAGCATAATGCAGCCAAAAGAGCTGTCTGCGCCAGTTTTTTGATCCTATTTTGTTCCCTGTTCATAAACGCATCCTTCTTTCTTTCATTTTCTGCGTTTTAGAATAGCATCAATCTGTACCTATTAAAATAACCAGTTTTTTCTTTTTAGACAAGGTCAGATAGGCCGTTATCTGTTACATAAAAATTAATTTTCTGTTTTTCCGCTTTCTGGTATTGCATTTTCTATCTCATAGTAGTAATATATCAGTATGTAGTATTAAAAACTACTTATAATAGTACCGTAGTTATATATTGCAGACATTGGCTGCTTTATTATCAAATCCAGGCACAAGGAGGTCTTAGACATGAAGGAGAAGATAAAAAAAGAAGCTATGCAGATCAAAAAAGACGCCATGCACTTAAAGGATCCGGGAAGCGCTATCACACATTTTATCGGTATGCTGATGGCCGTTTTTGCTGCGGTTCCTCTGATGATACGGGCAGCTTCCAATCCGGATCTTGTCCACACGTTCTCCCTTGGGATCTTTATTGTCAGCATGATCCTTTTATATGCTGCCAGCACCACTTATCATTCCCTGAATATTTCTGAAAAATGGAACCGGATTCTAAGAAAGATCGACCACATGATGATCTTTGTTCTGATTGCCGGAACCTACACTCCCGTATGCCTCATCGTACTGCGGGGACGCACCGGGTATCTGCTGTGCAGTCTGGTTTGGGGCATTGCTATCCTGGGTATCCTGATCAAGGCGTTCTGGATCAACTGTCCCAAATGGTTTTCTTCTCTGCTTTATATTGCCATGGGCTGGACCTGTGTGCTGGCCTTCACCCAGATCATCAATACCCTTTCCCCAGCAGCTTTTGGATGGCTTCTGGCAGGCGGAATCATCTACACCGTAGGCGGGATCATTTATGCCCTGAAACTTCCTCTTTTTAATTCCAAGCATAAATCCTTTGGTTCCCATGAGATCTTCCACCTGTTTGTCATGGGAGGCAGCGCCTGCCACCTGATCCTCATGTATTTCTTTGTGGCTTCCATGCCTCTGTAAACAATTAATTATCTGATACGCCGTTTCCTGGTTTATCCGGTTTTTCGCACCATTTTTTATCCCGGTTCTGCTCCAGCGTCCTGCTTTTGCGTATCATTCTTTTCCCGCAAACTCTTTTATGAGCCGCTCCTTTCCGGAACGGCTCATTTGCTTGATGGCGTATTCTCTTCGCAGGGCTTCTTCCTTTGTGGAAAACTCCTCCTGATACACCAGCTTTACCGGTCCCCGCCCTCTGGTGTACTTGGCTCCTTTTCCCTGATTGTGAGCCTCCAGCCTCCGCTCTAAATGGTTCGTCCAGCCAGTATAATAGCTGCCATCCCTGCACTCTACTATGTACACAAAATGTTTCATGCGCTTGTCTCCCTTTTCTAAAATGTTCCGTCTCTGTATACTATCCGGAATATCTCTCTGTCTCTTGTTCTGCTTCCAGGTAAGCCTCTTTTTTCCATCCCTTATTCTATAGACTGGCTCCTTCTTGCACTCCTCACTTCGCTTTCAGGCAGGCATCCTCCTCTGCTTCTCACTCTGTTTTCAGGCAAGTCCCCTCTTTCGCTTCCCGCTCCGTTTTCAGGCAGGCCCCCTCTTCCGCTTTCATTCTGCTGATCGTCCAGGCTCTATGTAGAGAGGGGGAAGCCGGAACCTGCTGCGGAAAACTCCGCCCGCTTTTGGTTCCCGCCGCCGCCCTCCTTGTTTATAAAAAGCAATCGACGAAGCAGGTATCTTATTCCAGGACAGCCGCTGCTGCCCGCCCCAATGCAATGCTTCTGTAAAACTGTATCAGATATTCGATTGCGAACCTTCGTCATACTGTATTATAAGCCAAATTCTCCATTTTGTGCATAGTATTCGCATACGTAGGGCAACATCCCCTAGCCATGAGATTTCCTGTCCGCCTCTGTGGATTCCCTATTCCAGATAAATCACCGGATCAACCGGCAGATCATCCTTTGTCATGGCAAAGTACAAATTGCTTCCTTCCATACAGTAATACTTCGTGGGTTCACTCACATATCCCAGAATCTGTCCCTGCTCCACAACCTGTCCCTCCGAAACAGTCAGCTCCTTCAGCTGTCCGTAGGTAAGCTTATAGCCATCTCCCAGACTCATCACCAGGGTCGTGCCTGTCTCCTCATCAATGCCAATGCTCTCCACCACGCCTCTGGCAGCAGCCACCACCTGAGCGCCTACATCGCTGCCGATCACCAGAGCCGGATTGTACTTATACTGTTTTAAAGTAGGAAAATAAATACTGCTGTCCATAGAATAATCCAATACTACACTTCCTGCCACCGGCCAGTTTAGGGTATCTGCCTCTCCAAACGTCACTGTGGGCAAAATCTCTGAGGTCTGGGCAGCCACAGCAGGCTCTTCTTCCGCCTCAACCGCTTCCTGGATCTGCGAATCCATCTGCCCTTCCCCCGGAAGATTGGCCTGTTCCTGGATCTGTGCGTCAATATCATTGGAGCTGGCCTCTGCCAAAGGAATCTCAGGCTCTCCTTCCTGCTCATTAGACTGATCCAACGCCTCCTGCAGCGCCTGATCCACCTGTGGAGCCGCCGGATCCCCGGCTTTTGCCGTCTGTTCCAGCTCCTGCTGCTCCCCGGCCCTCTGTTTCTGGGCGTTTTTTACCTGGCCTGCTGCAAACAGGATTGAAAACGCCGTCACTGCTACCAGGCACAGGCCAAAAATCAGATTGTTATTTTTTCCGTTCCACTTGAATTTTGATTCTTTGTTTTCCATCATCTTTCACCTCTGTCCATATTTACGCCTGACGGCTCCGGGCCGGGGCATTTCCCTTTCCGCCCTGTTTTGCCATCCGTTCGTCTATCCATAGGATTGCCAGATGTCAAAAGAATATTCCAGGAAGCGGGATTTTTTTGACAGTAAAATCTTTTTTATGATATGATAAATTCCAAACGTATGATCACCTGCTTAAAAATCCTAAGGAGGTTTTACCTATGATAAAAAAATGGTGGCACAATAAAGTGGCCTATCAAATCTACCCCAAAAGTTTTCTGGACACCAATGGAGACGGCATCGGCGATCTGCCGGGTATTATCCAAAAACTGGATTATTTGAAGCTGCTGGGGGTGGACATTCTCTGGCTCTCTCCCTGCTACCCCTCTCCTCTGGCAGACCAGGGATACGATATTTCCGATTACTATGGAATCGATCCCCGGTTCGGCACCATGAAAGACATGGAACACCTTATTTCAGAGGCCAGAAAGAGAAATATGTATGTTCTAATGGATCTGGTGGTAAACCACTGTTCCGATGAACATGCGTGGTTTCAGAAAGCCTGTGAGGATCCGGATGGAATGTATGGGAATTATTTTTATCTTCGAGAAAAAGAGGAGGGAAAACTCCCCACGAACTGGCGCTCTTACTTCGGCGGCCCGGTGTGGGACGACCTTCCAGGTACCAGCAAACAATACCTCCATCTGTTCCACAAAAAGCAACCAGATCTGAACTGGGAAAATCCGAAAGTCCGGGAAGAGATCTACAAAAATATGAACTGGTGGCTGGATAAGGGCCTGAGCGGTTTTCGCATTGATGCCATCATAAATATCAAAAAAGCCCTACCGATGCATGATTATGCTCCAGACCGGGAGGACGGCTTAAGCAGCATTGACCGCATGCTGGAGGAAGCCTCCGGGGTGGGAGAATTTTTAGGGGAAATGCAGAGGCGAACCTTTCAAAAGTACGATGCCTTTTCTGTTGGAGAAGTATTTAATGAAAAGCCAGAAGAACTGCCGGACTTTATCGGGGAAAATGGGTACTTTTCCAGCATGTTTGATTTCTCCGCCCACATTTTCGGCGCCAGCCCAAAGGGCTGGTATGACGATACTCCCATCACCCCGGAAGACTACAAGCGCTGCTGCTTCCAGTCCCAGAGTCGGGTGGGCATGACAGGCTTTCTCTCCAACATCATTGAAAACCACGATGAGCCCCGGGGCGTCAGCCGCTATATTCCCAGGGAAGATCTGTGTCCGGCCGCTAAAAAAATGTTGGCTGCCCTGTACTTTATGATGCGGGGAATCCCTTTCATCTATCAGGGTCAGGAGCTTGGGATGGAAAATTATCCCTTTCAGTCCATAGAGGAGGTGGACGACATCTCCACTCTGAATCAGTATCAGGTGGCTCTCCATGCAGGCCTGTCTGAGGAGGAAGCGCTTGCAGTGATCTCCCGCAGCAGCCGGGACAACGCCAGAACACCCATGCAATGGGACACCTCCCCAAATGCCGGTTTTACCACTGGCACTCCCTGGCTGAAGGTCAATCCCAATTATCTTCAGATTAATGCAGCCAGCCAGGTGGAGGATCCGGATTCCCTGTTCCATTTCTACCGGAAACTGATTGCCCTGCGTAAATCCCCGGAGTACGCAGAAACGCTGATATACGGCAGCTTTCTTCCTTTTCTGGAAGAGCAGCACAATCTCATGGCATATTACCGGAAAGGCCAGCGAACCTTGCTGATCCTGGCGAATTTCCAGAAAGATGCGCAGAATGTCAGCCTGCCTGCGCCTTGCATCCATGTGGCGCTGAACAATTATCCGGAAGCCAAAATAGAGGACCGGCAGCTTACCCTGAAGGGATACCAGGTGGTGGCGCTGGAACTGCCCCAGTCCGGCCAATGAAGCGAATGCCCTTCCATGCAAAGCAAAAAGGAGGTAGCACTACCATGGACATTGAAAACTATTGGAAAAAGAATGGTTTTCTCCTCCGGCCGGCCGAAGCGGCAGATGCAGATTCCTATTTTGAACAGAATTATCATCCGCTGGATCCGGAAATAGCATATCTGACGGGATGCAAAGAAATTTTTACGAAAGAAGAGGTGGTTTCCTTCTTCCTGAACTCCCTGGAAGCTCAGGATCGCTGTCTGTTTCTGATCATTGACCCAAAGGGGGCAATCATCGGAGAGGCTGTAATCAATGAAATCTAGATGTATATTCCTTCAATCCCAGGGCGGAACGAACCTACCAAAAAGCAGATGAACAAACTCCTTAAAGTTTGAACACCTGCTTTTTGTCTCCTTATTTCTGCATATTTGCAAATTTGGTATATCTTGGCAGCCATGCCAGCTCTACCGTGCCGATGGGGCCGTTTCTCTGCTTGGCAATGATCACTTCAGCCACATCCTTCCGGTCTGTGTCTTTATTATAGTAATCGTCGCGATAAAGGAACATCACCACGTCCGCATCCTGCTCAATGGCTCCCGACTCACGCAGGTCGGAAAGCATGGGCCTGTGATCCGGCCTCTGCTCCACTGCACGGGAGAGCTGGGATAACGCTACCACAGGCACCTGCAGCTCTCTGGCAATCTCTTTTAAGGAACGGGAGATATCCGAGATCTCCTGCTGTCTGGACTCAGATTTTTTGCTTCCCTGCATCAGCTGCAGATAGTCGATCATAATAATCCCCAGATTGTGCTCCAGCTTGTATTTCCTGCACTTGCTCCGCAGCTCCGCCACCGAGATGCCAGGGGTATCGTCAATGATCATATGAGAACGGCCGATGATGCCTGCTCCCTCAATGAGATTGGCCCAATCAGTGTCGCTTAAATTTCCGTTTCTAAGAAGCTGGGCATCCACTCTGGATTCCAGAGAGAAAAGTCGGTTCACCAGCTGTTCTTTGGACATCTCCAAACTGAAAATCGCCACCGTGATATCATTGCGAAAAGCCATATGCTCTGCAATATTCAGCACAAAAGCCGTTTTTCCCATGGAGGGACGGGCGGCAATCAGAATCAGATCCGAGGGCTGAAGCCCGGAAGTCTTATAATCCAAATCAATAAATCCGGTGGAAAGCCCAGTGACGCTGCCCTTATTCCGGCTGGCCATCTCGATCTTATCCAGAGCCTTCAACACCACATCTTTGATGGGGACAAAATCATCCGTGCTTTTTTTCTGGAGTACTTGGAAGATCTGCCTCTCCGTCTCCTCCATAATGTCCTCCACCTTGTCCTTCCCTGCATAGCAGGCGTTGGCAATCTCCTCATTTACCTTGATCAGACGGCGAAGCAGCGCCTTGTCCTGAACGATCTGGGCGTAATAGCGCACATTGGCGGAGGTGGGAACTGCGGTGATCAGATCCCGGATAAATTCCAGGCTGCTGATCTCCGGCGGCACATCCATCTCCTTTAACCGCTCCTGAAGGGTGATCAAATCCACCGGCTTTCCCTCACTGTAGAGCCCTGTCATAGCGTCAAAAAGCACTCCGTACTGCTTCTGGTAAAAGTCCTCCGCCGTAAGCAGCTCCTGAGCCACCGTGATGGCCTCCTGGTCGATCATCATAGCTCCGATCACTGACTGCTCTGCCTCCGCGCTGTGGGGCATCACTCTTTTTATCAGTGTTTCTTCCATTTATAAGCTCTCCACATTCACCTTCAGCAAAGCAGTTACCTTGGTGTGCAGCTTAATGGCCGCTTCCATGGTGCCGACACTCCTGATGGGATTGTTCAGCTGAATCTTCTTCTTATCAATCTCATAGCCTAGCTGCTCTTTCACAGCCTCTGCCACCTCTTTGTTGGAAATGGAACCAAAAAGTCTGCCTCCCTCTCCCACTTTTACTTTTAATGTAATCGAAGCTGCCTCCAGCTTTTTCCCCAGCTCCTGGGCTGCAGCCAGATTCTCCGCTGCCACTTTCTCCTGATTGGCCTTCTGAAGTTTTAAATCATTTCTGTTCTTTCCGGTAGCCTCCACGCCCTGCTTCTTTTTCAGAAGCACGTTTCTTGCATATCCGTCGCTGACCTCCACGATCTCTCCTTTTTTTCCTACTGCCTTAACATCCTCTAATAAAATCACTTTCATTTTAGATAGCTCCTTCCTCTGTCATTTCTTTCAATACCTGTTTCAGCTTTTCCACAGCCTCCTGCACTGTAACGTCCTTCAGCTGTGCTCCCGCAATGTTCATATGGCCGCCGCCTCCCAGCCGCTCCATTATGATCTGCACATTCACCTCATCAATGGACCTGGCACTGATAAATACCCGGTTATCATACTCTGTGATCACAAAGGAGGCCTTCACCCCCACAATATTCAGCAGTTCATTGGCTGCCTGAGCTCCCACCACATTGGGACTCTCCAGATGATCTGCCGGACAAATGGTAATGGCATAGTTCTCAAGAAAGCTCTGGGCATTGCTCACCGCCTGAGCTCTGGCCTTGTAGCTGGTCATATCGTTCCTTAAGGCCTTGCGGACTCTGGTCACATCTGCCCCGCAGCGCCGCAGATAAGCTGCGGCCTCAAAGGTGCGCACTCCGGTTTTTGCCACAAAGTTGTTGGTGTCAATGATAATGCCTGCATACATACAGTCTGCCTCCAGATTTTTCAGACGCACGCCCTCCTCAAAATACTGGAGAATCTCAGCGATCATCTCACAGGAGGAGGAAGCCGAAGGCTCAATGTAAGAGAGGGCCGCATTCTCAATCTTCTCCGTAGTCTGACGGTGATGATCCAGCACCACAATCGTTCTCGTAAGACCCAGCAGCTCTTTACACTCTGTTATACTGGGTTTGTTGGTATCCACCACCACCAGCACCGTATTATTATCCACCAGCTCCATGGCCTGATCATGGGTAACAAACAGATCCTCCTCATACTCCCGGCTCTCCTGAAACTGATTCGTCCAAAACCGGATGCTGCTGTTGATCTCACCCAGCACAATATGGGCCGGCTTGCCTGCCGCCTTTGCCGCCCGGTACACTCCCACGCAGGCACCAAAGCAGTCCATATCCGTCATAGCGTGTCCCATCACCACCACCCGATCCTTGGTGCCGATGATCTCCCGCATGGCCTGGGACTTCACCCTGGCCTTTACTCTTGTGTTCTTCTCGCTCCTCTGGGACTTGCCTCCAAAGAAGGTCACCTTATCATTATCCTTCACCACTGCCTGATCGCCGCCCCGGCCAAGTGCCATCTCCATGGCGCTTCTTGCAAATTCATAATTCTGCTGATACCCGCTGCCGTTCATCCCAACGCCGATGCTGACGGTAATATCCACCTCATTGCCGATATTGATGGTCTTAACCCCTTCCAGAATAGAGAAACGGTCCTCCTCCAGAGCTTTCAAAGTTTTCTGATTTAAAATCACCAGATACTTATCCTTCTCCAGCTTTTTGATCAGAGCCTCCATGGCAGAAAAATATTTATTAATTTTCCGGTCTACCAACACATTCAGAAGAGACTGATGAACCTCATCCACCCGATCCATCACCTCTTCATAATTGTCAATGTAGCACAGTCCCACCACCGGACGCTGCTCTTTATTCTCCCGGATATAGCGGTTCAGATTCGTCTCATCAAACAGATAGACCATGTAGAGAAATTCTTCATCCCCCTCGCGCTCCACCAAAGCCGCATCATCCACCAGGTCATTCAGAGAAATCTTCTGCACCTGTGCCCGAAAATCATACTCCTTATACTCCAGCCGCAGTTCTCTGCTCCACCCATTCTCCGGGAGGATCTCCCTGGATATTTCCGGAAACAGGCTGGAAATATTTTTCCGGTAGCCTTTATGCTTCTCCGTCAGCTCATAGAGCCGGTTATTCATCCAGAGCACCTTGCCGTCCGGCTCCAAAAGGGCAGCCGGAATCTCAAACTCCTCCAGGATGGCCTTCTGCACCTGGCCGTATCCGGTGGCAAAATTCACCAGTTCCCGCAGAATTCTGGGCTTGTAGTGAAAATACATCCACAGCACACCCAAAAAATAGAGCACCGTAAAGATCAGTGCAAGAAAACCTGCTTCCCTGGATACCCAGAACATGGCGCCGTCCAAAATCAGCAGCGTCAGAGCCAGGATCACGCTCCACTGCCAGTGAAGCTTCAAATCGCCGCTGTACTTTGCCTTAAATTTTGTATTCATAGCCATTCTCCCTACTATCTCACAAAAATCTCAAAATCGGAAGACAGAAATACCGTTCTCCCGGTTTGCGCACCTTTTTGCTCAAACGCGCATAAAACTCCATATTAGGTCTCTATTTTACCACAATTTCCAGGAATAAGGAAGAAAAACTTAGACGCAGAGGATACAAAGAAAATCCGTACCCAAATGGCTGAAATTGCTGATATGCAAAAACGGTTCGGCTCTTTCGATTCAAATTCGCAAATATAAGGAATTATCATGAAAGGATGCTAACCGAAAAAGAATTGGTAAAAAAAAAATTACTTGTTCTTAAATACAGCGGTAAGCAGCAAATACATAACTCTGGCGGGGATGCTGCAAAATACTTCCGGCGGTACTCTTTCGGATGATTTTTCTCAGAAAACAACATCTTTTCGGAAAAAAACACACCGAAAATCCGCCGGGATTCGTATTTTGCAGCACCCCCTCTTTTTAAATCCCCATCCCTTCTGTCCAAAGGGAAAATCCATATGCTTTCTTGATTCTTATTCTTTAAAACTTAAATACCGCCACTCCATAAGCCGGAAGATCGTAGGCAAAGGAATACGTCTTTCCATCGCATTCCTTTTTCACCGCCTTGTAACTGTCCGGCCGCTCTTTTCCGGAGCCTCCAAACTGAGCATCATCGCTGTTTAGCACCAGCTTGTACTGTTTTCTCCGATGAACTCCCACCCGGTAATCCGGCCTGGCCACTGGTGTAAAGTTGATCACAAACAGCAGATTGCTTCTGCCGCTTTCCGAATGGCGCATAAAACTGAAGATACTCCGGTCTCCATCGTCTGCATTGATCCATTCAAAGCCTTCCGGACTGCAGTCAGCCTCATACAGGGCCGGAGTGCTCTTATAAAGATGCAGCAGCTCCCGGACAAAGGCCTGCATCTGCTGGTGATTCTTTTCTGCCAGCAAAAACCAGTCCAGCTCCCGTGCCTCGCTCCACTCCTGGAACTGGGCGAACTCCTGTCCCATGAACAGAAGCTTCTTGCCGGGATGCCCCATCATGAAGGTATAGCCTGCTTTCAGGTTGGCAAATTTGTCATCGTACAACCCGGGCATCTTGTTGATCATGGAACATTTCAGATGCACCACCTCATCGTGGGACAGTACCAGCACATATTTTTCCGAGTAGGCATAGGTCATGGCAAAGGTCATTTTGTTATGGTTGTATTTCCTGAAATAAGGATCCAGCTTCATGTATTCCAGGAAGTCGTGCATCCAGCCCATGTTCCATTTCAGCGTAAAGCCCAGTCCGTCATTTTCCGGCCGGTCTGTCACCTTGGGCCATGCGGTGGACTCCTCCGCAATGATCATGGTTCCCGGATGTTTTCCCTGAACCACGCTGTTCAAATGCTTGAAAAACTCAATGGCCTCCAGATTTTTATTTTCTCCGTATTGGTTAGGAACCCACTGGCCATCCTGACGGCCGTAATCCAGATACAGCATGGAAGCCACCGCATCCACCCGAAGGCCGTCCACATGGTACTGCTCCACCCAAAACAGAGCATTTCCGATGAGGAAGTTTTTCACCTCATTCTTCCCATAGTCAAATACCTTGGTTCCCCAGTCCGGATGCTCCCCCTTCCTGGGATCCGCATATTCAAACACGCAGGTGCCGTCAAATTCTGCCAATCCATGGGCATCTTTTGGAAAATGAGCGGGCACCCAGTCCAAAATCACGCCGATGTTATTTCTGTGAAGATAATTTACCAGGTAGGCAAAGTCCTCCGGGCTCCCATACCGGGAGGTAGGGGCATAGTACCCTGTAACCTGATACCCCCAGGAACCGTCAAAGGGATGCTCCGCAATCCCCATAAGCTCCACATGGGTATAACCCATATCCTTCACATAGTTCGTAAGGCTCTCCGCCAGCTCCCGATAGGTATAAAAGCCATCCTCCCCCTCCTCATGGGGATGCTTCCTCCAGCTTCCCGGATGCACCTCGTAAATGGAAACCGGGCTTTTATCCGGCGCAAAATGCTGCTGCTTCTTCCTCCAGGCAGAATCACTCCAGCGGATTCTGGAAATATCCGTCACCACCGAAGCCGTTCCCGGCCGCATCTCCGCTGCATTGGCAAAAGGATCTGCCTTATACAGCTTTCTTCCGTCCTTCGCCAAAATCAGGAATTTATACATATCTCCCTGATGGGCCTCCGGCACAAACAGCTCATAAATCCCCAGCGGTTCCAGGCGTTCCATGGGATGACTGATTTCTGACCACCCGTTAAAGCTGCCAATCACATTTACCCCTCTGGCATTGGGCGCCCAGACTGCAAAATAAATCCCTTTTTTCCCGTTCTTCTTTGCCGGATGAGCTCCCAACTTCCGAAAAATATCATAGTGAACTCCCTGCCCGAACAGATACTGATCCAGCTCTGTCACAAAGGCCGGATCCGGAGGCACCATCTGACTGACTGTTCCTCCTGCCGCTGCCTTTCCAGCAGCCCCGGTTCCCCTAGCCTCTGATTTTCCGGTTTTCTTTGTACTCTTTCCCCCTGCACTTACAGCAGAATTTGACTTCTTTCCCGATACTCTCCCAGCAGCTTTGACTTCTTTCCCGGAAACTGCCCTTCCCTTTTTTTCATTCTCTTTCATCCCTCTTACTCCTTTATCAATCCCTTGCTTTGATTTTCCAATGCCAAATGCAGGCTGCCCTATTCCGACGGCAGTCCGCTTATCTCTTCATTCAAATTTTGTCTGAATCCTTCTGTTTCCGCCTGTCACACATTCACTCCGATTAAGCGGCAGCCCCCGGCTGGAACTGTCATGTGAAGCTGCCCGCTTTCCGGCTCAATGGTTTCTCTTGTCTCCAAATCTGTAAGGTTTCCCTCCCGGGGTAGTCGGATCCAAAGCTCTGCCTCCCCTTCGTCATTATTCACCGCAGTGATCACAGCCTGATACTCGTTCATTCTGGCAAAAGCATACTGACGGTTTGTCAAAAGCAGCTCCCGGTAACAGCCCTCCGCCAGCACCGGATACTCCTTCCGGCAATTCCCAAGAAAGGCGATCCACTCTGCCAGGCCAGGCACCGGAGGTTTTTTTTGAAGTTCCTCCAGAGACAGAGAAGGCCGCAGAGCCGCATCTCCCTGCTCCTTGGCTCCCTCCACCCCCCATTCTGAACCATAGTACACCGATGGGATCCCGGGCAGTGTATACAAAAGCCCGTACACCGGCTTCAGATGTTCTTTGTTCTTTAATTTATTCACCAGCCTGGATACATCGTGATTATCTGCAAAGCCATACAGGATACGCCCCCGGTAAATTCCTCCGTTCTCATCAAACTGACGGCGGATGGTATGGGCGATCTCAAAATAATTATGATCATTGTGACCGGAATACAGCCCCTTATGCAGCTCATAATTGGTGACCGAATGAAGCATCTCTTCATTGGCCCACCGGCTATAATCTCCATATATCACCTCTCCCATCAGCCAGAAGTCCTCTTTCTCCTGGGCTGTAAGACGGCGCATCTGTCTCATAAAATCAAAATCCAGGCAGTCCGCACAGTCCAGACGAATCCCGTCAATATCAAATTCCCGGATCCAGAAGCGGATCACCTCAAACAGATAATCCTTCACTTCCTGGTTCTGCAGGTTTAAGTTGGCCAGATCCCCGCAATTTCTCCAGGACTCATAACCAAAGCTTTCTCCGTGGCAGCTTCCCTGGAAATTCAGTCCCTTATACCAGCTGCAGTAGGCGGAATGTTCCCGATTCCTCCGGATATCCTCAAAGGCAAAAAAGCCCTTTCCCGTATGATTGAACACACCGTCCACCACAACCCGGAGCCCAAGGCTGTGAGCCTTATCCACAAAACGCCTGAAATCCTCATTGTCTCCCAGCCGGCCGTCCACCTGCTTATAATCTATGGTGTCATACCCATGGGTGCCTGACTGAAACAGGGGACCGATATAGATTCCTCCGCAGCCCAGCTTCTCAATGTGAGGCAGCCACTTTTCCAGCTCCAAAAACCGGTGTACTGACTCTCCCATGGGATTCACCGCCGGAGCGCCGCACAGGCCCAACGGATAAATATGGTAAAAGGCAGCCCGCTCAAACCACTTGCTCATTGTAAAACCTCCTGTTTTGCTTCTTTACTTAATTCTGTTCTTATTTTTATCCTTATTTCCGTTGCTATTCTATTGCTATCATTTTCACTATCGCCATTATCCGGATATAGCAGTCTGTGATCACGGCCAAATCTGCCATCCGAAACCGCCGGAACCCGGCAAGGCCCTCCTGACCTTCCACCGTACAGCCCATGCTGCGTCTTGGCTTCTTCCCTCTCACGAAAAAATGCCATACATAAACTGATTCACCAAGCCAAAGATCGTCTCTCCCTGCTTTTTCCCAAAGATACCGGTCTCCCGATCCGCTTCCTGCATCAGATACTGATTGATCATTCCCATAAAGCTGATGGCAAACTGATTCTGACGGCCGTTCATATTTCCCAGCTGATCTGAACAGTTCTCAAACACCGCCACCGTGGCCTGATAGAAGTCTATGAGATAGGGATGCACGGTCTGATAGGCTTCGTTCTCCCTGGCAGAATAGAACAGAGCCATCAAAAGCATATGAAACTTCTTTTCCTCCTGAAAAAAACCATAGTATGCGCTGGCCAGATGATGCAGCCGCTCTTTTACATCCCATATTTCCTCGGGAATCTGAATACAGCGGTACATTTTTTCAAACTTTGCGTCCAGAATGGCCTGAAGAAGCCCGCGCTTGCTGCCAAAATAGTAGTACAGGGTAGGCTTGCTGATCCCTGCTCGATCTGCGATCTCCTGGACACCCACGGCATCGTAACCCCTGGCGTAAAACAGTTCCTCCGCACACTGTAAAATTCTTTCTCTGTTTTCCATTCAGGCTCCTTTCTCCCAATTTTACTTTTGTTTTATTATACCGTTCGGTATATAAAAAGTCAACTCCCCATGCCCATAATTCATTCTGTTGCCAATTTCCCAGCTGTTTTGGTTGACAATAAACAGGCCTGTTGTTAAAATAAAACTAAGAAAAATTGCTACGCCGATATAAGTCTGAGAAGATGGTTCAGACGTTTCTACCGCATACCGATCAAATGCGACTATTGGTTTTTATGCAGCAGATCGTTTACGGCAGATATACCTTTTCGTATGTCTGTCTTTTCTATGTATAAGAGATATAGGGGATTACTTTCTATATTTGTTTCTTTCTTGAAATATCCCTTCAGAACTACTGCTCCCCTGAAGCTGATGATCTTCTCCAGAGCAGGCTTTTCTTCTCAGTGATCCGTCGGCCGCTATTTTCGTATCCATACACCCATGTTTCATTTACAAAAGGAGGAGAAAAAATATGAAGTTATGGAAAAAACTGGCCGTACTGGCTGCCGCAGCAGCAGTTTCTCTGGGAGCTGCTTTCACTGCAAGCGCTGCTGAGCCTGTAGATCTGGCTGATCTGAAGGTAGGATTTGTGTTCATCGGTGATGAGCAGGAGGGATACACCTACGCTCACATGATTGGTTTGGAAGAGATGCAGGAAGCGCTTGGTCTGTCCGATGATCAAATCATCTGCAAGTACAACACCCCTGAAGATGAGAGCTGCTATGACGCAGTGGTGGACCTGGCGGAGCAGGGCTGTCAGATCATCTTTGGCAACAGCTTCGGTTTTGAGGATTACATGATTCAGGCTGCTTCTGAGTATCCTGACATTCAGTTCTGTCATGGAACCGGTTATCAGGCCGCTTCCTCCGGACTGGAAAATATGCACAACTATTTCACCTCTGTCTATGAGTCTCGCTACGTTTCCGGCGTAGTTGCAGGCATGAAGCTCAAAGAGCTTTACGGTGAGGACAATACCGAAAAGATCGGTTATGTAGGCGCTTATTCCTACGCAGAGGTAATCTCCGGTTATACCGCTTTCTTCCTGGGGGTAAGATCTGTATGCCCCAATGTGACCATGGAAGTAAAATATACCGGTTCCTGGGCTGATCAGGCTCTGGAGAAGGAGACTGCTGAGGCACTCATCGCCAACGGCTGTGTTCTGGTAAGCCAGCACGCAGATACCACCGGCGCTGCAGCAGGCTGTGAAGCCAACCAGGTTTACAACGTAGGTTACAATGTTTCCATGCTGGACGCTGCTCCCAACTATGCGCTTACCTCCGCTTCTATTAAGTGGGGCCCCTACTACACCTACGCAACCCAGTGCATCTTAAACGGCGAGACTATTGATACTGACTGGTGCCACGGCCATTCTGACGGCGCTGTATGGATCACCGAACTGGGTTCTGCCTGCGCAGAAGGAACTCAGGAAGCGGTAGACGCTGCATGGGCTGCTATTGATGACGGTTCCCTGCATGTATTCGACACTTCCACCTGGACCGTAGACGGCGAAACCATCACCACCACTGCCACTGATGATCTGGCAGAGACCTACTACGGTTTAGAGTACATCAGCCCGGACGGATACTTTATGGAGTCTGAGCTGGCTTCCGCTCCCGCCTTCGCATTCCACATCGACGGCATCACAGAGCTGAATCAGGTATTCTAAGGAAGCGCTTGCATCCGCGTTTCCCTAAATTTCACGTACTTTCAAACGTGTTTGGGGACTGCCGCACAAAATGAACATCACTTTTTGTGCGGCAGTCCCCATTTTTCACGTTATATTACCACAGAATTGAGGAATCTATATGTCTGAATACGCCATTGAATTAAAAGGGATCTGCAAGTATTTCGGCAAGGTTGCTGCCAATGATAACATATCCCTGTCCGTAAAAAAGGGAGAGATTCTTTCCCTGCTGGGAGAGAATGGCAGCGGAAAAACCACGCTGATGAACATGCTCTCCGGCATCTACTTCCCTGACAAAGGACATATCTTTGCCGATGGGAAGGAGGTTACCATCCGCTCCCCAAAAGATGCCTATGCGCTGGGCATCGGCATGATCCACCAGCATTTTAAGCTGATCGATATCTTTACAGCAGCGGAGAACATCATCCTGGGAATGCAAAATCAGTCCCCCATCATTCGGATGAAGGATGTCATTGCAGACATCTCCAAACTGATCCAGCGCTATGGCTTTCAACTGGATCTGAATAAGAAAGTATACGATATGTCCGTATCAGAAAAACAGACGGTAGAGATTGTAAAAATGCTGTACCGGGGCGCCAATCTTCTGATACTGGACGAACCTACCGCAGTGCTCACTCCACAGGAGACGGATCATCTTTTTGATGTACTCCGCAACATGAAAAAGGACGGAAAGGCCATTATCATTATCACTCACAAGCTCCATGAGGTTCTGGCCATCTCTGACCGGGTTTCCATTCTCCGGAAGGGCAAATACATCGGTACTGTAAACACCAGCGAAGCCACCGAACTCTCCCTCACTGAGATGATGGTGGGAGAAAAAGTGACTCTGGACATTGACCGTCCCCTTCCCAAAAATCCCAAAAAGTGCCTGGAGGTAAAAAATCTCACCTGCTTAAACAAATATGGAGTAAAGGCTTTAGACAATGTAAGTTTCACTGCCAACAGCGGGGAAATCTTGGGAATCGCAGGGATTGCAGGCAGCGGTCAGAAGGAACTTCTGGAAGCAGTGGCCGGTCTGCAGGCCGGAGAAGGGAGCATTCTGTTTACCGATCCTTCTACCGGACACACAGATGAGCTCCTGGGAAAGGATCCCATGAAGATCAAAAATATGGGCGTCTCCCTGGCCTTTGTGCCAGAAGACCGGCTGGGCATGGGTCTGGTAGGCGATATGGGAATGCCCGGAAATATGATGATCCGCAGTTACCGGGACGGGCACCATGCGCTTCTGGAACAGAAGCATCCCAGGGAGCTTTCCGAGAAAATTAAGGATCAGCTGGAAGTGGTAACTCCCAGCATCAATTACCCGGTTCGCCGCCTTTCCGGCGGTAATGTTCAGAAAGTGCTGGTAGGCCGGGAGATCGCCAATTCTCCCAAACTTCTCATGACCGCCTATGCTGTCCGGGGACTGGATATCAACACCTCCTATGCCATCTATCATCTCCTGAATGATCAGAAGGAACAGGGCGTCGCGGTGATCTATGTGGGAGAGGATCTGGATGTGCTTCTGGAACTTTCGGACCGCATCCTGGTTCTGTGCGGAGGCAGAGTTTCCGGCATTGTGGATGCCCGCACAGCCACAAAAGAAGAAGTAGGACTATTGATGACCAAACACGGAGAGGAGGCTTAATATGACAGCAGAAAAACAAAGGGAGCCTTTTGTCCGCATTGTCAAAAGGGACTCCATCACCCTGAAAAAATCCATCGCCATCCGTGCCGTGGCTATCCTGCTCTCACTGGCAGTCTGTGCGTTTTTCATCTATCTGATCACTCACAGCAATCCTTTGCAGGTATACCGCAGCATGGTGGACGGAGCTATCGGAACCGGAAGACGTACCTGGAACACTATGCGGGATACCATGATCCTGCTGGCCATTGCCCTGGCCATCACCCCTGCCTTTAAGATGCGCTTCTGGAATATCGGCGCTGAGGGACAGATTCTGGTGGGAGGCATTATGACCGCAGGTATTATGAAATTCTGCGGCGACACCCTTTCTACTCCAGTGCTTTTTCTGGTAATGATCATTGCCAGCCTGGCAGCCGGCATGATCTGGGGACTGATCCCCGCAGTGTTCAAGGCCCACTGGAAAACCAACGAGACCTTATTTACCCTGATGATGAACTATATTGCCATCCAGTTTACCTCCTTTTTCAGCATTGTCTGGGAGGCTAAAAAGGGAAGCGGCACCATCGGCACCATCAACCAGAAGACCCAGGCCGGCTGGATCACTACCAAATTTCTGCCGGATATTTTCGGCAATTTCAACTACAGCATTAATGTAATCATTGTTCTGACTCTGACCGTTTTAATGTTCATTTACCTGAAATACACCAAGCATGGCTATGAGATCGCTGTGGTGGGACAGAGCGAAAATACCGCCCGCTACGCAGGTATCAACGTGAAGAAGGTGATCATGCGCACCATGGCCCTCTCCGGAGCGATCTGCGGCTTCACCGGATTTTTGCTGGTAAGCGGTTCCTCTCATACCATCTCCGTGAACACAGCGGGAGGCAGAGGGTTTACCGCCATCATCGTATCCTGGCTGGCAAAGTTCAACCCATTTATCATGATCCTGATTTCCTTTTTCCTGGTATTTATGGGCAACGGAGCCACTCAGATTGCCAGTGAATTTCAGCTAAACGAATCCGCCTCAGAGGTCATCACAGGAATCATCCTGTTTTTCATCCTGGGCAGCGAATTCTTTGTAAATTATCGTCTGATCTTCGGTAAAAACAGAAAGGAGGCACACTGATGGATTTTTTATGGGCAGTATTTAAAGGTATTTTTTCCGTAACCTTCATCCAGAAGGCCATCACCCAGGGAATTCCCCTTCTGTTCGGCGCTACCGGAGAGATCATCACAGAAAAATCCGGAAACCTGAATCTGGGTATTCCCGGCATCATGTATATGGGGGCCATCGGCGGACTGGCCGGTTCCTTCCTATATGAGATCAACACCCAGAACCCTGTTGGCTTTATTGGCATTCTCTGCGCTGTCCTGGGCTGTCTTTTATTCTCCCTGGCAGGAGCGCTGATCTACAGTGTGCTCACCATCTCCCTGCGGGCCAATCAGAACGTTACCGGCCTGGCTCTCACCACCTTCGGCGTGGGCTTCGGAAACTTCCTGGGCGGATCCTTTTCCAAAATTACCGGAACCGCAGGCCAAATCACGGTGTACACCACAGGGCAGGCCTTCCGAACCCAGATTCCCTTCCTGTCCGACCTGGGTATTGTGGGAGATATCTTTTTCTCCTACGGCTTTTTGACCTACCTGGCTATCCTCATCGCCCTGCTGGCCTCCTGGTTCCTGACTAAGACCAGAATGGGCCTGAATCTCCGGGCTGTAGGGGAAAACGCAGCGGCAGCCGACGCCGCCAGCATCAACGTCACCCGGTATAAATACGCCGCCACCTGCATCGGCGGCATGATCAGCGGCCTGGGAGGCCTGTACTTTGTTATGGAGTACTTAGGCGGCACCTGGCAGAACAACGGTTTCGGCGACCGCGGCTGGCTGGCAGTGGCTCTTGTAATCTTTGCTCTCTGGAAGCCGGCGAGGGCCATCTGGGGCTCCATCCTCTTTGGCGGACTCTATATCCTCTTTGCCTATGTGCCTTTGAGCCAGTCCATGCAGGAGATCTTCAAAATGCTCCCTTACCTGGTAACCATTCTGGTGCTGGTGATCTCCAGTCTCCAGAGAAAGAAAGAAAACCAGCCGCCGGAAAGCCTGGGCCTGCCCTATTTCCGGGAAGAACGGTAAGAGATCTCGCTATAAGGAACAAAGGGAATGTTTCAGCGGTTCTCTCAATACATTTTCTAAATTGCAACAAGCCCTCAGGATACGGCTGCTGTCCTTTCAGACCTGCACCGTTCCTGGGGGCTTTTGATTTTGAAGCATTTTCAAGTTATTCTTTGCAGGAAATGCGGCCTATCCTTATAGCAGTCCCTGCCAGCCCGCTGCCTGTAAAATTCCCGGACAAACTCCATGAAGCTCCGGGCCGCCTCCTTTTATCCACATTGAACCGCGCCTGAAACTTTTCTTTCCACATTTCTGTCCCACTAAAAACAAATCCCAGTGAATATCTTCCTAACGCAGCTTTCCAAACTCTTTTACCAGCGTAATCAGTCCCACCACTGCCAGCAGCGGAAACGCGATGGCCAGCAAGCCCTTGATCACCAAAAAGATCAGCATCAGCGGCAAAATGACCAGCACAAGCAATACCTTGGTAAGTCCCCAGGCTGCTCTCAGGGAAAATCCAAGAAGTTTTCCAAATACCATTAAAAATAAAATACTAAACAAAATTGTCCACATACGGTACTTCACCTTTCTCTTTAATATGCTGTTTTTCCTTGGTCAGATCCTTCTGCTGGGAAAATCCTTTCCCAAAGTCCAGCTGCTGCAGATCCCTATTACCATCTGCTTCAGCCTGCTCATTGACCTGGTCATGGCTCCCTTTGAGGCTTTCAAGCCTGCCAGCTATGGAATCTCCCTGCTCATCCTCATCGGCGGCTGCCTGGTCATGGCTCTTGGAATCACTCTGGCTGTAAAGGCCGACCTGATCCTGACTCCCGGCAACGCTTTCGTAAAAGCCCCGGCCAAATGCACCGGAAAATCTTATGGAACCATGGAGATCCTCTTTGACACGATCCTGACCCCCCTGGCAGTCACTGCCTCTTTCCTCCTGTTCGGAAAATTCCGGGGTGTACGGGAAGGACCGTCATTTCTGCCCTCTTAGTGGGAATCTTTATCAATCTCTACCACAGGCTGGAAAAAACGGTCAAACCCTTCTGCCATTCAAAAAACCAGTAAGCTCTGTTTCCCCAAATCTTAAAAAGGATCTATTCCTCCCCATCAAGCTTCCCCGCCAGAAAAATACTGGTGGGGCCGTCTGCGCCTCCGATTATCGAAACAATCGCCGAAGGCTCTTCTGTATCCGTCTTTGAAGCCGCATCTGGTTCTTCTTCCCCTTCCAATACCGCTTCCGGTTCTTTTGCCTCGTCCGTCTCCGCTGTCATGATCGTTTCCTCCAGCCTTTCATCCACATACTCTGCAGCCCTGCGCAGATTCTCATTCAGATTCAAGCGATAAAACTCAAAATACTGGAGCTCATAGTCAGAATCCCGCACCGCAGTGACTGAAATCCTGGGCTCCTCCCCCTCCTCATACCACTCTTCCTGGATGTACTGCAAAGCGGTAGTCTTTTCATAAGTATCATCTATGGATATGACTTCCATATCAGCAAAATACAGCTTATCTTCTTTCTCATCCCAGGTCAGGCCCAGAGCCTGATACTCCTTCCACTGCTCTGTTTCCATCAGCTGTTCAAGGCTCACGCTGTGATATTCTGCTCCTTCCGACTCATTGGTCCTATCGATCCCAATAATCCGTCCCTCCTCATTGCGGATCAGATGTTTCTCCGGAATCACCATTTCTACCTTTGAGTCCAGTCCCTCCTGAGCCATAGCAGCCATAGGTATGGTCAAAAAAACGGCTGTTGTCACTGCTGCTGCACAAAATTTCTTTATTATCATAGCTTCCGTCTCCTCTCTGTCAACGCCTCTCCTGTTTAAAAATCCCAAGATCCTTCTTCCGGTCAAGACTGATCCTCCCACTTTCAGCCGAAATTCTTCCTAACTTCTGTCTCGGAGATCAAGAAAATCTTACACAAATTCCCGAAAGCTGTCAAATGAAATCTTAAGATTACCTGTTTCTCCCTGCTATCCATGGAAATTGTTTCCAGACAAACCACTGGATAACGGACCGACAAAAAATTTTTCTACTTGCCGTATGGATGGAAGCCATATACAATAAAAAGGCAACAGAAGCATGAGCAAAAATTGCCGGCAAACGAAAAACGTCAGCAAAACAGGAGGCTGCAATCATGACACCTACCCTGAATGAGCGTCTTATCTATGAAATCTTATCTGTAGTAGAAGAAATCCCTGCCGGGAAGGTGGCTTCCTACGGACAGATCGCCGCGCTTATCGGCAGGGAAAAAAATTCCCGCCTGGTAGGCAGGGTTCTGAGCATGGCAGAACACTACGGAGCCTACCCCTGCCACCGAGTGGTAAACAGCGCCGGGCGGCTGGCTCCCCACTTTCCTGAACAACGGCTCCGGCTTTTGGAGGAGGGTGTTTCTTTTAAGGCCAACGGCTGCGTAAATATGAATGTCTGCCGCTGGAATTGGGAGGAAGAATAAGCTGGCGAAGAGAAGGGACGCTCCAAATAAGGATGCTCCAAATAAGAACGTTCCAGAAAGCGTCGCCTTCCAGAAAGAAGTAGGAGAACACATAACATGGATCAGATCAATACTGCGGATTATATCACTCACTGCCCTTCTCCGCTGGGAACCATCACCCTGGCCAGCGACGGCCAGCATCTTACGGGACTTTGGTTTGAGAAACAGAAATATTTTGCTTCCTCCCTCTCTGGAACGGAAAATCCCATCGAAAAAGCTCTGCCTGTGTTTGACCAGACAAAGCAATGGCTACATCTGTATTTTAACGGCCTTCATCCGGATTTTACGCCCCCTCTAAATCTAAGAGGCACCGCCTTTCGCCAGAGCATCTGGCAGCTTTTGACCAAGATCCCCTACGGCCAGACAAGGACCTACGGAGAAATTGCCGCCCTTGTGGCAAAAGAAAAAGGGCTGCCCCACTTCTCGGCCCAGGCAGTGGGGCAGGCAGTGGGACATAACCCCATCTCTCTGATCGTTCCCTGCCACCGGGTGGTGGGCGCCAACGGCAGCCTTACCGGCTACGCCGGAGGGCTGGAGCGCAAAGACTGGCTGCTAAGACTGGAGGGTGTACGAACCTAAAACGGAAGCTGTGGACGCAAGTATCGTCTGCTGGCACTGAAAAACACAAAAGCCGGTGTAACACAGGTCACTCATTCCTCTGTTACACTGGCTTTCCTAACATTCCTTCTCTCCAGACCGTCTGGTTTCCCTTTTGCTTCCTCCCTGTTCAGGTTTCTCACATACCGCCTGTCTCTACACCATTGTCAGCTCTTCTTCTGACAGGGTACGGATGCCGTTCTTTCCCAGCAGTTTTACTGCCTTGGCCATATCCGCCACCCGGATAATCATGCAGGCAAGACCTGCCTTTTTCTGGAAAAATGCGTAGGTGTAATCCAGACTGATATTCTCCTTTGCCAGAATAGATATGATCTTCGCCACACTGCCCGGCTGATCTTCTGCAGCCACAGCGATCACATCGGTGATGGTATACACATGGCCATGATCCTTTAGCACATTCCCCGCCTTAAACACATCATCCACGATTAAGCGGAGGATGCCGAAATCCGCGTTGTCCGCCATGGATAAGGCTCGCAGATTGATTCCCTCTGCAGCCAGTTCATCGGTGATGGCCGCCAGGCCTCCGCTTTTATTTTCAATAAATACTGAAATCTGCTTCACTGACATAAAAATCCCCCTATCTATTCATACAGTTTCCGCTTATCTATCACACGCACTGCCTTGCCCTCGCTTCTGGTAATGGACTTGGGCGCCACCAGATGCACCTTCGCCTGAATCCCCAGCATTGCTTTCAGGGCAGCCACCAGTTCTTTCTCTCGGTTGGACACTTCTGCCATATTATCCGAGAACATCTCCTGGGACATTTCTACATTGATATCAAAGGTATCTGTATTATTTTTCCGATCCACAACGATCTGATAATTCGGCGTCATGCCGGCATTCAAAAGTACCGTTTCAATCTGAGACGGGAATACATTCACGCCCCGAATGATCAGCATATCATCGCTTCTGCCCATGGGTTTATGCATACGAATATGAGTTCTGCCGCAGGAACAGGGCTTTCTGCTGAGGACGCACAGATCCTTGGTACGATAGCGCAAAAGCGGAAAGGCCTCTTTGGTGATACTGGTAAATACCAGTTCTCCTTTCTCTCCCTCCGGAAGCACTTCTCCAGTTTTGGGATCAATGATCTCCGCAATGAAATGATCCTCATTGATGTGCATTCCATTCTGCTCTTCACACTCAAAAGCCACTCCGGGACCGCTGATCTCTGTAAGCCCATAAATATCGTAAGCCTTAATACCCAGCTTTTCTTCGATATCCCGGCGCATCTCCTCCGTCCAGGCCTCTGCCCCGAAGATGCCCGCTTTCAGCCTGATCTGATTTTGCATTCCCTTTTCTGCAATCGTCTCTCCCAGATAGGCTGCGTAGGAAGGCGTACAGCAAAGAATCGTTGACCCCAGATCTGCCATAAATTGGATCTGCCGCTCCGTGTTCCCGGAGGACATGGGAATGGTAAGGCATCCCACCTTGTGAGAGCCTCCGTTTAAACCCGGACCTCCGGTAAAAAGTCCGTAACCATAGCTGACATGAACCACATCCTCCCTGGAGCCTCCTGCTGCAACAATGGCTCTGGCACAGCAGTCCTCCCACAGATCCAGGTCGTGCTGTGTATAAAAAGCCACCACTCTGCGACCCGTAGTGCCGCTGGTGGACTGAATCCGCACACAGTCTTCCAGCGGTTTTGCCAGCAAACCATAAGGATACGCCTCCCTCAGATCGTCCTTGGTGACAAAAGGCAGTTTGTGCAAATCCTCGATCCCATGGATGTCCTCCGGCCTTACCCCTGCCGCCTCCATCTTTTTTCGATAATAGGGAACATTGTCCCACACATGGCGAACCTGTTTCACCAGACACTGGCTCTGATGCTCCTTGATCTTCTCCACCGGCATGGTCTCAATCTCCGGCTGATAATAGTGCTTTTCCATAATTTCCCTCCTCATAAAACAAACCTCCTGCTCATTCCCCGGTTTGAAACCTGCCTGCTCCCGGATTTTCAGGAAAAATATTTGCAGTTTTGTTCCTCTACTGCTCCTGCCGTCCCAGAGCAAACGCCTTCTTATTCATCTCCAGGAATTTGGGCGGCACACATTCCTCTAATGCTTTCATCCACGCCTCCACAGGCGCATCAAAATATTTGGACAGCCGTCCCATAAGCACCAGATTCACCGCCTTGGGAGAACCGGCCTCCATGGCTAGGGACAGGGCGTCAATGGCGTCTACATCCGCTCCCGCCTCCTGCATCTTTTCCACCAGCTTCTCCGGATACTGGGCAGCTCCAATGATAACGGGCATCGGATCAATCTCCTGAGTGGACAGGATAATCTTCCCGTCCTTCTTCAGGTAAGAGATCCATCTGGCTGCCTCCAGCTTTTCAAAGGAAATAATAAAGTCTGCCTCCCCTTTATCAATCACCGGCGAATAAACCTTATCTCCATACCGCACATAGGTCACAACGCTTCCGCCTCTCTGACTCATGCCATGAACCTCGGATACCTTTACGTCATATCCCTGGGACAAAAGCAGTCTTCCCAGCATTTTGCTCGCCAGCAAAGAGCCCTGTCCTCCAACGCCTACGATCATAATATTCTTTGTCATCATCCTATCCCCCTTACGCTTCCAGTGCGTCAAATGCACAGAGCTGCTGACAGACTCCGCAGCCTACACAGAGGGTGGGATCAATGGCAGCCTTTTTATTTTTCATACTGATGGCCGGACAGCCCAGCTTCATGCATTTCTTGCAGCCCCGGCATTTTTCCGGATCCGCCTTCAGAGCCGGTTTCGCTTTCACATACTTTAATAAAGCGCAGGGACGGCGGCTGATAATCACAGAAGGCTCCGGCGCTTCCAGTTCCTCCTTCAGTACCTGATCCATCTGGGCCAGATCATAGGGATCTACCACCCGCACACGATGGAATCCCATAGCCTTGCACAGCGCCTCAAGATCAATCTTTCCCGCCGGATCTCCCTTGATATTGTATCCGGTGGTGGGATTCTGCTGATGTCCCGTCATTCCGGTAATCGAATTGTCTGCAATAATAATCGTGGAATTGCTCTGGTTGTAAGCCACATTGGCCAATCCCGTCATGCCGGAATGCATAAAGGTGGAATCGCCGATCACTGCCACCGTGCGTTTCTCACTCTCCTCTCCCAAAGCCTTGTTAAATCCATGGATGGAGCTGATGGAGGCTCCCATGCAGGCGTTCATCTCCATGGCATTCAGGGGCGCTGCCGCTCCCAGAGTGTAACAGCCGATATCTCCCAGCACCACACATTTATTTTTTGCCAGTGTATAAAACAAACCTCTGTGAGGACATCCTGCGCACATCACAGGAGGCCGCACCGGCATAGCTTCTTCCAGCTCAAGTCCTTCCGGCGCCCTCCTTCCCAGACGCTTGGCCAGAAAATTCTGAGAGAACTCTCCCTCCAGAGGCAGCAGATCCTTTCCAGATACTTCCAGACCCAGATTGCAGCAAAACTCCTCAATAAAGGGATCCAGCTCTTCCACCACCAGCACCTTCTCCATCCTCTCTGCAAAGGAACGAATCAACTTTTCCGGAAGCGGCCATACCATTCCCAACTTCAGAATGCTCACTTCCTCCCCGTAAACCTCTTTCACATACTGATAAGAGGTGGAGGACGTAATGATGCCAAGCTTGGTTCCATTCAGTTCCACCCTATTTAAAGGTGAAGTCTCCGCATACTCTGCCAGATCTCTCATCCGCTGCTCCACAATGGGATGTTTTTTCCTTGCATTGGCCGGCATCATCACATTTTTTCCTATGTTTTTTTCATAGGGCCGCACCGGAGGCAAGCTCCGCTCTCCTGTCTCCACAATACTCTGAGAATGGGAGATCCTGGTGCACATTTTAATAAATACCGGAGTATCAAATTGTTCAGACAGTTCAAACGCCAGCTTGGTGTACTCCAGAGCCTCCGACGAATCCGCGGGCTCCAGCATAGGCACCTTGGAAGCCTTGGCATAATGACGGGAATCCTGCTCATTCTGAGAAGAATGCATCCCTGCATCATCTGCTACTCCGATCACCATTCCTCCGTTCACTCCTATGTAAGAAATGGTAAACAGCGGATCTGCCGCCACGTTCAGCCCCACATGCTTCATTCCGCAAAAACTTCTCTTTCCCGCAAGCGCTGCGCCAAAAGCCACTTCCATAGCCACTTTTTCATTGGGCGCCCACTCGCAGTACACCTCTTCATATTTTGCGATCTCCTCTGTAATCTCCGTGCTGGGTGTGCCCGGATAACTGGAAACCACACTGCAGCCTGCCTCGTAAAGTCCTCTGGCCACGGCCGCATTTCCCAACATCAGCTGTTTCATACTCCGTTCTCCTTTCTCTCTTTATCAAAAATCTCTCTCAGGCCATCCTCCCCGCTGGTAAGCATCCGCTTTACCCGGCTGATGGTGGCGCTGCTGGCGTGAATTTCACTGCCAATCTCCGTATACACCTTTCCTTCATACAGCATCTTGGCTACCATATAGCGCTGCTCCATGGCCGCCAGCTCCGCCGGACTGCACAGATCCAGGAAAAATCTCCTGCACTGCTCCACATTTTCCAGTTTCAGAATACTTTCGTACATTTCTGCACAATAATTCTGCTCCATTGCTTTTGACATAAGACACCCCTTCCTCCTACCGGTTCTGTATCCGGTAAAACAATTCTGCAAATCCTTATCATTCCCATTCCTCTGTCATACCACTATTTTGTCAACACTGTTTTTCTTATGAATGGCAGCAAACTAATATTATTTTAGCACACTTTTGTACTTTAAGCAATTAAACAATTAAATTTTTTCTGCTTTTTACACGGTATTCCTGACTGATCTTCTGAGATATTCTTTGCAGCCTGCTGTACTCTCAAATTTTGTAACAGAATCGAGCCCAGACTTTGCAGCCATACTCTGGAACATATCTGCGCCAAATTTGGGAGCGTACCTGCCTGTGTTTATCTTGACATCCCCCCGTAAATGGGCTATAATTCACTTTAACACTAGAAAGAGAAAAAGCATTAAATTTTTTGCTTTACACTAACACAACGAATCATACGTTCCTTTCTATTCGTTGTACTAGACACACCTATCTTTCTTAATAATTTTTTAATAATAAGTAAGGGGAAACGTCATGCCGATTACTGACATATTGGAGCGAAACTGCCTGCTCTACGGGAATGAAACTTGTTTAGTGGAGATCAATCCGGAAATGAAAGAAAATCGCCGGATCACCTGGAAGGAGTACGAACTCATTGAATCCAGTTCTCCCTCCTACTATCGCAGGGAGATCACCTGGAATGTATTTAACGAAAAAGCCAACCGCTTTGCCAATATGCTTCTGGCCAGAGGGGTAAAAAAAGGAGATAAAGTGGGCATCCTGCTGATGAACTGTCTGGAATGGCTGCCCATTTATTTTGGCGTCTTAAAAACCGGAGCATTGGCTGTTCCCTTTAACTTCCGCTACACTGCCGAAGAGATCCAGTACTGCGCCGATCTGGCCCAGGTGGATGTTCTGGTATTCGGCCCGGAATTTATCGGCCGTATTGAGGATATTGCAGATTCCATCATTAAAAACCGGCTGCTATTCTATGTGGGCGCCAACTGTCCCTCCTTTGCAGAGGATTACAATAGCTTGACCATTGATTATCCCAGCACCTCCCCCTGCATTCCCATTGATGATGAGGACGATGCTGTAATTTATTTCTCCTCCGGCACCACAGGCTTCCCAAAGGCCATCCTTCACAACCATACCAGTCTGATGCACGCTGCCAAGGTAGAACAAAACCACCACAGCCAGACCCATCAGGACGTGTTCCTCTGCATTCCTCCCTTGTATCACACCGGAGCCAAGATGCACTGGTTCGGTTCCTTCCTGGTGGGAGGAAAAGCGGTTCTGTTAAAGGGAACAAAGCCGGAATTCATTTTCGATGCCGTTTCCAAGGAAAAATGTACTATTGTATGGCTGCTGGTTCCCTGGGCCCAGGACATTCTGGACAATATTGACAGCGGTAAACTGAATCCTGCTGACTATGAACTGTCTCAGTGGCGTCTGATGCACATTGGCGCCCAGCCCGTGCCCCCAAGCCTCATTGAACGCTGGAAGGCGGTGTTTCCTAACCACCAGTACGATACCAACTATGGGCTCAGTGAATCCATTGGTCCAGGCTGCGTACATCTGGGCGTAGAAAATATTCACAAAGTGGGCGCTATTGGCATTCCCGGATACGGCTGGCAAACTCAGATCGTAAACGAGACTGGTATCCCGGTAAAACAGGGGCAGGTAGGCGAGCTTTGCGTCAAGGGCCCTGGCGTTATGACCTGCTACTACCGGGATCAAAAGGCAACGGATGAAGTTTTAAAAGACGGCTGGCTCTATACTGGCGATATGGCAGAGCAGGACGCAGACGGCTTTATCTACCTGGTAGACCGCAAGAAGGATGTGATCATCTCCGGCGGCGAGAATATTTACCCGGTTCAGATCGAAGATTTTCTCCGCTCCCATTCTGCTATCAAGGACGCTGCGGTCATCGGCCTTCCCGACAAGCGTCTGGGTGAGATCACCTTGGCCATCATTGAATTTAAAGAGGGATGTTTCTGCACAGAGGAGGATATTCAGGATTTCTGTCGGCAGCTTCCCCGCTACAAGCGTCCCAGAAAAATCATCTTTGCCAACATTCCCAGAAATCCCACCGGCAAGATTGAAAAGCCCAAGCTGCGCAAAATGTACTGCGGCGAAAGCCTGGTGGCCTCCCAGATCGAAGCAGATAAACTGGGCCTAAAAATGGAGTAGATCTCAACCCCTGTGCCTATTGGCCCACAGCCAGCAGATTAAAACAGCTTTTCTATGATTTTAATATTTAATAACATTTAACCGTTCCGTTTACAGTAATACAGTTTGACAACAGCACCGTCGCCCTATTCAGAAAAAGGTAACTTTTTCTGAATAGGGCGACGATAATTTTTGATCAAAATTTTCCACTTTTACTCCATCATTTTTTTTAAGAAAAATCCCCATGCAAACTTCTCTGCTGAATATGGTCGCTTCAACAACCCTCTTCCTTTCCGTACATACGGATCACATAAACGAACAGACGGTTCTTCTTATTTCAATGTGCTCACTGATTCTTCCAACCAATCCTCCACGATTTTCCGATTAATCTTAACTGCTTGGGCAATCTGCTCTATGGAAAATCCCATTTCCGCCAAAGAAAATACCGTCTCCTGCGCCTTTCTCCTCTCCCCTATTTCTATCCCATACTCTGTGCCTTCTTCATAGATCCGCTCCATTTCCTGACACATAAAATCAACTCCCTTCTCTGTCTCCTTCAACTGGCGCACCCGGCTCGCCAAAATTTCACTGTACATTTCATCTGCATTTTTGCAATGCAGGTCATGGAGCAGGTCTCCCAGTTCCGTGTCCTCCTGTACTGCAGAATTTACATATATGATATGAGCTTCATCCTCGAAAATCTGTCCTGTCTCTTCAATAGTTCTATTTACATGATAAATCGTAAATCCATGCCCCAAAACATCTTCCCTAGTGATAAATATCACATAGCTTTCTGGAAGTTCTTTAAATTCCTGCCCTGGATTTAAGATATCCATATCCAGTAATGCGCTGTGATACCTTGCTCTTTTTGGTGCTGCGCCTTCCTTATCCTGCTGTATCTCAATATTAAACTGCTTGCCCTCCAAATCTCTTGCCACACAATCTAAAATGGCTGAACGTCCCTGTAAATTTTTATAATCCTTCTGTATTATTTGATCCGTGATCTTCAGATCCTTCTTTTGCAATATTACCTGCAGGACATATTCTGTGCATATCTTTTCTTTTAAAACATTGCGCATAAATATATCACTCATAATTGTAAGATTTTTTAAAATCCCCTTATATTTTGCATATCTAATTTCCAGATTGTTTCCTAAAACTATTTTCCCTTTTGTCACCCTTATCTCCTCCTGCACTCTCGCCAGAGAAGCCTCTCTCACAAACCTTTGCTTTCAGCCCATCTTACCATCATTCCTCTCTCGATACAAGACACAAGTTCCCTTCTTAAATAAAGGCTATAGGAATAACGTACATGAGACTGCCAGATTTGTATAAGCGTCTCCTCCTTAACCCACATTCACCTTTTTCTCAAAATCTATACCCTTCCATTTTATTTTATATTGTATAAAATAATTCTCTTTTTGTCAATTATATTTCTGGATAATCTTGTATATGTAGCAGTTCAGCACGAACAAATGGCATTGGCTGTTTCACAATTCTTTTCCCTGCTATTTTACTCTCATTGTAGTTATTCCATTTCTTCTATTTTGAAGCTATAATGAGTTTTATATCCATTCATGCAAAATCATCTTGCACTTTATATGGTATTTTGTATACTGATAGAATCCCTGAGAAAAATTTAAAATGAATGCAACAATTCCCTTGTTTTTTGACACTCTATTAATGAAACAAAAATTTTTGTTGAAGCAGCGCGCTTTAGAAATGCAGGAGGATATTATATGGAATACAGCACAGATCTGGTAAACCAGGCAAGGCTTGGAGATGCCCACGCTTTTGCCCGGCTGTACGAAATGATTTATCAGGATTTGTACCGGTTTGCCCTTTATACATTAAAAAATACGCCGGATGCGGAGGATGCGGTCAGCGACACGGTGACAGACGCTTTTCGGCAGATCCGCTCTTTGAAAAAACCGGAGGCTTTTAAATCCTGGATGTTTAAGATTCTCACGAACAAATGCAAACAGAGACTAAAATCCTATCTGGACAAGACGGCAGAGCTTCCTGAGGATTTGGAGGCAGTCTCCCCGGATCTGAACCGGAAGCTGGATGTCCAGGAAGCCTTCTGGGCTCTGGATGATGAAGCCAGAATGATTTTATCCCTCAATCTCTTTGCCGGGTATACCAGCAGTGAAATCGGACAGCTTTTGAACTTAAATGAAAATACCGTCCGGTCTAAACAGAGCAGAGCCCTGAAAAAAATGCAGGAAAAATTGGCTGACTAATAGAAAGGATGAATAATATGAATGAAAAAGATCTCCTGGAACAGTTAAAAGAAACTGCACACCAGATTACCCCTCCGGATTCCCTAAGCCCGGAAGCCATAGAAACCATGCTGAAAACACAGACGAAAGATCCGGCTTCCCAACAGACTGCTCAGTCTCCGGACAAACAGCCTGCCCGTAAAAAAAGGATCTCTGTCTACCGCTTAGGAGGACTGGCCGCCGCTTTTGCCGTCGTTATCGCAGTATCTTGGCAGGCCGGACACTTGAGTGCCACCCGGGAGCTGACTTCCCAGACACAGTTTGCCAATGAACCCTCGGGAAATCAGGACACCCCTGAGGATCTCCTGCTTCTGGATCAGGAACTGATCTCTGAAGTTGGTGAAGTCTCTGACAGCCCTGCGCAGTCTGCCGCCGAAAGAACAGACACAGATGCTTCCGCTCCGGATCATACAGGGGAGGAAAATATCAAAGAACACGCAGCCGCTTCTGATGACACCCAGGAGGAATACAGCCTGAAAAACAATCAGACAGATGACAATACAAGCGTTGTACCTGATTCCAGGGCAAATAAGGAAACCCGAACTGCAGATCCTGCGAAAGCAGAAGCAGAGACCGAAAATCCCATCCCCATGACTGCCTCTTTAAAACCGGTAGAAAGCTACGAAACAGTGTATGAAGCCTTAAAAGAAACCTTCGGCCAGCAGTCTTTGCTGCGGGAAGAAACACTGTATGATACCGGATTTGGCGTCAATACCCTGGAAATCGCAGCTGACACGGAGGCTACCCCCCAACTTGCAGCCGGTTCCTCCAACGCCCCGGACTACTCCACCACCAATCTCCAGGAAGCAGGGGTGGATGAAGGGGATATTGTAAAAACAGACGGCGAATATATTTATATTTTAAGGCGCAGCGGATCTCTGGAAATCCTGTCTGCAAAAGACGGTTCCATGGAGATTGTGTCCCACCTTACTTTCTCCCCGGAAGAAACCGTACAGGAAATGTATCTGGACAATGACCGTCTGTCCGTGATTACCTCCGGCTATTATACAGAGATGGAAAATTCCAATGAAGACGTGATCTCTGCCAAATCCGGAAGCAAAACCCACCTATACACCTATGATATTTCCGTTAAAAACGAGCCCAAGCTTTTGGGCAGTGTAACCCAGGATGGCGGTTACCAGCAATCCCGCAAAAACGGAAATTATATTTACCTGTTTACCCATTTTTCGCCTGCTGTCATGGAAACCTACGAGGAAAGCCATCTGACTCCTGTCACCAGTAAGGGTGAGCTGGATGCCTCCTCCATCTATCTGCCGGAGCATTTAAACCACTCCAGCTATCTGGTAGCTGCCTCCGTGAACATTCAGGAACCAGACCAGATTGTAGATCACAAGGCTGTAGTCTCCGTTGGCTCCGCCTTCTATGCCAGCCAGGAAAATATTTACATTGCCAATGAAAATTGGGACAGCGCCACCACACAGACTGAAATTTTAAAACTCCACTATGAGGACGGCATCATCACTGGCATTGCTGCAGGTTCTGTGGAAGGCTACGTGAATGACTCCTTCTCCCTGAATGAGTACAATGGCTATCTCAGGATGGTCACCACCAGCTACGATGAGGATTACAATGAAAGCAATGGGCTCTACATTCTGGATCCCAACCTGAAACTTGTCGGCGCGATCAAGGATCTGGCTCCCGGTGAGACCGTGCGCTCCGCAAGGTTTATGGGAGATACAGGATACTTTGTCACGTTCCGTCAGACAGATCCTCTCTTCTCCGTAGATCTGTCGGATCCTGCTGCTCCAAAGGTTCTTGGGAATCTGAAAGTCAGTGGTTTTTCCTCCTACCTGCACTTCTACAGCGAGGATCTTCTTCTCGGCCTTGGCTATGAAGCAGATGAAAATACTGGTACCACCACTGGACTGAAGCTTTCCATGTTTGACATCTCCGATCCGGCCAACGTGACCGAGGTGGATAAACTGGTAATCAATGGAATTACCTGGTGTGACTCCTTAAATGACTACAAGTCCATTCTCATTGATCCAGAGAAGAATATTTTCGGTTTTTCCTGTGATAACCGCTATTTGGTATTTTCCTATGATGAGGAAAAAGGATTCCAGAGAGAATTTATTTACGATTTCTACAATGACCTGATGGAGAATACTTCCAGCGAAGATTCCTCAGACACATCTGGAGAAGCGACGCCTGACAGCCAGGATCCCAGTCTGCCAGATACTGACACTACAGATACCGCCAATGCAGACAACAACGGCCAGGATGCCCCCAACGATGAGCTGATGACGCTGGAATATATTGAGCCTGGCACATGGTACGATCCCTATGCAGATACCACTACCAGAGGACTGTATATTCATAATACACTCTATCTGGTTCGACCGGGCCTTGGCATTGTTACCTCTTTTGATATGACTGACGAATATCGGCAGATCGAACAGCTGCAGCTGCAATAGCACACCGCGGTATAGCCATAAGCTGCCAGAAATTTCCCCCAATTTTCACGCAAAAAAAACACCGCAAAATAGAGCAGAAAGATTTCTATGGGGATGCTGCAAAATACGAATCCCGGTGGATTTTCGGTGTGTTTTTCTCCGAAAAGATGTTATTTTTCGGAGAAAAATCACCCGAAAGGGTACCGCCGGAGGTATTTTGCAGCATCCCCCCAAACTCTTCATTTCTATTTTGCGGCATCTTTTCGCCGTTAACTCCCGTCAGGGCCACACACTTCAGCTATAAAGCGCCAATCCTGAAAACAGCTACTGTTTACTGTGCCAAGCTATCCACTGCTGCCTGAGCGTGGTCTACCAAAAGCTGCTGAATGCCCTCGTTCGCACCAAGCCCCTGGAGTACCACTTCTACCTCATAACCCGCTTCCTCAAAGCTTGCTTTCCAGTCCACTGCCATATCATTGTTGGCATGGTCTCCGGCCACGATCATCAGCGGAAGAAGAACTACCTTCTTATATTCCCCTTCTCCTACCTTTGCAATCACATCCTCCAGGCTGGGAGTTGCCTCTACGGTACCGATATAATAATCTGTAAACCCATTGGCTGTAAGATTTTCCTGCATTTTCCCGTAGATCTGGTTAGAATCCGCTTCTGTTCCATGTCCCATAAAGACAATGGCGGTCTCTCCGTCCACATATTCCGCTGTAGCGTCTGTAATCGCTTTCTCCACTGCTGCAAAATCTTCATCCGAAATCAGCAACGGTTCTCCTACTGCTACCTGCTCAAATACATCTGCATACTCTGCCAGAGTCTGGGTCATCTCCTCATACTCCAATCCATTCATCAGATGGGTGGGCTGAACCACCAGCGTCTTAACGCCATTCTCCACTGCCCGATCCAGAGCCTGCGTCATATTGTCGATGGCCACCCCATCCCGCTCCATCACATGATCAATAATGATCTGGGAGGTAAAGGCTCTTCTCACAGAGTAATCCGGGAAAGCTTCTGCCAAAGCTCCTTCAATCGCTCCGATAGTCTCTCTTCTGCTGTCATTAAAACTGGTTCCAAAGCTTACCACCAAAAGCTCTTTTTCCCCAATCTCGTCTTGATTCCTGGGGTCATCTAAGGACGCGTCTCCTGTATAGGCTTCAGTCTCATCCTCCGCTTCCTCTGTCACAGCCTCTGTCTCAACTTCTGCTGCTTCCGTCACTGCTTCTGTCCCGTTCTCTTCCGCAGCCTCCGTCACTACTTCCTCTGCATTGGCCATGCTTCCCATAGCCAGAGTCAGGGTCAGTGCAGTACCGATTGCCAATGTTCTCAATGTCTTTCTTTTCATGTCATTTCCTCCTTGTTTTGATTTTTCTCCTTTTAGGATCAAAGCTCTGCAGTAAGCTGACAAAATATCAAACTTGCAGCGCAGCAAGCTGCTGAGATCTTTGACCCTTGAGCATTCGCCAAATATCCATACAAGTGCGGTCGCTTGGCTCATTGCCCGGGAAATTAATTTCTGATGCATTGCAGGCGCTCCAACTGTAGCTCTCACGCAGAAAACCACCAGACCAACCGTAAAATCAAGTTCATCGCATATCCTCTCGCTGCAAAAACCGTAAAATTCATAGTTTTTACCGGACAACACGCTTTTATCATGCATTTCCTGTCCGCCGCAGTGCGATCCTGCGGAGCATTTTTTATTTCATAGGAAGTAATCTCTATGAAATAAAAAATCCTTTTATCGCATCAGCGGATAAAAGGATACACTAACAGACTTTCATCTGTTAAAATGGCACAACCAATTACTCGTGATCTGGAACTTTCCGTTCCTGTACCAACAGCAGGCAGGTTTCCTGGCTTATAAATCAACATACATAATTTCCTTCCCAGTTTCCCAGTGGCCTGCGCAACGCGCATTCATTATGTACTCCTTAAATACAGTGACGAGATCGTACAGGATTCACACCTGTTTCCCTTTTACCCTGATATACAAACTCCATATATCCGGCACCTGTTGTTTTCGCTATTCAATTTGAGACTGCTAATCTTTCAGTCAAGAATAAGATAACACTCAGCTGTTATACTGTCAAGCAATATCTGTTTCTTATTTACCTTCCTATTTACGGTGTCTTTCCGGCAATCTTTTCCAAGGTATCCCGATCAATCTCCGCTTTCAGTCTTTTCATATATTCAGAAAACTGCACCTGCTCTGCTCCATAGGTAAGATTCAGTCCATACTCCAGAGGCAGCCAGGTAGACAGATCTGCTTCGTTATGCTGTATCAGAGCTTCCATCTTATCCAGTGCTTTATAAATCCTGGCCTCCCTGGTTTTTAATTCCTTCATCTCCACAAACAGCGCCATCAGCTCTTCCCTATAAAACTCTGGAAGACCCTCCAGCCAGTTAAAAACCACCTGGCTCTCTTCCTTTTCCTGCGCGGATGTTTTCCAGAAGGCCGGAATATCACCTGTGAACGCCTCTCCCATATCGTGGAACAAGCACATTCGAATCACTTTATCCATATCTGTCTCTGGAAATTCATCCTTCACGAAAAAAGCCATCACAGCCAGCCTCCAACTGTGCTCTGCCACGCTTTCATGGCGACCGGCTGAAGTCCAGGAATGTCTGGTATTATTTTTCAAATTTTCCGCCACATGCATCAAATTCAGAAATTCTCTCGCTTCCACGGCACTGCCTCCTCAGGAATATTGGTAATGAGTAGGTGCTCCGCTACCCTTTCATTGCGGCTTCTCATATTATAAAGATAGTGATTGTCAAAAGAGAGCATCCGGAAATCTTCATGGCAATACAGGCTGTAAATATAGCTGGTATTTTTAATCACCAGCAAAAACTGCGCCTTGGTATGCTTTAAAAGTTCTGCCAGCCGTCTCTGATCCTCTCTATCAAATGCTTTTCCTTCGTATTCCGAAAAATCCGTATCGTACGGAGGATCCAAAAACAAAAAGTCCCGCTCTGTCAGCTCCAGCCCCTGCAGAAATTCCTCGAAATCCTGACAGCAAAGGGTTGTCCGCCCCAAAAGCCTTGCCACATCTTTATCAAATAGATTATCTACTTTACTCCCAAAATCCTTTCCGTTATAAGAAATCCCTCCGTAAGGAATGTTAAATTCTCCCTTCGCATTATATCGAAACATGGATCCATAACAGTACTCCCGGATAAAGTAAAAATTAGCGATTTCATAAGCCTTGGTAGTCAGAAGCTTACCGGAAGCTGTATCATTAAAAATCCCCCGGAAATACATATAAAAACCGCTGGTAAACCCAGTAATCAGATTATTTTTTAAATCCTTGCTGTCAAAAGGTTTTTTCTTATAGTTCCGAATGGTGCGAAAAATTTTATCCTCCGTCATCCGAAGCATCTGTTCCAGAAATTCTTCCGGATCCAGTACCAGTTCTGTCATCACTCCCGGATCTTTGACGATCTGGGTCACCAGACCCTGATGGAGTTTCAGCTCCCGAATCCCATATCCCTCCCGGTCTCCATATTCATACAGCCGGTACAGCGTAAGAATATCAGGGTAACGCAAATTGCACAGTTCCTTCAATCTGGCAAAGCTGCTCTGATATAAGTCCAGTATCCGATGAAACTCCGGATCCTGTTTCTGAACCAGCTCATAAAAATCCATCAAATATCTGGAAATATCATTAATCACCGCTTTTTCCGGATTAAGATGGAAATACACGGCGCCTCCGCCCACAAAAGGCTCAATATACCGGTCAAACTCCGGTATCAATGATGTAAAACGGCTAATTTCATTAGCCTTTCCCCCCGGCCACTTGATCAATGGTTTTAACACTTGTACCTTCCTCTTCTCTAAATTCTTATAAACAAACCTCTGCTTCTGTTCAAAAAGAAGTCTGACCGCAGACTTCTCCGCCTGGTTTGAGTCGCTTTGGCGACACCTTGGCGGCCCGATGCAGATGCCATTTTCGACACCTGGATACTAAAATTTCCGGATACCGTCGCTGCCGTCATCCACTGTGTTCACAATGGATTTCACGATCACATCATACCCGTAGTCATCATCCACCTTAATGTGTACCCGATCATTTACCTTATGGCCCAGCAGCGCTTTTCCCAAAGGTGATTCAATGCTGATCAGCCCTTTCAGAGAATTTCCCCTGACAGAAGTCACTACCTTGTAGGTTTCCGTCATATCATCCTCCTCAAAGTATACCTCTACCGTATTGTTCAGGCCTACCTCATCCTCCCTGGAATCCTCGGAAATCACTCTGGCTGTTTTCAGCATCCGCTCCAGATAACGGATACGGCTTTCATTCTGATTCTTATCTTTCTTCGCTGCATAATATTCAAAATTCTCGCTGAGATCCCCTTGGGCTCTGGCTTCTTTCACCGCTTCAATAGCTTCTTTTCGCACCACCAGTTTCCGGTATTCGATCTCCTGCTGTATTTTTTCCACATCTTTTTTTGTTAATTCTGTTCCCAATTTTACTGCTCCTTTTTCTATCACCAGTTCGTCTTTCTTACCTTTCTATTCATCATACCACAACCAATCAGCAGGAACAAGGTAGCTTTTTAAAGCATACGTTTCTTTCCAAGTTCTCTTATTCATTTGTAATGCTCATTAATTTTATCTTAAATTGCAACAAAAAGATTGTATTTTCTCACGTTTCTGGTATACTGATATTGGGGATGAGAGCTAAGATAATCAATGATTTCCAGTTTAGCGTATGAATTGGCTGTTTCCGAAGAAAATCTTCGTTGCGATACCCAATGTAAAAAAATATTAAGCATAAAATCTATTCTTGCGTGGATTTTAAAATACAGTGTATCAGAGTTTTCTGATCTTCCTGTTTCTGAGATCCTTGCTTGTATAGAAGACATGCCCGCGCTTTCATCTATAGGGGTTCTGCCCGGTTCCTCTAATGAAAAAGTACCGGTCTCTGTTCCTGACACTATAACAGGCCTGTCTAATGAAAGCAAAATTCTTCATGAAGGGTTCATTACCTATGACATCCGTTTTTCCGTTTCCTGCCCCTCGCCGAACGGCAGGGTACGCTTACTGATCAATCTGGAAGCACAAAATCTGTTTCATCCCGGATATGATCTTGTCACCAGAGGTTTTTTCTATGGAACACGAATGATATCTGCCCAGCTTGGAACAGAATTCACTATTCCTCACTATGATGATATCAAAAAGGTGTATTCCATCTGGATCTGCCTGAACGCTCCGACTCATATCGGAAATGCCATATCCCAATATCAGGTTTCAAAAAAGGATATCGTTCCCGGCATTCCAGATACCCCCTGTGCTTACGATAAGCTGACTGTGGTTCTTATTACATTAGCAGAAAATCAACCCACTGATCACAAACTGCTGCAACTGCTAAAAATATTATTTTCAAATCAAATCCCTTATCTCCAAAAGCTGCGTCTTTTAGAACAGGACTATTCCATTTTCCTGTCCCTTGGTGAAAGAAAGGAGTTGGAACATATGTGCAATTATTCAGCCTATGTATGGGAGACCGGTCTCCAGAAAGGTATAAAAGAGGGTATTGAAAAAGGACTTCAGGAAGGCGTTAAAAAGGGAATCGATCTCGGAAAACAAACGCTCCTCAAAAATCTTCTCATGGCTGATCTTCTCCCTGAGGAACTACTGGCCAAAGCTGCCGATTATTCTCTGGAAGAAGTGCTGGCTCTGAAAAAGGAGTTGAACCTATAAAAAGGTGCTGTAAAATGCATCCTGTGATATTTCCAGTGGTTTTCTTTGGAAACTCTATGTTTTCGAAAAAAAGCCACTGAAAAATCACCAGGCTTTGTATTTTGCAGCGTCCTGTTTTATGAAACTAAAAAGTTAAAATACATATAGTTGATATAAGCTTTCAGCAGCCATTTCCATGCAGCTCAAAAACTTCTTCTCGGATAGGTATCGATGGCGCTGCTCCCGGTCTGGACACGGTAATGGAAGATGCCCTGGCAGCAATTTTTAATGCCTCCGGCACACTCCTGCCTTCTATTATCGAAGCAAGATAATACCCCGTATAAGTATCTCCTGCAGCAGTCGTATCGACTACCTCTGTCTGAAAAATTTCCTGTCGATATTTTTCATGTCCATTAAAGTATATCGCCCCATCCTCTCCCAGTGTGAGAACAAATTCTGCTTCTGGATACATTCTGGAAAGCTCCTCCAAAATCTTATCCGAATCACACTCTCCGGTAAATTGTTTTCCTTCGATTTCATTGAGCATAAATAAGCTGACTTTTCTCAGATCACACGCTTTGATCTTTTCATTAAAAGGAGAGGGATTTAAAACGATTTTCATTCCTTTTTCAAACGCCTGGTCAATCAGATAATCCAGCAGATTTACCTCGTTCTGCAAGATCAAATAATCTCCCTCTGAAAATTCTTTCAATACAGAATCAATTCGCCCCCGCGTCTGTCTCTGATTGGTTCCGCCATACAAGATAATGCAATTCTGTCCGTTCTTATCTACCTGAATGATCGTGTGGCCTCCTTTTTCAGGCAGACTCTGGATATAGGTCGTATCAATTTTATTTTCTTTGCAGATTGCTAAAAGCATTTCTCCATCTATTCCAACGATTCCTGCATGAAAAACCTCTGCACCTGCTTTTGCCAGCGCAATGGATTGATTTAATCCTTTTCCCCCTGGAAATGCTTCCATTTGAAAAGATAACTGCGTTTCTCCTCCCATCACGATATGATCCATAGAATAAACATAATCTACATTTAATGATCCATAATTCAATACCTTCATCTGTTTTCTCCTCT
>ENA-ORTM01000657-ORTM01000657.1-human-gut-metagenome-genome-assembly--contig:-NODE-657-length-40902-cov-6.666071_pt1 | contig 40902 bp, 27 predicted proteins | sample MGYA00241909_ERZ509182 | MGnify/ENA primary metagenome ERZ509182 (study PRJEB26280, sample SAMEA2338855) | human gut metagenome | biome: human gut; feature: human-associated habitat; material: faeces...
GGCCTCCCGCTTTTCACGTACGCCGGCTACACCTCCTCAGCAGCGAGATTACGGGCTGCGGCACGTTCGCGGGGACCGCGCGTCACATAGAAACCAATCGCCACAATCACGAACATCACCGTGCAGCAGGTCCACAGCACATGGCTGCCGAACGCGTTCAGAATCCAACCTCCGACAAGCGGCGAGAACGCATTGGACAGCGACCACACCAGGTTGTACAGGCCCTGATACGTGCCGCGCACATCCTTTGGCGCGATGTTCGCCACCGTCGTGGCGGCAATCGGGAACGTGCCAAGCTCGCCGAGCGTCCACAACACGGTCGCAATCGCAAATGTCACCCACGAATCGGCGCCGATTTGGAACGCGTAACCAACCGCCGTGATGGACATGCCAAGCACCAGCACACGGGTGTTGCTCATCCGCTGAAACAACGCGATCGCTGGAATCTGCAGCAAGCACAGAATGCCACCGTTAATGGTCAGCAGGCTGGAATATTCGTCCGTGCCGAGCCCAATCTGCGTCATGGAGATCGGCAGGCCGCTGACGATCTGGTAATACGCCAGCGTGTACAGGAACATCAGCACCACCATCGACATGAGCGCTTTGTCGGCGCACGCGCGACGATAGCTACGCCATATGGAGAATTGCTGCGATTGGGTAGTTTGTGAAGTTTCAGAACGTTCCATAGGTTGTTTCACGACGCGTTTCACAAACCGTCCGGCAACGTGCACACCCAATCCGGCTTCCTTGAAGAACACCATCATCAGCAACGTGGCGAACACCAGCACCGCCGCTTCCACATAGAACATCAGCGAATAGGAAATCTTGACAAGTTGGTTGGCGATGATCGGCCCGACCGCAAAACCGAAATTCACAGCCCACGTCTGCAACGAATACGCGCGCTTCTGCTTACGGAACGGGACAACGTCGGAAACGTACGCCGCGACCGCGGGCGTCGGTACGGAGGAAATCACACCGTATATCAGCAACGCAATCGCCATAATCCAAGGATCGCCGATAACAGCCAGCAAAACCAGCATCGCAGCGGAACCCAAGTTGCCGATGACAATCATCGCAGGCCGCCCGAATCGGTCAGACAACGCGCCACCGTACAGGCAGCCGAAAATGCCACCGAAACCGTACATGGAAACGATGGTGCCGGCCACGCCAGCGCTCACATGCATGTCGGAAACAAGATACATGGAAAGGAACGATGTGACGAAACGGCCCATCCACAGGATGAGCAACGTGACCCACAAACCCCAGAACATGACGGGCAAACCAAAAATCTCTCTTCTTTTCTCCATTCCATCCATCATATCGGTTAGGAGCGAAGCAGCCGTTTTTCCCGGGGTGCTGGGACAATAGGCAGTTATGGCAATGAAAAAAGGACCGACCAAGGGGTCGGGTGGAAAGCATCGTAACTCGCTGAGGGGCAAGGGACCGACTCCCAAGGCCGAAGACCGAGTGTATCACAAGGCTTACAAGGAAAAGCAGGCTACTAATCGCCGTAAGATGGCGGATCCGCGGCTGGCAGCACGCCGCCGCGTGGCAAAGTTCAGCTCGGAATCCGATGATCTCGTCATCGGCCGCAATGCCGTGCTCGAGGCGCTGCGCTGTGGCGTGCCCGCAAGCACGCTGTATGTGGCCGCGCGCATCGAACATGATGATCGCACGCGCGAAATCATTCGTCTCGCCGGCATTCATGGACTGAACCTCATGGAAGCTGACCGTTTGGAAATGGATCGTATCGCACGCTCCTCCAACCATCAGGGCGTGGTGATGAAGGCGCAGCCGTTCCAGTATTCCTCGCTCGCCGAGCTGGTGGAACGCGCTGACAAGAAGTCCCGCGCCATGGAAGCGGCCAACTCCACAAGCGCACGCATTGCGGCACGTCCGCTGTTCATCGCGCTTGACGGCGTTACCGATCCGCAGAACCTGGGCGCGGTCATCCGTTCCGCGGCCGCATTCGGCGCGAACGGCGTGATCTTACCGGAACGTCGCTCCGCTTCAGTCACCGCAGCCGCATGGAAGGTGTCTGCAGGAGCTGCCGCACACATGCCGGTCGCCCGCGTGGTGAACCTCACCAAAGCCATTGAAAGCCTGAAGGAACGCGGATACTACAGCGTCGGCCTCGACGGCGGCGGTGACGCCCTCGTTGGCGAAACCGGTTTCGAAACCGATCCGCTGGTTGTGGTGCTTGGTTCCGAAGGCAACGGCCTGAGCCGTCTTGTACGCGAGACATGCGATTCCATCGCCGGCATCCCAATGTCAAACATGGTCGAATCGCTGAACGCTTCCGTCGCAGCAGGCATCACACTGTATTCCGTCGCACGCGCCCGTCGTGAGGCCGGTGCCGCCGCCAGCGCGAAGTAATAACTCGCAAAGTAACAGCAAGCACAGCGAAACTGCGGAAGCAACCACGGCAAAGCAGCACGTCTGGAATGATTATGAGCGGATAGTCCATACGGATTATCCGCTCATTTGTTATGCAAGTCTGTACTTGGATTGATCCTGGGCTTACCGCAGACCCAGCATTGCCTTCGACTCGACTATCGTCTTGTCTCAGGGCGCACTAGCTGAGACTCCACTGGAGCCTCAGCTTTTCAGTGCGCCCATACGGCTGCGTCGGGATCGTCGTCGGGGTTGTAGCCGTCGTCAGGATCGTCATAGGTGTATTCGTCATCGATCACACCGGAATCAGCTTCAGCGTTCAGGGCGTCCACATCCTTCGTGGTGAGCTTGTACTGCGGAAGCACCTTGTCCACATAGCTTTTCACAGCCTCGGCCATCGGCACATCATGACCAGCACTCTCAGCCAAGAACCAACGGTGGTCAAGCACCTCATGGAAGAACTGCGCCGGTTCGATCTGCGAACGATATTCGCGCGGAATCATGCGTACGGTCGGTTCGAACACTTCACGCATCCAATCGGTAGCAACAATCTCAAGATCCTCACCATCACGCCATGTGGAAGCACGGTAGGCATCCAAATCGTTGAGAAGTCGACGAGCCTGATTCTCCTGCACATCAAGACCAGTCAAACGCAGCAGCTTGCGATTCGCATAACCGGCATCGACCACACGCGGACGCACCAGCACGCGCTTGCCATCCTCAGCGGTCTTCATTTCCAACTCATCCACATCAAAACCAAGCTCATTCAGCTTGTTGACGCGCTTCTCAATCTTCCACATCTCATCCGGACCGAACTTGTCGGTATCAGTCAGCGCACTCCACAGCGAATGATAACGATCCACCAAACGGTTGCCGATCTCAATCTCATCAACATCGCTCGGCAGCAGCGAACCGGATGAAAGATCCATCAATTCGCCAATAATGTTCGTACGAGCCAAATCAACATCATATTCACGCTGGCCTTCCGTCAGATTAATCTGCAGATCACCGGTTTCCGCATCAACCAAAAATGCGGAGAACGCGTAGGCATCACGCAGGAACAACACGTTCGACAGCGACACATCGCCCCAATAGAAGCCGGCCAAATGCAAGCGCACTATCAGCACAGCCAGTGCGTCGATCAGTCGTTCCGCGGTATCAGGGCGCAGATTACGCGCGAACAGCGCACGATACGGCAGTGAGAACTTCAAATGCCTGGTAACAAGAATCGCTTCCAGCGGCTCGCCTTCACGGCTATGGCGGCCCGTGACCACGGCGATCGGCTGCACAGTCGGCAGTTCCAGCTTCTGCAGGCGACGCAGCAGCTCGTATTCTCGTTCCGCCACATTGCGCGTAATTTCCTTCATGGCGTACACTTCGTCGCCCACGCGCACGAAACGCACCACGTGTCTGGAAATACCACGCGGAAGATTGGCCAGCAGGTCTTCCGGCCAAGTAGCCAGCGGCTTTTCCCACGGCAGGGTGAACATCTTCGGATTCGAGCTTGCGGCGGTGATTTTCAACGCCTGCGGCTCCGGAGATGGTGCGGCCGGATCTTCGGCCTTCACGGAAGTTGCTTTCAGCACACGGGGATCCATCTGTGGCAATTCAAGAGATTCCATAAAACAACAATCTACCTGTTGACCTACCCGAAGAAGCAAGTATGGACGAATCCGTTTCACCTGCCGATATTTCATCCATCGATATGCGATGATCACCATTGAAATTCCAATATCGCATTTCATTTGAGATCTCACCATTGCAATCTCAATAATGAAATCTCACTACAGGAAAACAAATCTCACTATTGCAGATACAACAAAAGAAGCCCCGCACCAACGCGGGGCTTCTCCAACGAGACGGTAAGAGAGGAAGAGTACGTCTCGTTTAATGGTTGACGGAAGTTCGCACTTCCGCCAAGTTTTTATTCAGCCACCCGCCAGCCGCTTCTCGAAAGCAGCAGTCGACGGTTGGTTACTCGGTATCAGCTCAGTTCAGACGCAGCTCGGTCGACGGAGCGAACAGGTGCATCTTGGACGGGTCGATCTTGATCTTGACGGTATCGCCGACCTTCGGGAGAGCACGCGGGTTCACGCGGATCGTGGTGAGCTTGTTCTGGTCGGACATCATGGTGGATGCCTCAGCAGCGGAGCCATCGGTGATGATGTTGCCGTAGATGTAGCCGTCGGAGCCCAGATCCTCAACGTTCATGACCTTGAGGGAGAAGGCATTGGTGTCATCCGGGGCAGCCAGAGAAGCGTCTTCCGGACGGAAGCCGACGACGATCTGGTTGTTGTCTTCAGCGGTGAGCTTGTTGACAGCCTCGGCCGGCAGATCCACAGTGTCTTCGCCGATCTTTGCCTTGCCGTTGACCACCGGGTGGGTGTTGATGTTCATCGACGGAGAGCCGATGAAGCCAGCGACGAAGACGTTGGCCGGACGATCGTACAGCTCGGTCGGAGCACCGACCTGCTGCAGGACGCCGAGCTTGATGACGGCGATGCGGTCGCCCATGGTCAGAGCTTCGGTCTGATCGTGGGTCACGTACAGGGTGGTGACGCCCAGCTGGCGCTGCAGAGCAGCAATCTGGGTACGGGTCTGCACGCGGAGCTTGGCATCGAGGTTGGACAGAGGCTCATCCATGAGGAAGACCTTCGGCTCACGGACGATTGCACGGCCCATGGCCACGCGCTGACGCTGGCCACCGGACAGAGCCTTCGGCTTACGATCAAGGTACTCGGTCAGGTCGAGGATCTCAGCGGCCTTCTCGACGCGCTTGCGGATCTCTTCCTTCGGAGTGCCGGCGATCTTCAGGGCGAAGCCCATGTTGTCGGCCACGGTCATGTGCGGGTACAGAGCGTAGTTCTGGAACACCATTGCGATGTCGCGGTCCTTCGGCTGCATCGTGGTGACGTCCTTACCACCGATGAGGATGCGGCCCTTGTTGACCTCTTCAAGGCCAGCGAGCATTCGCAGAGTAGTGGACTTGCCGCAGCCAGACGGGCCAACCAGCACCAGGAACTCGCCGTCCTTGATGTCCATATTCAAATCATCCACCGACGGCTTATCGTTGCCCGGGTAGATACGAGTAACATGGTCGAATACGACTTCTGCCATGATTTGTCATCCTTTCAGAGGCAGGTACGTGCCTCACGATCCGTTGTAAAGGGATTTCTTTCGGTGCCTCGCCTTGCGGCTTACAACTTCGACAAAGCCACAATTCAAAGCGTTAATTTATTTCTTTGGTTTAGCGAAGGTTCTCTTCGTCGAGCCACGTTCCATGATACATACAACGCTAAAACTGTCAATGCGTGTCGCGAGTCGCGCTGTTTGCCTCCGCTGGCAAAAGAGGATTAACGGCGTAGTAAATACACGCATTTATCGCCATCATGCAAGACAATGGTGCGGAGCGAAAGACAGAACGGGGAGGTTGCAATGCGCAATATTCGAATCGGCGTGGTCGAGGACGATCCCGCAAGCTGCCAACTGGTACTTGACTATCTCAACCGATATCAACAGGAAAATGGCGAGCAATTTACCGTTTCCGTATTCGACGACGGCGCACGAATCGTAGAAAAATATACCCCCGTTTATGATATCTTACTGCTCGACATCGAGATGAGCGAAATGGACGGCATGGCCGCCGCGAGACGCATCCGCGAGCGCGACGACAAAGTCGTGATCGTGTTCATCACCGCTGCCCCGCAATATGCAATCAGCGGGTATGAGGTGCGTGCGTTGTCGTACTTGCTTAAACCTCTACCGTGGTTCGCGTTTTCGCAGGAGCTCAAGAAATCGATCGACATGGTGCGACGCAATGGCGACGATTCCATGCTCATCGAAACCGGCAACGGACAGATGCGCCTGAATCTTGCCGACATTCTGTATCTTGAATCGATTCGGCACACCATCGTCATCCACACGCTGGAAGGCAAACTGTCGATCAACGGAACGCTCAAAGACATGGAAGCCAAGCTTGCCGACCATCATTTCTTCCGCTCGAATTCCTGCTATCTGGTGAATCTCAAGCATGTGACGGGCGTTGCCGACCAGGATTGCATAATGTCGAACGGTGAGCAGCTGCGCGTGAGCCGCCCACGCAAGAAGGCGTTCATGGCCGCACTTACCGATTATATGGGAGGTGGCAGGTGATCGGCGCAGCATTGCCGAATATGCTGGCCGGATTGACTGCAGGATTGGCGAACATACTCCCTACAACACCTTCGGCCACGATAACCGTGCTTTCGGCGCCGTCGATGACGCCGATTACCAACGCCCTGCCCGACATTCCTCGCTCATATACAGCGATCTGCGAATGGGCTGCCTGCATGGTGTATATCGCAGTGCTGTATCGGCGCGTTCCACTCCAGCGGTCGATCATCGTCAGCGCGGCCGGACTGCTGCTGCTGACTGCAGTGCAGTATTTTGACGGCAGTATGCCGATCTGGTTCTGGATTATCGGCATGCTGCTCGCATTCGCCTGCATGTATGCGACGATTCTGCTTGACGTTATTCTGACCGCGAAAGAACGCGCCTGCGCCGATCGCGGAATCACGTTCACCGCGGTCGCGGACGGATCGCTGTTAAGCGGCATGTCGTCGATGGATATCGCGTCGCTGTTCGGCAACGCGCTCGACAATGCGATCGAAGCGACGTCGAAACTGCCGAAACACGAACAGCGACTAATCAAACTTGCGTTATACGAGCAAAATCACTTTATTGTCATCCGTGTGGAAAATTATTACGATTCCCGGCTGAAGAAAGATGCGGAAGGCAATTTGCGCACCACCAAGCGCGACGACCAGCACCGGCACGGTTTCGGCGTGAAGTCAATTCGTCATATCGCGCAACAGTATGGCGGCGAAGTGACGATTCGCACCGAAGACCACTGGTTTGTGCTGACCGCGCTCATTCCGAAGAAAACCGGTCTTATGGCCATATGAAAAACCGCGCCTGAGTCATCTTCATTATCGGGCGCTCAACACCGGCCACCTGTACGCCAACCCCCTAGTCTACCGTCTAATGCACCCTTACATGCGCATTCTTCTTAATTAGCCTCTTTTTTCGCACTTTTCGATAGATGAACAGCAGCAAGCGGTCCGCCCAAACGGCTTGCGACGAACGCACTGACCGCAACCGCGAAGCCAATGGGAACAAACAGATTAATCGGAGCATCCGCAAGTTCCATCACCAAACAAATCGCCATAAGCGGAGCCTGCTGGGACGCAGCCAACAGCGCGCACGCACCCAGCAGAGCATACATGCCAATCGAATTCGTGTGGAACACCTGCATCCACAGAACACCAAGCAACGCACCTCCCGAAGCGCCGAGCGCAATACCCGGCTGCAACACACCGCCGGAAGCGCCGGAACGGATCGTCAACAGCGTGACCATCGCCTTCGCAAGGAATGAAACCAACAAAATCGGCAGCACAGCCAAATCAACGTCGGACGAGAAACTCAACTGCGCGGTGGCGCGACCATTGCCCATAACCTGCGGCACCCAAATCGCCACCACACCGGTCAGCAAGCCAGCGAGCGGCAGCATCCACAGAATGCCAACGCCCGACGGCTTGGATTTCTCAGCCCACTGCGAGCCGCGACGGAACAGCGCGCCGGCAGCGCCGAGAATCATGCCGGCAACCAGTGCGAACGCCATGTAATCGGGGGTAAACAAACCGTCGGTTTCACCGATCAAATAGAACGTATGCGTGCCCTTGACCAGCGACGCCACCCACGAAGCCAGCGCGGAACAGGCGAATGCAAGCGTCACCGTTTCGAGAGTTATATCGGCGAGCAGAATCTCGACCGCGAAAAACGTGCCCGCAAGCGGCGCGTTATATACACCCGCAAGGCCAGCCGCAGCCGTGATTGCCACCAGCATACGGGTGTCTTTCGCATTAAGATGCACCCAACGCGCGAACCGTTGGCCGAACATCGCACCCAACTCGCGCGGCGCCACTTCTCGACCGATCGACATGCCCGTACCGACAATGAAAATCTGCAGCAGCACATGCACGACGGTCTGCCAAATCGGCATAATATCGCCATTTACCGCCTTTTTAACGGACGGTACTTTCGTACTGCGCGTACGCAACAGCCACCAAATCACGGCCGCGATGGCCGCACCCGCGGTCACGGAAATCAGTCGACGAATCACAGGAACGTTGAACGGGCCGGATTCCTGCGAATTCTCAACATAGCCGAGCGCAAGATGCTCGACGCCGTACAGCATCAACGTCAGCAGACCGGCGGCCGCACCAATGGCCACTCCCACAATCACCACCGCCGCAATCAGCGCTGGAATTCTGCCGATCTTTGGCTGCGTTCCTTGAGAATTCTGCAACTCCTGCGATTCCCGTGTTTTTTGCGATTCCCGCGATTCCCGCACTCCTTGCACACCGTCTCCTTCGTTCAATCCACCCCCAATTGTCCCACCTGCCGCAGCGTTCATTTGTTACGCCCCGAGCGTGGCGATCGGCAGCACCAGAATGCCGTCATCACGACGGTATGCAATATCACCACGCCCGACAATAAACGCCATGAATTCAGGCTCACGAACTTGAGATAGAGGATTTCCGCACACTTTTTCTTTGAAAGCATGTAGTTTGTCCACATTTTTCTCCGTGACTTTCAAGTCGCTCAGCTTAATCTCCACCGCAGCCCAGCGACCATCCACCAATTCAAGAATCACATCAACTTCAAGATCTTTTTCATCCCGATAATATGCGATTCGATTCGCACCACCCATCGATTCGAGATATACGCGCAAATCACGAATCACCAATGTTTCAAACAAATCTCATACTGAATCAAAGACAATAATGATGACGCTCTCAGCTCATCCAGCACAACTCATTGCACATCATTTGATAGGGATTGCTGCGAGAGCTGCATCTTTAGGTCATCGACTTTTAATCCCAAACGTCTGATATAAAGCGCCTGTCGACGGATAATCAAATCACGCATATCATTTCCACCGGTTCCAGGGTTACCTTCATTCGTGCGACTGGAAGTAACCTCAGAATCGGGGAGATTCACCATTTTCAGCACTCGAAACGCATTCACGCTTGAACCACTCTGCATATCGGATACGTGAACCAGTAATACTTGACTGCAGGCAGCGAAGCCAGATATTGTGCTTGTTCCGGAGAGAATCGTTCGTCGCTCATGCTTACTTTTTTCACTTCATCGTGCAATCATCTGTATGGGATTTGCCGGCCGAATTGACGTCCCGTATGCGGCGCCTCATGCGCAATCTGAACAAAATGAACGCAACAAGTAACATGAGCCCCGCTGCCGCAGCAATGCTGCCTACGGCGGCACCCGTATGACCGATAAGACCAGGATTGCCAGGCTCCTCGCTCGGGTTATTTTCGGGCGGGACAACAGGAGTTTCAGTGCTAAATTTCGGCTCTACTGTGATGTTGAGATCAGCGGATGTGTCTCCACTGCCAGGAATCGAGATGAGGAACGGATCACAGTCGTATGCCTTGTTGGCTTTCGCCGAATCCGTGCGGGAGACCAGATATAGGCCAAGCGGTAGGTTCTGGAAAGTAAGTTGGCCAGCTGCATTGGTGGTGCCGGAATGCTGGTATAGCTTGTTTTTCGCCGCGTGTGCAGCCAGCTTCTTGGCGGCATCGTGATATTCGCTCGATGTCAGGCGTTCCCAATCGGCAGTGAGACCGGAAAAATCACTGACGGTTTTATATGAGGAAACGCTACCATCATTGTTCGTTGTGACAGTGGCGACGCGCACGATGGCATAAGTATCGCCGGCAAGTGATTTGGGCGAAGCCGTGTCTCGGCCCCATACGGCATTGATGGTGAGAGTGCCGAAGGAATCAGCTTGCGCGTATGGCACCATGAAGCCGAAAGACACAAGACCAGTGAGGATGATAGTAATGGCGGCGGCAATCATGGCAGCAATGCGCGCCGCACCATATTCGCTTCCGCTATGCAGGTCTAACATGTCTGCCCGGTCCTTTCCGCCGTGATGAATGTGATTGATTATTTGTATTGGCTGTCTGAGGAGGCAAGTCACCGTCCGGCTCGATGGCTGCGGAGTCAGAATCACCGGATGCGACCTTGGCGCTCCCACTCTGCCGGCGTCGCCGCTCATGCCGCTGCCACAAATGCCATGCGATAAGCAAAGCAATCAGTGCAAGAGACGGCAACAAATACTGCAGCGGAATGTCCACGTGGAATGTGGATTTGGCGTCATTCTGCTGCTGTGGTGTGTATGGAATACGATGACCGCGCACCAGCAGCCGATGCGTGTTGACCGCATACGGTGTGCAGGTGATGAGCGTGACCAAATCCTTGCCGGGCTCAATCGCCAGTTGTTTGGCATCGGTCGGCAGAACGGTAGTGATCTTATCGACCTGATACGCATACGTGTCTTTAAGTATTGTGATATAGAACTTGTCGCCTTTTTTCATAAGGTTCAAGTCCGTGAACAGTTTCGCCGTGGGCAACCCTCGGTGGCCAGACAGCGCCGCATGAGTGGACGCGCCACCAACTGGCAGTGAGGTCTGTTCCAAGTGACCGATGCCTATCTGCAGCACTTTTTCGGCAGTGCCGTGGTAGATGGGCAGGGTCTCGTGCAGACGGGGCACGGTGATGTATCCCATCATGCCGTCGCCGTCGATGTTGAGCAGACTGTTGTATTCCTCGTCCGTGGATGCGGTATTGACGGCGCCGGTTAGGGCGTCGGTCTCTCCCGCATCGTTCTGGGCGAGCTTTTCGTTATAGGCGTGCGCAGCATCCAGCACCTTCTGGTACTGTTCCTGGCTCAATGCTTCAACGCTGGCGTCGTAGTTATTTACGGCGCGGCTGGCGTTGCGCATGATGAGGAAGTTGCTGATCGTCGGATAGAACAGAATGAGCATTCCACCGAGAATGACCAGTAAGGGCAGGATGTTGCGCAGTCGTTTCATCGAGCGTTCTTTTCGCGAGGAAACCATGTTTTGGGCGCAGCAGGCGTATGCCTTTCACGCCCAAAACACGGCCATGCTCGTCAGGCGTTCTTGCGCTTGAGAGTCCAGGCAACGCCGAGCGCGATGACCAGCACACCGATCACCGTGAAGGCGATGGTGCCCATGCCACCAGTGCCAGGCAGGATAGCACCGGACTTGTTCTGGACCGGGATAACGCCGTTCGATGCGGTCTGGTCGTAAGTGGTGTCATTGTTGTCGTTGTTGTAGGTGATGTTGACGGTGGCATTCGTAGTGTCGGTGCCGTCGTTCGAACCATTGACCTTCACACCGATGGCGCTGGCAAGCTTGTTGTAGCCGGCCGGCGCTTTGGTCTCGGTGAGCGTGTACTCGCCGTTCTTCAGTCCCTGGAAGACAACCTTACCGTTTGCAGGAGTAGTGATGGTGGTGGTCGTACCTGCCGTCTCACCAGCCTTGGCTACACGGTATACAGCGTCCTCAGTTGCGCTACCGGCATTGACCTGCACGAACTTGATTGCACTAGTGTCACCCTTCGCAGTGAGCGTGAACTCAGCGCCAGCAAGTCGAGTAGCGGCATCATTATAATTGTCGCCAGTGTACTTATCGACGGTGAAGCCGTAGGTGAAGACGCGAACCTTGTCAGGCTCGGACTCACCGGTGCCAGTGCTGCTCGGGTCGTTGGAGTACTGAATCGTTGCGGAGTTGACGTTACCAGCGCCGCCCACGACGGCATTCTCGTTCAGCGTGGCCGTGTAGGTGACGGTGATCTTCTTACCGGCATTAGTCTGCTGCTTGTTCTTGAAGTCAGTCATGCCGACAGTAAGAAGAGTATTGCCAGCGGCCGCAGGAGTGGTGGTGACGGTGTAATCAGTGTCCTTGACCAGCGGAGCATCCACACCTTCGACCGTAACGGAAGTAATGTCGCCATAGGTGAGGCCCTTGGACAACGTATCCTTGAAGTTGAAGGTGTAGGTGTCATAGGCGGACATGTCCGGAATGGTGGAAGTCAGGGTGAAGGTCAGAGTATCACCGATCTTCGCGTCGGCAGTGTCCGCACCATTGCCATTGACCTGTACCTTCTTGTCGACGGTAGGCAGGCTGCCCTTGATGTTGGCATTCACATTGGTGCTGTCAACGGAAACTAGCGTGGCGTATTGACCACTGGTGTTGGCCAAGGTCGCACCCGGCACAGCGACCACGTAGTAGCCGTAATCGAGACCAGCGAACGTCGCAGTGTAATTACCGCTCGAGGCATCGGCAGATACCGTAGCGGTCGCGCCAGCCGCGATGTTGTTGGCCGTGGTCTGCGCCCAGTTCGATGCCTTGGTAGCGAAAGCAACCAAGGCATCACCCTGCAGATTGGATACGTAGTCGTTTGCTTTATCGTTGACGTTCTCGCTGGTAACACCAGTTAGTCCGACGGACTTCTCGAAGAACGGCTTCCACTCGTCAGTCAACGTGTAGGAGACAGCCTTGCCGTCACCGCTCACGGTGGCGGAGAACATCTTGTAGGCGTTCACGGTCTTACCGGCGAACTTCGCGTCAGCAGTGCTGACCGTCAGCGTGGCATTATCCGCTGCGTTGGCCGTGGCGACTGTCGTCGCAGCCAATCCAAATACGGTGGCAATCGCCGCGGCGGCAGCGAAAACCCTTTTCATCAGTGATTTCATTACTGTTCCTTTCCCTAAATGGAAATCTTTTCTGTTTGGCAGGTACGGTTTGTCTATGTGGTCGTCACGCGGCATGGGCACCTCGCTTTCGTATACGGCTGGAGCCCGAACGGACTGTGCCGGATTGAACGCGTTGATTACGCACGTACCAGACCACGCCAGCTCCCATAAGCAGCAAGCCGAACATCAGGAACCACATCGTGCCCGCGCCTCCCGTATCCGGAAGCAACGCCGCATTGGTAACAATGGCCACGCGTTCCTTGGTGTTGTAGGAGACCGATACTTGGTATCCGGCCTCCGCGGGCTTGATGGTCTTGGTGGTATCGCCGTCCTTATAGGTCACGGCGGTTTCTTCCACGGTGTACGTGTAGTAACGCACGATGTCCTTGCCGTTGGCATCCTGTCCATCCACGAATGCGACCGGCAGTCCTTGAATCACCTTGCGCCAGGTGTTGCTCCAGGAAGAGGCATCGGAGGAGTCCAACGTCACCGTCCATGGATTCTTCTGCGTCACGGTTGTGCAATCCGCGCCGAAGCATTGAATCGTCTGCGGCGTCACCGTATTGCCACTGCCATCGGTATAGTGCGCGGCGATCTTCAGCTCGACCGACTGCGGCCGTTCGAGGTTGCCGTCCTTCCATACCTTCTGGACAGTCAGGTCAATGGTTCGGCAACCGTCCTTGCCGCATGGGTCCTGGCCGTCGTCCGGTTCGGGGGTGAGTCCGCCGTTGTTGTCGGATACAGGCACGTCAAGCATGAGCACGGCCTTGGCCGGGGACTGGTAGGCATCGAGCTTCGTCTTAGTGCTGCCGTCCGTGGAGTCGACCACGGCGTCCTTAATGCCGACCCAAGTGGTGCCGGCGTCGCCGGATGCGGAGCTGTGCACAGCGCCGCTGTCGTATGTGTTGACCACGTCGAACAGCTTCACTTCCCAGCGATCGAGTCTGGTGTGCAGCGCATCGTCTGCCGTGTTCTTCTGCGAGAAGATCTTGTTGCCGTCCTGTGCGGAGGTGCGGGCCTCACCGGCGTTCGCGGCCGCCTTGCGGTAGATGCGATAGGTGTTGTATGCCTTGTCGCCGTTGCCTTCATCGACCGGTCCGAGGATGTCGCTCATGGTGTTGAAGTCCCATACGGACTTGAGTTTGGTGTTCGAGAACGGGTCGACCAGTCCGCTGGTGCCGCGGATCGTGTCGGCGTAGACCATGTGGTCGTCTGCCAGCACGCCCTCGTCGTTCAGTCCGGCGAAACCGCCCGCGTAGCCGGTGGTGAGATCCTTCACGCCGTCGGTGTCCTGAGTTGCCCCTCCACCGAACACGTCATAGCCGCTGGCGATGCCCGTTACGGTGGACTGTTCCACGCGAGTACGGTTGCCCTTGATGAGTTGGACGGTCAGGTTGCTGCCCGACCCATCCATATCAATGCCGTCTTTGCTGCAAGGCAGTTTGATGACGCTGTCGCCGATGGTGACAATCGCCACGTCGGTCTGCTGCTGGTTTTCATCATCAGCCTTGGACAGGGCGACGCTCACCTTCAGTCCGAACAGGTTCACGTACAGCACGTTGCCTTCCGAAAGCACCTTGAGATCGAATACCTTGCCGAAGATGGCCGGGAACCACTTGCCTAAATCGATGACGCCGACCTGTTCCGCCTTGTCGAGGTACAGGAGCTTGACCAGCGCGTTCACCACTTGCAGCAGCAGTTCCACAAGTACAGAGTTGACCTTCGCGTCAACCAAATAGGCACGGCTGGTTTCACCGACGAATCCGCCGGCAATCTCACCGCTAGTGACCTTCTTGAGATTGTCAGACGTGCAGCCCTTCACCCTGGCCAAATCCACGTATCCAACAAAACCGCCTGCGACCTCACGTCCGGTAGCCTTGTCGGTGGCTTTGCCGTAATTGTCGCCATGGTGTGTGGCGGTGACGGTATAACCGTCCGGGATGCCGGTGACGCGCGAATCGCCAACGTGCGAGCCCCAGATGTCAAGTACGCCGGCCGTAGCACCAAGCAGATTGAGCGCATCCGTGCCGAGTTGTGCATTGTCGGCGGCGACCGTGCCGGATTTGCCAAGATGCCCGATGAAGCCGCCCACGTAGTTCACGCCGGTCACACTGTTGAGGTTGGTGACCGCAGACTGCTTCACAGAGCCATTGATCAGTCCACCGCCGAAGCCACCGACCGCACCGGTGTAACGCTTCGAGTCAAGCATGCCCTTTGTGGTGGAATCATGGGCGACAATCTGGATACCGTCGCTCACACCGTTGACCTGACCGTCATAGATGAAGGTGCGGAATGCTTCGAGCACGCCCACGTTGCCGACCTTGAGCAGTTTGAGCAGCAGGTTGGTATCCTGCTTATCGCCGGCCTCGCCGCCGCCGACGGAAGCGACGCTGGATACATCAGCAAGACCAAAGAAGCCACCGGCGTATTGCCCGCCTTCGACAGCGCGCAGCCCGTTAACAGTAAGAGAAGCCGGGTCATTGTTCGGATCCGCTTCACTGCCGGTACCTTTGGCGGAATCCTTGTCACCAAGGATCGCGGCTTGCAACGAACCAGCGAAACCGCCGGCGTTCAGGGCATACTTGGCTGTGGTATTACCCTTATCGCCCTTGCTCTCATATGCGCCATTGACCGTGTATCCCCATGCCGGGTCATCCGAGCTCACATGTGCACCGCGAATCGTCGTAACCGTGGCCTGCAATACGCTGACCAGACTTGCCGGGTTCGATACCAGCGAGTCGAGGATTCCTTGCAGGAATCCCTCGGACGCATTGGTGTCCACATCCGCAACCGCACCGGCAGTGGCCACGCCGATAAATCCGCCGACATTGTTGCGCCCTTCCACCTTGCGCAGGTTGGAAACGTTGGCACCGGCAGCGGCGACACCCCCGACAAGCTTCTGGCCATTCTGGTCGAGATCGCCCCAGATCTGGCCACCGACCGCGAGACCGGCATAGCCTCCGGCATTACCGGTACCGTGCGTGATGTCTTCACCGGTGGCCACGACCTTCATACCCTGGCGGTAGCCGGTCACGCTCGAAGATTTGACGACGGGCACAAATACCTGTGCCACGTCGAGCATCTGTCCCAGATCAAGTTTGATGCCTTTGTCGCCGAATAGTTGGATGGAGCCGAACGAGGATGCCGAGCCGGATTCCATCGTGCCCGCGTAGCCACCTGCCGCACGCATGGCGGAGACGGTCTTGACGTCCATCGACTGGCCATCGGTGATCGTGCCGGTGCGCATCAGGCCGACGTGTCCGCCGGCTACGCCGGAATCATGCAGGTTCGCGCCGGTCCGATACTCCGCACGTCCTGCGACGACGTTGAATCCGAAGATGTAGGATTCGAGGAACTTGTCCAGGGAATCCTGGTCGGTAACAGAGCCCGCACCATCAGTCGTGGTCACATCGGTGAATTCCTTGCCATACGCACCGTACTTGCCGATGTTGTCGACCCACGTCTTCCACTGGTCGTAGCTCATATTGCGCAGCGGACCGGTGACCTTCGTGTGCTCCTCGGTCGGGTAGACCACGGACAGCACGCCGGCGAGGTTGCCGGCCTTGATGAGACCGCCGAGCAAGGAGAGCGAACCGCCTTCAGCGGTATCGGCCGCTTCCATGAAGCCGGTGTAGCCGCCGGCGATTTCGGCACCGTATACGCTGCGGATGCGCGCGGCATAGGCTACGCGTTGCGGCCCGTTGTATTTGCCGTCGGTGTTCTCCTGCTTCCATGCTGCGGTGTTGTTGCCCCAGATATGGCCGCCGCGGTTACGTCCCGCATAGCCGCCGGCCATGCCGCGGCGTGTGGTTGTATCCGATGCCGCCTGTGCGCGCACCGCGCCGCCGCACACTGTGGCATCGGTCGAGCTGTTGCGAATCGTCGACACGAAGTCCTGCACGAGCGAGAGCAGGTTGTCGAGGTTGACGAGCTTCTTGAGCACGCTGCCGTCGCCGAGTACGTTTGCCACGGCTCCCGGCTGCATGGTGCCCACGTAGCCGCCGGCCGAAACCTGGCCGATGATGTATACGAACTCATGCGAGCTGGAGTCCTGGATATGGCCGCCTTCGATGTCTCCGGCGAAGCCGCCGGCCATACCCAGTGGATCGGGCTTGTTGTTGGCGTTCCTATGGTCTGCCGTGCCGGCCAGCACGGAGTATCCGCCGATGCCGCCGGTCACATCGGAATGTTCAATCGTCGAGACGACGACATCCAGCACACTGAGTACATCGTTGAGATTGACGTTCTGGCCGAGCAGGCTCAAGCCGCCGCCCACGGCCGCCGCCGAGCCGATGTCCATTTTGCCGATGTAACCGCCGGCGTATCGCGCAGCGGTGACTGCATATGTGCTGTCTTTGCTCAGATAGGTGTCATTGATTGATCCGGCAGTTTCCAGATTCTTCGGTACCTTGACATCAGTACGGCGCAGTTGGGTCACACTGGAATGGGACACCTGCACACCGGAACCGTATCCGATGTAGCCGCCGGCGGAACCGGATTGCGTATCGGACTGATCAAATCGGGTGGCGGAAACGGTGAAGCCGGGATCATCCGGGTCGGAAATCTTGTTACCGCTAGTTGCCTCCACGGTGGTGGCATCGGAATGCACACCCGCGTAGGAGATGAATGGCACATAGCCCTGCACCACCTGCAACAGGTTGGCGAGATCCACCGTACCGAATTTGCCGAGTAAACTCAGGCCGCCGTTGCCAGCCGAAGCGAGCGCACCGGAGACAACCTTGCCGCCGAAACCACCTGCGTATGCACCGCCGGTCACATGGTCAAGGTTGACAACGGCCACGGGGTTGGTTTGCACGCGGGACTGTACACCGGCCAGCGTTGAATCGTTCTTGAGATCGGTTTCGGAGAACTGGTTGACCTTGCCGCTTTGGAAGTTTCCCGCGTAGCCTCCCGCGATATCACCTTCGACATAACCGCCGTTGACGTACGTCACGGTGGTATCCGTATAGCTTGGAATCAGATACGGTACGGCACCGAGCAGGTCGTTCACGGACAGCAGTCCGCCCTTGATGAGGTTGTCCAATACGCTGGAATCATCGGCGTTGCTAAGTGCGTCGGCGAGGCCGCCGGTGGTGGAGAAGCCCACGAAGCCACCCGCTATGCCATCGGATGTGCTGGTATCGGCCGTGACCGACTTGAGGTTCGTCACATGGCTTTCGCGGGTCTTGGTGCTGTTGGCCTGGCCGTAGAAGCCGCCCGCAGCGTAATCGGTGGTCTCGTTGTTCTCGTTCTTGCCGGTCGCCTTGACCGTGAATCCGTTGGCGATGCCGTTCACGTTCGATGCAGTGACTGCAACCGAAGAATATTGGGCAACCGATAGCAGACCGGATAGCTTGATAAGCCCAAGCACATTGAGCCCGCCGGCGCCAACGGCGTCGCCTGGTCCGGAGAAGCCGATGAAACCGCCGGCTTCTCCCTTGGCCGTGACCGTGGCCAGATTAGTGAGGTTGGTGTTGGTCACGTCACCACCGGTGGCGCATCCGATGGCACCGCCCGCATAGTATGAGCCAGCCGTCACTGTCAAGCCGGATGCCGGGGCAGCAACAGTCACGTTCTCCACGGTGAACGGGGCAAACTGGTCGAACTTCTTGAGCGTGGCGATATCGCCAATTTTCACCACACTGTTGAGCAACCCAGCCACTGTGGTCGGTTGCAGATTGCCGGCGATGCCGCCCGCGTAGGAGCCGCCGGCGCTGACTGATTCAAGACCGTTGATGGCAGTGGAGCGCTGCTGAGGGAGCCCACGGGGATTGTTGTATTTCCAGAACGTGAGGTTCTGCAGATGATCCTGCGAGGAGTCGCCGATCACCGTGCCCGATCCTTCTCCCACGAGACCGCCCGCGTAATCGCCACCAGCCTTAACGGTGAAGGAGCCCTTCATCTGCGTGCCGAGAATCACGGAGGGATTCACGCCAACGATGGACAGCAGTTCTCCCGCACCACTACCGCTGCCGCTCAGCAATTTAGTCACAGCCTTGGTGAGCTGTTTCAACAGCGATGCGTTCGCGGCATCGTCCGTGCCGAGTTCTAGGCCCCATCCCACGGAGGCAAATCCGGTGAATCCTCCGGCGTGGGATTTGTCAGTAGACACGGCAGCCGTGGCTGAAATCGTATTATTGACCGCGTAGGCATTGGCCATCGCGCCGCTAAATCCACCGGCATAGTCCGTGGCAGATACAGTGACCTTGCCATCGCCGTCGACGGTCAGGTTGCTGTTCTCGATGAGGCTCTGCGGACGCAGTGCAGACAGCAAATCAATACCAAGCGAGTTGAGCAGACCACCTACATTGCCATTGCGGCTTATTCCGGCGAAGCCACCGGCGTATTGCGTTGCCCGCACGGTGAAACCGTTCGTGCTCGTCACCGAGGAGTTCTCGATGATTGCGCCAATCTGTGCACCGACGAAGCCGCCGGCTTGCGGATTATTCTTGTTGCCGATCACCACGTTCTTTTTGAACCCGTTCACCGAACTGTTCGAGATAACCGGGTTGTAGTAGCCAACCGGAATCAAGGCATTCAGCCCGAGCGTGTCGGACAGCAACCAGTTCACCAAATCGCCCAGCCCGAGGAACGGGATGACGTTCAGTATCTTCGAGAGTACATTGGTGAGCGCTCCTACGATGCCGGAAACCGCATCATAGCGAGTCGTACCCTCAACATATCCCACGAAACCACCGGTCATACGGCTTACGCTGGATACCGAAACATCTGCTACTTCACAATCCGTGACCTTGGCATCGCCGTAAATACGGCCGGCGAACGCACCCGTGGCGAGATTGGAAGGATTGTCTTTGTGCAGGGTGAGCAGACCTTGAAGATTGAGGTCAAGATTTACTTGTCCGAATGTCAGCAGTTTCAACGCCTTAAGCAGAAGATCCAAAAGTCCACCCACTGCCGAAGTGAGCATATCGAGCAAGGTCGGCGGAATATATGACTCGCTTGCCTGATTCGTTACCGACACATCCTGCAGCTTGAGGTTCGACACCACGGCCGTACGGGCGCTGCCCAGACTTTTGTTGTTCATCACGGTCTTGTTCGTGATCGAGGCGAAGAAGCCGATGCCCTGCTGCTTGCTGACGTCCAGCTGCTTGCCCGGTTGATTGACGACCACATGGCTGATGACCGGCCGAGCTGCTGTGGTATGCTCCACGCTTGCGCCATCGGTGCCGACAGCCTTCCACAGGCTAGCCACAGCGTCTGCGCTGTTGGAGACCGCGCCGAGCATGGTGCCGGAGAACATGAGTGGAGTCCACTCGGTGTTGTTGGTATCGGCCGCGTTCTTGGACAGGTCGATGTCACGGAAGATCAGATAATCCGCATCGGCCGAATAGGTCAGGCCGGTGTTGGCGGCAGAGTAGTCCGCTTGCGTACCATTAGCATTCACGCCGTAATACCTAGTGCGGGTCTTACCAACGTCCACTTTCGTACGACATATCGCCAGCGAATTGTCATAGTCGGAGGCATCAGCATTGCGCAAGATATCCGAATCGGCAAGATCGGCGTCACCGGCGTATTCAGTGGACGACGCGCCATCTACCCAGTCGTAGCCAAAGAGTCCTTGCCCGGTGCAGATCTGCGTGACCTTGTTGATACGGCCAATAACCTTCTTGCCGGAACCAATCGCACGCAGCTGCTGCTCGTTGCCGATCAGGATGTAGGTCTTGCCGTTGATCTCCTTGGTGACCTGACCTTCAAAGTCACGGCCGCCAAGCGCCGTCGCGGCGACCTGCACATTGGCCTTCGCCGGCGATTGATCCGCCTCAGTCGAAGAATCGTTCTTGGCATTTTGAGAAGGTGCCTTAGAAGTATCAGTCGGAGTCTGCGTTTGGGCTCCGTCATTAGCGGGATTGCCGACAGTAGCCCCTGCTGCGGCATCCGCCTTGTTGCCTGCCTCACCATTTGAGGATTCGGAAGAACCACCAGTAGTAGAAGATGAAGAAGATGAATCTTGCTGCGCGCCCTGATTCGTTTCAGAAGGTGCTGGCGCACCGTTTGATGTATTGCCCTCTTCTGACGTCTTATCGTCAACATTGACATTGCGAGCAGAAGGAGCAGCTACGACAGTATTATCCCCCCCCCTCAGAAATTACGGCATTAGGAGAGCTACTCACATCGTCTATATTCTGAGCATATGCTGCAGGCACCATGCACACGATGGACAAGGAAACAGCAATAACCGAAGCAAGGCAACGCTTCAAGGCATGGCTCTGCCGTCCAGATTCCTGTTCTGTTCCTCCGTTAAACCCGCAACGGACGAACTTCAATTTCGAGCTCACTGTTTCCCTTCATAGATTCGCAATCCTCTTTTCGGGGGTTGCTGCATATAATCGTACCATCTTTCTAGGAAGAAGTTGACAAAAGAACAAAAAACGTTCATTTGCGGGGCCGGTTAGCGTATGTCTTTCTAGGCAAAAAGAAAAGCCCCGCAACTATGCAAGGCTTTTCCAACGAGGTCATAAGATAGGAAGAGAACAACCCCCGTTTAATGGTTGACGAAGCTTTAGGACCTCGCCAAATCACTCATCATTCCACACTTTCGAGTTTACGCCAATCTCGTTTTCGATTTTACGCCGGCAACACTGCTGACGATTGCATTTCGATATTGAGAAATCACAAGAAACTGCAGGAAAGCAGCAAAAGGGCATAAGAAAGCCCGCCCGGAAAAAGGGGGAAGACCGGGCGGGTTGAGGAAGGGATGAAAAGGAAGTCAGCTATGAAGGGTTACTTGGTGGCCTTCTTGGAGCCCTTGCTCTTCGGCATAACCCAGAACTTGAGCAGCGGGTAACTCACGATCACGGCGAGCAGGGTGTTGACCACGGAAGCGATGGTGCCGGCGATGCCAGCGCCCATGCCCCAACCCTGGCACAGACCGGTCACATAGCCCGGCAGCACGAGGTTCACAACCACGATGATCATGGCGAGAATCACATACTTCCAAGCGGCGTCCTTGAAGCTGGAGTCAGACTTGAACACCCACTTCATCTGCACGAAGAAATTCACCATCTGGGCGAGCACCTCGGCAAGCAGGAAGGTGAGGAAGCCGCCCAGACCGTTTCCCTGGGTGTCGTAGTTGAAGATCAGGAAGTGGAACGGCTGAGTCAGGCCCATGCCGCTGATGAAGATGGCAGTGCCGATCCACGTCACCACAAAACGGGTGATGGTGGAGATGTTCGACAGCAGGTTGAACAGGATGAATTCCCAGATGTTCGGGTGATCCTTGATCCACTGGCGGATCGGACCGACCTTCCTGGCCGGCTGCGTTGCATTGTTATCAGTCATTGTTCAGCTCCCTTGCAGTGCGCCTGTTTGCGGATTGGTTGCGGAAGAAGCCGGCGATAACGCCGCCCAATCCGCGGAAGGTGTGGCCGTTGGCGATTTTGACGATGGCGTCGACCATCGCGGAATCGACCATGCCTTGGGTCATCTTGCTCATAGCTCGCGGAGGCATGTTCAAGATGAACAGGGTATTAAGGTCCGGAGCACCGGTCTTCTGACGGATCTTGGCTTCCTGCTTGGTAAGCGTCTTGGCGACGGTACGCGCCACGAAGCCCTTTGAATCCACCCAAGACATAATCGGATCGTTCACATCGAACGTCACCGGCTTGCCCGGAGCCACAACCTCATGACCAAACAGAGTGGCCATTTCAGCATCGGTCACTTCCTTGACGTGACCGATGAGGTAATGTCCAAGCGCAACATCTGCGGCAACGGGCTCGATATCACCGGCAACAGTGAGTGGAATCGAAAGCGGCAGATGCTCAGCGTTGTCGCCCACCATCAGCGTCCACTCGCCGGATTCCGTCTTCCATTCGTTGCAGGCAACGTCGAAGTGACGGAAGGTGTAACGATCGAAATCAATGTGCACGCTCTTGCTTTCATGTGCGGCAAGCGAAACCTTGGCGAAGCCCTTGAGTTCGCGATCGGGGCGCAGTACGCCACCCTGCGGACCGCGCACATACAGCTGTACAACGGCCGAACCGGCAACGTCGGAATCGTTGCCGACCATCACATCAACGCCCTTTTCACCGGCAGTTGCGGCGCTGTAGGTGAACTTGGAATAGCTCAGGCCATAGCCGAACGGGAAGCGCACCGGCACACCGGCGGTTTCGTAATAGCGGTAGCCAACGAATGGACCTTCGCGGTAGATCGCATCGCAGCCGATTGCCGGATACCAACCGGAGCTCGGGCAATCCTCGTAACGCACCGGCCAGGTTTCAGCCAAGTGGCCGGACGGATTGACTTCGCCGGTCAGTGCACGTACGGTTGCGGAAGCACCGGCCTGACCGGACAGGCCCACGTAAAGTACTGCGGCAACATCATCGATCCACGGCAGTTCCACCGGAGAACCGGCAACAAGCACGATCACGATCGGCTTGCCAATGCCCTTCAGCGCCTCAACCAGATCGTTCTGTACCTGCGGAATCGCCATGCTAGAACGGTCAAGACCTTCGGATTCGCTACGCTCATCAAGACCGACGACCGCAAGCACCACATCCACATCATCCTTACCGGCCAGTGAGACGGCGTCTTCCACAAGCACGCGATCAGCCTTGCCTTGACGGTCGTAGCCTTGCTCGTAACCGGCAAGCACCAGGCCTTCAGCGTTCTTGACTTCCTCAAGAATGTTCTCTTCCCTGGTGGCGTTCACCTTGGAGGAGCCGGATCCCTGGTAACGTGCGGTTGCCGCCATATCGCCAACCACGGCCACGCGAGTACCAGCCTTGAACGGCAAAGTTGCGTCATCGTTCTTCAACAGCACACTGGAGCCTTCAGCCACCTTGCGCGCCACCTCATGATGGGCCGCTGCGACTTCGTCCTTGAGCAGGTCGTTGCGTCCGACGCCGACCAGCTTGGTCGCTGCGGCGATCTTTGCGACTTCTGCGGCACGAGCGTTGATGTCGGCTTCAGACAAAGTCCCAGCCTTGACCGCACCTTCCAGCTCACGTACGGAAGTAAAGCCCGGAGACGGCATTTCCAGAGAACCACCGGCCTTGACTGCTGCGACCGCGGAGTTGGATCCGCCCCAATCGGAGACGACCATGCCGTCAAAGCCCCATTCGTCGCGCAGAATCTCCTGCAGCAAATGCTTGTTTTCGTGCGCGTAGACGCCGTTGATCTCGTTGTAGGAGGTCATGATGGTCAGCGGCTTGGCTTCGCGCACTGCGATTTCGAAACCGGTCAAATACAGTTCGCGCATGGTGCGTTCGTCGACCACGGAGTTGCTCGCCTGACGGCGCAGCTCCTGGCTGTTGACTGCGAAATGCTTCGGGCATGCGGAGATGCCGTTGCTCTGAATGCCGCGAATCAGGCCCGCTGCCATACGCCCGGCGACAATCGGATCTTCGGAGTAGTACTCGAAGTTACGTCCGCACAGCGGGTTGCGCTTGATGTTCAAGCCCGGGCCGAGCAGCACGTTCACGTCAAGATCGTGCGCTTCGTTGCCAAGGGCCTCGCCCATTTCTTCGGCGAGCGCCGGATCCCAAGAATTAGCCACGGTTCCTGCGGTCGGGAAGCAGGTGGCCGGCTTGGATGCGCCAATGCCGAGATGGTCACCTTCGCCGAGCTGGCGGCGCACACCGTGAGGGCCGTCACTCATCACGAAGCTGGGGATGTCTGCGCGGTCGTTGCCCCGCGAATCCCATTCGGATCCACCGGAAAGCATTGCGGCCTTTTCAACGACCGAAAGTTCTTCGAGTTCCATTGGTTCTCCCTTACACTAAGCACGTTGCAAACCCGCTTCGCCAAGTCTGTATTGCTTGGCTCCACTGTGGTTTTTCTTGCGATTTTCCCGCTGCCGCACCGCGCCGCATCGTGCCGTGCCGCATGCAGGTTTTCGCCGCTAGTTTGATTGAACCAGCTTTCGCCACACCACCACCGCTGTATTACACAACCTGTCGTTTTGCCCGCACAATCGGATATTTCTAAACTGATTTCGGAATCAAAGGAACTCACATGGCAGATACGTTTTTACCGCTCCCCCGCGCTTTCGCATGCGTTCCATACACACCATACGGCGTAGGAAATGAGCGGACAGATGGTGGCGGAAATAATCACGTCGGTCGGATAGTGCAAGCCGAGCAGCAATCGCGAACAGGCGACCGCCACGACAAGCGCGACAGCGCCGATGATCGTCCTGCGGAGAAACACCTGTCTTCTGTTTGCACGCCCGTCATCTTCTCCGTCAGGGAAGCATTTGCGCGCGAAATTACGCACGGTAAGAATCATCATGACCGATACGATCACCGCGGCTGCCGTGTGACCACTCGGAAAACTTGGATCGCCTGGCAACAGACCATTGCCGACAGACGTGATCGGACGGGGGCGTTCGACCAGCCATTTGACGCCGGTCACGTACAGTATCGGCGCCGCCGACACGGCGACATCGCGGATGACGACGTGCCTGCTGCCGGTAATACGCAAATCGACAGCGGCGAGCGCGGCGACGATTGCGATGCAGCCTACCGTTGAAAACAAGTACGCAAGTATCGTGGAGCAGTCGCGCAACCCTTCTGGCAGCGCCGCTAAAGCCTGCAAAATATTGGTTTCACGCATTGTTGCGATTGCAGAATCGCGCAGCGCGACGCCAATCATAGGCACAATGCCGCACAATATGGCGGTTGCGATTACCACAGCCGCCGCTCTCGCGATACTTCCGTTCTTCATATGCATAATTCCAGTTAAGCACAGTTCACCATGCCGTCGCCATGTGTTCGCATCCGGGATATCCCCGAAAATCGGCGGATTATCCCTTCAGGATGCTTCCACGGCTTCCCTGACACGCGCGCTGCAAACGGCCGTGCAACGCAAATATGGCATACCCGCACAGAAAATACCGCGAACGATGCGAGAATCGGAGTTGACGTTCAAGAAAAAAGAAGGAAATATGACCGAACCGATAGCAATGACCATACGCCATATGAAAATCGAGGATTATCCGCTGGTATACGAACTGTGGATACGATGCACAGGTTTCACTATGAGAGATATAGACGATTGCAAGGATGCGATAAAGACGTTTCTCGAACGCAATCCCAACACCTGTTTCGTAGCCGAGGACGATGGCGGAAGGATCATTGGCGCGATTCTTGCCGGCCACGACGGAAGACGGTCGCGCATCTACCACACGGCAGTCGACCCCGACGCGCGCGGTAGAGGCATTGGCTCGATTTTGGTGGGCCGCGTGGTTGAAACGCTTCGTGCGATCGGCCTGCCGAAAGTCGCTGTCGGAGTGCCCGCAGACAACGATGCCGGCAACGATTTCTGGGAACGTCAAGGCTTTGCAGTCCGTGATGATTTGGTTTATCGAGAACTGCCGTTGTAATAACGAACCATCCACGATGCCGTGCACGTCGCCTCAGCCCACGTTGTTCGCGGACATCGAGTAGAAGCCGGCCAGCATGCCGCCCCGCCCATGGACACGTAGGCAACGGCGGCGATGCCGCGGCCCAACGCGTTTATTGCGTGGCGCAACAGCCACGCGTCAAGAGGGCCGCCGCGATGGAAGTCCGAGAGGCCATCGATGGTGAATCGCTATTCGGACGGAAGACACGGTCTATGCGAACGAGCTATGCCTTGGCTAGCTTCTTATGTCTGAGAGTGTAAACGGCATCGGCGGAATCGGCGACGCGCTTGGAATGCGTCACCACAATGACACATTTACCGAGTTGATGAGCGGCCTGCCGCAAAAGATCAATCACCTCATCAGTCATTTCCGGATCCAGGCTGCCAGTCGGCTCATCCGCCAGAATCGCACGGCCAGGCGCCACTAGGGCGCGGCCGACCGCCACCCGCTGGCGTTGGCCACCCGACAAGTGCATGATGTTGCGCTTCGATTCCTCACGGCTCAGCCCCAGATCCTCGAGGATCTTCATATCGGCCTTGGGATTGACCAGGTGAAGATTCTCTTCGGGGGTGAGATAGTCGATCAGATTATGGTCCTGGAACACCAAGGACACGTGCTCGCGACGGTGCTTTGAGTAACCCGTCGTAGCTATATCCTTGCCCTCAAAACGAACCACTCCATCAGAGGGGGCATCCAGACCGGCCAACAGAGACAACAAAGTGCTCTTCCCCGCTCCCGATGGGCCGGTTATCGCATACATCTTTCCGGATTCGAAATCTGCGTTCACGTCCGAAAGAACGCGGATCTTCGCCGCGCCGTATGAGTAATTGACATGGTCCAATTGCAGACAGATAGTCATGATTAATATCTCCTAACGCATAGAGGAAAGAATGGATTTCGGGGATTTGGCCAGCACTGCGGCACACGACACGGCAAGCGCGACTGCGATGACCGCGCATCCGAGCAGCAGAATGAGCAGCGTCTGTTCTGGCGGCAGAGCCTCCACCTGCAATGATTCAAGAGGCGCGGCTCCCGAATCGTGCAGCAGGAGCGAGGACACGTAACCAGACAATAGGGAGCCTGTACCCAGCGAGCACAGGGCGGCGACCACAGCCATGAGACCGGTTTCGATTGCGAACTGGGCGATAATCTGCATCTTGCCGATGCCGAGAGCCAGAAGGGTGCCTATTTCATGGATACGTGAGCGGATCCAGAAGATAAGCGCCATGCCCAGTACCAACACATCAGCCAGGCAAACGGACAACAGCACCATGCGGACCAGATCGTGCACCGTTTCCACTGACTGCAGCACGCCGGAAAGCCGCGCCGAGTCATCGGTGACGCCATACTTGCTTCCAGCGATTTTTTTTGCTTGGGCCATTGCGGCGGAAAGAGTCTGCGGATTATCCGAAAGGCACCGGATCGTGCCGACCCGTTCCTCTCCAGTCAGCGCGGAAACCACTTGAACGCCCGAATAGATAAGATTCTCCGACGCGTCCGATGGCATAGGGCTCTGTGCCTGCACATTGCCAGAGAAGATTCCGGCCACGCGAACGGTGGAATCGCGGTCTTCCTGACTGAGCTGGAGTGTTGATCCCACCGATAGTCCATTCTCACGTGCGAAATCCCGGTGAATCAGTACGTTCCGGCCATTACCTGAAATGTGGTGTCCTTGTTCCAACCGGTACAGACCGCTTTGGAACTCTTCGGACAACGAGGAGTCAGTGGTGCCCAGCACGCTGACCTGCGTGGATAGACCGGAATCCAATCGAGGACCATGTTCGGGGACAACCGGATGCGCGCCATCCACCCCTGCCAGGGTCTTACGCTCGTAAACGGTTTTTCTTACGCCGGGGATGCGCGAGAACCGGCTCGCTTCCTTTAGACTTGCAGGATTCTCGCCTGTGTCGACGGTAAAACCCATTCCCATGCTTCTGCCGATATCGTCGGACATTTCCTGAAGCGCCGTTGACACTCCGACCTGAGCCACAAGACTGGTGAAAACCATCAGCATCAACAGTCCGATGATTCCGCTGCGTACCGGTTTACGTACGATTGCCAGCGTGGCACGCTTCCACACGTTCATGCCCATCATCGGAGCTCCGACAGACTTCGTGGCGACTTGCGCAGCATCGGTATGCACGATATGGCAACGCATACCAGCATCACCGCCAGCAGGCCGAGCGATACATACAGTACAGCGGTTGTGTCGATTGATACCGTGAGCGAATCCAAGGTGCGAACCGACATATTGGACTCGAGATCGCCGCCGACCTGTCCCATGCTGCTCAGCTCCTTCGCCGCGGAGGCGTTCACGGAACGGAGGGCCGAAGTGCCAAGCCATTGAGCCATTCCTCGTGCGCACAACCATCCGAGGACCAGGGACGGCAGGCCAATCAGAATCATCTCGGTTAGATACTGGGCGATCAGGGATGGCTTGCCGATGCCGAGGGACACCAATACGCCCATCTCCTGGCGTCGGTCGTTCATCCACAGTAAGAGCATGAGACTGAGAACTATCACGGCCGAAATAGTCACGCCGATCAAAGCGCTGCGCATCATGGAACGCACACCTCGGGCGGCATTCAGCATGCTCGACGTATATTGGTCATTGCGCGTGATCTGGTAGTTGTTCCAATCCACTGGAAGCTTCTTCGCCTCTTCCATGGTTTTCTCCACGTCGACACCCTTGTCCAGAACGAAAGTGGCATCCTGGTATATTTCCTTGCCGGCCTTGTACTGGTACAGAGTACTTGTAGTGTCCAAATCGGTGTACACAGTGTTGGAGGTGAGTTCCGCGCGGCTGGATACCTTTCTGTCGCTGTCCCCTTTGAATATTCCAACGATGGTGGTTTTGACAGTTGCCGTCGAATGCGACTCATTGTCGGCATCATATGGATTGGCCTTGAGCGTGAGGGTATCGCCGACTTTAAGCCCATTGGTTTTGGCGAGATCCTCATGGACCATCGACATATGCTTATCGGATGCCTTTAGATGACGTCCTTCGACCATGCCGAGCGTGTGAGACGTGAACACATTGAGTTTCGACGAATCGTTTGTGCCTATGACGTTGGCCGTATTACCAAACTGCTGTTCTTTCTCCGCATCGTAATCATCGCCGCCGGGGACCTTCACCACGCTGGCTCCCACGAGATCGGCGGTGGCGTTCTGCCTGACCATGTACGAGTCAACCCCGGACATCTTCGAGATTCGTTGCACATCAGCGGGACGAACCATTCCGCCTCCGCGAGGTGTCAGCATGCTGCCTTGCAGGTTACTGGCCAGCACGAATCCGCCAACCGCCTGTTTCTCAATCTGTCCAGCCTCATGTTGAGCTGCCTGAGAAACTGCGGTCGCGGACAGCATACTCGCCGTTATGATGGTCAGCACAATGAACAGCACCGCGGTACGCACTCGTTTTCTGAACACATAGCGCGCCGCCCGTGAGATGAATGTCATTAATACCCCCTGTAAAGCTGGGACCTTCTCATCCGCAACAATGAAATCTAATTCGATTCTTCGATTGGCCATTCACGAAAATACATGGTGCACCTCAGAACATGGCAAGATATGCCTTGAGCGAAAAAGCGAAACAACATTGGTTGCATTATGCTCCGGGGCATCTGTCGTTTTGTTCATTTGACAAACTTTGAGCGGTTATAAAACAGTGCATATACCAATGGAGGCCCCAACCGAAATTGGGGCCTCCATCAGAGAGAAAGGAAGGAGTGGCAAGTATTGGTTATTACTCAGTCAGAGTTTTAGCCTTTTCGTTGACGGCTTCAACCGTCTCGACCGTCTTGGCTTCCTCATCGGAGACCTCACCGGCCGTGAGCTTGGCTTCGAGCTGCTCGACGATTTCGGCGTGCATCTTCTCGCTGATCTTCACCTTGAAGGTGAACACCAGCAGGCTGAGCACAATCAGAACGAGCGGCACATAGAAGGCGCAGACTTCGAAGGTGTGGATGTTCGCAGGGGTCATATCGGCTGCAGTGGCGCTGCCGGTCATACCTGCCGCGACGGCGATGAAGCCGGTGATGCCGTTCGACAGAGCGCCACCGATCTTGTCGAGCATCGGACGGACGGACAGAGTGACGGCCTCGTTACGCTTACCGTTCTTCAACTGGCCGTATTCGATGGAGTCGGTCAGGGAGAGGATGGCGGTCATCTGGATGAGCGTGCCCGGCACGTAGAAGAGCACCAGTGCGATGAACACCACGACGATGTTGGTGGAGAAAAGACCCAGCAGAACGTAAGCGACAATCATGGAGATCATGCCACTGATGTACAGGTAGCGGCGTGGGATGCGCTTGTTCAGAATCGGGTACAGCGGAGCCATGATGAGGCCGGCCACCAGTGCGATGACGCCGGTCGCGGAGTAGGCGGCCGGGTTGTCGAGCACGAACTTGAACAGGAAGAGGAGCACGCCAGTGGTGGCCACGTTGGCAATGGCGTACAGCAGGTAGGACAGGGCGACCCACAGCAGCTGGTCGTTCTGGAACAGTGCCTTGAACGCCTCGAGCGGGTTGCCGTTCTTCTGGGCCTTGGCGCGCAGGGCGCTGGTGCTTTCCTTAGTACCGAAGGCAACGGTCCAAGCAGTGATGATGCCGAGCAGCATAACGATGATGCCGAATGCGGTCCAGCCGCTCTGGCTTTCGGCATGCTTGCCGGTGAACATGTAGCTGAAGTAGGTGACAATCGGGATGACGACGATAGTGATGCCGTTGTAGCCGATGGAACCGGTGAAAGATCCCAGAGAGGTGTAGGTGGAACGCTCATGGGAGTCGGAGGACAGCGCCGGAATCATGCCCCAGTAGGAGATGTCACGCAGGGAGTAGAACACGTCGAGCACGACGAAGGTGATGACGAACAGCACGATGAACAGCGTGGTGTTGACATTCACCAGACCGAACATGCCGCTGAAGACGATGGCGAGCAGCACGGCCGAGGCAGCACCGCCGATGAACTGCCAAGGACGGAAGCGTCCCCATTTGGTGGTGGTGTTGTCGACGATGTTGCCCAGCAACGGGTCGATGAAGATTTCTGCAATACGGATAATCACCACAAGGCTGGTGATGACGCCGATAAGCTTGGTCGCCAACGCCTTGTCGACGCCAGAGAACAGGCAGCTGGTCACGTACACAACAAAGTACGTGCTCATAGCGTTGTAGAAGGCAGACTGACCCAAGTTACCGCATGCGTAGGCGATGCGCTGGCCGAGCTTCCCCTTGCGGACTCCACCGTCCGTGGCTGTTGCGTTGCTCATTTTTCTTCTCCTCTAAGATAGTTAGAGCTTAGATCACCCATTGATCTTGTATTGCAACTATACGCCGTTTTATAAACGGAAGTAAAAAACATTAGTAATCAAGGCTTTTACCGGCGTGTTGCAGCAGTTTCCATAACGCAAAACCTATCCGTCACCGGCTTAAACATATTTGTGAGAGTGCTTGAAAAACAGAGGAAACCGTGGCGGTAAATACGATTTGCTTTTTCAGTAAAAAACATTTATCATGACTAGTAAAGGAAGTTTAGCTTCCACATCATTCACAACGAAGTAATGAAAGAAAGCAGGAAACATGGCAAACAGCAATCGTGTTGAGCACGCATCCGAGACGTGGCTGACCGACGCGACTGTGTTCGAAGTCAACCGCACGCCGGCACATTCCAACCACAAGTGCTTCACGCATGATCCGCAGAGTGGCGAGCACTCCGATCTCACGCAAAGCCTTGACGGAGAATGGCGCGTCGAAATCGTACAGGCTTCCGACATCGACTTCAATGAAGAGCCATTCGTTGCTGAGAACTTCGATGATTCCTCTTTCTGCCGCGCCCAGGTTCCGGGCCATCTGCAGATGGCGGGCCTGCTGAAGAACAAGTACGTGAATATCCAGTATCCGTGGGACGGCCACGAGAATCCGCTGGAGCCGAATGTTCCGGAAAACAATCACGTGGCGCTCTACCGCAGGAAGTTCGTTGTGTCCAAGCGTCTTGCGGACACCAAGGAGTCCGAAGGAAGCGTCTCCATCGTCTTCCATGGAATGGCAACCGCAATCTACGTATGGGTCAACGGCCTGTTCGCAGGTTACGGCGAGGACGGATTCACTCCCAACGAGTTTGATATCACCGACCTGCTGCATGACGGAGAGAACGTCGTAGCGGTCGCCTGCTACGAGTATTCCAGCGCCTCCTGGCTTGAAGACCAGGACTTCTGGCGTCTGCACGGTCTGTTCCGCTCCGTCGAACTGACGGCGCAGCCCCACGTCCATGTCGAGAACATGCAACTCGAAGCCGATTGGGACGCCGAGTCCGGCACCGCCTCTCTTGACGCCGCATTGTCCGTGCGCAACGCCTCCGATGCCGCTACCATCTCGGCCACGTTGAAGGATTCCGAAGGCAACGTGGTATGGGAGGCCTCGACCAACGCCGACGCCAATACCACGTTCGCAAGCGGTTCCTTGCAGGGCCTCGAGCCGTGGAGCGCCGAAAGCCCATCTCTGTACGAACTTGAAGTCAACGTCATCGACCAGGCCGGCAACATCGTCGAAGCCGCCGTTCAGAAGGTCGGCTTCCGTCGCTTCCGCATCGAAAACGGCATCATGACCCTTAACGGCAAGCGCATCGTGTTCAAGGGCGCGGACCGTCACGAGTTCGACGCCAAGCGCGGCCGTTCCATCACCGAGCAGGACATGATCGATGATGTGATTTTCTGCAAGCGTCACAACATCAACGCCATCCGCACCTCGCACTATCCGAACCAGGAACGTTGGTACGATCTGTGCGACGAGTACGGCATCTACCTGATCGATGAGACCAATCTCGAAACCCATGGCAGCTGGTGCCTGCCCGGCGACGTGGTCACCGCCGAAACCGCGGTTCCAGGAAGCAAGGCACATTGGGAAGGCGCCTGCGTCGACCGTGTCAACAGCATGATGCGCCGCGACTACAACCACCCGAGCGTGGTCATTTGGTCCCTCGGCAACGAGTCCTACACCGGCGATGTGTTCCGTGCCATGTACAAGCACGTGCACGACATCGATCCGAACCGCCCCGTGCACTACGAGGGCGTGACGAAGAACCGCGACTACGACGACGTTACCGACATCGAAACCCGCATGTACGAGCATGCCGATGTGGTTGAGGAATATCTCAAGAACGATCCGCAGAAGCCGTACATCTCCTGCGAGTACATGCACGCAATGGGCAACTCGGTCGGCAATCTGGACGAATACACGGCACTGGAGCGCTACCCGCACTATCAGGGCGGCTTCATCTGGGACTTCATCGACCAGGCGATCTATGCCACCCAGCCGGACGGCTCCACCCGTCTGTGCTATGGCGGAGACTTCGGCGACCGTCCGAGCGATTACGAGTTCTCCGGCAACGGACTGGTCTTCGCCGACCGCACTCCCACGCCGAAGGCCCAGGAAGTCAAGCAGCTGTACTCCAACGTCCATATCGACGTGACCGATCGCTCGGTGTCCATCAAGAACGACAATCTGTTCATCTCGACCGGCGGATACCAGTTCGTGCTGCGCATCCTCGCTGACGGAGAGCCGGTGTGGCAGTCCGAGCGCCGCTTCGACGTGCCCGCCGATTCAGCATGCACGTTCGATGTCGAATGGCCGGTGGATCTCTACCGCGCCAATGCCGATGAGCTGGTGCTTGAAGTGTCCCAGCGCCTCGCCGAGGCGACCGATTGGGCTCCTGCCGGGTACGAACTCGCCTTCGGTCAGACTATTGTGGCCGGAACGAAGGCAACCGAAGATGCGGCCCTGCCTGCGGACGGCATCGTCACTGTTGGCCGTTGGAATGCGGGTGTTCAGGGTTCCGGACGAGAGATTCTTCTTTCTCGCACCCAGGGCGGCTTGGTCTCCTACACGTTCGACGGTCACGAATTCGTGCTGCGTCGCCCGGCGATCACCACATTCCGCGCGCTGACGGACAACGATCGTGGCGCCGGCCATGGATTCGAACGAGCCCAGTGGATGGTGGCCGGCCGTTACGCCCGTTGCGTGGACAATGTCATCGAACAGGTCGATGAAGACACGCTCAAGGCCGTATACACGTATGAGCTTGCCACGCCGCAACGCACCAAGGTCACCGTCGGATACACCGCCGATACCACTGGCCGTCTGAACCTGCATGTGGAATATCCGGGCGAGTCCGGCGAACTGCCCACCATTCCTGCGTTTGGCATCGAATGGACTCTGCCGGTCCAGTATTCGAACCTGAGGTTCTTCGGCGCTGGTCCCGAGGAAACGTACCAGGATCGCAAGCACGCCAAGCTGGGCGTGTGGAGCACCGATGCGTTCAAGGATCACGCTCCGTATCTCATGCCGCAGGAGACGGGCAACCACGAGGAGGTCCGTTGGGCGGAGATCACCGATGAAAATGGACACGGTCTGCGAGTCAGCCGCGCGAACGGTGCCGCACCGTTCGCTGTGAGCCTGCAGCCGTATTCCAGCTTCATGATCGAAGAAGCCCAGCACCAAGACGAGTTGCCGGCTCCGAAGCACATGTTCCTCCGTGTGCTCGCCGCACAGATGGGTGTCGGAGGCGACGATTCCTGGATGTCGCCAGTCCACTCCCAGTATCACATCCCCGCCGATCAGCCGATCAGCCTCGATGTCAATCTCGAACTGATCTGACGATCGGATAGCATGTCCCTCCTCTACTCCTTCCTGTGGAGGAGGGACGACATTGTCTTACAAGGTTCCTTACCTTGGATTAACCGGTGACGATGCTTCATAGCGCAGAGGGCGCGGCATGGATTCATATGTTTCCGCATGCCGCGTCCTCTGCTCATATCAGGAGAAGAGGCCTGATGCCCAGCCCCAAGGGTTGGACATCAGGCCTCTTTTCGTATGGTTTTCATAAGATGGCACGAAACTGTCCCTGACCACCAGTTTTGCGGAAAGCCTCATGCAATCGTAGGAGCACATTCTTCTCAAACGGTGTCGGACCGATTGAAATAAAACCAGCATACTTGCCCTTGTTTTTGATAAGATCGCTCACATTACGATACTCAGTTACATGCATGCGCTCAGCTTCCACGAAGCACCCATGCATATGCAATCTGTCTCTGTCACAAGCATTTACTTCTGTTTACCAGATGAAAATACAAAAGAAGCGACGAAACCGGCGAGACCCCGCACCAGAGGAATGCTTACAATGAAGCCACAACAGAACAAACGGCTCCACACGAAGCATGAACCAACAAACGAAACGACGAGCCGCGTGAAAGGAAGAAAAAATGCAGAACAACACCTTCGACCAGATCGCCAACGCCAACACCGTTTCCATGGATGCCGGCCTCAGCCAGTTCGCCTTCGCCAAGGCCTCCTCCACCTTGTTTAAGAAGGCTTTCAGCAAGTAAGATTCCATAAAAAGTCTTTATCAAACGCCTCGGCTGCTGTGATGAACCGGTCCAGCAGCCGAGGCGTTCCCATATACCTTGGACCGTCCGGCGACAAATCGAAACAAATCGTATTTACGCGCCGACCAATTCGAGCATCTGCGGGATGCTCTTCTTGCCGAACTCGACCTGCTGTGTGCCGTCAGCCCGTGTAATGACGATGCAGGGCACGCTCATCGCACCATAATGGTCCCTAAGCTCGGGGAAGTGCGCAACATCGTAGGCCTCGGCGCGCACGGCCGGGTTCAGCGAGGCGATACGCTGGGAAGCGAGCACGGTCTCCGGGCACATCGTGCAGGTGAGCGAGACGAGAACCATAATGTCCAACGGGTCCGTGATGGACCGCGACCGATCGATCAGATCATCGCCCAACGGCTGACCAGGACCGGCCACGTTGTACAGACCCAGCACAAACGAATTGAATTCATGGCCGGAAGGCACACCATGGAAGGCGAGGCCGGTCGGCTCGCCGTCCACCACCATGCGCACACATGGGCGCGCGGCGGGCAGCACGCTGTCAACGTCGAACACCGCACGGCCCGTATCGTCCTTCTTGTACTCGCCATCAACCACCGTCGATTTCAGCTTGCCGCCGGACAACGCGACCAACGCATCAATGAATCCCCGCAGTTCCGTGGACAGCGGCGTATCGTCCAGTTCCAGAGCAAGCGTGACCGGCCGAGACATGCGGCCAAATACCACGTTGAGCTGCTGTCTGGTGGCGTCGGAGAACAATTCGCTGGACTTCCTGACGGCGTTCGCCGCGGCAGCGGCATCGGCGCTACGTTTGGCGGATGCCGGCGCGGGCGCTGTGGCGTCCAACGAGGCGGCATTTGTCTTTGCTGTGGACTGCTCATAGACGTAAGAGGCCGGACGCTGTGGCATCAAGCCGGTCTTCTCGCTCATCCGCTTGGCGTACCGTTCCAACTCCACCGCGGCAATAGCGCCATCAGCGGTGGCAGTAACCACTTGCCGCAGGTTTTTGGCCCGCAGATCACCGGCCGCATACACGCCCGGCACCGAGGTTTCAAGATAGCCATGCGTGACCACGTAACCATAATCGTCCAGCTCCACCACGCCGCGCACCAAATCCGTGGCGGGCACGTATCCTGCGAACACGAACACGCCGAACGTACCACCGTCAGCAGGCCTCCACGTTTCGGTCTGGCCGGTGGCCCGGTTCAGGATCGCAGCTTCACGTAAACCGCCTTGCCCAGCAGTGACGCCTTGCAGCTCGACTTGGTAACGCACCTCGATTTTCGGATTGTTTTTGGCTGCGGCGGCTACCGTGGCGTCGCAGGTGAAGTCCTGTTCCCGCACGAGAACGGTGACTTTGGAGGCGTATGTGGTCAGGAACACGGATTCCTCGGCTGCGGCGAACCCTCCGCCGACCACCAGTACTTCCTTGCCGGTGAAGAATTCGCCATCGCAGGTGGCGCAGTAGGCCACACCGCGGCCAGCGTATTCGGACTCCCCTTCGAATCCTAGTTTACGTGGGCTGGCACCAGTGGCAAGGAGAATGCCAAAAGCCTTCAAGTCGCCGCGCGAGGTATGCACGGTTTTGACGTCGCCATGCACATCGAGGCCGATGGCTTCGGCGGAAAGAAATTCAGCACCGAAGTCCTGCGCCTGTTGACGCATGGTCTGGGTAAGCGCACGGCCAGTGGTGCGACCGACGCCCGGATAGTTGACCACCTCATTGGTGATGGTGATCTGTCCGCCGAAATCGTCTTTCTCGAGAATCAACACGCGATATCGGGCGCGGGCCAGATACAATCCCGCCGTCAGACCAGCGGGACCGCCGCCGACAACTATGACATCGTACAAATCATCTCGAGACATAACGACTCCCTTCGTGCCTTGATCTGGCTGTTCATGGGGTTGCCCGGAGGTTCTCCGGACAACCTTGTCGATTAGATTGACAATCCGTCTATCAAGTGACGATCACAGTTGGCCAACAAGATCGAGGCTAGGTTCGATAGTGTCCTCGCCCGGAGTCCAGTTAGCTGGGCAGACCTGATCGCCATGTTCGTGGACGAACTGAGAGGCTTGCACACGGCGTAGTAGTTCTTCGGCATTGCGTCCTACGTTAGAGGAGATGACCTCATAGGCCACGACCTTGCCTTCGGGGCTCACGATGAAGTCACCGCGTTCGGCCATGCCATCAACTTCGTTGTAGGTGTCGAGATCTTTGGCCAATAGAGCGGTCGGGTCGGCAAGCATCGGATATTGAATCTTGGCAATCTTTTCATTGGCGTCATGCCATGCCTTATGCACGAAATGGGTGTCGCAGGAGACGGAGTAGACCTCGCATCCAATTTCCTTGAACTTGGCGTAGTTGCGGGCCAGATCCTCAAGCTCAGTAGGGCACACGAAGGTGAAATCAGCTGGGTAGAAGAAGAACAGGGACCAGTGGCCGAGTACATCAGCCTTGGTCACCTCATGGAACTCGTTGTTCTGGAACGCGTTCACCTTAAAATCGGTCAGTTCATGCTGCAGAAGAGTCATCATCGGTCCTTTCGCTGATTGTCAATCATCGGGCTTGTGCCTTTTTCCATCGTAACGTGATTCTCTGGAACCCGCGCGGACGTAACGCGTGAGCCTCATCACATCATTAATAACAGTCACGCTGACAGACCATGTGATACGGGGGGTGTTGTGGAATGGGAGCCTTCCGCACGCCGCGGGAAGCGGACACCGGAAGAAAAATAAAAAAAGGGGGTTCCCGGAGCCGAAGCTCGACGGGAACCCCCAAGGGAAATACGAAAGGGACCTTCCGGGAATCCCGCAGGGGACTCGACCAGAAGGTCCAGACAGTTGAATGCGGCGGCGCGCTACTCTCCCACACCCTCTCGAGTGCAGTACCATCGCCGTGCCAGGCCTTAGCTTCCGGGTTCGGAAAGGGACCGGGCGTCTCACCTGGGCCATGACCACCGCAAAACCACTATGAACGGCCAACCCCCAACCGGGATCGGCCGGCAACGGAACCAGCCACACGACCGATTCCGGTCGTGGCGGTCCGGGAACCGGACAACGGACGCGAGCGATAAACGCCTTACCAGCATCGTCGTGACCACAAGAAACAGCGTTCCTTGCCATCCAACGAGAAAACCACCACAGGACGAGACCCGACCCACAAGGGTCGGAAAGAGTGTGCCGCGTTCGCCCGTTAGTACCGGTCGGCTCCATCCCTCGCGGGACTTCCACCTCCGGCCTATCGAACACGTGTTCAACATGCGGGCTACAAACGCTCCGAGGAGCGTCAAGGAATCCTAATCTTGGAGCAGGCTTCCCGCTTAGATGCTTTCAGCGGTTATCCCTCCCGAACGTAGCCAACCGGCCATGCCGCTGGCGCGACAACCGGCATACCAGAGGTCCGTCCACCCAGGTCCTCTCGTACTATGGGCAGGCCTCCTCAGGATTCCAACGAGCGCAGAGGATAGAGACCAAACTGTCTCACGACGTTCTGAACCCAGCTCGCGTGCCGCTTTAATCGGCGAACAGCCGAACCCTTGGGACCTGCTCCAGCCCCAGGATGCGACGAGCCGACATCGAGGTGCCAAACCATCCCGTCGATATGGACTCTTGGGAATGATCAGCCTGTTATCCCCGGGGTACCTTTTATCCGTTGAGCGATGCCGCGCCCGTGCGCCGGCACCGGATCACTATCTCCGACTTTCGTCCCTGCCCGAACCGTCGTTCTCGCAGTCAAGCCCGCTTGTGCGATTACACTCGAAACCCGATTGCCAACCGGGCTGAGCGGACCTTTGAGCGCCTCCGTTACTCTTTGGGAGGCAACCGCCCCAGTTAAACTACCCGCCAGGCACTGTCCCTGAACAGGATGACTGTTCGAGGTGAGACGTCAAACGAGAACAGAGCGGTATTTCACCTTGCGGCTCCACACGGGCTGGCGCCCGCGCTTCGAAGCCTCCCGCCTATGCTACACAATCCGCGCCTAACGCCAATACCAAGGTATAGTAAAGGTCCCGGGGTCTTTTCGTCCTTCTGCGCTTAACGAGCATCTTTACTCGTACTGCAATTTCGCCGAGCTCCTGGTCGAGACAGTGGGGAAGTCGTTACGCCATTCGTGCAGGTCGGAACTTACCCGACAAGGAATTTCGCTACCTTAGGATGGTTATAGTTACCACCGCCGTTTACCGGGGCTTGAATTCACCGCTTCACCCGAGGGCTGACGGATCCTCTTAACCTTCCGGCACCGGGCAGGCGTCAGTGCATATACAGCGGCTTGCGCCTTCGCATGCACCTGTGTTTTTGGTAAACAGTCGCTACCCCCTGGTCTGTGCCACCCCCGAAAGCTCCGGAAGCAAGTTCCATCACCATCAGGGGTCTCCCTTATACCGAAGGCACGGGAGTGATTTGCCGAGTTCCTTGACCAGGATTCGCTCGATCGCCTTGGTATTCTCTACCTGACCACCAGTGTCGGTTTGGGGTACGGGCGGCAACGCCCCTCGCGCCGAGGCTTTTCTCGACGGCCTGGACCACCGGATATCGCGTCCGAAAGGACGCCCATCATCGCACCTCACCCCCATGTCCCACGGATTTGCCTATGGGACGGGCTGCGTGCTTGACCACGGAAAACCACCTCCGCGGCCGGCTCCCATTCCGTGTCACCCCTGTGCGCTAACCTACCAGGACTACATTCCCAACAATCGCGCGCCCCGAACCCCGAAGGGAACGACGCCACGCGACCGGAGGTTAGTACTCATCCGTTCGGCTCTTGCGGTTCGCTGCCGGTACGGGAATATCCACCCGTTCATCCATTCGACTACGCCTGTCGGCCTCGCCTTAGGACCCGACTCACCCGGGGACGACGAACGTGGCCCCGGAACCCTTGGTCATCCAGCGGACGGGATCCTCACCCGTCTCTCGCTACTCATGTCTGCATTCTCACTCCCCCGAAGTCCACGGCGCGCTTGCGCGGCCGCTTCGCCCCTCGGGGGACGCTCTCCTACCCAACAGCAAAAAACTGTTGCCGCGTCTTCGGTGGTGTGCTTGAGCCCCGCTACATTGTCGGCGCGGAACCACTAGACCAGTGAGCTGTTACGCACTCTTTCAAGGATGGCTGCTTCTGAGCCAACCTCC
>ENA-ORTM01000714-ORTM01000714.1-human-gut-metagenome-genome-assembly--contig:-NODE-714-length-39125-cov-3.370335_pt1 | contig 39125 bp, 36 predicted proteins | sample MGYA00241909_ERZ509182 | MGnify/ENA primary metagenome ERZ509182 (study PRJEB26280, sample SAMEA2338855) | human gut metagenome | biome: human gut; feature: human-associated habitat; material: faeces...
GAAAAACGTTGAACGGGGACAGGCACATATCCAGTCATCTTTTAACAATACAATTGTTACTTTGACAGATGCACAGGGAAATGCTTTATCATGGGCAAGTGCCGGCGGTCTTGGATTTAGAGGTTCAAGGAAATCTACTCCTTATGCAGCTCAGATGGCTGCAGAAACTGCTACCAAAGCAGCTTTAATTCATGGTTTAAAGACGGTTGATGTGTTCGTAAAAGGACCGGGCTCAGGCAGAGAGGCTGCCATCCGTGCGCTTTCCGCTAACGGACTGGAAGTTGTCAGCATCAGAGACGTAACACCGGTACCCCACAACGGATGCCGTCCACCAAAACGCAGAAGAGTCTAATTAGGAGGTGCTATAGGAAATGGCAGTTAATAGAGTTCCTGTACTTAAAAGATGTAGATCCCTTGGTCTTGACCCGATCTATTTAGGAATTGATAAAAAATCCAACAGAGAGTTAAAGCGCGCAAACCGTAAAGTAAGTGAGTACGGTCTGCAGTTGAGAGAAAAGCAGAAAGCAAAATTCATCTACGGTGTTCTGGAGAAACCTTTCAGAAATTATTACAAAAAAGCTGACAAAATGCCTGGCATGACAGGTCCGAACCTGATGACCTTGCTGGAGTGCAGACTGGATAACGTAATCTTCCGTCTTGGATTTGCACGTACCAGAAAAGAGGCACGTCAGATCGTTGACCACAAGCATGTATTGGTAAATGGCAAGCAGGTAAACATTCCTTCTTACCAGGTATGCGCTGGCGATGTAGTTGAGATCAAAGAGAAATGCAAAGGTTCCCAGAGATATAAAGATATTCTGGAAGTAACCGGCGGAAGACTGGTTCCCGAATGGCTGGAGGCTGATGCCGAGGCACTTAAGGGTACTGTGAAGGAGCTTCCGGCAAGAGATGCCATCGATGTTCCGGTAAACGAAGTGCTTATCGTCGAGTTGTATTCTAAATAATAAATTTTTGTCACCCTCAAAAATAAGATTACCCAAAAGGAGGGGCCTAGATTGTTCGATTTTAACAAACCTAAAATTGAAATTGCTGAGATGTCTGAGGACAAGAAATACGGAAGATTTGTGGTAGAACCGTTAGAGCGAGGCTACGGTACCACCCTGGGAAATTCTCTGAGAAGAATTATGCTTTCTTCTCTGCCGGGGGCGGCTGTAAGTCAGGTGAAGATTGACGGCGTACTGCATGAGTTCAGTTCTATTCCTGGTGTAAAGGAAGACGTCACAGAGATTATTATGAATATCAAATCACTGGCTATTAAAAATTCCAGTGAGACGAATGAGCCGAAGACCGCTTACATTGAGTTTGAAGGCGAGGGTGTGGTGACTGCCGGAGACATTCAGGTGGATCAGGATATTGAGATTATGAATCCGGATCAGGTGATTGCTACCTTAAATGGCGGAGCTGACAGCAAGCTGTATATGGAGCTGACCATTACTAAAGGCAGAGGCTACATCAGTGCAGATAAAGGCAAAAAAGAAGACATGCCTATCGGTATGATTGCAGTGGATGCGATTTACACACCGGTAGAGCGTGTGAATATGACAGTGGAAGATACCCGTGTCGGTCAGGTGACAGATTACGATAAATTGACACTGGACGTATTTACCAATGGAACGCTGGCCCCGGATGAGGCTGTCAGCCTGGCAGCCAAGGTTCTGAGCGCTCACTTAAGCCTATTTGTAGACTTGTCCGAGAATGCCAAGTCTGTAGAGGTGATGAGCGTGCAGGAAGACAATGAGAAGGAAAAAGTGATGGAGATGAACATCGACGAGCTGGAATTGTCCGTCCGTTCCTACAATTGTCTGAAGAGAGCTGGCATCAATACAGTTGAAGAGCTTTGCAGCAAGACTTCTGAGGATATGATGAAGGTTCGTAATCTGGGCCGCAAGTCATTGGAGGAAGTGCTGGCAAAACTGAAAGAATTAGGATTACAGCTAAACCCTAGCGAGGAGTAATCCGAGCTAGGGTGCTACTTCACGAACCGTCAAGGTTTGTGAAGGTACCGCAAGAGGTTTTTGTGAAGAGTAATCTTCACTTGGGTGATGCTTCACGAACCGCTAAGGTTTGTGAAGGTACCGCAAAGTTCTTTATGAGGAGTAATCCGAATTATAAACACACGATGGACATAGACAGCATTCTGCCAGTAAGCCCGAAGTGTATGACAGAGTGTTCCAGAATGGAGGAAAAGAAAGAATGGCAGGTTATAGAAAACTTAGCAGAACTGCAGACCAGAGAAAGGCTCTGCTTAGAAACCAGGTAACAGCTCTGCTTTACAGAGGCAAAATCGTTACCACTGAGGCAAAGGCAAAAGAGGTTCGCAAAATTGCTGAAGGCCTGATTGCTATGGCAGTAAAAGAGAAGGACAACTTCGAGACTGTTACCGTAACCGCTAAGGTTGCCCGCAAGGACAAAGACGGTAAGAGAGTGAAAGAAGTAGTAGACGGCAAGAAAGTTACCGTATACGATGAAGTTCAGAAGGAAATCAAAAAGGATATGCCCAGCAGACTGCACGCAAGACGTCAGATGCTGAAGGTTCTTTATCCGGTAAAAGAGGTTCCGGCAGAGGCAGCTGGAAAGAAGAAGAATACCAAACAGGTAGATCTTCCTGCAAAGCTGTTTGATGAGATCGCACCCAAGTATGCTGATCGTAACGGCGGCTATACCCGTATCGTAAAGATCGGACAGCGTCGTGGAGACGGAGCTATGGAAGTAGTTCTGGAGCTGGTATAATTTAACTGAGAGTAGATAGCAGGAGGCTGTGGCAAAAGAGAGAAGAATTTTGCGGCAGCCTCCTGTTTCCTAATCAGAGAAACAAGAAGTTTTCTGATTGGGAAGCACTCTTTTGTTCCTTGAAACTTGGATAAAGGCAGCAGAATGGGGAATTGGCGAATGATGGTGTTGTTTGTAATGATTGGGATGACGAAAGCAGAATTTCTGACTATGCCGGGTGTAGAGACAATGCTGAAGGATTTCCAGTCGAACCAGGTAAGGTGGGAGTTCTGGGCCCGTGGAACTGTAAAGCTGGATTTTCCCGTAAAACCGGAGGTTGTGCTGACTGATAGCATGCAGGTGGCAGAGAAGCTTTCAGCCACCGGCACTTGCTGCGTTGGCTATCAGAAGCCGGGAAATACAGAATTTTTTACTGGCGCGGAGCTAGTGCTGATTTCTTTTCTGAATTTGGACGCTGCCTTTTTTTCTAATATTTATCGCAGACACCAGGGACTGCCGGTGGTGATTGCAGAGACGGAGCATCTCTGTATTCGCGAGAGCGCTCCGACAGATTTTGACGAGCTGTATTGGATTTCCAGGGAAGATGGGAATTCAGACTACATGGAAGCTATGGGGAGCGATGAGGAAGAGGAACGGGAAAAATTTTTGGACTATATCCGCTGTATGTACCAGTTTTATGGCTTCGGCCTCTGGACTGTGGAGGAGAAGGAGCATGGTAGGATTGTGGGACGCTGCGGTTTTTTTGTCACAGATGAGATTCCGGGAGGCTGTGTGGAAATTGGATATTTGATCGGGAAGAACTATCGGAGAAAACATTTTGCCCTGGAAGCGTGCAGACAGATTTTGAACTATGCCTTCTATGATTTGGAAATACCGAAAGTATATGCAGCCATCCGTAAAGAGAACAGACCTTCTCAGGAGCTGGCAAAGCGGCTGGGATTTTGTCTTTCCGGGAGAGCGCATTCAGAACCAGGAACAGAATTGTGGATTGCGGTTGGTACTCATCAGACAGTGCCGGAAGCATGAGCCGATCAGAGCGGGCTGGAGAAAGGAAATAGGACAGGAAGGCTTGAGACAGCGGGGACTGGCGAAAAGGATAAGACAACAGAAAATGCAGAAAAAACGACTGCCGGAAGGAACTTCAAACAGGAGGAGATACGCTCTTGATCGGTTGAAGTTTTTACAGCAGTCGTATTTTTGTCATAGGAGATTTGTAGTATCAGCGTATTGCCCCCTGTACACTGATGCTAGCTGCGGGTGAGCACAACATTGAAAATTCAGCAAATTTCCATGACGGACAATTGGGCCGGAAAGAGGAGAAACTGCTCTTTCGTGACCATATGTTCCTTAAATATGGATTTGAAACCAATTTTTAAGAAGAATCTCCGAGAAGATATTATAAAATCAGCGTTTCTCCGGTTCTGGATAATCAATGCCGAAGGTATCCACAGTCATAGATTTGATCTTCTGTTCTTCCATAGGGCGATCATTGTAATCGGTATCCACTTCGGCAATTTTGTTTACGACATCCATGCCCTCAGTGATTTTGCCGAAAGCCGCATAGGCACCGTCCAGATGGGGCGCGTTTTTATGCATAATAAAGAACTGAGAACCGGCAGAGTTAGGATCCATAGCTCGAGCCATGGAGAGAACTCCTGCTGTGTGCTTTAAGCTGTTAGGCACACCGTTCTGGGCAAATTCTCCTTTAATGCAGTAGCCGGGGCCGCCCATCCCGTTTCCGTCAGGACAGCCGCCCTGGATCATAAAGCCATTGATCACACGGTGAAAAATCAATCCGTTATAAAAGCCTTTTTTAACCAGGCTAATAAAGTTGTTTACAGAGATGGGAGCCACCTCAGGGTATAATTCTAATTTCATTACGTCACCATTTTCCATTGTAATGGTAACCATGGGATTCTGAGCCATAATACTCTCCTTTCTTTTGCCGGGAACGCCGCGGCAGAACTGTAAATCATTTTAAAACCACCGAATTTGAAAAAAGAGATCCGGAGGCTTCTCTCTATTTATACCATATTTTTTCCAAAGGGGCAAGTCATGGAAGAAAAGAGCCCTGGGCTGGCCTGCCGTAAAAAGGATACAGCAGAGAGTGGGGGACTTTTTGCTGCGGAGAAGAGATAGAAGCGAAATCCACTGGTTTTTAGTGCTTCCTCTTGCTTTTTAAGGGTGTAGTTGATATAATCTGACAGATGGTATACCGCCTGAAGACAGGCGTATTTTTTGTGACACAGGAAATGTTTTTTATTTCATAGGAATCTTTTCTATGAAACAAAAATGTTCCGAAGGATCGCACTGCGGCGGACCGGAAAGATGCCGCTGAAGCGACAAGGCTCAGGCGGAGAAGTCTGCCAGCAGACTTCATTTTTATGCTGAGGTCAGATATGCCTGCGTCAGGCAGGAGAAAGAAGCAGCCAGATGAATATAATTAATGGAAAAAAACTGGAATTTGAATATGTGAAACTAGATGAGAATGGTCAGGTAGAGTCCAGAATGAAGGCCGTGGACGGCGTGGATCTGAATGTGCAGGCAGGAGATTTTATTGCAATCCTGGGACACAATGGATCCGGAAAATCTACTCTGGCCAAGCATATCAATGCGATTTTGCTTCCTACAGAGGGGACGCTGTATGTGGATGGCAAGGATACCAAGGATGAGAGCAAGCTTTGGGAGATCCGTCAGACGGCAGGTATGGTGTTTCAAAATCCGGATAATCAGATCATTGGAACTATAGTGGATGAGGATGTGGGATTTGGTCCGGAGAATATGGGGATACCTAAGGAAGAAATCTGGCGCCGTGTGGAAAACAGTCTGAAGGCAGTAGGAATGTGGGAATATCGTTCGCATTCTCCCAATAAGCTGTCTGGAGGACAGAAACAGCGGGTGGCCATAGCAGGAGTAGTGGCGATGCAGCCGAAATGTATTGTTTTGGATGAGCCTACCGCCATGCTGGATCCCAATGGAAGAAAAGAAGTGATCCAGACGATCCGGGAGCTGAACCGTCTGGAAAAGGTAACGGTGATCCTGATTACTCATTACATGGAAGAGGTGATCCATGCAGATCAGGTAATTGTGATGGATCAGGGGAAGATCGTGATGCAGGGCACTCCCAGGGAAATTTTTTCTCAGGTGGAAAAGCTGAAAGCCTACCGTTTGGATGTACCCCAGGCAACGCTGTTGGCTCATGAGCTTCGCAGAGAAGGTCTGGATTTGCCGGAAGACATCCTGAGTATTGAGGAGCTGACAGCGGCACTGGAAAGGTGCAGGAAGTCTCAAGGACAGAGCGGGGAAATTAAGACGGTGAATTCTGAGAAAAGGGAAGAAAAGAATGGAGAGGCCGGAGAAAGGATAAGTCCCCACAAGAAAAACTTGAAAAGATCCGGGCAAGAGGAAAGTGCAGGTGAGCGTTGTGGCAATTAAGATTGAGCATTTAAATTATACCTATAGCACAGGAACCGCCTTTGAAAAGCACGCTCTGAAGGATATTAATCTGGAGATACCAAACGGGCAGTTTATCGGTCTGATCGGCCATACAGGATCTGGAAAATCTACGCTGATCCAGCATCTGAACGGATTGCTGAAGGGAACCTCAGGAACCATTTATTATGATGGAGAATCTATTTATGGGGAAGGATACCAGATGAAAGATCTGCGAAGCAAGGTAGGACTGGTATTTCAGTATCCGGAACATCAGCTTTTCGAGATCGATGTCTTTCATGATGTATGTTTTGGCCCCAAAAATCTGGGGCTGAGCATGGAGGAAGTGGAAGAGCGGGCCAGAGAAGCGCTGGATCAGGTGGGACTGGGACATGAGTTCTATAAAAAATCTCCCTTTGAGCTTTCGGGAGGGCAGAAACGCAGGGTGGCTATTGCAGGTATTTTGGCTATGAAGCCGGAAGTTTTGATCCTGGATGAGCCAACCGCAGGACTGGATCCCAAAGGAAGAGATGAGATCCTGGATCAGGTAGCCAGACTGCATCGGGAACGGAAGATCACAGTCATCCTGGTTTCACACAGTATGGAGGATGTGGCCAATTATGTGGAGCGTATTATTGTGATGAACCGGGGGGAGGTACTCTTTGACCAGACTCCGGCAGCCGTATTTGCCCATTATAAGGAACTGGAGGCGGTTGGTCTGGCAGCCCCACAGGTAACATATGTAACCCAGAAACTGAAGGAAACAGGCTGGGATATTGATACCTCCGTTACAACTATTGAAGAAGCAAAGCAGGCGATTTTGAAGGCCCTGCACAGATAAGAGGATAAAGCTATGTTAAGAGATATCACCTTGGGCCAGTATTATCCGGCAGATTCATCGATTCATAAACTGGACCCGCGGGTAAAGCTGGCAGGCACACTGGTATTTATTATATCGCTGTTTGCCTTCCATTCCATAAGCAGCTATTTGCTGGCGACTTTGGCGCTGGCGGCAGTGATCAAAGTATCAAAAGTTCCTTTTTCCTTCATTGTAAGGGGATTAAAGACGATTTTTCTGCTGATGCTGATAACCGTAGTGTTTAACCTGTTTTTGACTCCGGGAACCCCGGTGGTTCACATCTGGAAGCTGACCATTACCTGGGAGGGAATCCGGGTTGCTGTTTTTACGGTGATCCGTTTGATTTATCTGATCATTGGATCTTCTGTCATGACCCTGACCACCACTCCCAACGATTTGACGGACGGGTTGGAAAAGGGCTTGGGATTTTTAAATAAGATTCACATTCCGGTGCATGAGATCGCAATGATCATGTCCATTGCTCTTCGTTTTATTCCTATTTTAATGGAAGAGACAGATAAGATTATGAAGGCTCAGATGGCCAGAGGGGCAGATTTTGACAGCGGAGGCCTGATACAGAAAGCAAAGAGCATGGTTCCGCTGCTGGTTCCTTTGTTTATTTCCGCATTCCGAAGAGCCAACGATCTGGCGATGGCTATGGAGGCCAGAGGATATCATGGCGCTGAGGGAAGAACAAAAATGCGGCCGCTGGAATACAAAAAGAGAGATCGTATTGCCTATGGCTTCCTGTTTTTGTATCTGGCAGCTATGTTTCTGATAAGCCGGTATGTGCAGATAGAGGCCTGGATTGGGCTTCTGTGGAAATGAGGCTCGGAGAAAATGAAGAGAGTAAAATTGATCGTGGCCTATGACGGAACGAATTATTGCGGCTGGCAGGTACAGCCGAATGGCAACACCATTGAAGCAGAGCTAAACCGTCATCTTTCAGAGCTTTTAGGTGAGGAGATTAAGGTTACCGGAGCCAGCCGGACGGATGCAGGAGTTCATGCTATGGGAAATGTGGCTGTATTCGATACCAGTGCCAGAATGCCGGCAGAGAAGATCTCCTATGCCATGAACACCAGACTGCCTTCCGATATCCGAATTCAGGGATCTGAGGAGGTGGCTCCTGATTTTCATCCCCGTTTTTGTGAAACCAGAAAGACTTATGAATACCGGATTTGCAACCGACGGTTTGCCAATCCCTGCGAGCGGCTGTATTCCCTGTTTTATTACTGGGATTTGGATGAAAAACGGATGCAGCAGGCAGGCAATTACCTTATAGGCACCCATGATTTTACCAGTTTCTGTACGAACCGGCCGGAGATTCCTAATCGGATCCGTACAATTGAGACATTGGATGTGATGCGGGCGGGAGAGATGATCACAGTGCGGATTTGTGGAAACGGTTTTCTCTACAATATGGTGAGAATCATTGTAGGAACACTGCTACGTGTAGGAAGCGGCCAGATGGAGCCGGAGGAGATCCCCAAAATCTTGGAAGCAAAGGATCGGGGACTGGCAGGAGAAACCGCCAGACCGGAAGGGCTGATGCTCAAACAGATTGAGTATCTGTAGCGCCAATGCAGGGAAAGCGCCAGACTGCAATCGCGCTGTATTTAGCAGGATTAAATTTCACGGCGGAGTGGAATTTAAATTTGCAATGGAGAATGTATTTGATAGCTGTATGAAAAGTTGTATGAAAAAAGAAAAATCAGTTGACACACATGGCAATCTATATTATAATGATTCAATGTGACCAAGTATGTAAATGTTCCAGCCAAAGCCCCGGTAAGAACATTTTACCATAAAAATGTCGGGAGGACGGAAATAAGCCTCTGCCAGCCCGAGCCGAAGTTCTATCAAGATTTAAGGAGGAAAACCAATGAAAACCTATATGGCTAGTCCGTCAACGATTGAAAGAAAGTGGTATGTAGTTGATGCAGAAGGACTTACCCTTGGACGTCTTGCATCTGAAGTTGCAAAGATTTTAAGAGGAAAAAATAAACCCACCTTCACTCCCCACATTGATACCGGTGATTATGTAATCATCGTAAATGCTGAGAAGGTAAAAGTAACCGGTAAAAAGTTAGATCAGAAGATTTATTACCATCATTCTGAATACGTAGGCGGAATGAAAGAGACCACTCTGCGTGAGATGATGGCTAAGAAACCGGAAAAAGTAGTAGAGCTGGCAGTAAAAGGCATGCTTCCTAAGGGACCCCTGGGCAGAGAGATGTACAAAAAACTCTTTGTATACGCAGGTCCGGAGCATAACCATCAGGCACAGAAGCCGGAAACACTGACATTCTAAGAGGGAGGTAAAGAACATTGGCTACAGAAAAATTCTACGGAACAGGAAGAAGAAAAAAATCTATTGCACGTGTTTACTTAGTACCTGGTACTGGTAAGATCACCATTAATAAAAGAGATATCGACGAATACTTCGGTCTGGAGACCCTGAAGCTGATCGTACGTCAGCCCCTGGTTGCTACTGAGAACGTTGATAAGTTTGACGTATTGGTAAATGTGAAGGGCGGCGGTACTACCGGTCAGGCTGGTGCTATTCGTCACGGCATTTCCAGAGCACTGCTGCAGGCAGATGCTGAGTACAGACCTACTCTGAAGAGTGCTGGTTTCCTGACACGTGACCCGAGAATGAAAGAGCGTAAGAAATACGGTCTCAAGGCAGCTCGTCGCGCTCCGCAGTTCAGCAAGAGATAAGCTCTCTGTTGCAGAACAGACAATTTCAAACAGCATTTTTACAACTCCTCAGGACTTCGGTTCTGGGGAGTTTTTTATTTCATAGGAAGGAATTTCCTATGAAACCAGAAAAAAGTTCTCATCCGGCAGCTCCTCCAGATAACCAAGATCCACGGACCACTGAAGTACGGACAGAGCCGCCTCCTGATCCATCTCCCAGTGGAAATCCGTTCTGGTTCTGGCCTGTTCAATTACGCCTGCATCCAACTGCAAAATATTCCCCAAAAGCTCATTGGCCCCCGGATCCTCATTCAAATAATCCGTAGTCTTTTTGTGGATCTCCAGGAACTGCTCCAGCGCTTCTCCATGGTTTTCTATAAATTCTCCGGAAGCAATCACCACATTCCCGGGATAAAAGCTGTCGGCTCCATTTTCTTCCTTCCACACAGGAGCTGCGTCATAGAGCACCTTGATCTCCTCCCCATACTCTGCCTCTGCCTGGGACGCATACGGTTCCCAGGTGATCATCGCGTCCACCTCCTTGGTCGCCATAAGGGCTGTGGACATATCCGCCGGCTTCATACCGGAAATCAGCAGCACGTCCATATCCGGATTCAGTCCTGCCTTCTTTAAAATCTCGTCTCTTAACAGCGCATCGGTCACCGTGGCCACACTGGGGGAGGCAATCATCCTGCCCTTTAAATCTTCCAGAGTTTCGATTCCTGTGTCCGCCCTGGTCATAAGAACATGGCCGCCTCCGTTGGTGCCGGCCACCACTTTCATGTCCACTCCTTTGGTATACCAAGTGGCTGCCGGAGCAATCCCCACCAGAGCCACGTCCAGTTCCCCGGCTGCAAAAGCCTCCATGATGGCTGCGCCGTCAGAAAACTCCGACACCGTAAGCTCCATACCTGCCTCTTCATAGTAGCCCAGTTCCTGAGCCGCAAAGGGAGCCGCCGTTCCCAAAGCCAGCAAAGAGCCCACCCGGACAGTGGCGTCCTCCTCGGCAAATGCAGCTGTTCCAAAAGCCGCTGCCGCCATCAGGCCGCAAAGAGTTCCAGTCAGAGCTCTTTGCCAATTTTTCCTGTATCTGCTCCCACGTTCCGTTTTTCTGCACCCTGCCGCATTGTTCATCCCGTTTTCTCTATTGTTTTCTCTATTGTCTTCTCTATTGTTCTGCATTTCCTTCTCCACTTCTTTCCCCATATTGTGTTGTCTTTCTGCACCGCTTTTGCATTTTATCTTCCCGCCTTAGCTCTGCCTCTCATCTACTTTTCAGCGCTTTCCTCCGCCGTCTGTATCCGGCTTTGATGTTTTTCTGTCCTATGCCCAAAAGGCTTATTTATCCTTCTTTTGTCTGTTATACACTTCCACCAGCTTCAGCCGCTGAATTTTCCCGTTGCCGCCCTGAGGGAGGTGTGATACAAAAAACACCTCCCGCGGCACCTTATACCCGGCCAGCTGTTTTTCACACCAGCTTTTTACCTCCTGCTCCGTCAGAGTTTCTCCCTCTTTCAGCTTCAAAAAGCAGACTACCTCTTCACCGTAAACCGGATCCGGCACGCCCACCGCTGCCGCCAGCTCCACCTGCGGGATCTGGTACAGCACTTCATCCACTTCAAGAGGAGAAAATTTCTCTCCTGCCCGGTTGATCAGCTCCTTGATTCTTCCGTTCAGGAACAGATACCCTTCCGAATCCAAATATCCCACATCTCCGGAGTGGAACCATCCCTCTGTGAAAGATTTTTGGTTCTCCTGTTCCTTATGATAATAGCCGCAGGTCACATTCTCTCCCTTGATCCATACCTCTCCGGAGACTCCTGCCGGTACTTCCTGTCCCTTTCCATCCACTATTTTAATCCGGTTCCCATAGGCCAGCCCTACGGAGTTGGTTTTATGGACTGCCGGAGGCAGCGGATTGCTGGTAATCTGCGCACAGCCCTCTGTGATGCCGTAAGATTCGATCACCGGAACCTGACAAAGCTGTTCAAATTCCCGAAGCACTGCGCCGGGAAGGGCTGATGAGGCAGATCTGGCAAACCGAAGGCTGGAATGGCGTCCATACTCCGGAATTCCTCTTGCCAGAAGATGGGAATACATGGTCGGCACTCCGCTGAACCAAGTAATCTCATACGCTTCCACATACTGCCAAAACCTGCTGACGGAAAATTTTCCTCCGATCACAATCTTCTGCCCGGAAACCAGGGGCGTCAGAAGGGTGATCACCAGCCCGTTAATATGAAACCAGGGCAGCACGCACAGCACCCGATCCCTGCCGGTAAGAGCATGGGCCTCTATAATATCCCTGGTCTTTGCCATCAGATTGTCAAAGCTTAGGATCACGCCCTTAGGATGGCCGGTAGTCCCGGAGGTATACAAAAGCATGGCGGTTCCTTCCGGTAGATCGTTCAGGGAAGTCTGTTCAAATGGAAGGTAATCCTCAACCAGTTCCTGACTGCTTTCGCCTGTTTTCCTAAGCAGGCAGTCTCCTGCCTGCCGATCATCCCCTTCTGCCATTTCCAAAAGACGCGCGCACTCCTGCCAACCGTCTCCCTCTATTGCCTTCAAAGATCGCTCTCCGCTCCTCTGGCCAGCTTTTTTTGCCGTCTCCGGAAGCCGCTCCCGATAGCGCTCCTCTGCCAGGATTCCCACCGCCCCGGTATCCTCGATCAAGTAGGATATCTCCTGGGTTTTCAGATTCGTATTCACCGGCACCACAATTCCGTGGCAGAAGGTCACTGCAAAAAAATTCACCGCAAATTGAAAACTGTTATCCATCAACAAAAGAACCCGGTTCCCCGGATTCACGCCTGCGCTGCGAAGAGCCTCCCCCTTCTTTCGCACTGCCTGATAAAACTCCCTGTATGTCATAGAACCGCCGTTCCTTGCATCAAAGAAAAATGTTTCTCCGCCTTTTTCCCTGGACAACTGCTCCAGCAATTCTTCAAATCTGTTTTTCATCTCTGATTCCCCCTTCCCAATTCCAGCACCCGATTCCGGATCGCCAGAAACTCCGGGCTGGTGCGCTTTCTGGGTCTCGGCAGATCCACAGAGATCACTTCTTTTACCTGCGCCGGGGTCCCGGAAAACACTACGATCTTATCAGACAGATACACGGCCTCATCGCAGTCATGGGTCACAAACACCGTGGTAAAATCCTTGCGCTTACAGATATCCACCAATTCATCCTGAAGCTTCATTCTGGTAAAGGAATCCAGAGCACCAAAGGGTTCATCCATCAGAAGAATCTCCGGATTCATCACCAGCGCTCTGGCGATGGAAACCCGCTGCTGCATACCTCCGGAAAGCTGATGGGGATAGGCGTTTTCAAAAGCCTTCAATCCTACCAGCTCCATGGCCCACTCCACCTTATTCCGTATGTAATCCCTGTCCTTCTTTTTCACTTTCAGTCCAAGGGCAATATTGTTTTTTACGCTCATCCACGGAAACAGCACATAGTCCTGGAACACCATACAACGGCTGCTCTCCGGCTTTCTCACCGGCACCTGGTCTACCAGAACTTCTCCCTCGTCCGGCTCCAGAAGCCCTGCCAGCATCCGCAGCAAAGTGGACTTTCCGCAGCCGGAAGGTCCTACCAGAGAAACAAACTCTTTATCCTGGATTTCCAGGGAAATATCATGGAGAATGGACAGATGATCCTCCTGATCATTTTGGGGAAACGATTTTGATACATTTTTGATTTCAATCATGATTTTATCCTATACGCCTAATTATTTCTTTTTCATTAAGAAAATTACTTTTCTTTCTCGATATTATTACGTCATTGTGATGTAATTGTGATGCTCCATCACTTTTACAGAAGAAAAACTGCTGCAAAAGGAGAAGGAGACCTGTGGAAACAGCCCAGTCCCTCTGCCTTTGCAGCAGTTTTTGCTTTCTGTTTATAATTTACAAAATTTATTTTTTCACCGGAAACTTCATCACAATCTTTTATAATCCTGCTGCGCCCTGTTATAGCCGCCGGATCTGTGACCGCTCTACGGAGCATTTTTGTTTCACAGGAAGAAATTTCCTATGAAAGAACCTCCCTAAGAGAGCTTTACCACCAGCGCTGGTATGGGCGGATGATTCGGGCGGTTGTAATACTCTGTCACAAGAACCAGATACTTCTTAGAATCCAGGCTACGAAGCCACTGCAGCACTGCATCCCGCTCATCAAATCCGCTGTCTCCTCCGCTGTAGATGCACACACTCAGAACACCTCCCGGTTTCAGCAGGGAGAGACCTGCCTCCATAGCCCGAATGGAACTCTCCGGCCTGGTAGCCAGCCTGTGATCGCCTCCCGGCAGATAACCCAGATTAAACAACACAGCGCTTACGCTCTCTTTTGTTCCATACTTTTCCAGATGTTCATGACTGTCCAGATGCAGCTCATAATTTACGAACTCCAGGTTATGGAAAAGCCGCTCCCGGGTATGCTCCAATGCCGCCTCCTGAATATCGAAAGCCAGCACCTGACCGGATGGCCCCACAGCCCGGCACAAAAACTCCGTATCATTTCCGTTCCCCATGGTGGCGTCTATGCACACATCTCCAGGCTGAATGTGTTCCTGCACCATACGGTGGCACCACTGGGTGATCTGATAATCCTTTTTCTTAATGTTCTCTCTCCTCCAACAGGGTAAGCTTGTCTTTGTAATTGCTCTCCATGGAATTTTTCATCTTGGACTTTTTCATGGTCACCACAATCTGCCCCTTGGCCTTAGTGGGGCCCTGCATGGTTCCAGCACCGCCTACACAGCCGCCCGGGCAAGCCATTCCTTCCAAAAGATAGCCATCATATTTTCCCTTCTGAGCATCCTTCAGCAATTCCTTGCACTCCCGCAACCCTTCTGCCTTGGCAACCTTCATCTCCCGTTCAGGAGCCATCTCCTGAATACAGTTGACCACAGCGGACGCCACTCCTCCGCTGACTGCAAAGCCCCGGCCATCCGCAGATGCCTCTGTAAAGGAATCTGTAGCAGCTACCTCTTCAAAATTGATTCCCTTGGCAGTAAACATCCCCATAACCTCCTCAAAGGTCATGACAAAATCAATATCGCTGCGGATTTCCTTCCGGCTGGCTTCCAGCTTTTTCGCAGAACATGGCCCGATAAATACCACCTTGCATCCCGGATGCTCTTTCTTGATGAGACGTCCGGTAAGCACCATGGGCGTCAGCGCCATGGAAATATAGGGAGCCAGATCTGGAAATTCCATCTTGGCCATGGTAGCCCAGGCTGGACAACAGGAGGTAGCCATAAAGGGCTGCTTTTCCGGAACCTCTGCCAAAAAGTCCTGAGCCTCCTCAATGGTACACAGGTCTGCTCCTACAGCCACTTCCACCACATCTGCAAATCCCAACTCCTGCATAGCTCCTTTTAATTTTTCAGGTGTCAGTTCCTTGCCAAACTGGCCTACAAAAGCCGGAGCCACGGCTGCATACACCGGAGTTCCGCTCTTAATGGCATGGATCACCTGGAAGATCTGGCTCTTATCCGAGATGGCTCCAAAGGGACAGTTCACCAGACACATGCCGCAGGATACACACTTATCATAGTCGATCTGCGCCCGCCCCAGCTTATCGCTGCTGATGGCGTCCATGCCGCAGGCTGCGGCACAGGGCCGCTCCATCTTCAAAATAGCATGGTAGGGACACACATTGGCACATTTACCGCAGTTAATGCATTTGCTCTGATCAATCACAGATTTTCCATTTACAATGGTGATGGCTCCCTTGGGGCAAACCTCTTTACAGGGGTTTGCCAGACATCCCTGACAGGCATCTGTCACTTTCATCTCATTATCCGGGCAGGAGTGGCAGGCGAATTTAATAATATTGACCAGGGGCGGATCATAATATTTCTCCGCAATGGCGCTCTCTTCAATTCCTTTGGAAACAGGCGCATGCTCCGTCATATCCCTGAGCGGAAGGCCAATGGCCAGGCGCAGACGCTCTTCTACAATGGCTCTCTCTAAAAACACGCTTTCCCGGTAGCTTCCCACTTCTCCCGGAATAATTTTATAAGGCAGATCGATAATCCTGGAATAATCGCCTCCCTCAAAGGCCATTCGGGCCACTTCCGTAAAAATTTTCTGCCGTATCTCTACTACGTTGGTGTAAACACCGCGCATGCTCATATATGTTTCTCCTCCTGTTGACTGTCTTCTTTTCCATGAGATACCAATTCTGGATCACCGTTGCCTCTGGCTGTCTGTTTCCCAGCCTGATATTCTCACTCAGCTTCTGAAAATATTATAACTGGAATTTTTCAGCGCTTCAAGCAAAAAACATTGCCAGGCCTGTATTTTATAGGAAACAAAAACGCTCATATCCTTATTGAAAAACTGCAAACAATTCATTGACCGCTCTTCTTGAATCCACCTGTATGCAGTGTTCCACATAACGCCCAGGTATGGGATGCTCCCGCAGATCTGTCACCATCATTCCCCGGCAATAGGTTCCCTGACACTCTACTCTTGTAATCCGCTTCTGAGTAATCACTACGCTGGGATCTACTGCCACAATCATAGCCAGCGGGTCATGCAGTGGGCAACACTCCCGCATCCAGTTCTGCCGTCTGGCTCCTTTCATATAATAAATCAGCTCCTGCTGCACGAAGGAAAGGATTGGTCTGCACTCTTCCCTGCAATATCTCAGTGCCATTTCCACATCCTTCTTATGGAGAATGGTCTTTAATGTCACATCCAATCCCACCATAGTCACCGGCCAAGAGGCCAAAAACACCAAATCTGCTGCCTCCGGATCTCCTCCTATATTCGCTTCTACTGAAGGCCCTACATTTCCAAAACCATTTACTGCACCTCCCATTCCTACGACCCGTTTTACCTTTGTACAGAAATCAGGATACTTTTTTAGTGTATTAGCAATGTTGGTCATTCTTCCTAAAGTTACCAGCACTGCTTCTCCCCCTTGTTCACAGGCTTTTTGATACAGAAAATCCCTCACATCCATATCCTTTGGTTTCTGCTCTGACGGGGGAAGGAACACATTTCCCAATCCATTTTTCCCATGTATAAATTCCGGAAATTCTTCTGCTCCCCCATTCAAAGTTTCCTCTGCTCCGATGCAGACTGGAATCTCTCCCTCTCTTCCCGCCAGTTTTAAAATTCGCAGCGTATTATCTGCTCCCTGCTTAGCGCTCACATTGCCAGCTCCGGTAGAGATACCTATGATCTCCACATCTTTTCGGTATAACGCAAACAAAAGCGCTATAGAATCATCTACTCCTGTGTCACAGTCAATTAAAAGCTTCATAAAACTGCTTCTCCCATCTACTACTACCTGATATTTACAGTTCCTATCTCATACAGCCAGCAAATCTCATGACTTGAGGCGTGTTGCCTTATGTACACGGATGCTAAAAATACTTCTTACTTTCCTAAGTAAAAAAGCGGGCTGGATCTTAAAATCAAAAATCCAGCCCCTCACTCTTGATCAGAATTCTAAATTTTATATCAAAGGATATTTATCCGTAAGACTCTTTACCAGTTCTCTTGCTTTCTCCGCCCCGGTTTCTCCTTCTTTCAGCATCGTGGCAACCGCCTCTGCAATCACATCCATATCCTCCTCATTCATGCCTCTTGAAGTAACGGCAGGAGTCCCCAGACGTACGCCGCTGGTGACAAAGGCAGATCTGGGATCATTAGGAATGGTATTCTTATTGCAGGTAATGTTCACACTGTCCAGCAGATTCTCCACTTCCTTGCCGCTTTTTCCCACATTGGTAAGATCTACCAGCATCAAATGGTTGTCCGTACCTCCGGACACGATTTCGATTCCCCGTTTCATCAGCCCCTCGCAGAGAGCCTTGGCATTCTTCACAATATTTTCCTGGTATGTCTTATATTCCGGGGTCATAGCCTCCTTAAAGCACACTGCTTTGGCTGCAATCACATGCATCAGAGGGCCTCCCTGCGTTCCCGGGAAAATAGCCTTATTCAGATGATGCTCCTCTGCAAATTCCTTGCTGGAAAGAATCAAACCGCCTCTGGGGCCTCTCAGAGTCTTATGGGTGGTTGTCGTAGTCACATGGGCATAAGGAATAGGGCTTTGATGGCAGCCGGCTGCCACAAGACCTGCAATATGAGCCATATCCACCATCAGGTAAGCGCCCACCTCATCTGCAATTTCCCTGAATTTCTTAAAATCAATGGTGCGGGCGTACGCGCTTGCCCCTGCCACGATCAGTTTGGGTCTGCACGCGATAGCGATTTCTCGAACCTTACCGTAGTCAATAAATCCCTCATCATTTACTCCATAGGCCACAGCCTTAAAGTAAGCTCCTGATAAATTGGCAGGGCTTCCATGGGTAAGATGCCCGCCATGAGCCAGATCCATGCCAAGAACGGTATCCCCTGGCTCCAAGAGGGCAAAAAATACGGCCATATTTGCCTGGGCACCGGAATGGGGCTGCACATTTGCATAGGTACAGCCAAAAATCTTCATCGCTCTGTCTCTGGCCAGATCCTCCACTACGTCTACGCACTGACAGCCGCCGTAATAACGCTTTCCCGGATAGCCCTCTGCGTATTTGTTGGTCAGGGGACTCCCCATAGCAGCCATCACAGCCTTAGACACCCAGTTTTCTGATGCGATCAGCTCGATATGGCTGTTCTGCCGTTCTTCCTCTGCCACAATGGCATCCGCAATTTCAGGATCTGTTTTTCTGATTTCTTCCAGGGAATACATACTTACAATCCTCCATCTTTTTATTTTTGCTTCTTGTCTTAAAAGCGCTCTGCCCTTTACGCTCCAAAATGCTCCGCCCATATGGATATCAGGTTTGCTCCCATGTGAAATACCATCGGCAATGCCAGACGTCCGCTTTTTTCGTAAAGAAGCTGCAAAAGAAAGGCCATCGGCAGCGCATAGACAGTCTGGATCAAATTTCCATGTCCTATGGCAAAAAGCAGGGACGCAATCACCATTGACATCCCTATGGGAAAATCTTCTCTCAGCCGCTCATACAAAATTCCACGATAAAGAAGTTCTTCCATAAACGGCGCCAAACAGCCAGGCCCTAACAGCTGCGCCCAAAGAGCAGAGGCAAACAATCCTTCCTGAATCTCATTGGAAAAATGGTTTTTTAACCCTGCGGCCTCTATCAGGCCACTTCCTAAAATGGCTGCCAAAGCTCCAGTTAAAAACGCTGCTCCATAGCCCCAGGCCGGAATCTTCCGCTTCTTTGCCGAGGGCAAGTACTTTTTTCGATCCTCCTGCCAAAGCCTATAGAAAACCGGCAGAAGAAACGCTGCCGTAATGCCGGTAAGCAACGCCTGATCCAGCGTTTCCGGCCCTTTTCCACGCAACTGCTGCATTCCCACACCTGCTGCCGTCACAAAAAAGCTGACCGTCATATAAATAAGCAGCGGAGTCAAAATTCTGCCTGTTTTTTTTACAATCTCCTGCATCTTAGCGTTTCCTTTCTTTATGGTTTATCCTACCATAAGAACCCCCAAAAGTCCACGTTTTCTTTCGGTAACGCCATATAATCCAGCGGCAGACAGCGAAGATTCCCAATCCTGCGCACACGCAGACAACTGCCCATCTTCCACCGCTTTCCCCCAAAACATTTGCTTCTCCTGTCCTGTCTCCATCCTGATACATGGAAAAAAAAGCGGCGGTTCTCCAGGTGTTTTTTGTTTCCGGATTCTGATCGTTTGCCCCTGCGCGGCTAAACATCCCCTTCTCCTCTCCTTTCCTTTCTCCTGTTACCAGAAAAGAAATCTCCTCCGTCCAAAATGAATTTCCGGCCTCATCCTCCACATAAATTCTCAAGTTCTGCCACTCTCTGTTCCCTTCTGCCTTCCACTTCACCAGTCCTCCCAGTTCCCTGATCTTCGCCCCATCAAAAATTTCCTTCTTTTCCCCATTCAGATAAATCTCCATTTTTTTTAGTTTGCCGTTATCTCTTGGCTCCAAAATAAGCCACAGTTCCTCCGTCTGATAAATCTTCTGATCCTCTGCTCCCACAATCAAACATTCCGGCGCTGACCGATCGATTACAAACCGCACGGACTTTTCCTGCGTCTGAGTATCCTGACTGTTCCTGGCTCTGTCCTTAGACAAAAGCAGCACCTCATACGTTCCTTCTTCCTTAAACACATTCGGCGAAATCTCATACCGATACTGTTTCCAGCTCTCCTTTTCTCCCTTTCGCTCTCTGATATAATCTTTTCCCTGCTGCAATTCCAGTAATTCTCCATTGCGGCTGCAAAGAATCTGCACTTCCCCCACAAAGTCAATATTATTTTCCAAAAATACAACCGGAAATGCCTCACTGTGATACACTGACTGAAGCTTTTGTCCTGTCTCTGTCTCAAGATCATACACAGAACCAAAGCGATTCACTGAAAAGGTAAAGGTTTCCAAAGACTCATTTCCAGCCTGATCCCTGGCAGCGACCGCTACCGTATACACATCGTCAAAGGCCTTTTCATACGGAAAATCTGCAAAATACAGAGCGCCTCCCATTTGGCCATCCTCCTGTTTTAAAACAGAGGGCGCCCTCCCGCCGTTGGCTCCGGAAAACTGTACCGTCAGGGATCCCTTCTCATAATGGTGATCACTGCAGGAAACCGTCAGCGCCGCCTCCTGGCTATTGGCACTATTGGGGCGGATACCCTGAAACAGAAACTGAGGAGCAGTTGTATCCACCACGATCATCCCGCTTTTCGCAACAGCCCGGTTGCCGGTATGATCCTCCGTTTTTACATAAACCGTATAGGAGCCTTCCCGGGACAGCTGAAAAGCAGTTCCCTCCCTGCAGTCCTGCCATCCTCCCTGGATAGCCCCGGACAGAACTGCCTCTCTACTGGCAAAAATAAAATATTCTGCGCTTTTTATCCCGCTTTTTCCATCCTCCGGAATTCCAATCTCTACTGTCACAGGCTGATTGCTGTAATAGCTTTCCCGCTCATCTCCTGCTCCCTGTATACGAATTTCCCCAACCGGAACCTGCTCGTCTATCCGATAAGCAATCTGAGCATTTTCAGAATCTGCCAGGATTTCTCCATTCTCATTTCTTCTTTTTAAAGAAAAGGAAAAAACTCCGTCCTGCCACAGCGCTCCGCTTGCTGCGCCCTCCGAATAGCCGCTGCCTTCCAGGACGGACACTTCAAGAGAGGTTCCCCTGCGTACCCACAATGTCCCATCTGCAGAATAGCCAAACTGTCCCGCCTGATCTCTGATCTCATAATCTCGTCCCAAAACCGCCTGGTTTTGCACAATTTTTAAATCCCCTTTTTTATATTCTCCCTGTCCGGGAAATACGTAATTTTCCGTAGGATTTCCCAGTATTTTCCCTTTCTTATCCCGTTGAAGAACCAATGCGCCTCCATAATTTTTCTGTGCTCCCTGTTCGTAAATCTCACTCCACTGGCTTACTTTTCCAGCATCCAGACACACCCTTGGCATCTGAAATCCCTTTGGTATCTTCTCCTCTCCTTTTTGATTTTTTATAAATCCTTCCACCTGCACTTCTCCCAAAAGGTGGATATATTCCATAGCAGCCGGATAGCCGTAAACCTTCCATCCATCCGGCACCGTCACCGTCAGTTGTTTTGGCAAAACCTGAACCGTAAGGTCTGCCTCCTCCACCTGAATCTGATACCTTGTCTCCTGACCACTGATCCAAAAACGATAGTTCACCTTCTGTTTCCCTGCACTGCTTCCTTCCAGGTGCGCCTCATACTTCAGCAAATCCCTATCTTCCTGCCTCAGCCCTTCCGTCTTGTACACCAGAGAAATCTGATCCGTTCCGTCATAGATCCGTCCTCCTGCTGGAATCTCAGCCTGTATATTCTTAACGGTGACCACCGAAGGTACTGGCTCTGTCTGTGTTTCTGTTTCCTCAGGTTCTGAGCTTGACTCCGGTTCTATTGGAGGCTCCGTTCCTGGTTCCGGCTCGCTCTCCGTTTCAGTCTCCGGCAGCGGCTCTGGCTCTGAAAGCTCTGAGCTTGACTCCGCTTCTGTTGGCGGCTCCGGCTCCATTCCTGGTTCCAGTTCTGTTCCTGGCTCGCTCTCTATTTTTTGCTCCGGTTGGTTTCCCGGTTCGCTTTCAGTTTCACTTTCTGACTCACTTTCTCTTTGTTCTTTTGGCTCCTTTTTTATATCAAAAACCTCCGGCATTTCTGAATACTTCCCTCCGGCTTCCAGTATTTTTCCTCCGGCTTCTGCCTCAGAAGCTCTGACCCCCTTTCCATATTCCACATAGTTCCCCGCCAAAAATAAAGATAAAACCAGAACTACGGCTGCTATCCTCCAATAATAATTTCTCTTCCTCATAAGCCCGCTCCTTTCTTCCCTTCCGGACTATTTCCTGCCCTTATTTCGTTTCTCTGCTCCTGTGTCTCTCTGACCTCACCTTTTTCTAAATTTTGCTCCACCTCCTCTGCGGTCTTTCCCATCTGGCAGATTTCCTCCAGAATCTTTTGTCCGAATTTTGTACCCTCCTCCCGTCCTGCCAACATCTCAGCCTGATCTAATATCCAATTTCTTCTATTTCTCAGATCCCGTTTGGAAATCCCCGTATTCCACAGATCTTCTGTTAAAAACAAAAGCTGATTCATGCTCTCCTTAAGAAAACGAAGCTGTATCCAAACCGTTTCTCCTGTCAATAGTTCCTCTTCCGTAAGCCTGGTCAAGTTCTCCCAATATTCTTTTGCCAGAATCTCCTGTTCGTCCCTCTTTTCCCCATTTGCAAAACGTTCGTAATAACTTCCCAAATGGGAAAAAATCTCTGCCTGAGCCGTCCAAGGTTCTATTCTTTCCTCTCCTTCTACCATTTTCCCTGCTTCCTCCGCCTTCCGAAACCAACCGGTTCCCACCTGGCGCCCCTGATCTCCCTCCAGATCATACCAGCATATAACCCCCATCCGCGCAGCTACTGCACCATATTCTTCCGGATGTTCTGAAAGCAGTTCTTCATAGCTTTTCGACTGCCCAAGAGGAATAGTATGAAGCAAAAGGCGAAAAAAGGTTTCCTCCTCTTTTGTAAACACTCCGTCCTGATCTGCCTGTTCCAGATACTGAAGATAGCTCTCCCGCCTGCATGGATCCATAAAAACTGCCCGCCTGTAATAATCCAGGCTCTCCTCCCGGGAAACGCAAAGTGCCTCCTGAAGCAGCCTTTCATAATCCCAGTCCTGTTCCACATAGAAAGCAAATTCCTTAGGAAGCTCTCTGACCGCCAGCCCCAATGATAAAATCAGCATCAGAAGCGCTCCCAACGCTTTTTTGCGCTGACCTTCAAAATCATAGCTTCTTTTTAACTGTATCAGCTCTTTCTGCAGTTTTCGGCTGGTTTCGTATCGCTGTTCCTTTTCCTGACAAAGGCATTTTTTAATAATCTCTCCCAATTTTTCCGGACATCCTGGAATCTTTGCTTTTTTTAAAGACAGAGAATATTGTTTTCCGGAAATCAGATAATAAAGAGTCGCCCCCAGCCCGTACACATCTGTCCTCCCATCTACTTTTTCCGTCAAATCGAATTGTTCAGGAGCCGCAAATCCTTCGGTCCCATAGCGTCGTCTCTCCTCCTGACCAGTTTCTGTCCAGGCAGACCCGAAATCCACTAAAATCATCCTTCCATCTCTGCGGCAGATGATATTTGCCGGCTTCAGATCCAAATGCCAAACCGCCTTAGCCCTCTCATGAAGATAAGTCAAAGCTCCGCCGATCTGTATCCCCACATCCAATACCTGCCTTGGCCCCAGATGTCCCTGATTCCTTATGATCTCCTCCAGATCATGTCCACCCACATACTCCATCACCAGGTAAAGGTATGCTTCATCCTCCAGCACATCCAATACCCGGGGTAAATTAGGATGATGCAGCTTTTTCATGGCATTCAGCTCTCGAAAGCCCCCTCCATCCTGCTTTTTTTCAATGGCTTTGATCGCCCAGGGCTGTTCTGTCCGCAAATGCACGGCCAGCCACACACTTCCCTGACCGCCTTTTCCCAAAGGCTTTAAAACGCGATATCTGCCAGCCAATATCTCTCCTGCAACCAGTATGCCTCCCCTCCTTAACAGACAGAAAGAACCTCCCGCCGCATTTTACTGCCCCCGGAAATAAACTTCCTTCTGTACTTTTCTGTTCCGCTCTTTCTCTTTGCTTTTTCTGTTTGTTTTTACCTGTATCTTTCCGGTGCCGGCTCTCTATTGTTCGTTTTTTTAATCTGTTTGAAAAACCGGGCGAACGCCCACGAATTACTGAAATGATAAAATAGTGCTGACTTCTTTTTGGGTTTCCATTGCCATCCGCTTACAAAAGACAATATTCCACTTTACTCTTTGCTAATTTATATCCCACAAAATTATTCCTATGTGATTATTATAATCGTTTTGAGATGTTTGTCAAGAGGTTTCTCATGATTTCAACTCAAGTGCTCTGAAGCAAACTCACGAAAATAAAAACATTAAAAAAGCAGCAACTATTATAAGAATAATTACCGCTTTTTGCCTTTTCAAATTTTCATTTCTTGTATAACCTGATTGATTCCTTTTTTATGTCCTTCACTGTCCTTATCTTTATCTGGTATTTCAAAAAATCGAGATCCAGAAATTAATGTATGTATCCGCTCTCCAAACTCAAATGGATGGCACAAATCATTCCGATTTGCTACAATATACACCGGCATTTTTATGCTGCGTATCTGTTCAACAGACTTCACAGGTGCTTTTTCTGGCAAAATCAAATATTTCTGCCAATCTTTCAAACAGCTGGAATCCTGAAATGTCCTGATAAATGCATTTTGAGTATATAGTGAAGCTGCCGCTACCACGTTCCAGCCCTCTGTCTGATAAAACGCATCCAGTCCCCCTTTCTGCAAACATTTCCCAAGATCTGCATACGCAAGCCGCGTCTGTTCCGGCATAGAAGTTTCCACCCAGGCATTCCTTATCAGCAGAAGCTTTTCCACCCGTTCCGGATAACGGACTGCTAAATTCAAACATACTGCAGCTCCCATAGAGATTCCTGCAAAACAGGCCCGCTTGATCTTCAATTCTTCCATAAGAGCCACCACATCATCAGCCAAATGTTCAAAATCAAAGTGCTCCCAATCTGCGTCACTATTCCCATGGCCTTGTTGGTTTGGAACGATCAGTTGAATCCCTTCCTGGGGTTCATAGATTTTTCTGATCTGCTCAATACCTCCTCCCATTCCATGAAGAAAAAAAAGAGGACTGCCCTTTCCCCAGACTTCGTATTCTATTTTCCGGTCGTTGTGAACAAATTGCCTTTTGCTGCTTTTATCTGTTTTCGCAATCACCATTCTCTCCTCTTTCCTTCTGCATTACTTCTTTTAAAAATCTGCTGCTCTCAGGCACCTGCGTTTCAGAAAGTCCGTGCATAATGAGCGGTCCCTGATACCCCCATTGATCCAATAAGCGAATATAGTGTGGAAAGTCCAAAATTCCCTGACCGGCTGCCACAAAATTCAAATCGCCATGGAAAGAAAAATCTTTTGCATGGGCAATCACAATATCCTTTCCCAGAAGGTCAAATGCTTCGTCTAAAACGTTCTGCATATCTCTTACCTGATCCGGACGAAACAGGTTTGCTCCATCCATAATGATCTTCAGTCTATCCCCCCCTGCCTGATCCAAATATTTTCTGGCACGAAGAGGCGTATTTACAATATTGCTTGCCTCTGTTTCCACTCCCAAAATTACATCGTACTCCTGTGCGTACTGCAAAATCTCATCCGTTGTACGCATTAAATCTTCCCAAGCGTTTTCTTTCAGATTGTCCTCATGCCAAGTCCATTTATCCTTTGGATGTTTTGATCCGGTACATAAGGTCACGACTGGAATGCCCAGAACCTTTGCTATTCTGCACTGTTCCCGAAACTGTCTGCATCCTGCCCTTCTCCGTTCCATATCCGGGTCAACCATATTGAAAGTTCCTGATAAAGCATCCAGACGGATCTGGTAATTTTGCGTAACCTGACGTATCCGCTCCAGCTTCTCATCCTCCACATACTCCGGTAATGTATCAAGTCCTGCATTTGACAGATTAAACTGCGTATGAAAAATCCCATGCCCTGCCATTTTTTTACAAGTTTCTTCCAAATTTCTGGTCTCATAAGTTCGTGAAAATATCCCCAGTTCTCTCATAAGTTACAATGCCCCCTTCACATCTTTAAGAGCAATCCACTCTCCGCCCTTCTGCACAGACTGATAGGTAGCAATCAATGCCCGCATAACTTGTATGCCATCTTCCGCCAACGCTGCAATACTGGGAACTCCGTGAAGGATTGTATCTGCAAAGCCTTCTAGTTCTCTTCGGAAGAACTGTCCGTCATGGGCTGCCGGGGTGATGGAAATCTCCTGTTCCCCATCATAGCATTCTACCACTGAACTTTGAAACGCCCACGGATTGTATGTTTTAGCATAGACCGTTCCCTTTGTTCCATAAATCTCACAGCCTTCATGCCACTTTTGAGCAATGGTAACCGATAAATCCAACGTACCAATAGAACCATCTGCAAAATTACAGTCAATCAGCCAGGAATGTAATTTATCTTTATTTACATACCGTGCGGATACAGCATCAATATCACCCATGAAATACATGGCTGTATCAAATAAATGACTGCCATGTCCAAGAAGATAATAATGATCCAGAACTGCCTTGGGATTTCCTGCGGGCTTCTTCATATCATCGGATGAATATAACACTGGCATCATATTATCCGTCAGCGTGTATCTTCCATGTCCATCGCAATACCATCCCTTATAAGTAGTCACCTCTCCCAGTTTTTCTTCTTTAAATTTCTTAGCAAACTGAAGTCCCTCGTCATATCGCTTCATATGACCGATCTGAACAAACACACCCTTTTCATCAGCAAGACGTTTCAGTTCTTCACATTCTTCAATAGAAACTCCCATGGGTTTTTCGATAAAAACATGTTTTCCAGCCTGCACAGCCTGCCTGGCACAGGGAATATGAAACTGATCCCCAATACCGATAATCACAGCTTCCACTTTTGGATCCGCCAGCATTTCATTGTAATCAAAATATGCTGAATCCGGCTCATAAATTGCGGCCATTTTTTTGCAAAGAGCTTCTGACACATCACAAATGGCCTGTAAATGAATATTTCTTGCTTTTGTACTTCCAACCAAATGACCTGCCTGACAAATAATGCCGCATCCCAAAACGCCTACTCTCAAGCACTTTTCTTCCTTTAATACATTTGTTTTCATTTTTTCCTCCTTTTCAGTGCCATACCTCTTGCCTTATATTTTATATCATAGTTTCGTTAGTATTTCTGTATATGGTTCAATCTTCCTGTGATTCCAATTCCATCACAGGAAGATTCTGCACACCTCTGCCTTTATCCTTACCGTTTTCTTGCTATTGCCTTTTTTGCAGCACTTGCGATATCTTCCGGAGCAAGACCATAATGTTTGAGCAGTTCAAACGGATGTCCGGAATGACCAAATACATCCTTCACTCCTACGATCTCCTGAGGTACATATACGTCTGAAACAGTCAGCACTTCTGCTACTGCGCTTCCCAGTCCACCGATCACATTATGCTCTTCGCAAGTTACAATGGCTCCTGTCTCACTGGCAGCTTTAATCACCAGTTCTCTATCGATCGGTTTTATCGTATGCATATCAATGATCCTGGCATCAATTCCTTCTTCCAAAAGCAGCTTCTCCGCCTTCAATGCCTCCTGCACCATTAACCCACAGGCGATGATTGTTACGTCCTTTCCTTCTTTTAAGGTGACACCTTTTCCTATTTCAAAAGTATAATTGTCTATTTCATCTGTAACCACATCCACCGGACAGCGTCCTGTTCTCAAATAGCAAGGACCTTTTTGTTCCAGAAGTGCTTTCGTTGCCAACCTTGCTTCATATCCATCACAGGGAACAATCACTGTCATTCCAGGTATGGTTCTCATTAAGCTGATATCTTCCAATGCCTGGTGGGTTGCCCCATCTTCCCCTACTGTAAGTCCTGCATGACTTCCTACAATTTTCACATTTAATCCCGGATATGCAACACTGTTTCTTACCTGATCATAAACTCTCCCTGTAGCAAAAACAGCAAACGTGTGTACCAAAGCAGTAGCTCCACATGCCGCAAACCCAGCAGCCATGCCAACCATATTTGCTTCTGCGATCCCCACATTATAAAATCTCTCCGGAAATTTTTCTGCAAAATACTGTGACATTGTACACTTCTTCAAATCTGCATCAAATGCAAAGATCTTCTTATCATCTCCAAATTCTGCAAGCGCCTTTCCATATGCAACTCTTGTAGATACCTGTTCACCCATTCTTCCTGCCCTCCAGCTGCGCAATTTTTTTATTCAATTCCTCAAATGCTGTTTTCCACTCATCTTCTGTAGGCTGTCCGCCATGAAAACGGATCTGATCTTCAAATACAGATACTCCTTTTCCTTTTACAGTATCGCAAACGATCACCGTAGGTTTTCCTTTCAAAGAATCCGCCAGTTCCACTGCATTCCGAAGCTGTCTCACATCATGTCCATCCACGTTCAATACGTTCCAGCCGAAAGCTTCAAACTTTTCTCCAATGGGATAAGGCGACATAATATTTTCCACCCGGTCATCTAATTGAATCTTGTTATTATCTACAAATGCAATCAGATTATCGGCTTTATAAAAAGCTGCTGCCATAGCTGCTTCCCATACCTGTCCTTCCTGAATCTCTCCGTCTCCAAGAATTGCAAAAACACGATTCTCATATTCCTGAGCCTTTGCGAACAATGCCATTCCCAAAGCAACCGAAAGTCCCTGCCCTAAAGAGCCTGTACTCATATCTACACCAGGCACATGGATTTCAACATGGCCGGACAGATTACTGTTGATGTCCCGAAAAGTTTTTAAATGCTCCATTTCAAAAAAACCCTTCATAGCTAAAACAGCATACAGCGCCGGTGAGCAATGACCTTTTGACAAAACCAACCGATCTCGGTCCGGTTTATCCGGGTTGGACGGATCTACATTCATCTCACTAAAGTATAATACAGACAATATATCAGAAATCGACATAGAACCGCCAATATGTCCAGATCCAGCAGCCTTGATGGTCTCCAAAGCTGTTTTACGTATTTTGCATGCCTGCAGCATCAGTTCCTTTTCATTCTTCATAATTTTAAATTTTCACCTTTCCTTTCGCTGTACTCCAATGAGCATATTCGTATAATAACGCTTCATCACATTTATAATTCGATCAGATACAATTTCTTCCGGCGTGTTTTTGAGAAGCCCTTCTCTTATCTTTTCATACTGAACGGGCGCATACTGAGCAATCAAATACAATGGAATTGGTTTCACTGATAAATTTTTCATTAACTGTCGGCGCGCTTCCATCACTGCCGGCCGTGTAAAATAATACCTTGCCCGATCTGAATAGCTGTAAGCGCGTTTCATCTTCTGCTCCTCAGCAGTTCCGTGATAATAGTGACTCCAGTAGTCCGGCTCATTTTCCACCATTTCCCTTTCCAGTACTTCTTTAAAACGAGAGGGAGTAAAAGCCCAGACATCCGCCAGCACCTCTTCTATGTCTGCCAATGCAAACAGCGCTGCACGGTGCTCAAAGGTTAATTCCGGTCCAACTTTCAAAATACCTACTTCATCCATTATCATTTCCTGCAAATGTACCGGCGTCTGATAGTCTGATGAATGGCTTTCAAATACTAACGGCGGAAACTCTCTAATCTTCTGTGCCAGAGGTTTGGCAGCTTCATAGTCAAAATCATACACATGATCTTCTGAAAACTCTAAACCGATCTGGGCTACCACTGCTACAGTATCTTCCCACACCTGAGGAAGACCATTTTTCAAAAAAGCATCTTTAAAACACAGGATTGATTTTTCAAGCTCTTCCGGTTTAGTTACCACCATCTTTTCAGTTTTTTCTGACCCGCCTGGTACTGGAACTTCGCTTCCAATCACATATACTGGACGATACTCCCAAATCGTATCCATTTTCGTCTCTTCGTATGTTTCCTCTGCGATCTTCGCCAAGCGCACTGCACGTTCTGCAATCAATCTATCTGAAAAATGTCGGTCACCTTTCAATGGCATCGTTGGATCTAAATGAATTTTTCGGAATCCTGCTGCCACATAAGACCGAACCAATTCTTCTGATCGTTTCATGGCCTCTTCCTCAGCCAAATCCTTCCACGCAAAGGGCCCCAGATGATCTCCTGCTAGTATCAACCGATTTTTATCAAAACCAATCTCCTCTGCAAAAGAACAAATCATATCTGCATAGTTCTGGGGTGTCATACCCGTATAGCCGCCATACTGATTTACCTGATTTACGGTTGCCTCGCAAATAAAATAGGCATCCGTCTTTTTCGCATATTTCATACAGCTTTTTAATACCACCGGATCTGATCCCGTTACGGAAAAACACCCCTCACGCGAAAGACGTTTCAACGGATTTACCCTTTTACTTTCCATTCGTCTCCTCTTACTATTTTCCATATGGTTTCCTGGGAAATCTCTCCCTCCATAGGACCAAATGCAGCTGCATTTAATGCTCCAGCAGCAGCTCCCATTTTAGAAGCTTCCTCCACAGTTTTTCCTTCCAAAATTCCACAGAGAAATGCGGCATCAAAACTATCTCCAGCTCCCGTAGGATCTTCCTGTACCACTTTATAAACTTTCTGTTTTACTTTTAGCCCTTCTCGTGTGTACACTTCAGAACCTTTCGAACCGTTTTTCAAAACCAGAATTTCCAACTGGTCATTTTGAAAAACTTTCTCTATTGCTTTTTCAAGCTCACTTTCCCCTGTCAAGATCTTTAATTCTGAAACTCCAGGCATTAAAATTGCAGACTGTTTTAACACCTCCCGAAGCATCTGAATACATTTCGGGTCTTTCATCAATTCCGGGCGAACATTCGGATCAAAACTGATCTGCACCCCCCTTGCATGAAGCATGGATATCGTCTTTAAGATCTCCACTCCAAATGCTTCATCCATCATCAACGAGCATCCCATCACATGCATATACTTGGTATCCCGAAAATCTTCCAGCGTCTCCGGCGCCTTGGCCCTTACTGTTGGAGAACCGTCTGTATAAAAAATAAATTTTCTTTCTCCATCCGCAAAATATGTAACAAAGGCAACTCCGGTATTCCCTTTCGGTGAGATCAAAACCTTACTTACGTCTACACCATCTGACTTCAGCCGCTGGAGAATATTAATACCAAAATCATCTTCACCCACTCCGCTGATAATCGCAGCGCTATGTCCTAATCTTGCCACCGTACTTATAAAAATTCCAGGTGCTCCGCTGGGAAACGGACCTCTAAAAAAGTCAGTCTCATAAAACGGAATATCTTCATGAGGCCTCATAATCTCCACCAGAAGTTCCCCCATAGTGATGATCTCTGCCATTCCAACCACCTCACCTTACTTTAACCTTCTATGATTGCTTATAAACCAAGACAACACTGTTTTAAAAATTTCAGTGAATTCTTAATAAGTTCTGTTCTTCTATCCTCATCAGCGCCTCCGCTCAAATCCCGGAATACACGGCAGTCATGCCCTACTTCACCGCCTGAAAGCAAAAACGGCTCCATCACAACATACTTATCAAACTTTACTGTTCTCAAAGCTTTTCCAAATGCCGGCCAGTCAATGCTGTTATTCATGCCGGGAAGCTTTCTGTTACATTCTCCTACATGCACATGAGAAAGGAGTCCCGCTTTTCCGGTATTCACAACTGCATCTATCATATTATCTTCTTCGATATTCATATGATACGTATCCAGCAAGATTTTTACTGCCGGGCAGTTCACACGGCGGCAATATTCTATCGCTTCCGCATGATCCGTAAGAATATATGTCTCGTTTCGATTCAAAATCTCCAACGCAATTTCAATATCTTTCTTTTCCGCATAAGAACCAACTATTTTTAAGCACTCGATGCTGCGTTCCCATGCCCCTTCTTTATCTTCAACTCCTGAAAAATCTGTTGGCCAGAAAGAATAAATAGCCCCTACCAAAACTCTTGATCCCAACAGCTCCATATGGTCTATGATCGTTTTGAAATACACAATACCATTTTCTCTGGTTTTCTGATCTATAGACGCCAGATCGTATTGTTTTGCAGGTCCTGAATTAGTAGAAAATTCAACCCCACATTCCTCACCTTTTTTCCGCAAAGCGGTAATATCATCTTCTGACATACGATAGAGATGATCCGCACTTATTTCCAAAACATCAAAACCGCAGTCTGCCAGCCGCTTTGTCATTTCCAGATACTCCGCAATGGTAAAACTCCAATTATTCTGCCAATAAGAATAATTACACCCAAATTTCATACATTCATCTCCTTTATCTGTTCTTTATTTTCATTTACTCAAATATTTTTTTTAGTGTTTCAAGGTCTCTTAAAAATACTTCCCACTGGGAATTCCGAACGGCATCATTCCGAATAGCCGGCTGACAATAATAATTTTCCGTAATGATCCATCCTTCATATCCTAAATCCTTCAGCAGTTCCATCTGTTTAAAAAAGTCCGTGTTTCCCTCCCCCAGCGCTCTGCTTCCAGCCGGTTCCGGTTTTGCATTGCCATCTTTTACATGAAGCTGTTTCGCCATATATGGATACAGGTTCTGCAGCTGCTGGCACTGATCCAAATCCCAGTTATATTTCATATTCTGGGAATCATAATGGATTTTTAAGTTGTCTGCACCGACCGCTTCTAAAATCTCAATCTGCCGATCCCAGGAAAGCGGATTCTCAGTCATAACCGTAATCCCTTTCTTCTCAGCTCTTTCACAAACAAATCTCAACGCTTCTATTGTATTTTCAATGTGAATTTCCTCTCGAAGACGGTTCTCTCCAAAATTAGGAATCATAATACTGTCTATTTTCATTTCATTTGCCACATCTATTGCTAATTCCATCATGTCAAATGCAATTTTCCCGTCTTCCGTATTGCATCCTTTTGCATATCCATGCTTCATGAGATCATTTAACACAATCGCCGGATATTCCAAATGGTATTTTTCCTTTTCCTCTAAATACGCCTCCTGCACGCCTTTCTGTGCCAATGCATATCCAAATTCATAGCTTCCAAGCTCCAGCTGCAGCCCGTCAAGCCCTGCCTTATGTGCCAGGTACGGTGCAAACAAACTGTGTCCCGGCAATCCCCAAACGGTACTTCCAAATTTTATTTTTCTCATAATAACCCCTCATTTTCATTTTTTATTCCAAGTTTGAATGACGTTTAAACATTTCTTTGCCATCTGTTGCCTGTTCCATCATACCCAAAACTATTATATCTCCAGCCAATAAAATGCCCTGTTCAAACAAAGAAGCCATGGGCTGAACGGATACAAATTCACTGTCTTCCTGTTTTTTACTGGGAGCTTTAATAAGAATTACCCCATCTGCCATTTGTGTCAGTGTAGATCCCGGCGTTGCTGTAAATACCAGTACCTTTCCGCCAAACCCTTTTGCTTTTCTGGCAAGATCAACAAACTGTTTTGTCTCCCCTGAGCCGGAGCAAAGAATCAGCAAATCTCCTTTCTCAAAATTAGGGGTATTGGTATCTCCCATCACATATACTTCCCGCCCCATGTGCATAAGACGCATTACAAAAGATTTCCCCGCATATCCAGCCCTTCCAAGGGCATGAAAAAAAATCTTGTCTGATTGATTGATCAATCCCACCGCCCGGTCTACCTGTTCCTGAGAAATTTCATCAAGAACCGTTTCCAATTCGTTCAGTACGATTCGCTCATTGCCTCTAAAGCTCATTCTTATTCCTCCAGTATTTTGTTTCTTTCTTTTTGATTTCTATGGCATTCTTAAAATTTCTCTTTTTCAGAAAAAATCGTTTTTATTTATTCTTTTTTAGGAATGCCCGCACACTTACTGTACGAGCATTCCTATCTGATCCCTTATAAAACTATACTGCTATAAAAATATACTATCTTCATTCCTCTACATACTGATCAATATTTTCACTGGTAACCAATTCAAACGGAATATAAGTCTCTCTTTCCACTTCACGTCCCTGTGCAAGTGCGATTGCTTTTCTTACAGCTTCTGCACCCTGAGTAGTTCCATCCTGACGAACAGATGCACTAAGTTCACCATCTTTGATCATTGCTGCCGCTGCTTCAGTAAAGTCTACACCGATAACAACAATATCTTCTCTTCCGGCCTCAAGGCAAGCCAGTCTCACGGCTACTGCCATATCGTCATTGTCACAGATAATCGCATTCAATTCCTCGCCATACTTTGCAATCCAGTCCTGAGCAAACTTAGATGCTTTATCTCCCTGCCACTCTGCAGACTGCTCATCCAGCATCTTCCATCCTTCCTGTTTATCCATTACATTATGCACGCCTTCCGTTCTCTGAATAGCTGCAGTATTTCCGATAATACCCTGGCAATGTGCGTAACCGCCCTCATCGCCCAGCTGCTCAAGAACATAATTCGCCATGATCTCGCCGGCTTCTACATCGTTAGAAATAGAAATACCTTCACAATCATCTGCGTTACTTGTCAGAGAGTTTACCAAAACAACGGGAATGCCTGCTTCATGGCAGATATCAACAACGGCCGCTGATCCATCTAATTCAGCCGGCTGCATAATCACTGCATCCACGCCCAAATTCACCAAATCATTTGCACCTGTAACCTGAGTAGACGGATCGGTATTTCCATCCAGCAAGTAATACTCATCCACAATACCTTTTTCTTTCGCCTCTTCAAGAACCGCCTCTCCGCCTCCGTTGATAACCAGTTCAAATGCATTACTCTGATTCTTCTGAAGCCATCCGATAGTCACCGGATCATGTCCCTCTTCCAGCGTTGTCATTTCTGCCGCTGCTTCTGCCTCTGTTGCTGCCTCTGTTGTTGCCTCTTCTGCAAAAGCTGCAGAACTTGCCGCCATCACCATCATTGCCCCAAACATCATTGCCAATACTCTTCTCTTCATTTTTTGTTCCTCCTTGTTTTTTATACTCAATCACCCCATTGTGATTTAAGTTTCTTAATATTTTTTACTGCAATGCCTATGAATTTCCAATCTCAATCGCACACTATCATTTTCTAATTTTTCCGTTTATTCATTGCCATATCCAACATTACCGCGCCGATAATCAGCAGGCCTTTTGTAATGGTCTGAAGATAGGAACTGATTCCCAGCAGGTTCATTCCATTATAAATAATTCCAATAATTGCAATTCCAATTACAGTCCCAGGAATTGTGGCAACACCGCCTGCAAAAGAAGTTCCGCCAATAACACAGGCTGCAATTGCATCCGTCTCATAAGCCACTCCAATATTCGCTTGTGCAGCATTAATACGGCTTGTCAAAATAATGCCTGCAACCGCTGAACAAAATCCCATCCAAACATAGGTCAGAACCTGCACCTTAAACACATTAATACCACTGGCAATGGCAGCCGCCTTATTTCCGCCTGTTGCATAAACATATCTGCCAAATTTTGTCCAATGCATCATAATGTACGCAGCTATGGCAACAAGAAGCAAGATCAAAACAGAATAAGGAATAACATCTGCAAATTTTCCAAGACCGATCTGGCGAAAATTCTTATTCGTCAATGTTTTCGTACGCCCATCGCAAAGCACATAGCCCACACCGCGGATTACCAGCTGCGTTGCCAAAGTTACCACAAAGGGGAACATATTCATTCCGGCAATCAACACTCCATTAAGAAGGCCAAACAGACTGCAAATTACGGTTGACGCAATCACACACAAAAGAATGCTCTCCGAATAATCAAACACAATTCCAATCACAACACTGGTCAGCGCAAGCATCGAACCAATAGAAAGGTCAATACCGCCTGCTGTAATAACAAAAACCATCCCCAGTGCAAGCACTCCGTTTACAGATACCTGCTGCAAAATACTAACCACATTTCCCGGTTTCCGAAACGTTGGTGACACAATACTCATAAATACAATCATCAACAACAAAATAAAAACAATACCGTATTTTTTCATAAATACGTTCTTGGACATTCCAAATATCATAGTTTCTTTCTTATCTGCTTTTTCCATACTAGCCTCCTATTATTCACCGAACTGCTTTCTGAGAACATCCTGCTGCGTTACCGCACCGCTCAGAAGCTCCTGGCGCATCACTTCTCCGCAAATTGTTCCTTCATGATAAATGAGCAACCGATCGCTCATTCCGCTTACTTCCGGATATTCCGAAGAAACCATGATAATTGCCATCCCCTGTGCTGCAAATTTACACATCAAGGTATGTATCTCTGATTTTGCGCCAACGTCAACTCCTCTGGTAGGCTCGTCCAAAATAAGCAGTTTCGGATTTGCCATAATCCATTTAGACAGCACCACTTTCTGCTGATTGCCTCCAGACAGTGAATATGCTTCTGATTCAATACTGGCTGCCTTTACTGTTAATTCCTTTGAAACATTGGTTACTTCCTGCTTTTCTCTTGCCTGATTAAGAATGAAGCCTTTTTGCTTTTTTCTAAGATTAGGAAGTGAAATATTTTCCCGTATTGACCGATTCAAACACAAACCAAAACCTTTTCTGTCCTCATTCACCATTGCAATTCCCATATTAACCGCATCGGCAGGACTTTTAATTTTTATTTCTTTTCCTTCCAAAAACATCTTTCCTGACGAAATAGGATCTAATCCAAAAATAGCCCTCATCGTCTCGCTTCTTCCTGATCCTACCAACCCGGCAATACCAAGAATTTCACCTGCATGAACTTCAAAGCTAATATTTTTAAATCCCTTCCCGGTCAGACCTTCGCATCTAAATACCACATCGCCAATGGGACAATCCACTTTTGGAAAAATATTTTTCAGCTGGTATCCAATCATCATAGAAATCAGTTCATCCTTGTTCGTATCTGCTATATCCTTTGTCCCCACGTAAGTTCCGTCTCGGAAAACAGAAACGCGATCACATATTTCAAATATTTCTTCCATTCTGTGAGAAATATAAATAATCGCAACACCTTGTTTCTTTAGATCCCTGATAGTATCAAATAAGTGTCTTGTTTCCTCACTGTCTAATGATGACGTGGGTTCATCCATAATAATAACTTTCGCGTCACAAGATACGGCACGGATAATTTCCACCATCTGCGCCTGCGCTAACGTCAGCTGTTCCATGGTTACCGTTGGTTTTACATGAAATTCAAACTGATCTAAAATTTTCTGGGCACGCTCATTTGTTTTCTTTTTGTTTAAAAAAATACCTTTTGTATCTTCTCGGTTTAAAAAGATACTTTCCGCAACAGATAAATGTGGTTCTGGGTTCAACTCCTGATGAACCATGGCAATTCCTTTTGCGATTGCCTCTGCCGGGCCTTTTACTGTATAGGGCTTATCCTCAAAAATAATCGTTCCACTGTCCGCCTTATGAAGTCCGATAATACATTTCATCAGCGTAGATTTTCCTGCTCCATTTTCTCCCAGAAGAGCATGAATTTCTCCTGGTCTTAAGGAAAAATCCACATTTTTTAGAGCCTGAGTACCACCGAACGCTTTCGAAATGCCACGACATTCAAGAATATTTTTTTCTCTCATTTCCGCTCTCCATTTCTTTCTGATTTTGTCCCTGTCTAAAATCTTTAAATATACGTGTTATAATTAAATCATTCCACATTGCGATGCCTTGCTTCAAGATCCGCATAGGTCAAACCCATTTTTCTAGCCAGCAGCATAATGATCACATCGCACATCATATACAAATGCTGTTCATACTGATTCCCCATCATTTGCACCGTAGGCACCACATCATTTCTCTTTGCAAGGTATGCCGTGGCCCGGATAAATACTGGATAATCAGAATATTCCGTCACATGTCTCCCATCAGGATTTCCAGTAAACGTTAATATTTTTCCCCCCGCTTCATGAACCTTCTTCAGGTAATATGTAAAAGATCCCACTTCGCCTGAACCCTCTGAAGTGATATACAAATCCCCTTCTTCAATCCCAACTGTAGTATCATCAAATAACCATTGTACCTGTTTTCCCAAATGGGCAAGCCGCATTGCAAATCCCCTTAAAGAAATCCCTTCTCTTCCAGCAGCATAAACAAAAATTTTAGAAGCATTCAAAATTGCAGCTATAGCTTCTGATAATTCCTGCATGTCTAATCGTTCAAATACTTTTCTATGTTCTTCTGCTATCTGGGCAGTCAACTCTCTGTACTCCTTTTCCAGTTCCATGCTCTCACTCCTTTTCTATGATATTTCTATTCCGGCCATCTGAGCTGCCAAGGCACAGGCGCCAAACATTCCAGCTTCAGAACCTAACACAGCTTTTATAACTGGACAATAAGATCTTTCTGTTGCAACCATCTCTCTGCAGTTTTTGTTTACCTGATCAAGAAGCAAATCCCCTGCATTAGAAATGCCACCTCCAATCACTACAATCTCCGGATTATAGAAAGTCATTACATTTGTGACTCCAACTGAAAGATAATGAATAAATCTATCAAATACTCGAATACAAACCGGATCTTTTTCTATCACTCCTCTTGTAATCATACGATTATCGTACTTTCCATCTGCTTCATGAATATATTTATGAAGCAGCGTACTGGGTATCGCACTAGCCATCTCCAAAGCATCCCTTTTTAAAGCAGATCCTGAACAGTAGGCTTCCAAATGTCCTCTGCGTCCGCACAAACAAATATCTCCGCCTTCCGCAGCCACAATCATATGGCCTAGCTCAGCTGCCATATTTTCGCTTCCTCCAAATATTTGTCCGTCTATTACAACGCCTCCGCCAACTCCAGTTCCTAAAGTTATCAAGGTAAGACTTTTTTTCTTATGACCTCCAAAAACATATTCTCCAAGAGCATTTATATTTCCGTCATTTTCAATCGTAACCGGCGCCGAAAAATAATTTCCTATTTTTTCAGCCGGATTAAATCCATCCCATCTTACCACGGATAAATACACCGTTTTCCCCGCTTTGCGATCTACTGTTCCTGGAAGCCCCATAGCCAAATGCAAGACTTTTGGATTTTGAATACCTTTCCGTTGAAACATTTCATTTAAAGTACTAATCAAACGATCTGAAATTCTCTCGTACCCTTCTGATACATTCGTAGGAATGGAAGTCTTTGTTACAACTGAAAGCATCGTATCCATAATCATAAGCTTAATGTTGGTTCCTCCAACATCTATACCTATTAAGAATTCTCTCATTTTTTCTTGTTTCCTTAATCGTTTTCGCTTGTTTTATTATTTTTCCTCTTTACGTATGTATGATACCCCATTTTTTATTGTTTTTCAAGTACTATTTTATTGTTTTTTATCATTTACGCATTTTAAACAATTTCTTTTCTCTGTTTTTGTGCATTTTATAT
>ENA-ORTM01000723-ORTM01000723.1-human-gut-metagenome-genome-assembly--contig:-NODE-723-length-38912-cov-3.504748_pt1 | contig 38912 bp, 29 predicted proteins | sample MGYA00241909_ERZ509182 | MGnify/ENA primary metagenome ERZ509182 (study PRJEB26280, sample SAMEA2338855) | human gut metagenome | biome: human gut; feature: human-associated habitat; material: faeces...
AGAGAAATACAAGGTGATTCACGTGGCGGGAACCAACGGAAAAGGTTCTGTGTGCGCTTTTACCGAATCCATTCTGCGTCATGCAGGATACCGCACCGGCCTGTTTATCTCACCCCATCTGGTAAAGCTCAATGAGCGGTTTCAGATCAACGCAGAACCGGTGTCTGATGAAGTTTTTCTGGAGGCTTTCCTTATTGTAAAAAAGAGGATTGAGGAAATGGTGGCTGAGGGCTTTTGCCATCCCACTTATTTTGAACTCCTGTTTGCAGTGGGGACAGTGATTTTTGCCAGAGAGCGGGTGGAATATCTGGTGCTGGAGACGGGGATGGGAGGACGGCTGGATGCCACCAACACAGTGGCCCATCCTGCGGCCTGCGTCATTACCTCCATCAGTCTGGATCACACCGAGTATCTGGGAGATACGGTGGAAGCGATTGCCGGAGAGAAGGCCGGTATTATCAAAGAAGGGGTTCCGGTGATCTATGACGGAAGAGACCGGAAGGTGGAAAAGGTGATTGCGGATCGGGCGGCCAGCCTTCATGCCCCTGCCTGCCCTTTCTACAGCCAGATGTGCGAAATCCTGGAGCAGACGGATAAAAGCATTGATTTTGTCCTGAATAACAGGTATTATGATTACAAAACCGTACGGATTCCCTATTTGGCAGAGTACCAGATCGTGAACAGTTCCCTGGCCATGATGCTGATTCGTGTGCTGGATCCGGAAAAGAAGATTTCAGACAAAACGGTGCTGGAAGGGATTGCGGACACCAGATGGAGCGGCCGGATGGAGACGGTTTTGCCGGGCGTGGTGCTGGATGGAGCTCACAATGCGGCGGGGATTGAAGAGTTTTTAAGAACCGTCTGCAGTGTGCAGAAGAAAAAACCGGTATTCCTTTTGTTTTCCGCAGTGATTGAAAAAGACTATGAGGAGATGATCCGGGAGATCTGCCGGGAGGGAGATTTTACCTCCATTGTGGTGACCCAGATCGGAGATGACAGAAGAGTGGAGGCCCAGGCGCTGGCGCAGGTGTTTCGGAAGTACACCAAAGCTCCTGTGATTGTGAAGGATCAGGTGAAGGAGGCCTTTGAGACTGCTCTGGAGAAAAAGGGAGAGGGAATGCTGTTTTGCGCAGGCTCCCTGTATCTGGTGGGGGAGATCAAGGCAGTGATCAGTGAACAGAAGGTGCACAGGCACTAGAGGAGGACAACCATGATCAATTATGAAGAGGAACTGAAAAAATTTCATCCCAGCATGGATGTCAACGAGGCGGAGGACGCCATATACAGCAGAGATCTCACAGATGTGACAGATATTCTGAAAGAAATGCTGAAGGAAGAAAAGAAAAAAAGAAAATAGGGGGCTTTTATGAGATGTATTTACTGTAACACGCCCCTGGCAGCCATCGACTATTGTCCCGGCTGCGGAGCGGACATTACCATCCAGAAACGGATCGTCCGCATTTCCAACCTTTTGTACAATCAGGGGCTGGAGAAGGCTTCTGTCCGGGATCTGTCCGGGGCTATCGCCTGTTTGAAACGGAGCCTGAAGTTTAACAAAGAAAATATTGATGCCAGGAATCTGTTGGGGCTTTGTTATTTTGAGACTGGGGAGGTTGTGTCTGCCCTCTGCGAGTGGGTGATCAGCAAGAACCTTCAGCAGGAGGACAATCTGGCGGATCATTACATAACCCAACTGCAGAATAATAAGAATCGTCTGGACACGATCAATCAGACTATTAAGAAGTATAATCAGTCCATAGAATACTGCCGTCAGGATAATGAGGATATGGCAGTGATCCAGCTGAAAAAAGTGATTGCTCAGAATCCGAAGCTGGTGAAGGCTCATCAGCTTCTGGCGCTTTTGTATATGAAGCATCAGGAGTATGAGAAGGCCAGGCGGCTTCTGAAAAAGGCTGCGGCAGTGGATAATACCAACACCACTACCCTTCGCTACCTTACAGAGATCGAGGAGATCACAGGCAAGAGCACAGCCCTGGGACCCCGGAAAAAGCGGGTGGCCCCGGAGAAGGAGGAGGGGATGGGAGGAACGCTGCGCTATATCAGCGGCAATGAAACCATTATCCAGCCCACTACCTTCCGGGACAGCTCCACGGTGGCAACGTTTATCAACATTGTGCTGGGCATTCTTTTAGGGGGCGCTATTGTGTGGTTTATGGTGGTTCCCGCCAGCCGGCAGAGCGTCCAGGATGCAGCCAATAAGCAGGTGACGGATGCTAATATGAAGCTGGCCTCTGAGACGGCCAGACTGCAGGACCTTCAGGATGAGATCGATGAGTATTCCGCCCAGGCGGATGCAGCAGATGCAGACAGGGACAAGGCCCTTGACAAAGCGGCCAGCTATGAAGAGCTGCTGGGGTTGGCGGACCTTTATGTTCAGGGGAAGCAGAGTGAGGCGGCCAACAGCTTATCTTCCCTGGATGCAGCCCAGTTTGAGGGCAATGCCCTCAAACTGTACGAGAATCTGATGGGTGCGGTGAGTGGAGCTTTGTTTAGCCAGTACTATACTGCAGGCACCACAGCGTATGCCGCCGGAGACTATCAGACAGCAGCAGAGCAGCTGACTTTGGCGGTGGAGTCTGATCCGGAAGGAGTCCAGACCAATCATTACGATGCTTTGTATTTTTTGGGCTTTGCTTACTTTAATCAGGGAAATACTGCAAAGTCTGACGAGATCTTCCGGGAGATTGTCACCAAATATCCTGCACAGGCTGGCAATGTACAGGGATACATCAGCAGCGGATCGGCAGATACCGGAGGACAGCCTGACAGCCAGACCGGCAGTCAGGGAGAGGCTTCCATGAACGGCGGGGATACTGCCCGAGGCGGCCAGGGTGCTTCCGGAGCGGGTCAAGGAGACGGCGGGATCACTGTCTGGGATGAGTCCGGAGACACAACCGGAGGTGATCTTGGATACGATCCTGCAGATGTGGCCTGGACGGATCCCAACACAGGGCTGCATTATGATATGTATGGAAACCTGCTGGGATAAGAACGTTTCAGGTCTTTCAAGGGATTTCCGAAAAGAGGTCTGAAAAAGAAAATAGAAAAAATTCAGAAGAGGAACGCACAACAGAAATTTAGAAGCTGAGAGGAAAAACAGATAAGAGAAACCCCGAAGAAGGGGCTGACAGAACCTGAATGGGCGGCTGCGTCTTTTGATCTGCAAAAAACTGCGGAAACAAAAGACTATGCCCGGGATTTCAGGAACTGTCGGCTCTTTTTTTATCATTAGGAAATCAGCTCTTTTCTGACCGTATGGTCTCTTGTACACGGATGCTATGGTCCCATATGCACAGAGGCTGCTTCTGAATGATAAAAATGCTTCGCAGGATCGCAGAGCAGCGGCGAAGTCTGTAAAGTACACAGTTGCTTTCTATAACCCGGGGTGAATTGCAAAAGAGCGGTCAGAGTAGAAAAGATTTAAAGCAGGAGCGACCTGCCAAGCAGAAAGGCAGGCTGTTTAAAAAAGTGGAAGGGAGTAGAAGAAATTATGAAAAAGGGGTTTGAAATTTCCGGAACTAATCTTACCATCCATCTTCCGGCGGAAGTGGATCATCACAATGCAGAGGAACTGAAAAATACAGCGGATGAACTGATGCAGAGCCGCAATATACGGCGCATTGTGTTTGACTTTCAAAATACCGTGTTTATGGACAGCTCCGGCATTGGGATGATCATGGGAAGATATCGGAATCTCCGTTTTATGGGAGGCCATGTCATTGCAGTGCAGGTCAGTGAGCGGATGCGCAGAATTTTAACTATGTCGGGAATCTACAAGGTAATGGATATCTATGAAGGCCTGCCGAGCCAGTATGGATTATGATAAGGGGGACAAACATGAATACAGAAAATGAGATGAGACTGGAATTTGACAGCAGATCCTGCAATGAGGGATTTGCAAGAGTGGCAGTGGCAGCGTTTCTGACTCAGTTGAATCCTACGCTGGAAGAAGTGGCGGATGTAAAGACCGCTCTGTCGGAGGCAGTGACCAACGCCATTATCCATGGTTATGAGGGAGATGGAAAGAAAAAGGTTGTGGTGGAGTGCAGGATCCGTCCGCGAACCTTGGAGATTATGGTGGAAGATCAGGGAATTGGGATTCCGGATGTGGAAAAGGCCATGGAACCTCTCTTTACCACAAAAGGTGACTGCGAGCGGGCCGGTATGGGATTTTCTTTTATGGAGGCCTTCATGGATACTCTGGAAGTGGAATCTGCCCCGGGAGAGGGAACCAGAGTAAAAATGTCCAAGGAGATCGGAAGGGCAGAGCATAAATATGAAGTATAGATATGAGAGGTGAAGAGACGCCCCATGGAACGTACGCTTGCAATGATTGAACAGGCACACCAGGGGGATAAAGAGGCAAGAGAGAAGCTGGTAGAGGAAAATCTGGGTCTGGTTTTTACGGTGGTGCGCCGATTCACAGGCCGGGGCTGCGAGATGGAGGACCTGGTACAGATCGGGAGCATCGGACTGTTGAAAGCGATAGATAAGTTTGATCAGACCTATGAGGTGAAGTTCAGCACCTACGCGGTGCCCCTGATTGCCGGAGAGATCAAACGGTTTCTTAGGGATGACGGGATGATCAAGGTGAGCCGATCCCTGAAGGAGACGGCGGTTTTAATTTACAGTACCAAAGAAGCTATGGAGAAACGGCTGGGGCGGGAGCCGGATCTGGAGGAGCTGGAGGCAGAGCTTAAAATCTCCAGGGAGGATATGATGCTGGCGTTAGAGGCTTCCGCTGAGGTGGAGTCCATCTATCGCCCGATCCATCAGGGAGACGGCAATGCGGTGCTTCTGGTGGACAAGCTGGAGGAAAAGGAAAATGCCAATGAAAAAGTACTGAACCGAATGCTGCTGGAGCAGCTGTTAAAGATTCTGGAGGAACAGGAGAGAAGGCTCATTGATCTGCGATATTTCTGCGACAAAACCCAGATGGAGACTGCCAGGGAGTTAGGAATCTCCCAGGTGCAGGTCTCGAGAATGGAAAAAAAGATTTTGCAGAAAATGCGTGGGAATCTGGGAAAATGCAGAGTATAGCCAGGAACTATTCGGCCATCGGTAAAGGAAGCCCTGAAAGGAAGCAGCTTTCCAGTTTTTGGCAGAGGGAGTAGAGCGCGACAGAAAGGTAGGAGAACACAAAGAGCAGCGAAAAAAGATTTATGCATAAGATCCGTCTCATTTTCTCATACTGTAAGAAAAGAAAACTTCCGGAAAAAGCAGAGGTCTGGGATGTATTTCGAAGAAAAGGAGCGGATGATTATGAGAAAATTTATGAGCAGATGCTGGATCTGGGTGATGGCGCTGATTCTGGCAGGAGGAATTTTTTATTATTTCTGGGAGGGGAAAGAGAAGGACTTTGGCGATACCGGCACACTGGTGAGAAAGGCCTGCAGGGAAGTCAGGCAGTCTGTTGGCCTGTGAGAGGGAGAAGACATTTGAGCTTGGAAAAGAAAACCAGGGCAGAGGGTATTTTACGCCCTGGTTTTTGAAAACTCACAGAGAAAGGGTGGCGTGCTATGACCACAGTATATCTTCAGATTGATAAAAATGTAAAGGTGACGGACACGGTTTTCGTCTTAAAAGAACTGGGAAAGGTAAGCTGTCAGGACAAGGCCCTGGAGGTAAAGCTGAAACTGCTGAAAATTCCATCCGTCCAGGTTCAAGGGCCGGGGCGGTATGTTTTTTCAGTGCTGGATGTAATCGAGGTGATTCAGAAGGAATATCCTTCGGTGGAAGTGAATAATCTGGGAGAGACAGATTTTGTGGTAACGGTGGAGAAAAAAAAGAAACCTTCCCAAATCTGGCAGTGGACGAAGACGGTGTTTGTCTGTGTGCTGGCCTTTTTCGGGGCCGCATTTTCCATCATGGCCTTTAACAATGACGTGGGAGTGACGGAGTTGTTTAGTCGGCTTTATCAGATGTTTACCGGCGCGCCTTCAGACGGCTTTACTGTGCTGGAAATTACGTACTCGGCAGGGCTGGGTCTTGGAATTGTGCTGTTTTTCAATCACTTTGGCAGGAAAAAGATCACTGCGGATCCCACGCCCCTGGAAGTGCAGATGCGGCTTTATGAGGATGAGGTGGACACCACCATCATAGAAGCGGAAAACAGAAAAAAAGAAAACTAAAACCTGAAATACAAATAAAAAGCGGTGGTTCAGAGGTTTTACAGTAGGAGGAAAGGGCATGGAGGTTTTGGGAAAGGAAATTTTACTGGGGATTATCGGCAGCGCTTCGGGTGTTTTGGTGGCCGGAGGCGTGGTGGCTTTGATGGTGGGACTTGGGATCATCAGGCGCTTTATCGGCATCAGCCATACTGCCAGTCATGTAAAGCTGTGTGAGACCTTTATCAGTCTTGGCGGCGTGTTCGGGTGCATTCTTACAGTGTACTTTCCAAGACTTGGACTGGGGGAGGCGGGCCTCGCCGTTTTGGGGCTGTTTTGCGGTATTTTTGTAGGAGGCTGGATCATGGCCCTGGCGGAGCTTCTCAGTATTTTTCCGATTTTTGCCAGAAGGCTCGGATTGGTGAAGGGGAAGAGCTGGATCATCCTGACTCTTGCGGCAGGAAAAATAGGAGGGAGCTTGTTGGGATTTTATATGAGATGGGGAAAAAAATAGCCGTTGGGGGTTTTGTAATCGGAGAAAATCTGGTATACTACCAGAGAAAAGTACCAGGAACGGCTTGTAAGAAAACGGCTTGGAGAAGAAGTAACTGGTAACGGAGAGGTGTGATAGAAATTGAAGGAGCTGGGAAGGGTAAGCTATACCAAGGAGGAATTGTCCAGACGGGTGAAGGTGCCTGCTATCGTGGAGCAGGATCTGAAGCGGATCATCAGTGACCGGCTGGAGCAGTGCGGACTGTATTTCCGGGTGTTTTCCCGGATTAAGACTGCCACCTCCATGGCACATAAATTTGAACTGAAAGACTATGGGGACGGAAGAAAATTGCAGGATCTTATCGGGGTTCGCATTAACCTTTATTTTGACGATGATGTGGATATCTGTCAGCATATTATGGAGCATACGTTTGATGTGATTGATTGGTCCACCTCCGAGCGCAGCGAGGAGGAGTTTAAGCCAACAAAGCTAAACGGAGTATTCCGGCTGCCGGAATATCTGAAAAATCAGATTTCTTCTGATACCTGGGAGATGTACATAGACGATACTTTTGAGGTACAGATCAAGACCATTTTCTTTGAGGGCTGGCATGAGATCGAGCATGACATGCGCTATAAGGGAGAGGAGCTGTGGAAGGATTACAAAGGATTTTCCAGATATTTTAACAGTATTTTGGCAACGTTGGAGCTGTGTGATAAATCCATGGTGACCCTGTTCGAGGATCTGGGGCATGCGCTTTATAAATCTGGTCGCTGGAGCGATATGATCAAAGCCCATTTCAGGCTGAAGCTGGAGGATACGGTGATGTATCCGGAGGTGGAGCAGCTGTTAAACGGAGATCTGGAACAAGTGGAGAATCTGGCGAAGCGGATCTATAAGACCAGCAAGGAGACTCTGGTGGATCAGCTCCTGAAGCGGAGCAGGAAGATTCCCATTAATGTGAATACCATCGTCGCTCTGCTTAATGACAGCCAGTTTCATGACGGCAGGCTTACAGCCATTTTTAAAGCCAGGGATGTATACAATGACGGCCGGGAGGAGAGTTTGGCGGAGTCCAGGCATTATGAGCTTCGGCCTCTTACCAGACATCCGGTGTTCCAGATGCGCACCCAGGTGGATGGAAGCCGGCTGCGCACAGAGGAAGTTACGCCGCAGTTGATTTTTGAATGCTCCGCAGAGTGGATCTATCGGTGGATTGTTCAGAAATATGGAGATCTGTTCGCGGATATGCCCCATGAGATTACTACCTACCAGGAACACATTCTGGGTTACCATGCGGCGGTAGATTATCAGAAGGAGAAAGGCAGGATGACGATGCAGGTGCGCCACATAGATCCGGAGATCGGAGGCCGTATCTGGTATTCAGAAGCCTCTCTGGAGGTGGATAGAAGGCAGCGGGTGATTCTGCGGGTGAACAATGGTTTTGCAGAGCCGGAGCGGGATGATGGCGCTGTAAAGGAACGGGCCGGGATCTTCTTTAGTTATCCGGGATATTACAAGAGTATTGTGGATAATGTGGGAGTTTACAATGGAATTGACTGCTTAAACCGTCGCCGTATCCTTCGCAGGGAGCAGATCCAGACTTTCAATCAGGCCATCGACGATCCGGGCAGACTGTTTCCCATTGTGCTCATTGTTTCCAGGGAGACAGAGGATGGGCTGATGGATGAGGACTGGCTGGGGCAGTTTCGGGTATCGGATTTTACCAGAACCGTATGGCGCTATGCCCATGTGTTCACCTGCTATGAGAGTGTGGGCCGGGAGCTTCTGGAGACGGCAGGCATCGGAGGACGCCAGCAGGACGATGTGCCCAGGCTCTATATTTTGTGGCCTGACGGCCCGGTGGATGATTACGGTCCGGAGGATGTGATAAACTGCAGTTTCGGACGCCATCTGGAGGCCAGGGGAGACGCCAGGACCTACGATATCGTCAAGGGCGGCCAGGCCTTTTATCATAAGATCGTGACTGATCTAAGAGACTGGAATGTATCTGCAAAGATGTGAGGCAGGAGGAAGGACTGCTGTTGTAACACAGATGCGGCAGACTTATAAAAAACAGGCTTCACAATGAATTTTAACAATAAGGCGGTGATACGATGATACGTCTGGCGATCGTGGAGGATGAGGATGCCTTTGCCGTACAGCTGAGTGATAATATTGAGCGATATTCGGCGGAAAGCGGCACAGATCTTCAGGTGACACGGTACTGGGATGGAGATGAGATTGCAGAAAATTACCAGTGTGAGTTTGATATTATCCTGATGGACATTCAGATGCGGTTTATGGATGGTATGACTGCTGCGGAGAAGATCCGGGAGCGGGATCAGAATGTGATCATTGTATTTATTACGAACCGGGTGGATTATGCCATTCGGGGGTATGATGTGGATGCTCTGGATTATATTGTAAAACCCATCGAGTATTTTTCCTTTTCCAAAAAGCTGGAGCGGGCGATTGACCGGGTTCGCGCCAGGGAGGGAAACACAGTGACTCTGCAGCTTCCCGGAGGTTTTGTGAGACTGCAGACCAATGATATTTATTATGTGGAGAGCGAAGGCCATACTCTTACCTATTATACTGGGGAGGCGGCTCACCGGCTGAGGGCCCGCATCGCGGATGCGGAGGCAATGTTGGCGCCCTACGGCTTTTTCCGGTGCAACAAAGGGCTGTTGGTAAACCTCCGTCATGTGAAAGGGGTCCAGGACAACTGTTGTTTGGTGAAGGGACAGCTGCTGGTGATCAGCAGGGGAAAGAAGAATGAATTTATGGCGGCATTAGCCAATTACATAGGAGAGAGGTAGGGAATATGCAGGACATTCCCAGAATATATACAGCGCTGGCAGAGTGCATGGCTGCGATTGTCAGCACCATTGCCCTCAGTGACAGAAGAATAAACGGGGATATGCTGTGGAAAACTGGCTTGTTTGTGGTGATACAGTGTGTTTTTCTGGTGGGGACAGACAACGTCCCTCTGGTATTGTGGCTGCCATGCATGATTGCAGCATTTTTTAACATGGCGTTTTACAAAAAGCTCACTTCCAGGCAGAACTGGATCGTAGTATTTTACTATACGCTTCATGATTTTCTGATCGCAGAGCTTTTGGCTTCCCTGGAATGGCAGCTGGAGTTTTTCTTTTTAGGTGCCAGAGAGGCGCACATTGCCGTGAGGGGCGCGCTGGTTTTGCTGATTTATAGTGCGGTGCTAGGTGCTATGGTGTGGATTACACAAAAGATTACCTTTTTTCAGCGCACTTGGGAGATTACGGTTCAGGAGCTGGCTACTGTCTGCGGGATCGTGCTCTTTGCCTTTGGAATGGGAAATCTTAGCTTTCTGTTTCCCTGGACACCTTTTACCAGCTCTAACCCCAGGGATATCTTCATTATTCGAACGCTGGTGGATGGAGGAGGACTTGCGGTTCTCTACGCTTATCAGAGTCGGATCAATTCCCTGTATGCAAAACAGGAACTGATTAAGATGAATGCCTTGGTGGCATCCAGGTATGAGCAGTACCGGAATTACCAGAAAGGGATCGAACTGGTGAATATCAAGTATCATGATCTGAAGCATCAGATCATTGGTCTGCGGGGAGAGACGGATTCTGTTCGGAGGGAGGAGTGGATCAACCGGATGGAAGAAGAACTTCAGGAGTTTCGTCCGGAGCAGCAGACCGGAAGTCCGGTGCTGGATACGCTGCTGATGGGAAAATCCCTGGATTTTCGGAAGAATCAGATCCAGTTTACCTGTGTAGTGGATGGTAGTCTGTTAAGTCAGCTGTTTGTCACAGATATTTGTTCTATTTTTGGAAATGGTTTGGACAATGCCATTGAGGCGGTTTCTTTGATTGAAGAGCCATCCAGGCGGATGATCCATATGACAGTGACGGAGAAGAACGGTTTCCTTCTGATCATGATCGTCAATACCTGTCAGGCAGAGCTTCAGGTGAAGCGAGGAATGCCTGTGACCACAAAAAAGAATCCCAGTGAGCATGGGTATGGAATACGCAGTATTCAGCTGGCGGCGGAAAAATACGGGGGAACGGTTACTTGGACTGTGAAAAATGAGATGTTTGAGCTGAAGGTGCTGATTCCAAGACAATAGGCGGAACATCCGGGGAAAACAGTAGTTTAGGGCAGAATGCTTCCGAAGCTGCGAGACCACAGCAGTGGATGGGGAAATAAGAAGTGCAGGTTGGGACGGATTTGTGACAGTTTGCGTCACAGGTCCGTTTTTTGGTTTTTTCTTATATAATAGAAGACAAAGAAAAGCGCTGCTGCAAAATCTGTGGGGATCTGAATTTTGCAGCAGCCTTTGGCGGGAACCATTGGAAAAGAGTTCCCCCGAAAATGAAAGGAGGAAGTGTATGAAACACAAAAAGCAATTATTAAAACTGGAAGCTCTGGCCATGGCTGGAGTAATTTCCCTTAGCAGCGCGGTCCCGGCGCTGGCGGAGGGAACAGAAAAGCTCTATACCTCAGCGTATGGCAGCAAACAGGAAGCAATTCAGGCAGGCCTGGATTTGAATGAGAAGATTTCAGAGGAAGGTATGATCCTTTTTAAGAATGTGGAAGGAACCCTGCCTCTGGCTGAAGGAGCTAAGGTGACTCTGTTAGGTTATTCTGCTCTTCATCCCAGTGCAGGCGGAAGCCATAATGTGGCAGATGCTTCCGGCGGTGTGGCCATCGCACAGTCTACTGTAGTTTCCAGCTTGGAGGCAGCAGGCTTTTCCCTGAACCAGCACGTGCTGGACTGCTATACCAAATGGGAGGGCGAGGTAGTGCCGGGAACGGAAGAGGAAGAGACGCCCACCATGAAGACCACAGACCTTCTGGTAGCTGAGGATTTTGCAGCAGCTTCTGAGAGCGAGGAGTGGAAGGCATCTCTGGAGGAGTACAGCGATGCGGCTCTGGTAGTGCTCAACGGAGGTACCGGAGAGATCGGACCGGAGGGAAGAGTGCATTCCCTGCAGCTGGATCAGGTACAGTTTGATCTGATCGACTATGCGGCAGCGAACTTTGACAAGGTAGTAGTTCTGGTAAACAGCTGTATTCCGCTGGAGATCAAAGCAATCCAGGAAAATGAGGCAGTGGACGCTATCTTGAACATTGGAGAGGCAGGAGATAATGGATTCGATGCTCTGGGCAAGATCTTAAAGGGTGAAATCAGTCCCTCCGGAAGAACTGTAGATACTTGGGCAGCAGATTTCACCAAGAATCCTTCCTATGTGAATTTTAACACCAGAGTGAATGAGATGGCACAGGGCGAGGACGGAAACGGCACCCTTACCGGATACACTCAGTACAGTGTGGACGGAGAGCTGGTAAACACCTGGTCCGTAGGCTATGAGGAAGGCATCTATGTGGGATATCGTTATTATGAGACCCGCAGCTTTGAGGAGAATAAAAAAGAAGGTGCAGAGACCGATGCATGGTGGAATGAGAACGTGACCTATCCCTTCGGATATGGAATGTCCTATACCAGCTTTGACTGGGAAGTGGCTCCGGCTACTGAGGAAGGTGCGGCTATCACCAAGGACGATCAGCTGGTATTTGACGTTACCGTTACCAACACCGGCGACTATGCAGGAAAAGATGTGGTTCAGCTGTACTACACTGCACCCTACGGCACAGAAGAAACCGGAAATGAGACTGTGATCGAGAAGTCCTATGTGGTTCTTGGAGACTATGCCAAGACCGATGTGCTTCAGCCCGGCGAGAGCCAGACGGTTCAGGTGGCTGTTGACGCAGCAGACATGGCTTCCTATGACAATGTGACTGATAAGACTTATGTGCTGGATGCAGGAACCTACAATGTAAAGATCGCAGACAGTGCGCACTACGGTCTCAGCGACAAAGAGGCTGATTTCGATTATACCGTAGAAGAGAAGGCTTTCTGCAATGAGGCAGTGACCGGAGCCGAGATCACCAACGCTCTGGACGATGTGACAGAAGGATTTGCTTCCGAGGGTTATACTGCTCTTTCCAGAAGTGACTTTGCAGGTACCATGCCGGACGGTTTTGAGGCTGTAAAAGAGATCTCCGCAGAGGAGTACGCTACCTGGGCATATGATGATGCAGCATACAATGCTCTGTATGACGCAGAAACCGTTGGCACTCCGGTATACGAGGAGGATGCAGCAAATCGTACTTCTGAGAAATATTCTATACAGCTTGCGGATCTTATCGGCGCAGAGCCGGACGATCCCAGATATCAGGAGCTGGTAGAGCAGCTGACTTTGGAAGAGCTGGTAACTATGGTAAATATGGGCGGTTTCCACTCTGAGGGCATCCCCTACATCGGAAAGCCCTACTCCAGAGATACGGACGGACCGAAAGGCTGGACCGGAAACTACACAGATACCAACCATCGTTTCAATTATTTTGCAGCAGAGCCCATGATCGCTTCTACCTTTAATGAAGATCTGATGTATGAGATGGGCGTGGTGATCGGTGAACAGGGACTGTGGGGCAACAGCACTACAGAGAGCGGTATGGTATACAGCTTTACCGGATGGTACGCTCCTGGAATGAATATTCATCGTTCACCCTTTGACAGCCGTTTCACAGAGTACTACTCTGAGGATCCGGTTCTGACCGGTAAGATTGCGACAGCAGTGAGCCAGGGCGCAAAATCCAAGGGCGCTTATATTACTCTGAAACACTTTGCTTTCCACAATGATGGAGGCGGAGCGAACTCTTACCGCTGTGGCGTCATCGGCAGTGCTACTCCTATGGAGGGTCTGTCTGCATGGATGACCGAGCAGACTGCCCGTGAGGTTTATCTGAAAGGTTATCAGATGGCAGTGGAAGAAGGAGAAGCTACTTTTGCAATGGGCTCCTTCACCAGAATTGGTAAGACTTGGTGCGGCGGCAGCCATGCCATCAATAATGTGATCACCAGAGGTGAATGGGGATTTGACGGCGCTATCGTAACCGATATCGTACTGTACACTCCCTGTAATGCTTACCAGCTGATCAAGTCCGGTGCAAACCTGATGCTGGACGCTCTGGTATACGGACTGGAAGGCGGCGTTTATCTGAACGCAGAAGATATTCTGGCCATGGACGAAGACGCAAAGAACGTTACCATCTACTGCTTGCAGCAGGCTGTAAAGCAGGTGCTGTACATGGTGGCAAACAGCAATGCAATGCAGATCCCGGCCGGAGCCAAGGTGGTATACAAGGATACTGTGGAAGTAGACGATGAGGATGTGAAACTGGAGCTTGCAGAGGCAAAAGCCGGAGAAGAGTACACTTCTGTGGAAGTAGCTACCGCTGCCTTAAATACTCTTTATCCCTACTCTGAGATCGTTTATTCTGTAGACGGACTTCCGGAAGGCATGGAATTTGATGCAGAGGCAGGCGTATTGACTGGTATTCCGGCAGCAGCAGGAGAATACACCGTTACTCTGACTGCAGAGGCAGAAGGATATGAAGCAGCGTCCATTCAGCTTCCTTTGGTAGTTGCAGAATAATTAAAGTATAATCAAAAGGACAAGACATCACAGGCTGTCGTAAAATAAGGACCAATGGGAGGGAATGCCAAAAAATGAGGATCCCCAAGGGGGCTTTGATTTTGCGGCAGCCTCCCGTTCCTTGAAGGTAAAAGGAAGGGCAGTCTGTTAAAATTTAAAATTATAAAAATCAGGAGGATATGATCATGAAAAAAATGAAACTTGCAGCAATGTTTGGTATGGCAGCAGTCATGGCAATGGGCACAGGAGCAGCTTTTGCTGAGGAAAAAGAAACCGAGGCAGCAGAGGGAAATGAGCAGGTGTTTGAGGCAGAGTATACAGAGTTAGAGGGTCTGGAAGGACTGGGGGTTTCCGGTTCTCCTTCCGGTATTGGTCTGGCAGCAGAATCCGCTGAAGCCAGCAACGAGTTTTATTTGGGAAATCTTGGCGTAGACAGTCCGGTTACCTTTGTGATCACTTCTGACCAGGAGACAACGGCTACACTGAAGATCCGGGTTGGCTCCAACATTCTGGGAACCTGTGCTTGGAATCCGGAGAGCTATGTGATTACAGTGAACGGTGAGGCTGTGGAGTATGAGGAGTTTACCACTGAGAACGGTGCAGATATGAACGATCAGCAGAACTTCAAGACCAAGAACATCGGAGAGATCCAGTTGGTGGAAGGAGAGAATGAGATCGTTCTGGTGGCAGGGGACAACACCTACCGCAGCAATATGCCCAGTGCGCCCTCTCTGGACTGCATTAAGCTGATCACAGACGCAGAGCTTTCCATGGAGGAGCTTGAGGAGAACATCGAATAATATACAGGAAGGTGCCTTATGAGTTTTATCTGGAAACATAAGAAAACAAGAATATGGTTCATTGTAACCGCCCTTCTTCTGGTTCTGGAGATTGTGGCCACTACAGTTTTGCTGAAGGTGCCCATTGTCACCAATTCCTTAAGCCTTGTGTTTGGAGGGGAACGGGTCAAGGTGACTGAAAATTTCAGAGATGAGCTGTATCACAGAGAATATACTACAAAGGATGAAGTGTTAAAGGCGGCAGAAGACTTTGTGGTGGAGGTGGAGAAGGAAGGCATCACTCTGTTAAAGAATACGAATGATGTGCTCCCCCTGGCGGAGGAAAAACCTCAAGTTAGTGTATTTGGAAAGAACTCCGTGAATCTGGTATACTCCGGTTCCGGCTCTGCCAGCAGCTCTGTTTCCGGGGCAAAGACTCTGTATGAGAGTCTGGAAGCTGCCGGTATTGGGTACAATGAGACGCTGAAGGATTTTTATGAGGATAACTCCAAGTCCGGCAGCGGCAGACCGGAGAATCCAGCCATGACTTCCGGGCAGCGTCTTTCCGGCTACGCTACCGGAGAAACGCCTCTTAGCGCTTACACAGAGGATGTGACCGCCAGCTACAGCGATTACAGCGACGCAGCCATTGTGGTGCTCTCCCGAATCGGCGGGGAGGGATTTGACCTTCCAAGAACTATGGCGGAGAGCTTCAGCAGTACCAAGGCAACAGAAGGCGCAGAGAGCGCAGACAGCCATTATCTGGAGCTGGACGCCAATGAAAAAGCGCTTCTTGAGCATGTAAAGGAAAACTTTGAGCAGGTTATTGTGGTGCTGAACACAGGAACCACCATGGAGATGAAGGAGTTAAATGAAGACGAAGGCATCGATTCCATTTTGTGGATGGGATTTCCGGGAACTACAGGAGTCATGGCGCTAGGCCAGATCCTGACAGGAAAGGATGCATCTGGGGAGCAGATCAGCCCCTCCGGCCATACGGTAGATACCTGGGCCGCAGACTTTACCAAGGATCCCAGCTGGTTTAACATGGGGAATTATGGAAGCGAGTTTGGCAATCGTTACCTTTATAATGGCGAGAACACAGATTTTGCTTTTGTGAATTATGAGGAGGGCATCTATGTAGGCTACCGCTACTATGAGACCAGGGGCTTTGAGGAGGTCAGATCAGACGCAGCCTCCACCTGGTATGAGGACAATGTGGTGTATCCCTTCGGATACGGCTTATCCTACACGAATTTTGAGTGGGACGTTTCCTTTAAAGAGAAGGACGGAAGCGAATTTTCGGCGGAAGATACTCTGGAAGTGACGGTCAAGGTGAAGAACACCGGAGACTATGCCGGAAAAGATGTGGTTCAGCTGTATTACAGCGCTCCCTATGATTATGAGGGGCCTGCCATTGAGAAGGCTCATGTGGTTTTGGGAGACTTTGCCAAGACCGGACTGCTGGCTCCCGGCGAGGAAGAAACGGTGACACTTTCTATTGATGCAAAGGATATGAAGTCCTATGATTATGCGGACGCCAATGAGAACGGATTCGCCGGCTATGAGCTGGAGGCTGGGGATTATCAGCTGATCGTTGCCGGAAACGCCCATGAGAACCGGGCAAGCGCTGCATATACCTTGAAGGAAGACGTGCAGATGAGCACAGTGGCCAATGCTCGGGGAGAAGAGGTGGAGGTGGTCAACCGCTTTGATGATGTGAGCGCCGGGATCTACGGCACCAACACCTATGCCTCCTACATGAGCAGAAAAGACTTTGCAGGTACGATTCCCACAGACTATCTCACGGACGAGGAGAGAACGCTCACCGATGAACTGATGGAGACCTTAAAGACAACCACCAAGAGAAAATACAAGGAGCCGGATGATGGAAAGCCCTGGGAGGTGACCGGGGAAGCACCCTCCACAGAGACGGTGAACAACGGTCTGGCCTTAAAGGATCTGCTCTATGATGAGAACGGGGACTATACAGGAACCGTTTCCTACGACGATCCCCGCTGGGAAAGCCTGCTTCAGGAGATCAGCCTGGATGAGATGAAGTATCTGGTGGGCTTTGGAGCATTCCGGACCGCTCCGGTGGAAGGAATTGACGGAGTGGTAGCCAAGCCTCTGACGACAGATGGAGACGGCCCCAGTGGTTTCACCAGCTTTATTTCAGAATCTGTGATTTATGGAACCTGTTCCTATCAGGCAGAATGTGTGATGGGTGCCACCTGGAACACGGATCTGGCAAAACGTATGGGTGAGCTAATTGGCGAGGAAGGACTGGTGGGAAATGAAAAGGGCGATGGGCTGCCATACTCTGGCTGGTATGCGCCAGCTGCCAATATCCACCGATCTCCCTTTGCAGGAAGAAACTGGGAATATTACAGCGAGGATGGACTGCTTTCCGGTAAATTCGCGGCAAAGACCATCGAAGGAGCAAGAAGTAAAGGTGTTTACTGTTACATGAAGCACTTTGCAGTCAATGATCAGGAAACTGACCGGGAATACAACGGAATTCTGGTGTGGGCCAATGAGCAGGCCATGCGGGAGCTTTATCTGCTGCCCTTTGAGATCGCGGTCAAAGAAGGCGGCGCTAACGGGATGATGTCCTCTTTCAATCGGCTTGGTATTACCTGGGCAGGCGGAAGCTATCCTCTGCTCACAGAGGTTCTTCGGAAAGAATGGGGATTCCAGGGAATGGTGATCACAGATTATTCGCTGAATACCTATACCCATGTGGACGAGATGATCCGGGCAGGAGGAGATCTGTTCCTGACCCAGGATGTGAAAACCTTTTCCCGGGATGATGACGCCACCCAGATCACTGCTCTGAGAAATGCTACCAAAAATATTCTGTACACAGTAGTCAACAGCAATGCTATGAGCATTACTTCTGACGGCTACTTACGGCCGCTGTGGCAGGATGTGATGTTTGCTATTGACGGGGCGATCATCGTACTGCTGATCCTCTGGGGAGTCCTTGCTGTTCGTTCTGCAAAGAAAGAAGCAAGAACTTCTAAATAACTTTAGAAGAAAAACGGAGGCAGCAGAATGAAATATAAAGAGTTGATTGATCAAATGACTCTGGAAGAAAAGGCAGCATTCCTTGGGGGAAAAGGGGAATGGATGACCTGGGACTTTAAACGTCTTGGCATTCCGGAGATGATCATGGCGGATGGCCCCAGCGGGGTCAGACGCCAGTCAGGGGCAGGAGACCATCTGGGATTAAATCCTTCCCTGCCAGCTACCTGTGTTCCCTCTGCCGCCACGATGGCGTGCAGCTGGGATACCGCTTTGGCAGAAAGGGTGGGTACTCTCTTGGGAGAGGAGGCTATGACAGAGAATGTCCAGGTTCTTCTTGGCCCGGGAATGAATACGAAGAGGAGCCCTCTTTGCGGCCGCAATTTTGAGTATTATTCTGAGGATCCCTATTTGGCAGGAAAAATGGCTGCAGGATGCATCCGGGGGATTCAAAGTCAGGGTGTGTGGGCTTGTGCCAAACATTTTGCGGTGAACAGCCAGGAGGAGCGGCGCATGGCAGTGAATGCAGTGTTGGATGAGCGGACACTACGGGAACTGTATCTGACTCAGTTTGAGATTGCGGTGAAGCAGGGCGGCGTGAAAGCAGTGATGACCAGCTACAATCAGGTGAATGGAACGTATGCCAATGAAAATCCTCATCTATTAAGAGAAATTCTCAGGGAGGATTGGGGATTTGACGGCATGGTGGTCACCGACTGGGGTGGCTCAAACGACCATGTGGCAGGAGTCAAAGCGGGCTCAGATCTGGAGATGCCAAATCCAGGACTGGACAGCGCCAGGATTTTATTGAAAGCTATAGAAGAGAAGCGCCTGACTGTGGAAGAGGTGGATGAACGGGTAGACACGTTGCTGGATGCAGTGATGACCACCACAAGGGCAGCCAAAGGGCATAGGGAGACTTATGATACCCAGGAACACCATCAGATAGCCAGAGAGGCAGCAGCTCAGTGCGGAGTGCTCCTGAAAAATGAAGATGGCATTCTTCCTCTGAAAAAAGGAATAAGGGTTGCCGTGATAGGAGACTTCGCATTTCAGCCCAGATACCAGGGGGCAGGTTCTTCTCTGGTAAACTGCACAAAGCTGGAGACCATTGAGGAAGAGATCAAAAAGGAACGGGATATCCAGGTAATTGGGATGTGCCGAGGATATCAACGCCAGGGAGAAGCAGATGAGGCTCTTTTGCAGGAGGCAGTGGAGCTGGCAAAGCAGGCGGAAGTGGTGCTGTATTTCTTCGGACTGGATGAGATGAGCGAAGTAGAAGGACAGGATCGGACCCATCTTCGCATCCATCAGAATATGGTGGAGGTGCTTTGCGCCATGGCAAAGGCGAATCCCAACATTGTTGGAATCTTAAGTGCTGGGTCTGCCATTGAGATGAACTGGGATGTTCATGTAAAAGGACTGCTCCAGGGATATCTGATGGGCCAGGCGGGAGCGGGAGCCATGCTGGATCTGCTCACCGGAAGGGTGAATCCTTCCGGGAAACTGGCGGAAACCTATCCGGAAAAGCTGGAGGACACTCCAGCTTACCGATACTGTCCTGCAAAGGAGCGGAATACAGAGCACAGAGAAGGCCTGTTTATCGGCTACCGTTACTATGAGACCGCCGATGTACCGGTGCGTTACCCCTTTGGCTACGGGCTGTCCTATACCACCTTTTCCTATGAGAATCTGAAAGTGACTGCGGAAGGTGTATCCTTCCGAATCAAAAACACAGGGACAGCGGACGGCGCTGAGACAGCTCAGCTTTACGTGTCTCTTCCTGAGACTGGTGTGATACGTCCTAAAAAGGAGCTGAAAGGCTTTGCAAAGGTATTTTTAAAGGCTGGCGAGAGTAAAACGGTTACCATTCCGTTTGATGAGATGACCTTCCGGTACTGGAATGCGAAAAAGAACGGCTGGGCTGTGGAGGGGGGCACCTATGAGATACAGATCGGTGCCAGCCTGGAAGATATCCGGCTGAGAGAAAGCTTTCAGGTGAAGGGTTCAGGGGAGGAAAGCCCCTATGAGAGAGAAACACTTCCCGCCTATTTTTCCGGAAAGATTACCAATGTATCGGATCGGGAATTTGAAGCTCTTCTGGGACACCGTATTCCAGACGGCTCCTGGAAACACATTCTTACAGCGAATGATACAATTTGTCAGTTGAAAAATGCAAAATTATGGTTTGCAAGAATGGTTTATCGGGTGATCGAAGGAAAAAGAAAAAAAGCGGAAGCAGCAGGAAAACCGGATCTGAACATTTTATTTATCTACAATATGCCTTTCCGTGCCATTGCCAAAATGACAGAGGGCATGGTGAGCATGGAGATGGTAGAGGGCATGGTGGAGGCTGTAAACGGTCACTTCTTCCGGGGCTTGGGAAAGGTGATACGGGGATATTTCCGGAACGGAAAAGAAAATAAAGCATTTCAGAAGAAGATTAAGGGGGAAGAAGCATGAGCGTCTGGGTAAAATTTGCCCAAAAGCATCCAGAAGCAGCAAAATGGATCCGGGAAGGCGGACTTTTTGTGATCGTCAGTAATCTGATCACCGTGTTTAAGTACCTGCTTCTTCAATTTCTTCCGGCTGCCTTTCAGGGACTGCCCATGGTAGATTTCGGCTGGCCGGGTATTCCGGTGACGTTGTTTGGAGAGACTTTTAAATGGAACATTCTGGGATACGATGTGGCCCACGGGGGGCTTCCTTATTTCTGTGCCTATATGGTGGCCATGACGGTGGGAGAGTGCATTAACTTTCCTCTTCAGAGGAATTTGGTGTTCCGCAGCAAAGGGAAACTGGGGTATCAGATTGCCTGGTACTGCGTTGCCTTTTCCATTATTACCTGCATTGTAAATTCCATCAACTGCGTTTGGGTGGCAGTAGCTGGAAACTTTGTTCCGGATTTTATTTACAATATTGGAACTACGGTGCTCAACGGAGGGGTTTCTATGGTGATCTTTTTCTTTGTGAATAAGATTATTTTTCCGGCGGAAAAGTCCCAGAATGTGGCAGTAGAGTAATCCATTGCCTTGACAAGGCATCATCATCCCTGGCTATCAGCCTGAAATAGTATAGATATAAATTTGGCTGATAGATAAAGGGTGAAAGATGGAGCTGACGTTTTCGTGATTAGAAAATCGTGAAGCGGCAGCTCTTTTTTTATGTCATAGGAAATTGCGTCCTATGACATAAAAAAGCCCAGCGGGCAGATATGCGCAACTACGCGCGCGGAACAAAGATGTGCTGCCTGGAAAACTTTTGAAAAATTCTTAAAAAATCCAATTTCCCCTTGTTTTTTTTGTTCGATTAAGCTAAAATAAATGCGTGAGTGGTAGAAAGTGGTGAGTTGTGGGTCGAAAGGGAGGAAAAGTGTCATGAGGATACAGTTCCTGGCTCATAACTTCGAAAGAAGGTAGTCAATGATGTTCATGGGTGAATACAACCATACAGTGGACACCAAGGGCAGGCTGATTATCCCTTCCAAATTTCGTGAGCTGTTAGGCGAAGAGTTTATTGTTACGAAGGGGTTGGATGGCTGTCTCTTTGTTTTTCCACAGAACGAGTGGCTGGCCTTTGAGGAAAAGCTGCGCGCTCTGCCGCTGACACAGAAAGGCGCAAGACAATTTACCCGTTTCTTTGTGGCAGGTGCTACACCATGCGAGCTGGACAAGCAGGGGAGAATTCTCTTACCGTCAACGCTGAGAGAATTTGCTGGTCTGGACAAGGATGTGGTCTTGGCTGGGATGCTGAACCGGATTGAGATCTGGAGCAAAGCAAAATGGATGGAAAACAATGCCTATGACGATATGGATGATATCGCGGAGCAGATGACAGATCTAGGCTTGAGCATATAGGCTGGGGAGGTTTGTATGGAATTTAAGCATAGATCCGTTCTTCTGGAAGAGTGCATTGAGAATTTGCAGATACGGCCCGATGGCATCTATGTGGATGGCACACTGGGCGGCGGCGGGCATTCTTATGAGATCTGTCGGCGACTTTCCGAAAAGGGAAGGCTGATTGGGATTGATCAGGATGCGGCGGCGATTGAAGCGGCTTCGAAGCGTCTTTTGGAATTCGCAGGCAAAACCACCATTGTCCGCAGTAATTACTGTCAGATGAGGGAGCAGCTTGCAAAACTTGGAATTACATCAGTAGATGGAGTCATTTTGGACCTGGGGGTTTCCTCCTATCAACTGGATGCGGCTGACCGTGGGTTTACTTACAGAGAGGACACGCCGCTGGACATGCGAATGGATCAGCGTCAGGCTCTCACTGCCAGGGATGTTGTGAATGAGTATAGTGAGATGGAGCTTTACCGCATCATCAGAGACTATGGGGAAGACAAGTTCGCAAAAAACATTGCCAAGCACATTGTAAACGCCCGAAAAGAAAAGATAATTGAAACGACTGGGGAGTTAATTCATATTATAAAAGCGGCCATTCCCGCAAAAGTACGTGCGGTGGGAGGACACCCGGCCAAAAGGACATTTCAGGCCATTCGGATTGAAGTGAATCATGAATTAGATGTTTTGAGGGATTCACTGGATGATATGATTGATCTGCTAAACGATGGCGGAAGAATCTGCATCATCACTTTTCATTCCTTAGAAGACCGAATAGTGAAGACAATATACAGAAAGAATGAAAATCCATGTACCTGTCCCCCGGAATTTCCGGTATGCGTATGTGGAAAAAAGCCCAAGGGGGTTGTGATTACCAGAAAACCCATCCTTCCTTCAGGGGCCGAGTTAGAAGAAAATTCAAGATCAAAAAGTGCAAAGCTGCGGGTATTTGAGCGCAGAATGCAGTAAAAGGCAAAGGCGGTAAACTATGGCAAAAAGAGCAGGAAGAACAACGGCGGCAACCAGCCGGCCGGTTCGTACAAACAGTCAATCTCATATAAATACGTATGTAGACGGGAATACTGTCCGCAAGATACAGCCTATACGGCAGCCAGAAACATCGGTGCGCCATTCTGCCAGCAGAAGTACCCGGAAGAATCGGGAGAGAGCTTTGCAGATGAACTTAAGCTATGTGATTTTTCTTACCGCAGCGGCAGTGGTGACGGTGATGGTGTGCATCAATTATTTGAAATTGCAGGCTCAGAATACGACCTACCAGAAAAAGGTGACTGCTATGTCCACCCAGTTAAGCGAGCTGAAGCTGGAGAACGACAACGAGTACAATCGGATTGTCTCTTCCGTGGATCTTCAGCACGTAAAGAATGTGGCTATGAATGAGCTGGGTATGACCTATGCATCTGAAGACCAGATCGTTACCTACGACGGCAAAGAGAGCGACTATGTAAAACAGTATCAGGAAATACCCACAGAATAGGTGATTTTTTTGGCAAGAACAGTAAAAAAAAGAGAAAAACGGTTTACAAAACGAATGCAAATAAAGCTGCTGGCTGTATTTGCATTCATTTTATTCATTCTGGCAATCCTGTTGATTCGGATTACTTATATTACTACGAAAAGCGGGAACCAGTATGCACGAAAGGTGTTGTCCCAGCAAAATTACGACAGCAGAACCATTCCCTACCGAAGGGGAGAGATCTGGGATACCAACGGCATCATCCTGGCCAAAAGCGACCGGGTCTACAATGTGGTGCTGGACTGCTATGCCATCAACAGCAATGAAGACTATATTGAACCCACGATTGAGGCAGTGTGTTCCTCTCTTGGGCTGGAGGAGGCGGAGGTTCGGGATCGGATCGAAAATGAAAAGACCAGGGAGAGCCAGTACCAGGTGATAAAACAGAAGGCCACAGAGGAGGAAAAACGTGCCTTTGAGGATTACGTTTCTACCGAAGGACGGGAGCTTTCTGATACGCAGAGGGAGAAGCTTCAAAATGTGACCGGAGTCTGGTTTGAGGAAGAGTATCAGAGAGATTATCCTTATGATACCCTGGCCAGCAACGTGCTGGGTTTTTCCAATGATATTGACCAGGGTGTGTGCGGCCTGGAAGCCTACTATGACGATTTGTTAAACGGAACCAACGGCCGGATCTACGGTTACCTCAATGAAGATTCAGAGTTTCAGAGAACGACCATTGAGCCGGAGCATGGCAAAACCCTGGTAACTACTTTGGATATGAACATCCAGCAGACCCTGGAGAAATATATTGCAGAATTTGAGGAGGAGTACGGGGATGCCACAGAGCGGGAAAAAGGGGCCAAGAATGTGGGCATTATCGCCATGGATCCCAACAGCGGATCCATCCTGGGCATGGCCACCAACTCTGGCTTTGACCTGAACAATCCTCAGGATCTGTCCGCCCTTTACAGCGGCGCTGAGGTGAAGGCCATGGACGAGGAGGAGTATGTGGAGGCTCTGAATAAAATGTGGAGCAATTTCTGCGTATCTGAGGGAATCGAACCGGGGTCTACCGTAAAGCCCATCACCATCGCCTCTGCCCTGGAGATGGGAGCGGTGCAGGACGGAGACCATTTTGTGTGTGACGGATCAGAGTTTATTACGGATACAAAGATTAACTGCGATAATATTTACGGCCATGGGGATGAGACGCTGGAGTACGCTATTGTCAATTCCTGCAATGATGCCCTGATGCAGATTGCCATGCGTATGACCATTCCTCAGTTCTGCAAATATCAGGAATTGTTTAATTTTGGAAGCAAAACCGGTATTGACCTGCCCAACGAGACTCCGGGGGTGGTTTATACCAGAGATACCATGCATGAGGTGGAGCTGGCTACCTGCAGCTTCGGCCAGGGGTATATCTGCAGTATGGTGCAGGAAATCGCCGCCTTCTGTGCAGTGGTGAACGGAGGTTATTATTATCAGCCTCATGTGGTGAAACAAGTGCTAAACGCAGACGGCAGCGTGGAAAAGACGGTGGACAGTCTGGTGTTAAAACAGCCCATCTCTTCCTCCACCTCCGCCCTGGTGAGGGGATATCTGGAGACGGCGGTAAAGGAAGGAACCGGTAAGAAATCTCAGGTGCCCGGCTACCGCACAGGCGGAAAGACCGGTACCGCAGAGAAGATCGATGAGGAGACTCACGAGAGAGCGGACGGAAAGTATCTGGTATCCTTTATCGGCGCAGCTCCCATCAATGATCCTAAGATTGTGATTTATGTGGTGGTGGATGAGCCGAATGTGGAAAATCAGGCGGTCAGTACCTATGCCCAGACATTGTTCCGCCAGGTGGCCACGGAGATTTTTCCCTACATGGGCATGTATCCCACAGAGGAGATTGATCCGCAGCTTTTGCTTGAACTGGGGCTTACTCAGGATGATGTGGTGAAAGGGGGAACCAACCGGGAGACGGTGCAGGCCTTTGATGTTTATGGAAATCTTTACAATGACGCCTATGTGAATGACGAGGGCGTTGTGGTGCATGGGGATGATGAGATCCCGGTGGAAGGAGCCTCTGTGAACACAGAAGGAAATATCGTAGACGGCTGGGGCAATGTGATTGAGCTGGAGAACAAGGCGGAAGTTCTGGATCCCAAAGCGGATAATCCTAATATTGCAGCTCCTCCCGAAAAGTTAAGCGACAGCGGAGAGGCGGATGCCACCACCTGGGACGGCATCACAGACGAAGATCTGGAGGATGAAGCTGGCGGGGCGGAGTGATAAAACGGTATAATGGAACGGCGCTTTTGGCTGCAGTTTATTGATTTGGAGATGTTGCAAAATACCAGTCCGGTGGATTTGCAGCATCTCCTTTTTTCTGCCATGGATGGAAAGTAAAAATTTTTCGATGACAGAAAAAGGATGAGCATCTGCAAGCCGGCTGAAACGGTGGAAGTTGTTGTTCAAAGAGAGCTATGGAAAGAGGAGCCTTCGGGAGTATCATAACCGGGCTGCCCCTGGAATACATTTTGTGTAAGGGGGGATTGCCATGCCTTTTGGAAAGCTTCACACTTTTCATAAGAAAAAGATCGTGTTTGTATTTTTATCCTGCATTTTGGCTCTGGTGCTGCTTATGGGCCGTTTGGGTTACCTGATGCTGAAACGGTCGGACTACTACAGTGGAAAGGCGGAGAATCTCCATGAAAGAGAGCGGCCGATCAAGGCTGCCAGAGGCAGGATTCTGGATGCCAATGGGACGGTGTTGGCAGATAACCGGACGGTATGTACCATATCCGTGATTCACAGCCAGGTGAAAGAGCCGGAGAAAGTGATCGCCATGCTGTGTCGGGAGCTGGAGCTGTCTGAGGAGCGTGTGCGGAAAAAGGTGGAGAAGGTCAGTTCTATGGAGCGGATCCAATCCAATGTAGAAAAGGAAGTGGGAGACAAAATCCGAAGCTATGGGCTGGCTGGGGTGAAAGTGGATGAGGACTATAAGCGGTATTATCCGTATGATACGCTGGCCTCCAAGGTACTGGGCTTTACTGGCAGTGACAATCAGGGGATTATCGGCCTGGAGGTGGCCTACGATCAGGTGCTTCAGGGGACGCCGGGAAAGATTCTCACCCTGACCGATGCCAGGGGTGTGGAGCTTCCGGAGGCGGGGGAGAGCCGCCTGGAACCTGTGGCGGGAGATGATCTGCAGATCAGCCTGGACTACAATATTCAGAAATATATTGAGCAGGAAGCGCTGCGGGTGATGGAGCAAAAACAGGCGGACAGCGTATCCATCATTATTCTCAATCCCCAGAATGGCGAGATCTATGGCATGACCAATGTGCCGGAATTTAATCTTAATGATCCCTTTACCCTGGTGACCAAGGCCAAGGAGCGTGCAGGCGGTGAGGAGGCTGCCGAGACGTTTTCTAATTCCGGTGAAAGCGGAGAGCTGTTTTTTCAGTCAGGAGAGGGCACGGAAAGAACAGCTGGGAGTGAGGAAACTCCAGAGGAGACACCGGTTCAGCCGGAGGAGCAGCTCGAAAAAACACAGGAGGAACTGTATCAGGAGCAGCTCAATCAGATGTGGCGCAACGGCTGCATCAATGACACCTATGAGCCTGGTTCCACGTTTAAGGTGATCACCGCTTCTGCCGGTTTGGAGGAAGGGGTGGTATCTCTGGAAGACCACTTCAGCTGCCCTGGATTTAAAATCGTGGAGGATCGGAGAATCCGTTGCCACAAAACAACCGGTCATGGGGCGGAGACTTTTTTGGAAGCAGCCCAGAATTCCTGCAATCCCGTGTTTATAGAGGTAGGGCTGAGGCTGGGCGTGGAGCGGTATTTTCAGTATCTGAAGCAGTTCGGACTTTTGAATAAAACAGGAATCGATTTGCCCGGGGAGGCTTCCACGATTATGCACAGGCAGGAGAACGTAGGCCAGGTGGAGCTGGCTACCATGGCTTTTGGGCAGTCCTTTCAGATTACCCCTATTCAGTTGGCAGCTACTGTCAGTTCTCTGATAAACGGAGGGAGACGGATTACCCCCCATTTCGCAGTGGCAGCAAGGAGCAGGGAGGGAATTTTAAAAAAAGTGTATCAGTATCCGGAAGGGGAACAGATCGTTTCAGAGGAGACTTCGAAAACGATGCAGTATGTGCTGGAGCACGTAGTATCAGACGGATCCGGAAACCGGGCATACCTGGAGGGCTACCATATCGGGGGAAAGACCGCAACCTCAGAGACTCTGCCGCGAAGCGCCAACCGTTATATTTCTTCTTTTGTGGGCTTTGGCCCTGCCCAGGATCCCAAGGTGCTGGGACTTTGCATCATTAACAACCCTCAGGGAGTCTATTACGGAGGAACCATTGCAGCACCGGTGATCCAGCGGATTTTTTCCAACATCCTGCCGTATCTGGGTATTCAGCAGGATGAGTCGGAACTTTTATCAGAAGTTGAACCAGAAAATGATTGAAGTATGAGTGAAAAAGAATTATACTAAAAAATAGCAGGCTGTTTTCTGAAAGCCGGAAAACAGCCGGAGAGATAATGTACAAAAAGAAAATGAAGAGGTGTGTTATGATTATTAGTGCGGATATTTTAATTCCTTTGTTTCTGGCTTTCGGGATCAGCGTGGTTCTTGGTCCTTTTGTGATTCCCTTTCTTCAGAAGCTTAAGATCGGGCAGACGGAGCGGGTAGAGGGGGTGAAATCCCACTTAAAGAAGGCGGGTACCCCCACCATGGGAGGACTGATCATTCTCATCAGCATTTTGATCACATCCCTCTTTTATATCGGGAAGTATCCCAGAATCATTCCGGTGTTGTTTCTCACCCTGGGATTTGGGATTATCGGATTTTTGGATGATTATCTGAAAGTGGTGCTGCGCCGGTCTGACGGACTGATGCCCAAGCAGAAAATGCTGGGTCAGATCATTGTGACCACTATTTTTGTAGTCTATATCTGGGTGATGGACAGTTCTTGCCTGGAGATGATTATGCCTTTCCATCTTTTTGGTATTGATGTGCTTTCCGGAGATGTGGTGAAGTGGATCGCCACCCCTCTGGCCTATGTTGTGATCATCGGCACGGTAAACGGTGTGAATTTTACGGACGGCTTGGACGGACTGGCCACAGGGGTGACCTCCATGGTGGCAGTGTTCTTTACCGTGGCTTCCATGGTGCTGGGAGGACAGATAGAACCCATCACAGCGGCAGTGCTGGGAGCGCTTCTTGGCTTTTTGCTTTTCAATGTACATCCGGCCAAGGTCTTTATGGGGGATACCGGTTCCCTGGCTTTGGGAGGCTTTGTGGCGGGCGCGGCCTATATGATGAAGCTGCCCATCTTTATACTTATTATCGGGCTGGTGTATTTTGTGGAAGTATTGTCTGTGATGATCCAGGTGACCTATTTTAAAAAGACCGGAGGAAAACGGTTCTTCAAGATGGCTCCCATTCATCATCACTTTGAATTATGCGGCTGGTCAGAGACCAGAATCGATGCGGTATTCACTGTAATCACCGCCTTCCTGTGCCTGATTGCCATAGTTGGGCTGCAGTAAAGCAGGGGCGGAGCAGAAAATAAAGGCAGTGGAGAGACTAAAGGAGAGACAGATGGAATTGACAGGAAAACGGGTGCTGGTTTTCGGAACCGGTATCAGCGGCATTGGAGCAGCCGAGCTTTTAGGAAAAGTGGGAGCCTGCCCGGTGCTCTATGATGGAAATAGAAACGTGCGGAAAGAGGATGTACAGGCTAAATTGCCGGAGGGCACAGAGGCACAGATTGTGATCGGTGAGATAGAAGAAGCACTGGCCTTAAAGCCGGAGCTGGCAGTCCTGAGCCCGGGGGTGCCCACAGATCTGCCGGCAGTAGAAAAGATCAGGCGTGCAGGGCTTCCTATCTGGGGTGAGATCGAGCTGGCATACGAAAATAGCAGAGGGGATGTGCTGGCCATTACAGGCACCAATGGAAAAACGACAACGACTTCCCTGGTGGGGGAGATTATGAAGTATCATCAGGATTCTGTGTATGTGGTGGGAAACATTGGGAATCCCTATACTTCCGTGGCTCTGGATATGACCGATGAGACGGTTTCCGTGGCAGAGGTGAGCAGTTTTCAGTTAGAGACCATTGACCGGTTCCATCCCAGGGTCAGCGCCATCACCAACATTACACCGGATCATCTGGACCGTCATCACACCATGGAGGAGTATATCCGGGTGAAGGAGCAGATCACCAGAAATCAGACCGGGGAAGATACCTGTGTCCTGAACTATGAGGATGAGGTACTCAGAAATTTCGGGGAGACTCTTCAGACAAAGGTGATCTATTTCAGTTCAGCCAGAAAGCTGGACAAGGGCATCTATCTGGAGCAGGATGTGATCTGGTACAGCGACGGAGAACAGATTACGGAAATTTTACCGGTAAAGGAATTGAAACTGCTGGGACTTCATAATTATGAAAATGTAATGACCGCAGCAGCCATTACCCTGGCTTACGGGGTGCCTCTGGAGGAGATCCGTCATGTGCTCCGGAATTTCAAGGCAGTGGAACACCGGATTGAGTACGTGGCTGAGAAAAACGGCGTCGTTTATTACAATGATTCTAAGGGAACTAATCCGGATGCCGCCATCAAGGGTATTCAGGCCATGAACCGCCCTACTGTGCTTCTGGGGGGCGGATACGATAAAGACTCTTCCTATGAGGAGTGGATCCGGGCGTTCGACGGCAAGGTGAAGATGCTTGTGCTGGTGGGACAGACGAAGGAAAAAATTGCAAAGGCAGCCAGAGAATGCGGATTTACAAAGATCCAGATGGCAGATACTTTTGAGGAGGCCTTCGATCTCTGCGTAAAATGTGCTAAGCCGGGAGATGCAGTGCTGCTTTCTCCGGCCTGTGCAAGCTGGGGGATGTTCCCTAATTATGAGGTGAGGGGGCAGGTATTCAAAGAGCTGGTTTGGAAACTGTAGCCTATCAGAGAAAAGATCCGAGCCGTAGGCTGCGGCAGAACGGGGAAAAACCGGATCTGAAAACTGCGGCAGGATTAAATGGAGAACAGGTTTATAAGCGTCAGCGGGAGAAAAGGCGGAGCGGCCTGAGCAAGGACGGAAGGAGCGGATGGTTGGTTTGCAGGCCAAGGGCAAAAAACCGGATTACAGCCTTCTGGCAGCCGTGCTGTTTCTCACAGTATTCGGCCTGATAACTCTTTACAGTACCAGCGCATATAACGGGCAGGTTCGTTTTGGGGACTCTGCCTACTATTTTAAGAAACAGGTATTTGCCACCGGATTGGGTCTTGTGTCCATGTATCTGGTGTCCAACTTAGACTATCATCTGTTAAAGCGGGCAGCGCTTCCAGCATATCTGGTGTCTTTGGGGCTGTCGGGAGCTGTGCTTTTGGTGGGAGATGCCTACAACGGTTCCAGAAGATGGCTTTCCATTGGCCCCCTGTCCTTTCAGCCTGCGGAGTATGCCAAGTTGGCGGTGATCCTGCTTTTGGCGGATGTGGTGAGCAGCAGAAAAAAAGGGCACAGCTTCGGAACGATTTTGGCAGTGGGATTTGCAGTGCTTCCCATTGTGGCACTGGTAGGCACCAACAATCTGAGCACTGCGGTGATTATTCTGGGAATTGGGGTGATTTTGATTTTCATATCCAATCCCAGATATCTGCCCTTTATCTGGGTGATCCTGACCGGTACCGGACTTGTCGCTGTATTTCTCAGCATGGAAGCTTACCGGCTGGAGCGGTTGGCGGTGTGGCGGGATCCGGAGAAATTTGACAAAGGGTTTCAGACGATTCAGGGGCTTTACGCCATCGGGTCGGGAGGAATCTTTGGCAGAGGGCTTGGAAACAGCATACAAAAGCTGGGATTTGTCCCGGAAGCACAGAATGATATGATCTTTTCCGTGATCTGTGAGGAACTGGGGCTTGTGGGCGCAGGACTGCTGGTTCTGATTTTCGGATTTATGCTGTGGCGGTTTATGATTATTGCCACAAGGGCGGCAGATCTGTTCGGTTCCCTGATTGTGGCAGGCATCATGGGACATATCGCCATTCAGGTGATTTTAAACATTGCAGTGGTAACTAACACGATTCCCAATACAGGTATTACTTTGCCCTTCATCAGTTACGGAGGAACCTCAGTGCTGTTCCTGTTGTCAGAGATGGGGCTGGCTCTTTCGGTGAGCCGGTGGCAAAAAGAGAATTTCTGCATATACTAAGATATAAAATCCCCCAAAACAGGTTGGAGGAATGTTTTTGAACTGTGTAGAGATTCGCGGAGGAAAACCGCTTTGCGGAAGAGTAAAGATACAGGGCTCCAAAAACGGAGTGCTTCCCATCCTGGCAGGCTGCGTGCTTCATGAAGGGGTCAGCAGGATCCGCCGCTGTCCCAGAATTCGGGATGTGTTTGACACCATCCGCATTCTGGAACACCTGGGATGCAGGGTGTGGTGGGAAGAGGACTGCCTGGCTGTGGACGCCAGGAATGTAACTTCCTGGGAGATACCGGAGGAGCCGGCGGTTGGGATGCGTTCCCCTGTGCTGTTTTTAGGCGCGCTGTTGGGGAGAATGGGCAGGGCAAAGATCCCTTATCCGGGAGGATGCGTCTTAGGGCCAAGACCGGTGGATCTGCACCTTCAGGCCATGGCCGGGCTGGGCGCGGTGCTCCAGGAAAAAGAGGGCCGGATAGAGGCGGAGGCAAAACAGCTTCATGGCGGGGAGATTCATCTTCGGTTTCCCAGTGTGGGAGCTACGGAAAACAGTATTCTGGCTGCCGTGCTGGCGGAAGGGACTACCAGGATCACAGGCTGTGCAAGAGAGCCGGAAGTGTTGGAATTGTGTGCGTTTTTGCAGGAGCTGGGAGCCAGCATCCGGGTGCCTTCAGAAGGGGTCCTTGAAATTAGAGGAGTCAGGAAACTGAAGGATAGCTGCCATGAGCTGGGAGCAGACCGCATTGTGGCAGGTACTTATCTGCTGGCGGCTGCGGTGACAGAAGGGCGCATCGGGATAGAGGGAGCGCCAAGGCAGGAACTTGAGGCTTTTCTGCACGTTTTAGAGCAGATGGGGATTCGGTTTGACAGTGAAGGGGAAACGCTCTTTGCGGATTGCACAGGGGGCTGCAGAAATATTCCCTACTTGGAAACCGCCCCTTACCCAGGCTTTCCTACAGATCTTCAGTCTCCCATCATGACACTTATGGCAGTGAGCCGGGGGAGCTGCTGTCTGCGGGAGCGGATTTTTGAATCCAGGTTTAAGATTGCAGAGCAGCTGATTCAGATGGGGGCAGATATTACGCTTGAAGGCGAGCAGGCTCTGATCAGAGGCGTACCCGGGCTTTCGGCAGCTTCGGTAGAGGCCGGAGAGCTGCGGGGAGCAGCGGCTTTGTTTCTGGCAGGATTGAATGCCAGGGGAGTGACCAGGATTCGGGGCTGCGGATTTGCGGACCGGGGCTATGAACATTTTTGCGAGAACTTGATCGGTCTGGGAGCAGACATAAAAATTTGCCAATGAAAAGTGCGGCCTGGATGGGCTGCCAGGATAAAAAAGGTACAGGTGAGAAGATATGGTGAGAGTAAGAAGAAAACGCCGGGTGACCAGGATTCGGATTATAATTATTGCGGCGCTTTGTATCGGGGCGGCAGCAGCTGTATTGCTGGGATTATTCCGCATCCATACAGTGGAGCTTTACGGCAGCTCCAGATATGAGCCGGAACAGATCAAGAATGATCTGATCACAGATTTCTGGACAGAGAATACCTTGTATTTTTCCTGGAAATATCGGGATGCTGTCAGCGACCCAAAAGCGCCTTATCTGGAAACCATTCAGGCAAAGGTGCTGACGCCTGGCAAGGTTCGGCTGACGGTGAAGGAGAAAACACTTACCGGCTATGTCCAGTATGCAGGGAATAATGTATATTTTGACCGGGATGGTGAAGTGCTGGAGATCTCGGATACGGTATACGGGGATGTTCCTCTGGTGACCGGCGTTACTATGGGTGAGCCGGTGCTGTATCAGCGCCTGCCCATGGAGAATGCGGCTCAGATGGGGGCAATGCTTAAGATTGCTGCCCTGCTCACTGAGGAAGGGTTTATGCCGGATCATATATCTTTTGATGAAAATTTAAATATTACTCTTACCATTGATGGGATTACGGTAAAGCTGGGGCAGAACGATTATCTGGATGAAAAGGTGGCCAATCTGATAAATATTTATCCTCAGATCCAGGGCAAGACGGGTACGTTGAATATGGAGAGCTTTACCGGAAAAAATGAAGACATCAGTTTTCTGCCTTCTGATGCGGCTCCGACGCCGGAGAGCGAGACGGAAGAAGGCAGTGAGGGCGCAGCGGCCAATGAGGCAGCCGGACAGGAGGGCGAAACAGGCGCAGATTCGGAAGGCCAGGAGGATGGCAGCAAAGAAGGCTCTCTGGAAGAAAATAGCCAGAATGGAGAAAGCGGCAATCTTGCTAGTAGCCAGTCAGGAGAAGGCGCACAGGGCGCAGACCAGGAGAATGCCCCGGAAGATTCCCAGGGAGCCAGCCAGGAAGATGCCCAACAGGAACAGGATGTCACAGGAACAGCCGGGTTTATGGTCTTTGATTCTTCTGGAACCCTCCGCTATGATGCCAGGGTAGTGAATGGGCAGGTGGTGGATGCCAACGGGAATCCCATCGACGGCTGTACGGTTAATGAAGCTGGAAATGTGGTGGATGCCTACTGGAATGAGATTGATCCCATGACCGGCCAGGCAGTGAATTTGGGAGGCTGATTAGTCGGAAAGAGGATAGCCGAAAAATGGAAATTTCATTTTCAGATAAGTCTTGACGGCAAAGAAAATTGTGTGGTAAGATGAAAAAAAGGTCTTTATTGCTGGCGGTAATCGTGGAGTACCACGGGGTAATAAAGATTTTGTGAACAGTAGCCGACCGTCTGGGCAGCATTTGTGAAAGCGAATGCTGCTCTTTTGTTTTTTAAAGGAGGAATCGCATGAGCAGATTGAGTATTATCACCCAGAATCAGGCTCAGACCACAGTGGAAGAGCTGTATAAGGATCTGGAACGGCGCATCAGCGCCAGCCCGCCGGGACTTTGCCCTGTGGATCTGGCATCTTCATTTTTGAAAATGTGTCACGCCCAGTCCTGCGGGAAATGTGTTCCCTGCAGAGTAGGGCTTGGGCAGCTTCAGAAATTGATGGAGGATGTGCTGGACGGAAAAGGTCAGCCGGATACCATCGATCTGATTGAAAAGACAGCAAAGAATATTTTTTATTCCGCAGACTGTGCCATAGGCTATGAGGCAGCTCAGATGGTGCTGAAAGGCATTAAAGGATTTCGGGATGATTTTGAAGAACATCTTCTGAGAGGACGCTGCAAATTTGAGCTGAATCAGCCGGTACCCTGTATGGCTCAGTGTCCGGCAGGAGTGGACATTCCCGGTTATGTGGCGCTGGTGGCGGAGGAGCGGTATGCCGATGCGGTACGGCTGATCCGAAAGGATAACCCTATGCCTGCTGTGTGCGGCTTGATTTGTGAGCATCCCTGCGAGGTGCGGTGCCGCAGAACCATGATGGATGATCCGGTAAATATCCGGGGGCTGAAACGGTTTGCAGTGGATCATGCAGGAGATGTGCCACTGCCGGTTCCGGCAGTGGCCACTGGGAAAAAGGTGGCGGTGATCGGCGGAGGGCCGGGAGGCATCAGTGCTGCCTATTATTTAAGCCTTATGGGGCATGAGGTGACAATCTTGGAACAGCGCAAAAAGCTGGGAGGAATGCTGCGGTACGGGATACCCAATTACCGTCTTCCAAGACAGGTGCTGGATCGGGAGATCGAACAGCTTTTAAGCGTGGGGATTCGGGTAAAAACAGGAATCACAGTGGGAGAGAACCCAAGCATTGTGGATCTTCGCAAGGAATACGATGCGGTTTACATTGCCATCGGCGCGCATATTGACCGGAAGATAGGAATAGAGGGAGAGGACGCGGATGGAGTGATCTCAGCGGTAGAACTGCTTCGGGGAATTGGGGATGATCAGCTCCCGGATTTTACCGGAAAGGATATTGTGGTGATTGGCGGTGGAAATGTAGCTATGGATGTGGCCCGCTCTGCCATTCGGCTGGGAGCAAAACGGCTGCGGATTGCTTACCGGAGGCGGGCGGTGGACATGACAGCCATGCCGGAGGAAGTGGCTGGGGCTGTGGAGGAAGGCTGCGAGCTTCTGGATCTTAACGCACCTCTTCGCATTGAGAAAGATGAGGAAGGGAAGGTGGCTGCTCTTTGGGTACAGCCTCAGATCATAGGACCGGTAAAAAATGGAAGGCCGGTGCCCCTGGATTCTTCTCAGGAGGAGGTTCGTTTATCCTGCGATATGGTCATCGTGGCTATTGGCCAGGGGATCGAATCAAAAGCCTTTGAGAAGCAGGGCATTCCGGTGAAGCGGGGCGTCATCGACGCGCTTAACTGGAGCGGAGTCAACGCAAAGGATCTTACAGGAGTGTTTGCAGGAGGAGACTGTGTGACAGGTCCGGCCACGGTGATTCGGGCGATCGCCGCAGGAAAGGTGGCAGCGGCCAATATTGACGAGTATCTGGGCTTTAACCATCATATCTCTGTGGATGTGAAAATCCCAAAGGTAAGACTCAATGACAGAAAGAGCCGGGCCAGAGTGAATCTGAGAGAACGGCAGCCCTCAGAACGGGCAAAAGATTTTGAACTCATTGAATGCTCTATGACTTGTGAGGAGGCGAAGCAGGAGGCAGGAAGATGCCTTCGATGCGATCATTTCGGTTATGGTATCTTCAGAGGAGGGAGGATTGAAAAATGGTAAAACTCACGATCAATGGGAAAAAGATTTCCGTTCCCGAAGGAACTACGATCCTGGATGCAGCCAGAGAGGCGGGTATTTTCATTCCTACTCTTTGTTTTTTAAAGGATATTAATGAGATTGGAGCATGCCGGGTCTGCGTGGTGGAGGTGGAAGGCTGTTCCAAACTGGTGACCGCCTGCAACAATCTGGCGGCAGAGGGAATGGTAATTCGAACCAACAGTCCAAAGGTCAGAGAAAGCCGCAGGAATAATGTGGAGCTGATTTTATCCCAGCATGATGGGGAATGCTCTACCTGCGTTCAAAGTGGCAACTGCAGCCTCCAGACCATTGCCAATGATCTTGGGATTCTGGAACTGCCCTTTGAGAAAAAACTGCCGAATTCCTGGTGGCCCATGGATTTCCCTCTGATTCGGGATGCGAAAAAGTGTATCAAATGTATGCGCTGTATTCAGGTGTGTGATAAGATCCAAAGCCTTGGTATCTGGGATGTGGCGGGAACCGGATCCAGGACTACGGTAGATGTATCAGGAAATCGTCTGATCACAGAGGCGGATTGTGCTCTGTGCGGACAATGCATTACCCACTGCCCGGTGGGAGCCCTTCGGGAGAGAGATGATGTACAGAAAGTGCTGGATGCCCTGGCGGATCCAGAAAAGATTACCGTGGTGCAGGTGGCTCCTGCAGTGCGGGCAGCCTGGGGAGAGGCGTTCGGCCTTTCCAGAGAATTCGCTACCGTAAAGCGCCTGGTAGCCGCTCTGCGGCAAATTGGATTTGATTACATATTTGATACCAATTTCAGTGCAGACCTTACGATTATGGAGGAGGGCAGTGAATTTCTGGAAAAATTGAAGAAGGATGAGCTGGAGGAATTTCCCATGTTTACTTCATGCTGTCCTGGTTGGGTGCGATTTTTAAAGTCCCAGTATCCGGAAATGACCGATCACCTTTCCAGTGCCAAGTCTCCTCAGCAGATGTTTGGAGCCATGGCAAAATCCTATTATGCCAAGCTGCTGGGGGTGGATCCGGGAAAAATCTACTCTGTTTCCATCATGCCTTGTATCGCAAAAAAGAAAGAGAGTGAGCTTCCGGTGATGAATGATGCGGGAGCGGGACAGGATGTGGATGTGGTGCTTACCACCAGGGAGATCGACCGACTCATACGGGCAGAGCAGATTCGTCCGGCATCCCTTCCGGAGGAGGAATTTGACCTGCCCCTGGGAGTCGGTTCCGGAGCCGGGGTGATCTTCGGGGCTACCGGCGGCGTTATGGAGGCTGCCCTGCGTTCGGCATATTACCTGGTGACTGGAAGGAATCCAGATCCGGATTCCTTTGAGAAGGTGAGGGGAATGGATGGCTGGAAAGAGGCAGAGTTTAATCTGGCAGGACGGACTGTGAAAGTAGCAGTGGCCAGCGGCCTTGGAAATACCCGGAAGCTGATGGAAGCTATTCGCAAGGGCCAGGTGCAGTATCATTTTGTGGAGATCATGGCATGTCCGGGAGGATGTGCGGGGGGAGGCGGCCAGCCGATCCGGGATGGGAAAGAGCAGGCGGCAGACCGCTGTCGGGTGCTCTATGGATTGGATCAGGTGAATCATCTCAGATTCTCCCATGAGAATCCCTCTGTACAGAAATGTTATCAAGATTATCTGGGGACCCCGCTGTCCCATTTGGCACATCGGCTTCTTCACACAGACCATCACGCATGGAAGATGCCTGGGGAGGAAGGCTAGCGCCAAAACCTTAGCATGGGAAATTCATCTCCGCCAATTCAGTCCGGGAATCTTAGCGCCGGAAAATCAGAATCAGGAGAGTAGGGCTGGCAGCTTGGAGCTGGAAGTTCAGAGGATAAGAGTTTCGCCGCAGGAAAAGTAGCTGAGGCGGGACATAGACTGCTTCATAAAATCAAACTGCCGTGTTCCGGTACAGTGGCAGGTATAAAAAACTGTACCGGATTCTTCCAGATACTGAGCGTATGTTTTCAAGGTGTCATCCAGAGGCAGCTTGGAAAAATGAAAGCCTCCAACCAACACCTGGGGCTGAAACCATTGAACAATGTTTAAGATTCCCTTATGGGAGCAGCCACTGATGAGTACGCGCTTTCCCTCTTCCTCAATGAGCAGATACTGTTCGTGACGGAAATCGTCAGGGAGAAACTGTCCGTCTTCTTTTCGATTCAGACCAAAGCTGCCAAGATCGTAGTTTCTGTTTTTTTCATTGCAGGAATAGAGCGTGAGACCTTTGCAGATGGGGGTGACGTCTTCGGTGAAGATCAGCCGTGGATGGGCTTGGAGTTTCACATCCAGACCAATATATTTTTCTGTTCCGTTATAGTGGGCTTCAAAGGCATGACGGCTAAGGTACACAGGAGCCTTTTTGTTGATCTTCAGAAAGGTTTCCAGCCCTCCGCCATGGTCATAATGACCGTGGGAGAGGATGGCAATGTTCACAGCAGCCAGATCAACATCCAGTTTCCTGGCATTTTCGGCAAAAAGTCCGGTTTGGCCCATGTCAAAAAGCAGCTTGTGATTGAGCGTTTCGATATACAGAGACAGACCGTGTTCTGCACCCAGATCCTTCCGGCAGGAAGTATTTTCAGCTAAAGAGATTATGCGCATAGTGTTGTATTCTCCTTTGATTTACATAGTGTGTGCCTGTTTTTTGTATCGGCGATTTTATCATCGCAGCATCTCCTTTTTTAGAAGCAAAACAAAAAGGCAGGATCTCCAACTTAGAAATCCTGCCCTTGCTGCGGAAGATGGGACTTGAACCCACACGGCACGAATGCCACAAGATCCTTAGTCTTGCTCGTCTGCCAGTTCCGACACTTCCGCGAACAAATGCTATTATA
>ENA-ORTM01000737-ORTM01000737.1-human-gut-metagenome-genome-assembly--contig:-NODE-737-length-38477-cov-3.636276_pt1 | contig 38477 bp, 26 predicted proteins | sample MGYA00241909_ERZ509182 | MGnify/ENA primary metagenome ERZ509182 (study PRJEB26280, sample SAMEA2338855) | human gut metagenome | biome: human gut; feature: human-associated habitat; material: faeces...
TCCAACTTTAACCTGGTCATGGGGGAGGGAAAACGGGAAAAAGCCCCTTATTTCATTGGGAATGCCGCATCTATGCTGCTGGCAAGCGGAACGGTATTGTTCCTGGCGTCAGAGGTATTTTTGCATCCTATGCTTCAGCTTTTTGGTTCGCCGGCAGATGTGCTGCCTTATGCGGAGGAATATGTAAAGATCACAGCCCTTGGTTTTCCTTTTTTGATCGTCACTACAGGCGGAGGGCATCTGATGCGGGCAGATGGAAGCCCTAAAATGGCAATGATCTGCAACCTGTCCGGTGCGGTAATCAATACGTTTCTCGATGCGCTGTTTGTAATGGGATTTGGCTGGGGAATGGCCGGAGCAGCGGCAGCTACGGTGATGGGACAGGTTTTTTCCGGAATCCTGGTGATCCGGTATCTGATGCGCTATAAGACGGTGGCACTGGAGAAGAAGCACTTTCTTCCTCAGTGGAGGTATCTGGGGAAAATCATGGCGTTGGGAGCAGCCAACAGCTTTAACCAGATTGACATGATGGTGGTGCAGATTTCCCTGAATAATCTGCTGAAGTTTTACGGGGCGCAGTCCGTGTACGGGGAGTCTGTGCCCATTGCCTGCGCGGGGATCGTGATGAAGGTGAATCAGGTGTTCTTTTCCATCATCATTGGCATCTCTCAGGGAACCCAGCCCATAGAAGGGTATAATTACGGGGCCGGGCAGTATGCCAGAGTGAGAAAAACCTATGGACTGGCAGTGAAAGCCGGAATGGCGCTGTCCGCCTGTGCGTTTTTGATTTTCCAACTGTTTCCCAGGCAGCTTTTAAGTCTGTTCGGAGACGGAAGCGAAGCGTACTATCAGTTTGGCATCAGCTATTTTCGGATTTTTCTGGCAGGGACGCTGATCAACTTTTTGCAGCCTCTGTCCTCCTCTTTTTTTACTTCCATTGGAAAGGCTTACAAGGGAATGTTTTTGTCCCTTACCAGACAGATTCTGTTTTTGCTGCCCTTGCTGTTTTTCTTCCCAAGAGTGATGGGAATTGAGGGAATCCTCTATGCCGGACCGGTGGCAGACGGCTTAGCTTTTGCGGCGGCAATTCTTATGGTACGGCTGGAGTTTCGTAAGATGGAGAAACTGGAGCGGAAAGAAGAACAATAAGGTTTGGATGATTAGAGACAGAGCCGGAAGTGGATCATAAACGGGATGGGAAGCAGGAGCCTGAAAACGGAAGGGAAAAATCCGAAGTGCCTGGTCAGAAAAACTGTAAATGGACAGAAATTTTAAATTTGTCCGAAAGCAGGAGAAATTCCTTGCATATCAAGATATTTCTCCCTATAATGGGAAAAGAGAAAATCTAAAATGAAAACGAAAGAGGAGGAGATTATGAATTATTCAAATCAAGTAATTCGGGATGCCCGGAAATTGGGGATCCCGAAAATGCTGCTTTTAGGAGTCCAGCATATGTTTGCCATGTTTGGCGCTACGATTTTGGTGCCGATCCTGGTGAATGGGTATTTCCTGGAGGCCTGTGGGGAGGGCCTTACGGCCGGTCTGACCGTCTCTGTCACACTGTTCTGCGCCGGGGTTGGAACCTTGCTGTTTCATGTATGCTCGAAGTTTAAGGTTCCTGCGTTTTTAGGTTCTTCCTTTGCATTTCTGGGAGGATTTGCCACAGTGGCCAGCCTGGATACCGGGATGTATGCGGCTATGAGCGCCAACGAGAAAGCATCCTATGCCTGCGGCGGCGTGGTGGTGGCCGGACTTTTGTATCTGGCGCTGGCTTTGGTGATCCGTATTGTAGGCGTAAAGCGGGTGATGCGTTTCCTGCCTCCGGTGGTGACAGGACCGGTGATCATCTGTATCGGTTTAAGCCTGGCAGGTTCTGCCATCAACAATGCCTCTACCAACTGGTTTTTGGCTCTGGTGGCTCTGGCTGTGATCATTGTGTTTAATATTTGGGGGAAAGGAATGTTTAAGATCATCCCCATTCTCATGGGAGTGGTGATTTCTTATGGAGCAGCCCTGATCATGAATGCCTGCGGTATGGTGAATCCAGATGGCTCTGCGATTCTGGATTTTGCATCTGTGGCTTCCGCTGGCTGGGTGGGGATTCCTACCTTTAAGATTTGCCAGTTTGATGTGACTGCCATTCTGGTGATGGCGCCCATTGCGATTGCAACCATGATGGAGCATGTGGGAGATATGTCTGCCATCTCTGCCACTGTGGGGGAAAATTATCTGGCGAATCCCGGGCTTCACAGAACGCTGCTGGGTGACGGACTGGCAACTTCCCTGGCAGGCTTGATCGGAGGTCCGGCCAATACTACTTATGGAGAGAATACCGGTGTTCTGGAGCTGAGTAAGGTACATGATCCGAGAGTAATCCGTCTGGCGGCAGTGTTTGCGATTATCATCAGCTTCATTCCCAAGGTTTCCTCTATCATCAGCACTATGCCAGCATCCATCATTGGCGGGGTGAGTTTCATGCTCTACGGTATGATCTCTGCCATCGGTGTGCGCAATGTGGTGGAAAATAAGGTAGATCTCACCAAATCCAGAAACCTGATCATCGTGGGCGTGATTTTCGTCTGCGGATTGGGCTTCTCCGATGGCATTACCTTTACTGTGGCAGGAACTTCTATCACGCTGACGGCTCTGGCCATTGCGGCCATTGCAGGTATTCTGCTGAACATTCTTCTGCCTGGCAATGATTATGAATTTGGAGTGAATACTTCCGGAGATCAGAATCGGGGGATTCATCAGTAAGCGTAAGACAGACAGCTAAAAAGATCCAGATCGGAAGGTGCGGAATAAAAAGCACACGAAGGATCAGGAATAGGTTTTGATAATATCTTCGGCCATGGAACGCTTGGAACAGCAGCGGTCCATGGCCTGTTTTTCTATATAGCGGTGGGCCTCCGGCTCACTCATGTGGAGCTCACTGATCAGCAGCCATTTGGCCCGGTTGACGGTCCGGATCTCAGCCATTTTTTCCTCAATGGATAAAGTTTTTTTCTCAAACTGGCGCAGCCGTTCCCTGGCGGTCTCCATCCAGCTTAGAGCCATTAAAAGGGTGGGTTTTGCAAGGGGCTTCGGCAGAGCGAAGGCGCCATGCAAACGGAGTTTTTCCTGAATTTCCAGGTAAAAGTCGCTCTTTGCCAGAAGCAGGACGATGGTTTCTCTGGAAGCACAGGTGTCAATGGCAAAGCGAATTCCTGGATCATCGGGAAGAGGGGCATTGATAATGACAAAATCAAAGGTGCGTTCCGCAGCGGCTCTTCTCGCGGCGCTGATACTAGAGACCGTACACAGGTTGTAGCGGGAAGGCTCCGGAAGAAGTCCGAAGAAGGCAGAGGAAAAGTGTTCGGAGCCGGAGACCAGTAAAATACTGTAGCTTTGTTCCTGCAGACTCATGGAAGGTCCTCCCTTCTGTTTTTGGATATCGGTGGCATCCGCGTTGTTCCAGGTACACGGATGCGAAAGTTTCCGAAGACAGCTGCAACAGGATCAATAAGGAATGGAGGAATCGGATACGCAGGGATCTGTCCCGGCAGGTTCCTCTGTGGTGTACAGCTTTAGAATCGCTTCCGGCAGACAGCTCCGAATAAAGCTGCTGTTCGCTGCCAGTTTTCTGGCGGCTGTCAGATTCGCCGGAAGTTTTTGAAAGGGCGCCAGGATGCGCTCATCTGCCTGAAACAGATTGAAATCCGCAGGGGCAGGAGGTTTCAGCTGTTTTTGAATCCCATAAAGCCCGGCGTAGATCATCAGGGCGAAGGACAGATAAGGATTGGCGGAGGGATCCGGGGAACGCAGTTCTGCCCGACGGTATTCCCCCGCAGCAGCAGGAATCCGAATCAACTGGGAGCGGTTTTCATGGGACCAGGAGACGTAGGCTGGGGCCTTATTTTGTCCAAAACGCAGGTAGGAGCTTTGGGAAGGATTGAAAAACAGAGTCATCTCCCTAACTTTTTCCAGGATTCCTGCAACCATAGGGGGAAGTAGAGTTTCATCGCTCTGAAGGCTGCCTGGGAGAACGCCTGGCTCCTTCCGGAGACTTTTCACAGAGAGGTTGATGTGAAAGCCGTTGCCGGGCTGCTCCTTTAGCGGCTTCGGCCCAAAATCAGCGGCCAGTCCGTTGCGCAGAGCCACAGCCTTTACCACGGTCTGAAAGGTCATGGCATTGTCTGCCGCTGCCAGGGGATCGGAATAGCGAAAATCTATTTCGTTTTGTCCGGGGCCCTCCTCATGGTGGGAACTTTCCGGCAGAATTCCCATCTGTTCCAGGGTAAGACAGATCTCTCTGCGGATGTTTTCCCCTCTGTCTTCCGGTGCAATATCCATGTAGCCGGCATGGTCATAGGGAATTTTAGTAGGCTCCCCCATCTCGTCCAGCTTAAACAGGTAGAATTCCTGTTCTGCTCCAAAGAAAAATTGATATCCGGCTTCTTGGGCTGTTTCCACAGCCCTTGCTAAAATAGCCCTGGAGTCGCATGCAAAGCGGCGGCCGTCGGGATAAAAAATATTGCAGAACATGCGTACTACCCGGCCATGTTCCGGCCGCCAAGGCAGGGGCATCAGTGTGTTCGTATCCGGGTACAGCAGAAGATCGGAGTGGGTTTCATCCCCAAAGCCTGCAATGGCAGAAGCGTCAATGGCAATTCCGCTGGAAAAGGCTCGCGGCAGTTCCTGGGGCATAATGGAGATGTTTTTCTGTCGTCCGAACACATCGCAGAAGGCAAGGCGGATGAATTTCACGTCTTCCTCTTCCAGATACTGCAGTACCTCCTGTCTAGAATATTTCATATGATTACCTGCTTTCTCTTATCTTAATTGGCAACGTACATCTGTTTATAAGGATTCTGAGTGTTGGGGGTCACCAGAGTAAAGGGGGAATGGAAAATCTCTTTTTCATCCAAGCCAAAGATCTGACAGTATTCTGTAAGGAAGGCAGAAATCTGCATCAGGTCTTCCTGACTGGCCGGTGCTGCAGTCACCTGATCCGGAAAGCGGATCCCCTGGCAGCTTCCTCTCAGGAACAATTTCCCACCGTGCATGCCAGTACAGGGAAAATTTCCGGTGAGAGCTTTGCCATCCGTCTCCAGGCCCAGAACGATAATTATGCCGCCGGCCTGGTATTCCCCAAGAAAGCTGCCTGCCCGCCCTCCAATGATGATCACAGGAACTTTGTCCTGGTAAGCTTTCATGTGGATGCCGGTCCGGTATCCCGCATTTCCTCTTACATAGAGCTTTCCGCCCCTCATGGCATATCCGGCCGCGTCCCCCACGCTGCCATGGATCACAATCTTTCCCGCATTCATGGTATCTCCCACTGCATCCTGGGCGTTGCCTTTCACCGTCAAAAGAGAATCATTCAAGTAGGCACCCAGGGCATTTCCGGTGATTCCAAGAAGTGTAATCTGCTTTCCCGACATACCGGCTGCGAGGAACCGCTGGCCTTGGCAGCCGGTGACGGTACAGGTGCCGCCGGACTGGCGAAGCTGTTGATTTAACGTTTTGGAATCCAAATTGGCAGCATGAATTATTTTCATATTATATCACATCCTTCTGAATTTTTAATGTTTTTTCTCTTTTTCTCGAAAAAATAAATAATATCTGCCGGAAAGACTCCAGAGGAATGGCAGTTGTTTTTTGGCGCAGCATATTACTCTCCTGCATGGGCGATCCCAAGAATCTTCAGTTCTTTTTCCGTAAGACCAATTCCCCGCAGCATCAGCCGGTTGCCCCGGAGGGATTCAATGGAGTTGATCCCCATGCCCCCCATCATCTCTTTAATTTCCCGATTCCAGGCAGTCATGAGATTCACCAGATGTTCCTGGCCCTGCTGAGGATCCAGACGTTTCACCAGCTCCGGGCGCTGGGTAGCGATTCCCCAGTTGCAGATACCGCTCTGACAGGTGCGGCACAGATGACAGCCGAGAGCCAGAAGGGCGGCAGTGGCTACATAGCAGGCATCTGCACCCAGAGCAATGGCCTTTACTACATCGGAGGAGCTGCGGATGCTTCCGCCGGCGATCAGGGACACCTGATTGCGGATGCCTTCCTCCCGCAGCCGCTGGTCAACCGCAGCCAAAGCCAGTTCAAGAGGGATTCCCACATTGTCCCGAATCCTGGTGGGAGCAGCACCGGTGCCACCCCGAAAACCGTCCAGGGCAATGATATCCGCGCCGCTTCTGGCAATGCCGCTGGCGATGGCGGCAATATTGTGGACAGCAGCCACCTTGACAATTACCGGCTTTTTATATTCAGTTGCTTCCTTAAGGGAGAAGACCAGCTGCCTTAAGTCTTCAATGGAATAGATATCGTGGTGGGGGGCCGGGGAGATGGCATCTGCGCCCTCCGGGATCATTCTTGTGCGGGATACGTCTCCCACAATCTTGGATCCTGGGAGGTGGCCGCCGATCCCCGGTTTGGCTCCCTGGCCCATCTTAATCTCAATGGCCGCGCCTGCCTCTAAATAGGCCGGATGGACACCAAAACGGCCGGAGGCCACCTGAACAATGGTGTTGTCTCCATAGCAGTAAAAATCTTCATGAAGCCCTCCTTCTCCGGTATTGTAGAAGGTGCCAAGCTGACTGGCAGCGGACGCCAGGGCTTTGTGGGCATTGTAACTGATGGATCCGTAGCTCATGGCGGAGAAAAGTATGGGCATGGAGAGCTCCAGCTGAGGAGGAAGCTGGCAGTCCAGTGTTCCATCTGCCTTTCTTTGGATGCGTTCCGGCTTTTTGCCAAGATAGACTCTGGTCTCCATAGGCTCCCTTAATGGGTCAATGGGGGGATTGGTGACCTGGGAGGCATTGATCAGGATGTGATCCCAGTAAACAGGCAGAGGATTGGGATTGCCCATGGAGGATAAAAGGATTCCTCCGCTGGCAGCCTGTTTGTAGATCTCCCGCACCGTATCGTTGGACCAGTTTTGATTTTCCCGTATGGTACAGCTGCTCTTTACAATTTTCAGAGCCCGTGAAGGACAAAAAGCCACGCAGCGCTGACAGTTGACACATTTTGCCTCATCGCTGACCAACACCTTCTTTTCTTTCTGATAGAGATGCACTCCATTGGCGCACTGCCTTTCACAGGTACCGCAGCCAATGCAGCGGTCAGCGTTCCAGATCACTTCAAATTCAGGATAAAATAGTTCCATGGACATTAGTATGCTCCTTCCTTTACGCGAATGATGACCGGTTCCCCTCCGGAGGGCGCCCAGATATTTTCTGCATCAGGCTCCAGGGCCCGGATGGCGGCCTCTTCACTGCCAATGAAGACCCGGTCTTCTTTTTCTCCGATTACCATCGACCGCAGTTTCAGACGATCATTCAACGCCATCAAACCTCCGTCGAATCCCAGAACAATGGAGAAGGGGCCTGTAATCAGCAGGCTGGGGAAAAGGGTGCGCAGATAGGTGGCAGTCTGGCTGCCCTTGGGATCCTTCATAGCTTCAATGGTGCTCCAGAAGGGGGCTGCCACTACCGTGGCTGCCTCGGTCAGAGACAGGCCCTGGATCCGCAGCAGATAGTCCATAATATAGGTGATCACTTCTGTATCTGTCTGCAGGGTGCATTTGTAGCCGAACATTTCCATGAAGCGGCGGTTTGCATCGTAGGAAGAGATTTCTCCGTTATGTACAATAGAATAATCCAGCAGTGTAAAGGGATGGGCACCACCCCACCAGCCCGGTGTGTTGGTGGGATACCGCCCATGGGCAGTCCAGGAGTATCCGCTGTACTCTTCCAGCCGATAGAACTGCCCCACATCCTCCGGGTAGCCCACTGCTTTAAAGGTTCCCATATTTTTTCCGCTGGAAAAAACGTAGGCTCCCTTCATTTTTGCATTGATCTGGATCACCGTTTTTACTACAAACTCTTTTTCATCCACATGCATTTCCCGACAGACAGATTTCAGGGGAGAAACAAAGTATCTCCAGATAATGGGTTCTCCTGTGATGGAGGGAAGCTTTCGGGTGGGAATGATCTCAGACTGGACAATCTCAAACCGTTCTTTTAAAAAGGCTTCGCAGTCCTTTCTGGTGCTGCGGGTATCAAAAAAAAGATGCAGCGCATAAAAATCTTTATAATCCGGATAGATTCCGTATCCGGCAAATCCTCCTCCCAGCCCGTTGGAACGCTCATGCATCGGTTTCATAGCTGCGGCAATGCGATCTCCCGGCATTCGTTTTCCCTCCCTGGAGATCACGGCGGCAATGGCGCAGCCGGAAGGGATTCGTATTTGACCTTCCATTTTCATAAAAAGCTCCTCCTTTTCCGGTAAATCAAAGAAGTCTGCGGACGGACTTCTCCGCCTGCGGCGGGTCGCTTCAGCGACATATTTCCTTTCCAGCGCAATGCGGTTCTGCAAAATATTTTTGTTTCATAGAAAGAAAGCTCCTGTGAAACAAAAAAGACGTCCAAATTAAGGACAGTTTTCCTGCTCTTAAAATGAACGCCTTTGCTCATGCCTTCTTTTATACATCCAGGCGGGGCATTTGTCAACTGAAAAAAAGGGGTTGACAAAAAAAATGTCAGGTGTATAATATCGGGCATGAAGGCAATGGCGTCTTTAATGTGTTACAACGTTAAAGGCGCCGTTGCCTTTTTGCGTACAGGAAGCTCCTTCTTTGAGGGATACCGAAAGCGCAGTACCTGATTGTTTCATTTTTCAGGAAGAGGAGAGGATATTATGAAAAAGGTTTCAGATTATTTTGGATGTCTGGTGTTTGATGACCGGGTGATGAAGGGGAATCTTCCGGAGGAAGTTTACCGCTCCTTAAGAAAGACCATCGACGAGGGAGCCAAGCTGGATCTTGGAGTAGCCAATGCGGTGGCATCCGCTATGCGGGACTGGGCAGTCTCTAAAGGAGCGACCCACTATACCCACTGGTTTCAGCCCCTTACCGGGGTGACGGCAGAAAAGCATGACAGTTTTATCTCACCCTCCCCGGACGGGGGCGTGATCATGGAGTTTTCCGGGAAGGAACTAATCAAGGGGGAGCCGGATGCGTCATCCTTCCCTTCCGGAGGGCTGCGGGCTACCTTTGAGGCCAGAGGCTACACAGCCTGGGATCCCACCTCTTATGCATTTATCAAGGGAAAGACATTGTGCATTCCCACTGCCTTCTGTTCCTATGGCGGAGAGGCTCTGGATAAAAAGACGCCTCTGCTGCGCTCCATGGAGGCGCTGAATAAGCAGGCGCTGCGGATCCTGGCCCTGTTTGGCAATGATCAGGTGAAATATGTGAGAACCTCAGTGGGGCCGGAGCAGGAATACTTCCTTATTACAAAGGAGATGTATGACCAGAGAAGGGATCTTCGCTTCACGGGAAGAACTTTGTTTGGAGCCAAGCCTCCCAAAGGGCAGGAGATGGATGACCATTATTTCGGAGTGATCAAGCCCAGGGTGGCAGCCTATATGGAGGATTTGAACGAGGAACTGTGGAAGTTGGGAATTCTGGCAAAAACAGAGCACAACGAGGTGGCTCCTGCTCAGCATGAGCTGGCGCCTATCTATACTACTACCAACATTGCAACCGATCAAAATCAGCTTACCATGGAGGTGATGCAGAAGGTGGCTGCCAGACATGGGTTGGTGTGCCTGCTCCATGAAAAACCCTTTGCCGGAGTTAATGGAAGCGGAAAGCACAACAACTGGTCGCTCTCCACTGATACAGGGGTGAACCTGCTCTCACCGGGAGAAACGCCCTATGAGAACGCGCAGTTTCTTCTGTTTCTCTGTGCGGTGATCAAGGCTGTGGATGATTATCAGGATCTTCTCCGTCTGTCCGTAGCGACTGCGGGAAATGACCATCGGCTGGGAGCCAATGAGGCGCCGCCTGCTGTGGTATCGGTGTTCCTGGGAGATGAACTGAATGCAGTGTTGGAGGCAATAGAGAAGGATACGCCCTATGCGGGGACGGAGAAGATGCAGATGAAACTGGGAGTCAATGTGCTGCCGAAGTTTAACCGGGATGCTACGGACCGAAACCGCACCTCGCCCTTTGCTTTCACAGGAAATAAGTTTGAATTTCGGATGCTGGGGTCTTCCAACAGCATTGCCTGCGCCAATATGATGCTGAACAGTGCAGTGGCAGAGAGCTTGAAAATCTATGCAGACCGTCTGGAGCAGGCGGAAGATTTTGAGGAGACTCTGCATGAAATGATCCAGAAGACGATCCGGGATCATAAACGGATCATTTTTAACGGAAACGGTTACGACGAAAGCTGGATCAGGGAGGCCACGGAGCAGAGAGGGCTTTTAAACTACCGAACTACACCGGACTGCATGCCGCATCTGCTGGATGAAAAAAATGTGAGGATGCTTACCTCCCACAAGGTGTTCTCTGAGGCAGAGCTGAAATCCAGGTGTGAGATCATGCTGGATAATTACTGCAAGACGGTGGTGATCGAGGCCAATACCATGGTGGAGATGGCCAGAACCCAGATTGCTCCGGCAGTGGAGTCCTATGTCCTGGAATTGGCAAAGACAGCGGCAGCCAAAAAGGCCGTGGATGCTTTTTATGCCTGCGGCTACGAGACCGGGCTGATCAAGCGGCTGTCTGTGCTGACAGAACAGATCGGAGTAAGGAGCGACGAACTGGAGAAGGCTGTGCTGAAGCTTGGGGACGTGATGGATATCCTCTCCCAGGCCAATGCAATCCGGGATACGGTCCTTGGAAAGATGGGAGAGCTGCGGCTTGCCTGTGATGAGGCGGAGACCCTCACAGCTAAGAAATACTGGCCCTTCCCCACTTACGGAGATCTGCTGTTTAGTGTGAGATAAGAAGAACCAAACTGATTCGACAGGATAGACGGAGGAAAACACGATGTGTTCAATTATGGGCTATTGCGCAGCAGGCGCCGATCTGGAGGCGTTTCGGAAAGGGTTTGACAGAACCATTTCCAGAGGGCCGGATGAAAGCCGGATCATTGATACAGGAAAGGGCCTTCTGGGATTTCATCGGCTGGCTATTATGGGGCTGACGCCCTCCGGCATGCAGCCCTTTGAACTGAATGGAAGTTATCTGGTGTGCAATGGGGAGATTTACGGCTTTGAAAAATACAGGGAGCAGCTTAGGGGAAAGTATTCGTTTCAGAGTGATTCGGATTGTGAAGTGCTGCTTCCGCTGTACCGGGAGATGGGGACAGACCTGTTTGCGGTTCTGGACGCAGAATTTGCCTGCATCCTTTATGACGGGGAAACAGGAGAGTATGTGGCTGCCAGGGATCCCATTGGTATCCGCCCCCTGTACTATGGATATGACAAAACAGGAGCGATCCTTTTTGCCAGCGAGCCCAAAAACCTGGTAGGTCTTGCGGCGCGGATTATGCCCTTCCCTCCGGGCTGCTACTACAAAAACGGAAAATTCGTCCGGTACTGTGATATTGCACAGCCCAGGAGGATGAGCCGGGATTCCCTGGAGGAGACTTGCAGAAAAATCAAAGAAAAGCTGATTGCAGGAGTAAAAAAACGACTGGTATCAGATGCAAAGGTAGGATTTCTTCTGTCAGGTGGATTGGATTCTTCCCTGGTGTGCGCCATCGCTGCCAGGGAGAGCAAGATCCCTATCCGCACCTTTGCTATTGGCATGGATCAGGATGCCATTGATTTAAAGTATGCAAGAGAGGCGGCAGATTATATAGGAAGCTGCCATACAGAATTCATTATTACAAAAGAAGATGTGATCTCATCTCTGGAAGATGTGATCCAACTGCTGGGTACCTTTGATATTACCACTATCCGGGCCAGCATGGGGATGTATCTGCTGTGTAAAGGGATCCATGAGCAGACGGACATCCGGGTGCTGCTCACGGGGGAGGTTTCCGATGAACTTTTTGGATATAAATACACAGACTTCGCGCCCAGCCCTCAGGCTTTCCAGGAAGAAGCCCAGAAAAGGGTGCGGGAACTGCATATGTACGATGTGCTTCGGGCAGACAGATGCATCTCTGTGAATTCCTTGGAAGCCCGGGTTCCCTTTGGAGACCTGGATTTTGTAAATTATGTGATGTCCATTGATCCGGAGAAAAAGATCAATCGGTACGGTAAGGGGAAATATCTGCTGCGTCATGCCTTTGAGGGGGAGGATTACCTGCCGGGAGAAATTTTATGGAGAGAAAAAGCGGCCTTCTCCGATGCCGTAGGACATTCTATGGTGGATGATCTGAAAGAATATGCGGAAAGCCGGTATACGCAGGAGGAATTTCTGGCCGGCTGTGCAAAATACAGCCATGCAGTGCCTTTTACAAAGGAGTCTTTGCTGTACCGGGATATTTTTGAGAACTATTATCCCGGGCAGGGGGAGATGATTGGGGATTTCTGGATGCCCAACCGGGAATGGGAGGGCTGTAATGTGACAGATCCTTCTGCCAGAGTGCTGTCCAATTATGGAGACAGCGGAAAATAGGCAACAGAAAGAGACGGGGAAGAAAGGACAGCAATCCTATGACGAAATATATTTTTGTAACCGGCGGTGTGGTATCCGGACTTGGGAAGGGAATCACCGCCGCTTCCCTTGGCAGGCTGCTGAAAGCCAGGGGACTGAAGGTGGCAGCCCAGAAGCTGGATCCCTATATTAATGTGGATCCCGGTACCATGAGCCCTTATCAGCACGGAGAAGTGTATGTGACGGAGGACGGGGCAGAGACGGATCTGGATCTTGGACATTATGAGCGGTTTATTGACGAGGATTTGAACCAGTATTCCAACCTTACCACTGGAAAGGTGTACTGGAATGTGCTGAACAAAGAGCGGCGGGGGGAATATCTGGGTTCCACCGTTCAGGTAATCCCGCATATTACCAATGAGATCAAAGAATTTGTGTATCGGGTAGGGAAAAAGACAGAGGCAGATGTGGTGATCACAGAGATCGGAGGTACCATCGGGGATATGGAGTCCCAGCCTTTTTTAGAGGCAGTAAGACAGATCGCCCTGGAAGTGGGGCGGGAGAACAGCCTCTTTATCCATGTGACCCTGGTGCCCTTTTTAAAGGGATCCCAGGAGCATAAATCAAAGCCTACCCAGCATTCCGTAAAGGAGCTGCAGGGAATGGGAATCAATCCGGATATTATTGTGCTGCGGTGCGATGAACACTTGGAGCCGGAGATTTTTCAGAAGATATCCCTGTTCTGCAATGTAAAACAGGACTGTGTGATTGAAAATCTTACTCTGCCCAATCTCTATGAGGCGCCGTTGATGCTGGAGGAGTCAGGATTTTCCAGGGTGGTGTGCAGGGAACTGCAGATCCAGGTTCCGGATCCGAATCTGGAAGAATGGAAGCAGATGGTCCGGGGAATGAAGCGAAGCGAGGGAACGGTAACCATTGGAATTGTGGGGAAGTATGTAGCTCTTCATGATGCTTATCTTTCTGTGGCAGAGTCCTTGCGCCATGCAGGCTGGAGCCTTGGTATTCAGATTCAGATTCAATGGGTGGATTCGGAAAAGATCACAGAAAATACAGTGGAAGGGCTTCTGACAGGGCTGGATGGGATTCTGGTTCCCGGAGGTTTTGGAGACCGGGGGATTGAGGGGATGATCCTGGCAGCCAGGTACGCAAGAGAGCAGAAAGTGCCCTATTTTGGCATCTGTCTTGGGATGCAGATTGCAGTGATTGCCTGTGCCAGAGATCTGGCTGGTATGGAGGACGCTAATTCCAGTGAATTTAATGAGCTGTGTCCCCATAAGGTCATCGATTTTATGCCTGGACAGAGTGATGACATTGACAAGGGAGGCACCTTAAGGCTGGGGGCTTATCCCTGCGTGATCCGGAAAGGGACTGTGCTGGAGCGCTGCTACGGAACAGACCGCATCTGTGAGCGCCACCGTCACCGTTATGAGTTTAATAACCAGTACCGGGAGGTTTTGGAAAAGGCGGGGCTTACCTTTGGGGGAACTTCCCCGGACGGAAGGCTGATGGAGACGGCGGAGCTTTCCCATCTGCCCTTCTATGTGGGAGTCCAGTATCACCCGGAATTTAAGAGCCGGCCCAACCGTCCGCACCCGCTGTTTCTCGGTTTTGTGGAGGCTGCCTGGGAGCTGGCGCAAAAAAAGGAGCAGAGAGATGAAGTATAACAGAAAATTGATCCTGGAAGATGGACAGGAGTATTACGGGTATGGATTTGGCGCCAGGGAAACCAGGGTGTGTGAGCTGGTGTTTAATACCTCCATGACCGGGTATCAGGAAATTTTATCCGATCCCTCCTATACAGGCCAGGCGGTGGTGATGACCTATCCATTGATTGGGAATTACGGCATGGCGGCAGAAGACTATGAGACAGACCGCCCTACCATGGGAGGGCTGATCCTGCGGGAATACAATGATGAGCCCTCCAATTTCCGCAGCAGGGGCACCCTGTCCCAGGTGATGGAGCGTTTTGGGATACCGGGAATCTTTGGGATAGACACCAGAAAGCTGACCCGTTCTATCCGGGATTTTGGGAGCAGAAAGGTTTTGCTGACAGATGCAGCTACTACCCGGAAGGAGGGGCTGGAGATTCTGGCCAAAAGTCAGATTCCCAGGGATACGGTAGCCCTGGTCAGTCCGGAAACTCCCAGATATTTTCCCACCGCGGAATCAAGATTTACAGTGGTGGCCATTGACTGCGGGATGAAACAAAACATAGTAAGATGTTTGAATGAGAGAGGCTGCAGCGTTACCGCTCTTCCGTTCCATACTTCCCCAGAGGAGGTAGAGGCTCTGCACCCGGACGGGATCTTTCTTTCCAATGGCCCGGGGAATCCGGAGGATGTCCCTCAGGTGACAGAGCTGGTGCGGCAGCTTAGGGGGAAATATCCTATTTTTGGGATCTGTCTTGGACATCAGCTGATCTCGCTGGCCTATGGAGCCAGAATTTATAAACTGAAATTTGGCCACAGGGGCGGCAACCATCCGGTGAAAAATTTAAAGACCGGAAAAATAGAGATCACCTCACAAAACCATTCCTACGCAGTGGATGGGGACAGTCTTTCGAAAACATCCCTGACGCTCACGCACCTGAATCTGCTGGATGGAACAGTGGAAGGGGTAGAATGCAGGGAAGATCAGGTGTTCAGTGTCCAGTATCATCCGGAGAGCGCTCCAGGGCCTCAGGACAGTCAAGGGCTTTTTGACCAGTTTGTACAGATGATGGAGGAGCATTGCCATGCCAAAGCGAACCGATATTAAAAAGATCTTAGTCATTGGCTCCGGGCCTATCGTTATTGGACAGGCTGCGGAGTTTGATTATGCAGGCACTCAGGCCTGTCTGGCCTTGAAGGAGGAGGGCTATGAGGTGATCCTGTGTAATTCCAATCCGGCAACGATTATGACAGACCCCTCTGTGGCAGATAAGGTGTATATGGAGCCTTTGACTCTGGAATATATGGCAAAGGTGATCCGCTATGAACGTCCGGATGCCCTTCTTCCAGGAATCGGAGGTCAGACCGGATTGAATCTGGCGATGGAACTGGAGAAAAAGGGCGTTCTGAAGGAATGCCGGACAGAGCTTCTTGGTACCAGGAGCAGCAGCATTGAGCGGGCGGAGGATCGCCGGCTTTTCAAAGAGCTGTGTGAAAAATTAGGGGAACCGGTGCTGCCCTCACGAATTGCAGGAACTCTGCAGGAGGGGATGGAGGCAGCAGGGGAAATCGGTTATCCAGTGGTAGTGCGTCCTGCCTACACGTTGGGAGGAACCGGAGGAGGATTTGCAGATCGGGAGGAAGAATTGCTGCCTTTGATCAAAAATGGCCTCGCTCTGTCACCGGTAAGCCAGGTGCTGATCGAGAAGAGCATTAAAGGGTATAAAGAAATTGAATATGAGGTGATGCGGGATAGAAATGACACGGCCATCACGATCTGCAATATGGAGAATCTGGATCCGGTAGGCATTCACACCGGAGACTCTATCGTAGTGTGCCCGTCCCAGACGCTCACCAACAAGGAATATCAGATGCTTCGGGACAGCGCTCTGAAAATCATACGTGCGCTGGAGATCGAAGGGGGCTGCAATGTGCAGTTTGCCCTGGATCCCGGCTCTTTTCAGTACTACGTGATTGAGGTGAATCCAAGAGTGTCCCGTTCTTCCGCCCTGGCCTCCAAGGCCAGCGGCTATCCCATTGCGCGGGTATCGGCCAAGATCGGCATCGGCATGACGCTGGATGAGATACCGTTAGCCAACACTCCGGCCTGCTTTGAGCCGGCACTGGACTATGTGGTGACCAAGATGCCCCGGTTCCCCTTTGATAAATTTACAGAGGCCAGCCGGAGACTGGGTACACAGATGAAAGCTACGGGAGAGGTAATGGGCATCGGCCGGACCTTTGAGGAGAGCCTGGAAAAATCCATCCGCTCTCTGGAGACTGGGTACTATCATCTGCACAGCTCCAAATTTGACGGAATGGAAACCAAAGAACTGTCAGCGTACCTTCAGGAGGGAACAGATGACCGCATTTACGGAGCGGCAGAGCTGCTGCGGAGGGGCTGCAGCGTGGAAGAGATCTGGAAGATTACAGCCATCGACCGTTTTTTTCTGCGGAAACTGAAGAACATTACAGAAGAGGAGCAAAGGCTGAAAGAGCATCCCGGAAGCCCAGAACATTTGCTGGAAGCAAAAAGGATGGGATTTTCTGACCGGGCGGTGGCAGACTGCTGGAACTGGAACGAAGAGCAGGTATTCTTGCTCAGATGCCGGAAAAAAATAGTTCCTGTCTATAAGATGATTGATTCCTGCGCCTCTGAGTTTGACAGCTACATTCCTTATTTTTACAGCACCTATGAGGAAGAGAATGAATCCCGGATTTCCTCAAGAAAAAAAGTGGTGGTTCTGGGGTCAGGGCCGATTCGCATCGGCCAGGGAGTGGAGTTTGACTATTCTACCGTCCATGCGGTAAAGACCATCCGGGAGGCAGGGTATGAGGCGATTATCATTAACAATAATCCGGAGACTGTGTCCACTGACTATACCTGTGCGGACAAGCTGTATTTTGAACCTCTCTGTGTGGAAGATGTGATGAATGTGATCCGCATGGAAAATCCTGTGGGGGTTATGGTTACTCTGGGAGGCCAGACTGCGATCAATCTGGCGGAACCCTTAAGCCGTCTGGGTGTAAACCTGATGGGTACAGACTGTGAGGCCATTGAGCGGGCTGAAAACAGGGAGGCTTTCGAAACGCTGCTTTTGTCCCTTGGCATTCCACAGCCCAGAGGACGGGCGGTGACTACCCTGGAGGAAGGGCTGAAGGCAGCAGAAGAGATCGGCTATCCGGTGCTGGTGCGTCCCAGTTTTGTGTTGGGAGGCAGAGCCATGGAAATTGTGGCCAGGGAGGAGCATCTGCGCCACTACCTGAAGACAGCAGTGGAGATTTCAGAGGAGAAGCCGGTGCTGGTGGATCAATACATCCGGGGAAGGGAAGTGGAGGTGGACGCCATCTGCGATGGAACCCAGGTGTTTGTCCCGGGGATCATGGAGCTGGTAGAGCGGACCGGAATCCATTCCGGAGATTCCATCAGCGTCTATCCGCCTTATGATCTTTCTCAAAAGGTAAAGGAGAAGATTCTCTCCTACACAAAGCGTCTGGGACTGGGAATTGGCATTGTGGGACTTTTTAATATTCAGTTTATTGTGGATGATAAGGATCAGGTCTCCGTCATTGAGGTGAATCCCAGATCCTCCCGGACGGTGCCTTTCCTCTCCAAAGCCACAGGCTGCAGCCTGGCAGACATTGCCGCAAGAGTAATGCTGGGGATACCTCTGAAGGAACAGGGGATTTTGGAAGAATGCCTGCCAGAAACTTCCCGGTATTATGTAAAAGCGCCTGCCTTTTCTTTCTCCAAGCTAAAGGGAATGGATGCCTACCTGTCTCCGGAAATGAAGTCCACCGGGGAAGCCATCGGATATGATGAAAAGCTGCATCGGGCGATGTATAAGGCCATGATTGCCTCTGGCATGAAGCTTCAGAATTACGGAACTGTGGTGGTGACGCTGGCAGATGAGGATAAAGAAGAAGCGCTGCCCCTGATCCGGCGATTCTATCAGATGGGCTTTAACATTGAGGCAACCATAGGAACCGCTCAGTTTCTCAAGAAAAATGGGATTCGTACAAGACTGCTTCATAAGCTCAGCCAGGGAAGTCAGGAAATCTTAGATTCCATCCGCGCCGGATACGTGAGCTATGTGATTAATACCAGGGCCATTCTTTCCGGCATCCATTACGGGGATGGAGCCGCCATCCGCCGTACGGCCAGCCAGAACAATGTGACCATGTTCACTTCTCTGGATACCGTGCGGGTATTGCTGGAGGTGCTGGAGGAAGTGACTATCGGCGTATCTCCCCTGGACACTTTTCAGACAAATACAGCACTATCTGAAAGATTTACCGCATAAAATTGGATGTTTCTTTCAGATTATGCGTGATATACTGGAAAAAAGGTTCATATACTGTTTGAAAGGGGAAGAGGATATGATTATGGAATCTGTGTTTGAAGCAATCAATGGAGTGTTTCGGTTTGTGGGGCCGCTGTCTGATTTTCTGTGGGATTTTCCCACGAATTTTGCCTGGTATCAAAATATCCCGGTGCTGGGAAATTTTTCTCTGGCAGTCATTCTTCTTCTGGGTTCCGGCATTTTTTTCAGTTTCCGGCTGGGATTTATGCAGGTGACTCACTTTAAGAAGGGAATCAAGATCCTTACAAAGAAGAAAGCGGTGGAGACCGGAATTTCGCCCCTGGCTGCTTTTCTGCTAAGCTCTGCCATGCGGGTAGGGCCGGGCAACATTATTGGCGTGACAGGAGCAATTGCTGTGGGAGGCCCAGGCGCCCTGTTCTGGATGTGGGTATCCGCCTTTTTTGGTATGTCTGTGGCCTACATGGAGGGCGTGCTGGCCCAGATTTTTAAGGAGAAAAAGGGAGATGAGTTTGTAGGAGGCCTTCCTTTTTATGGGAGAAAGCTGCTGGGAAATAAAGCGTGGATCGGCATTTTCTTATCCATTCTCTATATCCTCTATGCGTTGTGCTGTCTGCCTGCCCAGGGCTTTAATGTGGTTTCTTCCGTTGGGCGTATGGCGGAGATCGTAACCGGAACATCCATTGCTTCGGACTCTGTTTTTTATTATATTGTGGGAATTGTTATTGTAGCGTTGACTGCGGTGATTGCCTTTGGAGGCATCAAGAAGGTGACCAAGTGGACGGATCGGATGGTTCCTGTAATGGCAGTGCTGTACATTGGCGTGGCGCTTCTTCTGATCTTAATGAATTTTGGCAGGATCCCTTATTTCTTTCAGGCAGTGTTTGGAGGGGCCTTCCGTTCGGAAGCCTTTTTCGGAGGAGTGTTTGGAACCGTTTTGGCCCAGGGTGTAAAGAGAGGGTTAATGTCCAACGAGGCTGGGCAGGGAACCATCACTATGTCCGCTGCAGCAGCGGACGCGGATCATCCCTGTGAGCAGGGAGTGCTGGCTTCTATCGGTGTATTTTTGGATACCATTGTGATCTGTACGCTCACCGGATTTGTGGTGGTGATGGCTCACTGCTGGAGCGGGGCAGAAGGGCAGGCTTGGGCAGCCCTGGATCAGCTTCCGAAATTTACGGCGTCTGCGGCAGAGCTGACTCCCGGCACTGCGCTGAATGGGGTTATCATGCTGTTGATTACGGTGTGTTTCGGTCTTTTCGCCTACACCACCCTTCTTGGGATGATCAGTTTTTCCGAGATCGCAGCCAACCGGATCCGGCAGGATTCGTCCTGCATCAATTTTGTCCGGGGAGCGGCTCTGTTTGTGGCAGCCTTTGGTATTGTGTGCAATATCGCAGGCCTGGAGCTGGGCAATCTGTGGGCCTTCTCGGATCTTGGAAACATTCTGATTGTATTTTTCAACGTGCCTATTGTGTATGCGGGAGCCAAGTATGTGTTTAAAGCCACAGATCATTACAAGAAAAATGACGGCACGAAGTTTACTTCCCAGGTCATCGGCAGAGATGACTGTACTTACTGGGATGAGAGGGCGGCCGGGCTTCCTAAGAACAGCAGATGATTGCTGCATCCAAGCAGCTCCGGCTTTTCACAGCTGTAATAGTGATAGCGCAGATACTGGGAGTAGCTGTAATCGTCCATTGCGTTGATCTTATTTTCCAGCAGTTCGCTCATGCCGTCGGAGGCAACCTGGTGAAGCAGGCGGATGCCCTGCTTTGCCAGCATACTCCGGCATTCCTCTACCGTAAAAAATACGAAGGGAAAGTCTTCCAGACGAAAGGTGTCATGGTCATAGGTGTTTTCCCGGAAAAAGTTTGGATTATAGGCAAACTCGGTAAGAATTACCATGTCATGAGAAATGAAGGCAAACAGGATCAGTCCGTCCTTTTTGCACACCCGTTTTGCCTCCTGAATACATTGCTTCCGATCCTTCTCCTGATGCAGATGGTAGAGAGGACCCAGGAGCAAAACCACATCAAAGGTCTCATCCGGATAACAGGAAAGATCCAGGGCATTGCCCTGGCGAAGCTGTATCCTGTGATGAGGCCTTATTTTTTTGCGAAAGGCTTCTATATTGGCGGGAGACAATTCCAAGGCATCCACCGAATAGCCCTGATCGGCCAGATACAGGCTGTATTCTCCGGCGCCGGCGCCAACATCCAAAATGCGGTCCTGCGGTTTTAAATATTTTTCCAGATAACGGATGGTAGTGAGAAATTCCACCCGGGCTGCTTTGGAGTGCTTCAGGCGCCTGTCCTCGCAAAACAGTTCATAGAGACGTTTTACCTGCTCCGCGTCTTCCTTTATTGCTCTGATTTTTTCAACTTCCTGCACATCCATAGAAAGATCCTCCTTTCGATTATTTGAGGCTCATTGTATCATGGGAATCTGCTTTGCGCAATAAAAATGGTAACAGTTCAGCCATAACAGCCCATTTTTGCCATCGCAGCTAAAATTCTCGTTTATGGCTGAACTGTTATGAAAAATGAAAAATAAGGTTGACATCAAACCTTGTTGATGCTATAGTTAATTACACAAGTAATTAACCAATGAGGTGATGAAGGGGAGGGGGAGGAAAGAAGAAACATGGGAGTGAAAAAAGAAGAACTGGAAGGAAGTGAACCACGTGAATGAAATCCTGACACAGGAGAAATCCATTTATATTCAGATCAAGGAAATGATTGAAAACGATATTCTCCGGGATATCCTGCTGGAGGAGGAACGGGTTCCCAGCACCAATGAGCTGGCGAAGCTGTACGCCATCAATCCTGCCACGGCAGCAAAGGGGGTGAATCTTCTGGTGGATGAGGAGATTCTATATAAGAAACGGGGAATTGGCATGTTTGTAGCCACGGGAGCGAAGAAGAAGATTATGGAGAAACGGAAAAAACATTTTTATGATGATTATGTGAAACGGCTTATGGCGGAGGCAGTGAGCCTTGGCATTACCAAGCGGGAATTGATCAATATGATTGCGGAGTCAGAAGAAGGAGGGGAAGCAGATGAGTAAGCTGGTTTGCAAGGGATTGGAAAAAAGTTACGGGAAAAAGGAGGTACTCCACAACCTGGATCTGGAGCTGGAGAGCGGAAAGATCTATGGCCTGATCGGGAGGAACGGAGCTGGAAAGACCACGCTGCTTTCTGTGCTTACTGCCCAGAGTCCGGCCACTGCAGGCACTGTTGTTTTTGACGGAAAACCAGTGTGGGAAAATCGGGAGGTGCTGGAGCATATCTGCTTTTCCAGGGAATTAAATCAGATGATGGGGAACAGCGGCAATCCTTTGAAGGTGAAGGAGTATCTGCGGATTGCAGCCACCTATTTTGTTCATTGGGACAAAGAGATGGCAAAGAGGCTGATTGAAAAGTTTCATCTGGATGTGAATAAGCGCATCAGCAAGATGTCCAAGGGAATGACCTCCATGGTGACCATCATTGTAGCCCTTGCCAGCAAGGCGGAGTTTACTTTTCTGGATGAACCGGTAGCAGGTCTGGATGTGGTGGCCAGGGAGCAGTTTTATAGAATCCTTCTGGAGGAATATACGCAGACCGGGCGCACCTTTGTGATCTCCACCCACATCATTGAGGAGGCTGCTGACGTGCTGGAGGAAGTGATCATTTTGGATCAGGGCAAGATCCTCCTAAAGGAAAATACCCAGGAGCTTCTGGAGCGGAGTTATCACATCAGCGGCCACGAGGAGGAAGTGGATCAGGCGGCTGCAGGCCTTGAGCTGCATCATCAGGAGCGGCTTGGGCGGAGCAAGGGTGTGACGGTGCTGTTAAAACCGGGACAGACCATTCCGGCAGGCTATGACGTGAGCGTTCAGAAGCTGAATTTGCAGAAGGTATTTGTGGCGCTTTGCGGAGAGGAGGATGCAGAATGACGAAGGATGGATATGCAAAAGCTTCCGGTCTGAGAAAAGAAAGCGGCAGACAAAAGGAAAAGGGCAGCCTTGGCAGTCATGTGAGAATGTGGGGCAGATACGCAGGGGAGAGCCTGGCAGCCTCTCTGGGGGCGTCGCTTGTCCTTCTGCTCTTCTACGGAGTGCTGGGAAGCAGTTTTTCCGCAAAGTCTCTGGGGGGAGGAATCTTAACCTCGCTGGCGCTCTACCCCTACTATCTGACTTTAGCAGCGGTGTTTGTGCAGGCCATTGTATCAGCCAATGCTTTTCAGCTATATTTTCCGGTGCTGGTATCTATGAATGCCAGCAGAAGGTCTGTGGTGTTGGGAGCAGCAGCCAGCCAAGGGGGGTGCACCCTTTTGGTGGCGTGCATCAGCATTCTGATCTGGAGATGGAATCCCAGCGATATCGCGGTAGATGGAATAAAACTGATCCCTCTTTTGGCAGGGCTCCTTCTTTTTACTACCGGATTTACCATTGTTTTAGGAGCAGTATCCCTTCGATGGGGAAAGATCGGAACCCTCATTCTGGTGCTGTTCTTTATGTTCTGGGGAGCAGGGGCAGGAATCCTTTATGCCGTGAACGGTGCGGACGCAGGGAGGATGCTGGCGCAGGTTCGGGACATTGACCAGATCGTTCAGGCAGCAGTACTGGGAGCCGGACTTGTTATGTTTCTTCTCGGAACCTGCTTTTCAGCGGCTGTTGTGAGGAAACTGGAGATACGAAGATAGGAGGGATTTGTATGCTGCAGGCAGTAAAAAGACAGTTGTCTGTTCGGAAGGATGACTGGTTGTTAGGAAGTTTTATTGCGGTGATAGCCTATCTGGCAGGAGGAATTCTGCTGGCAGTGCTGATGTTTTTGAACAAGTCAGCTGATTTTTATATCAATCTTGGCAGTATTCTGGCAATGGCGGTGGGAGGCATTTATTTTTTGATCACTGTGGTGGGAAGCACGATCAGCTATTTTAATCTGGAAATTTCCTTTGGAAGCACCAGAAAAGAATTTCTGATATCCCACTATGCAGTCTGTTTCCTTCACGGGATGTCTTATGTGGTTCTGATCGTTGTCCTGGCGTTTTTGGAGCAGATTCTGGCAAAGTTTTTTTGGGCAGACAAGGCCCTGGTGATGGATATTCTGCCCTGGATTCCCAAAGTGGGAGGACTGCTTGTGACAGGCATCATGATTCTGTCCACATTGGCGGCGGCGCTGATCATGCGCTTCGGCCGTCTTGCCGGTTGGACTCTGTGGGGTGTTTGGATGGTGTTTTTCATCGGGGCTCCCCAGGTGATGGATGCGGTGGAGGAGGCTCCGGATTCGGTGTTTGGTAAGATCGGAAGATGGTTTCTCTGGCTGGCGGGTCAGCTTCCCTGGTACGGCTGGCTGGCGCTGGGGGGCGGGGCAGCACTGCTCTGCTTGCTTGGAACTGTATGGATACTAAAAAAACAGCAGGTGACGGCCTGAAAAATAAAGAAAGCCTCCGGGTACACGCTTGAAGCGGTACTCTGAGGCTTTTGTGCAGTGCGAGGGGGAGAAGAATTTTGCAGTTTTGAAACCGGATGTTCACAGGGAATGGGATCAGGCTTGACAGAAAGAAACATAAGATGAATCAGGCTGAAAAAGATATATTCCCACGGAATTTTGGAGATTTTCCCAGAATAATTCCCCTATTTTTTTGAAAAGCAGTATAATAATGGAAAAAACATGCTATAATGAAAGAAATCAAAAGAGATAGGGGCGGGAAAAACAGGAAATAGTCAGATGTCCTGCCCTGCGGGAGAAAATATGTATCAGTTTGAAAAGGTGAACAAAAAGCTGCTGGGTTCCCAGGTGGAAGATGCCCTGATGGATTTTATATTGAAGAAACCGTTGCAGATTGGGGAAAAACTGCCCAATGAATTTGAACTGGCAGAACAGTTTGGCGTAGGGCGAAGTACGGTGAGGGAGGCAGTAAAGAGTCTGGTATCCAAGGGAGTGCTGGAGGTTCGCAGAGGATCCGGAACCTATGTGATCAGCACCTGTACATCCGAGGAGGATCCTTTGGGGCTGTCCAGGTTTGAGGATCGCTACAAGCTGGCGCTGGAGCTTCTGGAGGTGCGTCTGATGCTGGAGCCGGAGATTGCAGCCCTGGCTGCAGAGTATGCCACGGAGGAGGAGATGGAGCAGTTGGAAAAACTCTGCGACGAGGTGGAGCAGCTTTACCAGGCAGGAATCAATCACATTTCAAAAGATATTGAATTTCATACCTGCATTGCAAAGTGCAGCAACAATCGGGTGGTGGAGATTCTGGTGCCAATCATTAATTCGGCAGTATCCACCTTTGCCAATCTGACCCACAGGGAACTGATGCGGGAGACGATTGAGACTCACCGGGCAGTGACAGAAGCCATCCTGCGCAGAGACAGCGTGGGTGCCAGATGCGCCATGATGATGCATCTGACTTACAACCGTCAGAAGCTTATGAGCAAGTATCAGGAGCAGGAGATGAGGAAGGAAAAATCTGAGCAGTTTTTATGAAACAGTCCTGAAAACCGGTCCGTTCTATTTCTACAGAAGAAAACCATAAAAATACACAAAAGAAGCGCGTTTTTTGCAGGAAAACAGCGCTTCTTTTGTGCAAGATATAGAAAAAACTCTTGAGACATCAGATGTATTGACAGAAATAACGGAAATTGATAGAATATACGCATGACGACATAAGACGTCTGATGTAAAGAGAAGAGAAAAAATTTAATATTAAAGGAGGACATTTTATGAGTGAAGCAGCAGCTGCACTGAATCCTACCAGGCTGGTGATCGCAGCCCTTATCGGCCTGATCATTCTTCTGGTACTGATCATTAAATTTAAGTTTCATGCCATGGTTTCCATTCTGGTGGGAGCTCTGGCTATCGGCCTGATTGCCGGTATGCCTTTTGAGGACATTATTAATGCGGTGAATGATGGTATCGGGAATACTCTAAAAGGCATTGCTCTTTTGGTGGGCTTAGGATCCATGTTCGGAGCAATCCTGGAAGTATCGGGAGGCGCCCAGTCCCTGGCAGTCACTATGGTAAAGCGTTTTGGAGACAAGAAGGCAGCATGGGCTTTGGGAATTACAGGTCTGGTGATCGCCATGCCGGTATTTTTTGATGCCGGTTTGATTATTCTGATTCCGCTGGCTTTTTCTCTTGCTAAGAGAACCAAACGATCCTCCCTGTTTTACGTGATCCCTCTTCTGGCAGGATTGGCAGTAGGACATGCTTTTATCCCTCCCACTCCTGGCCCGGTGCTGGTGGCTACCATGTTGAATGTGGAGCTTGGATGGGTGATTGTGGTAGGCATTTTCTGCGGTATTTTTGCCATGATCGTGGCTGGCCCGGTTTGGGGTGCTATCTGCGGTAAGAAGCATTATGTTCCGGTTCCGGAGCATGTAGCCAGCCAGGCAGATTTTGATGAGTCCAAGCTGCCAAAGTTTGGAACGATTGTTGGCATCATCCTGATTCCTCTGGTATTGATCATCCTGGATTCTGTGGCAGGAATTGTGCCGGCGATGGCTCCGGTACAGCCTATTTTAGGGTTTTTGGGTGAACCTTTTGTAGCGTTGCTGATTGCTACCATTGTAGCCATGTTCCTGCTGGGAACGAAACACGGCTACAGCCTGGAAGAGCTGGAAAAGGTGATGACCAAATCCTTAGAGCCTACCGGATTGATTTTGCTGGTAACAGCCTGCGGCGGTGTGCTGCGCTATATGCTTCAGTATTCCGGTCTGGGGGATGTGATCGGAAATGCAGTTTCGGCAGCGAACCTTCCGATTGTAGTGATCGCTTTTATTGTGGCAGCTCTGGTCCGTATCTGCGTGGGTTCTGCCACCGTTGCCATGACTATGGCAGCAGGAATTGTGGCGGCGATGCCCGGAATTGCAGATCTGTCTCCCTTGTATCTGGCCTGCACCACAGCAGCAGTGGCCGGAGGGGCTACCGTTTGCTCCCATTTTAATGACTCCGGTTTCTGGCTGGTGAAGTCCCTGGTGGGAATGGATGAAAAAACTACTTTAAAAACCTGGACGATCATGGAGACACTGGTGGGAGGCACCGGTTTTCTGGTGGCTTTGATCATTTCCTTCTTTGCATAGGGCAGCATCCGTGTTGCCCTATGTACAAGGATGCTGCGGAAGAAGATAATACAGAGACGGAAATATAAAAAAAGCAAAGCCTGTATCAAAATCGGTAAGGAAGTCAAATCGCACAGGCGTATGGACAGCAGCCGGGCGAATAGAAATGGCAAGAACCGTTTTTGCTGTCGATTGCATAACAGAGAACAGAAGGAACTGTTTAATCAGGGAAAAGGAGTGAATTACTATGAAATTAAAGAGTCAGGAAATGCGCACATTGGCACCGGAATTAGATCCGCTTCGCATTGGCACCGGATGGAAACCGGAGGATCTGTCCAAGCCTCAGGTCATGATTGAGAGTACCTTTGGGGACAGCCATCCCGGCAGCGGACATCTGGATATCCTGGTGGAAGAAGTGAGAAAAGGGATAGTGTCTGCGGGAGGTTACGGCGCCAGATACTTCTGTACGGATATCTGCGACGGAGAGAGCCAGGGGACGGATGGAATCAATTTCAGTCTGGCCAGCCGGGAAATGATCGCGAATATGATCGAGATCCATGCCAACGCTACTCCCTTTGATGCCGGGGTGTATCTGGCAAGCTGCGACAAGGGGCTTCCGGCTAATCTGATGGGACTGGCCAGAGTGGATATTCCAGCAGTGGTAGTGCCCGGAGGAACGATGAATGCAGGCCCAAAGATGCTGACTTTAGAGCAGCTTGGCATGTACAGTGCTAAGTTCCAGAGAGGGGAAATCGATGAGGAAAAGTTAAACTGGGCGAAATGCAACGCCTGTCCAAGCTGCGGAGCCTGCTCCTTTATCGGAACCGCTTCCACCATGCAGATCATGGCAGAGGCTCTTGGGCTGGCACTTCCGGGCAGCGCCCTGATGCCGGCTACCAGCCCGGACCTTCTTACCTACGCAAGACAGGCGGGAGAGCGGGCCGTTGCCATGGCTGGCGATCCGGATATGTGTCCCACCAAGATCGTGACCATGGACAGCTTTGAAAATGCCATTTTGGTTCACGCGGCAATTTCCGGCAGCACCAACTGTCTGCTGCACATTCCGGCCATTGCCCATGAATTTGGCCTGGAAGTGACGGGAGATACCTTTGATAAGCTGCATCGCAATGCCAGATATCTTCTGGATGTGCGTCCTGCGGGCCGCTGGCCGGCAGAGTGCTTCTATTATGCTGGCGGTGTTCCGGCTATTATGGAGGAGATTAAAGAGCATCTGCATCTGGATGTGATGACTGTGACAGGAAAGACGCTCGGAGAGAATTTGAAAGACCTTCGGGAGAATGGGTTCTATGAGCGGTGTGAGAAATGGCTTCAGGAATTTAATGAGAGAAACGGAGTATCCCTTACCCGTGAGGATATTATCCGTCCTTACGATAAGGCCATTGGAACGGAAGGCAGTATTGCCATCCTGAGAGGAAATCTGGCTCCGGAGGGAGCAGTGATCAAGCACACTGCCTGCCCGAAAGAAATGTTTAAGGCAGTGCTCAATGCCCGTCCCTTTGACAGTGAGGAGGAGTGTCTGGACGCAGTGCTTCATCATAAGGTTCAGAAAGGGGATGCAGTCTTTATCCGTTATGAGGGGCCCAAGGGCAGCGGAATGCCGGAGATGTTCTACACCTCTGAGGCCATCAGCAGCGATAAGGAGCTGGGACGCAGCATTGCGCTGATCACAGACGGACGGTTCTCCGGCGCTTCCACTGGTCCGGTGATCGGCCACTGCAGCCCGGAGGCTGTGGACGGAGGCCCTATCGCGCTGGTAGAAGAGGGAGATCTGATCGAGATCGATGTGATGGCAAGAAAGCTGGAGATCATCGGGATCCATGGGGAGCGAAAGACTCCGGAGGAAATTGATGCAGTGCTGGCGGAACGTCGGAAAAACTGGAAGCCGAGAGAGCCGAAGTATAAAAAAGGCGTGCTGAGACTGTTCAGTGAACATGCAGTGAGCCCCATGAAAGGCGCCTATCTGGATTTTTGAGAGAGCATTGGAAAAGAAAGAGCAATGCAGCTTATTTTCGATATCTTATCTGTTTATTTGACGGGGATATCCGTTTGTCGGTACAAGAGCGGCATAGCATTAAAAAGGCGGGAAAGGCCAGGTTCATAGAAAAGTATGGAAAAGCAAGTCTGAAAAGGGCTTGCTTTTTCCTTTTGGGATTTTATCATGGAATATTTGCGGACAAAGATCTGTGATTTTTCTATACAGGAGAATGGGAGAACCTTTCGCAATAATGGAAAGAATAGGAAAGGCTGTTGCGCTATGGGGAACCTATTTTAGCTGGCGGTGGAACAAAAAGTTAAAAACAGTGTTTTGAATAAGACTCTTATTGATTGACAAATAGATAAAAACGGAGTATATTATAAACAGTTACATTTCTGAGCTTCTGGCGTTTCGCTGAATTTTCAAACAAAGATGGAAAAATAACAAAAAGGGAATGAGACGCCGGAAAATGCAGGGAAGCGGTTCCAGCAGTTTCAGCGCCTTTTGAGGAGGATACTCAGAGGCTGCTGAGGGGAAAGGATTGATCTAAAATACAGAAAAACTTCTTGCCAGAGAGCCGTTTTCTGTATATGATGAAGCGGAGAAGGAACTATGTGGGGGAGTGTGCAGTGATACAGATTGCGATTGTAGAAGATGAGGAGCTATATGCAAATCAGTTAAAGGAATTTTTACATCAGTATGAAACCGAAAAAGGGATAGGTTTCGAAATTTCGTATTTTTCAGACGGAGATGGGATTGTTTATAATTATAGATCTCAGTATGATATTATTCTGATGGATGTGCAGATGAAATTTATGGATGGGATGTCTGCAGCGGAGGAGATTCGGAAGGTAGATTCTCAGGTGATTATTATTTTTATCACGAATATGCGTCAGTATGCGATCCGTGGATATGCAGTGGAGGCATTGGACTATGTGGTAAAGCCGATTACCTATTTTGCATTTTCAGAACGTTTGGGAAGGGCGATAGAAAAGGTAAAGCGGCGGGAGCAGCAGAATTTGTTTGTGAATATCAGGGGAGGAGTATTGCGGGTTGCAGTCAGTGATATCTTTTACGTTGAGAGCCAGGGGCATACATTGGTTTACCATACTGCTTCCGGAGTGTTTGAAGGGTCTGGCGCTATGAAGGAAGTGGAGGAGAAGCTGGGAAAATATAGTTTTTTCCGGGGCAATAAAGGATATCTGATTAATCTTGCTCATGTGGACGGGATTCAGGATGGATGCGCCGTAGTCCGGGGAGAGAAACTGGGATTGAGCCGATCCAGGAAAAATCAGTTTATGGAGGCATTGACCAATTACTGGAGCGAGGTGAAATAATGGTAAACGAACTTCCGGACATTCCCCGGCTTTATACAGCGATTGCAGAGTGGGCAGGATGTATGATGTTTATACTACTATTAAAGCCCAGATACAAAGCCTGGAAGATGGCAGGAATTTCTGCAATAGCTTTGATACTGCAGGCATTGTTTCTGATTTTGACAGGAGATCTTCCTTTGCAGATGTGGGTTCCCTGCATGATGACTGCCATAGGGATGATGGTGCTGTTTATTCGCATCAGCATTGTGGGCAGTTGGAGTGATGCTGTCTACTGCGGACTGCAGGCGTTTATTATAGCAGAATTTGCTGCGGCTGTTCAGTGGCAGTGTTATTGCTATTATTATTACGGAAATACTTCCCTTCTTCGGAAGTATTGGGTGCTGCTGTGGATGTATGGGCTGATCTATGGCGTTTTCTGGAAGCTTTGGACTTTGCCGAAGCTTTCCGATCGGATGCTGCACGTGAGACCCGGAGAGCTGGCTGCAGTTATTATCATTGCGATATCAGTTTTTGCGATCAGCAATATTAATTTTTTGCCGGTTCAGACATTGCTGACCAGCACAGATGGACCGGCAGCGGCCAGTATTCGGACGATCACAGATTTTGGGGGCGTGGCCATGGTGTATGCGTACTTTGTGCAGCGGTGTGAGATCCGGGCGCGCCGGGAGCTGGATGTGATGCAGAGCGTTCTTCAAAATCAGTATCTGCAGTACCAGCAGTCCAAGGAGAGTATCGCGCTGATCAATTATAAATATCATGACCTGAAGCATCAGATTGCCGTTCTCCGGGCTGAGGATGATCCGCAAAAACGCCGGGCGTTTCTGGATCAGATGGAGGAGGAGATCCGCCAATATGAAATGCAGAACAAGACAGGAAATAAGGTAGTGGATACGATCCTTACAAGCAAGAGTGTGATCTGTGAGAAGGCTGGGATTACCATGAATTGCGTGGTGGATGGCAGCTTGCTGGATTTTATGGATACCATGGATATCTGCAGCATCTTAGGGAATGCGCTGGATAATGCCATAGAATATGAAAAAAAGATGGAAGACCCGGAGAAACGGCTGATTCATATGGCTGTTTTTTCTCAAAAGAACTTTGTGATCCTGCGATTTGAGAATTATTTTGAGGGGATTTTGGATATGCAGGATGGTATTCCGGTTACTACAAAGAGCAAGAAGAAAGAGTTCCATGGTTTTGGCATCCGAAGTATCCGGTATACGGTGAATAAATATGGGGGAGCTGTGAGTATTACCCAGAAAGACAACTGGTTTGAGCTGAAAGTGCTGATTCCCAGAAACACTATAAAAAATTAAAATGATCTAATTTAATAGGAGACATTATAGATACGGTAAATTCATTCGTTGAAGCCTGAAAGGAAAATGCGGGCATACGGATTTGAAATTTTACCGTATTTTTTATTTCACAGGAAATTCTTTCTTATGAAACAAAATTACTTTGCAGGATCTCACTGCCACATCCCCTTTTAATGGGATCCGTTAGACGAAATAGGGATCTTCGAAATTTCTTTCGGATTCCTTTTTGGATTTCCGGAACTAGTAAAAATGCACAAAAAATAAGGAGATAAAATGTAAAAAATGACGAGATAAAATACCATTTGTGAAAATATTGTACTGTTTATGTAAAAAATGGCACAAGGGCAAAGCGGATGATAAAATGTGGCTAACAAAAAAGCAGAACCAAAGGGGAAGCGAAAAAGGAGGAAAATCACATGAAGAAACGCAACCTAGTGAGAAAAGTTTCCAGCATGGCAGTGTCTGCGGCAATGATCATGTCATTGTTGGGTACTGGATCTGTTCCGGTGATGGCAGCAGCTATGACAGCAGATGACTGTTACGCAGAAGGCTATGATGTAAACGTACAGTTGGAAGCAGAGGGAGCTGTGCTGCTTAAGAACAGTGAGAACTGTTTGCCGTTGGCAGAGGGAACAAAGGTAACGCTGCTGGGGGCCATGTCCTACAACTATGTGGAAGGAGGAACCGGATCGGCAGGAGGAAAAGACGATGAGAATACCGTTATGATGAATGACGCACTGGTGGAGGCTGGACTGGATGTAAACCAGGAAGGCTGGGCCTGGCTGGAAGAGCAGTGCGGCGGTGTGAGAAATGACGGAGCATCCGATCCAGGTGCAGCAGCAGGAAGCGGAGATGACATATTTGGAGGCGCTTCCGGAGGAGGAGACTGGACAAGCTATACCACGGTTCATGAGTTTGGCTCAGATGTCTACGAGAGCGGAAAAGATGTTCTGACAGCAGACGGATATACGGACTATGCCATTGTTACATTTTCACGATCCGGTGCAGAGGGAGCTTCTCCTTCCATGGATTATGATGGAGATGGAAGTACGCTTACCGGAAGCACTTATCTGGAGCTGACACAGGAGGAGAAGGATCTGCTGGCATTCTGTAAAGAGAATTATGCCCATACCGTTGTACTGGTGAATTCCGCGGCTGCGATGGAGCTGGGTTTTGTGGACTCTGAAGAATACAATGTAGATGCCTGTCTGTGGATCGGACATCCCGGAGAGGCTGGCGTGGTAGGCGTTGGAACGATCTTGACAGGACGGACCAATCCTTCCGGACGTTTGGTAGACACATACGCGTATGATGTAACCACCAATCCCACCTATTATAATACAGATGACAACCGCTACGTAAATGCGGAAAACCAGACGTTCTATCAGTATGAAGAAGGAATTTATGTGGGATACCGTTACTTTGAGACCGCAGATTCCGTTGGCTATTTTGACTCTGAAGAGTTTACGAGCCATGAATTTAAAAACGGAGCCGCCACAGGCTATGAAGAAGTTGTTCAGTATCCATTTGGATACGGCCTTTCCTATACAGACTTTACGGAGGAGATCACAGCTTCTGATATTAATCTGGAGGCTCATGGAACCAACAGTGTGACGGTAAAAGTAACCAATACCGGCGATGTGGCTGGTAAAAATGTAGTTCAGCTCTACATGGAGGCTCCCTACCAGTCTGATACGGAAAATTTCGGTATCAAAGGCGTAGGCTTGGAAAAGTCTAAGGTAGTTCTGGTGGGCTTTGATAAAACAGAGACACTGGAGCCAGGAGCTTCCCAGGAAGTAACCATTGAATTCGATACCGATGATCTTGCTTCTTTTGATAACTTTGGCCAGGGCTGCTATGTTCTGGAGAAAGGAGATTACAAATTTAACGTGCAGAAGGATGCTCACCAGTGGGGTGAGGAGGGAAGCGACAATGCTGCCAGCGCTACTGCACAGGTCAGTCTGGAAACCTCTATCATTTATGACGAGAGCGGAGAGGTGGCTGAAGCAGAATATGCAGGGGCAAGAGATTCGGATGCAGTAGTAGCGAAAAATGCTATGGATGATGTGACTGCCGGTGACGGCAATATGCTGGAGGGCTATCTGTCCAGAAGTGATATTGCAGGCGGCATGGAGACAATTATGCAGCATACTTCTGATGAGGAGCCTAATGAGAAGGTGACAGAGGGAATTGAGGCAGTTCTGGCGCTTACTGGAACGGATACTTATGAGTATACTTTTGAGACCTATCTGAAAGGGGAAAAGACTTCTGTAACAGAGACCCTGTATGCGCACGGAAATAATATGATGCCTTTCTCAGCAACAACTCCGGATGGTGCGGATGCAGCTGCAGTGGAAGATTCGTTGTGGAATCAGGTGTACTATGTAGTAGAGGGAGAGACCACGGAGAGCGGACTCCCGGTAGTGGTGGCAGAAGAGCCTGCAGAGGGAACTTACCATCAGCTTGGTGTGGCAGATATGGTGAATGTACCCATTGACACAGAAGAAGGTCTGGCAATCTGGGATATGCTGACGAATCAGACTTCTATGGAAGAAGCCATCGAGCTTCAGGGCAATGCAGGATGGAAAGTGGCAGCAGTCAACAGTGTAGGAAAAGCAGAGGAAATCGCAGTAGACGGCCCCGGCGAGCCCGGAAACGGACAGTACAGCGGCGGAACCTGGTTTACCTGTGCAGTTACGATTGCAGCAACCTGGAACAGAGATCTGGCTTATGCAGAGGGCGTTTCCTATGGTAATCAGTGCGTACTGTACGGCATTGGCAATGCTTATGCACCGGCTATGAATTTGCATCGTTCTCCCTTTGGCGGACGAAACTTTGAGTATTATTCTGAGGATGGTCTGCTGTCCGGACAGATCGGCGGCAATGCAGTATCAGGTATTATGTCTACCGGAACCAATGTATTTATCAAACACTGTGCGTTAAATGACGGAGATACCAACCGCGGCGGAAATACCACCTGGGCAAATGAGCAGGCGATCCGTGAGCTGTATATGGTTCCCTTTGAGATCAGTATTAAAGAATACGGCGCAGATGGCGTGATGGGTTCCCTGAACCGCATCGGTATGAGCTGGTTCCACTATGGAATGTATAAAACCATGATGAGAGACGAGTGGGGATGGCATGGCATGCTGATCACTGACGGTGATGGACAGAGTGGTGATGTGTACAATACTCCTCAGGCAATGCTCTGCATCCAGGGAAGTATGCTTGGAATCAGCAACTACATTAATGCGGCAGCCACTGTGGAGGTCTTTGGGGATCCTACAGAGTATGCATATGCAAGAATGATGCTACACAATATTATGCGGGATGCTTTGTACCAGTACTGCGGATCTTCCGATGCAGCGGCAGAGGCATAGATAGAAAGAAATTTATCAGCCAATTACTAATCATAGGTCTGCCGGAGGCAAGTACAGCCGCCGGCAGGCATTCTCCCAACAGAGAGAAGGGAAATAGTTATGAATAGAAAAAAAATAGGAGCGTTTTGTTTGATCGCGGGGCTTACCATGGCATTCCCGACAGCGGGTTATAGCGAAGAAGCAGATGCGCAGGAGACAGAAGCCGTAACAGAGGCTGTAACAGAGGCCGTAACAGAGGTTGCAGCAGAGACCGCCGAGGGCGCCCAAGACGGGCAGGATCTGCAGCTGAAGGCGCCGAGCAATTTTCAGTTTGATCCCAATACGGGAGAATATTCGTTTGTGTCCAATGATGACAGGATCGGATACTATTTTATCCGGATATACAGAACGGATGATGCAGGAAATGAAGTAGGAGAGTATGTGGCCAGCTCCAAGCGGATTAAGGGAGGAACGACAGGGGAGCAGACAGGTACGCTGGATGTATCTGCCATGCCCTGGGGCGGATACCATATTAATCTGGTTTCTTTTGCACCGGCAGGAACCGATTATGTGAGTCCGGAAGCGGTGACGCTAGAGGCCCAATACGGTATTGGAAAGACACTGGAACGCCCGGAGATGCTGATTATGACCAGCGGAACCCAGGTGGAAGCAGTGGTGGACTGGTATTCGCTGTCCAATTATTTAGCGTATGAATATTTGCCCTTTGTGGAATTTAAATTTTATTCGGATGCAGAATGTACCCAGGAAGTACGGGCGGAGAAGGAAGATTTGTCTTTGCTGCCGGAGGGGGACGGATACGAGTATATTGCTCCGGCCCAGGCTTATGTATGGGGTTTCCAGATGCATACGGGCGAACATCTCTATAAAGTAACAACGGAGAGTGAACAGGGGGTTACAGAATCTGAGTTCTCTTTCCGCAATAATATTTACACCTATGAGCTGGAGCCGGGAACCTACTATGTAACCTGTCAGGCGCTGTCACGAGACGAATACTGTCTGGATTCTGCTGTGAGCGGACCGGTGGAGATTGTGGTGACGGAGGGAGAAAGTACAGAGGAATATGAGGCAGTAACAACGGAACTGTGGAAGGATCCTGTTTTTGGATTTGACCGAATGTATGCAGGCAGCGGCTCCCAGGAAGATCGTGTGGACTTTGCCGGAAATCAGGAAGTGTATGGTGAGATTTTAAGCGAGTAGATCTGGGAGAGAAAAGGAAAAAGGGCAGTCGTGGGAGAAATCAGAGATGAATAAGAAAAAGACAGATCGGTATCAGGCCGCTCCCGTAAATGCCCAGAAATGGGGGATAGAATTATGAAGAGAAAAAAAGCAGCAGCTTTGTGTTTGTGCGCCGGGTTGGCTGTGGGAATGCCGTTTTCCTCGCTGGCAGAGGAAGCAGTGACAGAGACAGTGACAGAGGCAGCGACAGAGGCAGTGACAGAGGCAGCAGAGACAGAGGCTGCGGAGGAAGGGGCGGAAGCATCGGACAAACAGTTGGGAGCACCCACAGATTTTGTGATGGATCCCAATACTGGAGAATACTCTTTTACTGCCACCGACGATCGGGTGGGCTACTATTTTGTCCGCTTTTACGCACTGGATGAAAATGGAAATGAGGATGGAGAGTATATTACCAGCTCCAAGCGGATCAATGGAGGAAAAACAGGAGAGATTACAGGAACTCTGGATTTGTCAGGAGCAGCCTGGGGCACGTATCATGTCAATCTGACTTCCTTTGCTCCGGCGGGAACCGATTATGAAAGTCCGGCTCCGGAAACTCTGACCATCCAGTACGGAGTAGACCAGACACTGGAACGCCCGGAAATGATGGCCATGACCAGCGGAAATCAGGCAGAACTGATCGTAGACTGGTGGAGTCTGAGTGATTATGCCTTTACCCAGTATATGCCGAATATGAAATTTACTTTCTACTCAGATGCGGAATGCACACAGGAAGTATTATCAGACACGGTGGATCTGGAACCGTTGATGGATACGCTGCGGAAGAATCCTCCGGGAATGATCTATATCTGGGGCTGGAGTACAGTGGAAGGACCTCGTTTTTACACGGCAGTGAACGAGGAGGCAGAGGAGGACAGTATGTTTGCAGCCAGTGAGATGACCTTTGCCTTCAAGAATGATATCTATGCCTATACGCTGGATCCGGGCACCTATTATGTGACAGCCCAGGCACTGTCCAAGGACGAATACACCAAGGATTCGCAGGTGAGCACACCGATCGAGATTACCCTGACAGAGGATGAACCATCAGAAGCTTTTGAAACGGCAAAGACAGAGCTTTGGAAGGATCCGCAGCTTATGGATATGCCTGGAACCAATCCGGGACAGCAGCCGGATCGTGTGGATACTGCTGCAGCCCAGGGAATCTCCGGTCTTTTGTTGGAGTGATGCTGAGAGGATGAAGGAATGACCGCCTTTGCCGGAGTACCCAAAAGGCAGGCCGGCAAAGGTAAGATTAATTGAAATGGATAGGTGGAGAGTATGATGAACAGATTTTTTCATTACAAAGACCGTGGAGGAACCTTGGGAGGGGAAATATCCGCTGGCCTGGGAATGCTTTTTCTGGCAGTGTGCGGGCTATTTGTGAATATGCAGCTCATTGCCAAGCTGAGTATTTCCGGAGCCTATGAGGCTGCCAATACTCAGCAGATTGCTGTGAATGGTGAATATTATGCCCAGACCTGGTTTCTGTCCATGATCATCGCTTTTGCAGGAAGTTTACTGATCGGCCTGGTGGCCAGGCTTCCTTTGATTCAAGTGTCGGGACTGGGAGTTTCCACTGTGCTGGTTTCTATGATCGGCATTGAGACTGGCTTGAATTATTACAATCTTTTGTTTGTATGCTTCGTCAGCTCCATCGTTTACACGTTCCTGATGGTGCTTCCGGGAGTGAGGCAGTTTCTTTTTCAGGCACTCCCGAAACCGGTGAGAAAAGCGCTTCCGGCTGCGTCAGGTCTGCTAATGGCCTGGATTGCCATTCAGCTTACAGGGATTGTGAACCTGTCAGGCAGCAATATCAGTATTTATGGGGCAGGAACCAATGGTCTGGTGAGCAGCGAGAGCGTGCTGCTGTCTGGCGGTGTGGCGCTGAACCAGTATTCTTACACCACTGACAAATACCATCCGCTGCTTTTGATCGGAACCATCTCTGTGGTGGCAACGATCATCCTGTTTTTGCTGGTGCGTCAGAGACTGAAACATCCCTGTTTTGTATCCCTTATGGGAGGAACCGGATTTTTTCTGGCAGTGAGTATTTTTAATGTCTGCTTTGACCTGAATACGAAAAAGTTTACATTGGATTCTCTTTGGGGCCGGCTTTGGATGGTGGGCAGTGAGGATGCCATGCAGACGCACCTTTCGGCAATGCTTCGAAGCTTTTCTTTCACCAGAGTGCTGACAAAAGGATCAAATTTCAGCGCTTATACCGAGGCCGGAGGCAATGTGATCCTGCTCTTTGCAGTAGGGATTCTTACCTTCCTCCTGCTGAATATGTATGAATCCCAGGCAGTACTCCAGGTGGTGTCGAAGGATACCGGTGTTTTTGATGCAGGAGAAGATAAGGATATCCAGAAGGCGATGATCTGCAATGCGGTGGTGAATATAGCTGCCCCCCTGATCGGAACCACACCGGTGACTATCGGGAAGGCTTCTGTGGCGGCAGGAAAGGATGGGGCAAAATCGGGGCTGGCTTCTGTGGTGGCATCCGTAGGTTTTTTTGTATCTATTTTTGTTTGGATCATCCCCTTCCTTTTTGCTACAGCATTTTCCTACAATATCACCTTCAATCTTTATGGACATTACGGTACGGTCATGCAGCTTATGTCAGAAACCGGATTTGTGGTGGCAGATGCGATGATGGCTATAATCGGAGTGTCCATGGCAGCCAGCTGCATGGAGAAGGGCTGGGATAGTTTTTCTGATGCAGCATCCTTTGCAGTGACAGTGGCAGGAACCTTCTTCCTTTCCAACCTGGCAGCGGGGGCAGCTCTTGGAACTGCGGCCTAC
>ENA-ORTM01000738-ORTM01000738.1-human-gut-metagenome-genome-assembly--contig:-NODE-738-length-38464-cov-8.813689_pt1 | contig 38464 bp, 31 predicted proteins | sample MGYA00241909_ERZ509182 | MGnify/ENA primary metagenome ERZ509182 (study PRJEB26280, sample SAMEA2338855) | human gut metagenome | biome: human gut; feature: human-associated habitat; material: faeces...
AAATGTTGCTCAGGAACTTATAAAAATAATTATCAATTATGTTGCGGAATTAAGGATATTATATTCATCAGGATTTATCTTATTGATGCCGCCATGAGGAGGAGTGTCCTTAAACCCCAATTTATAGGTATAATAGGAATGTACGGTTTGATAAGCGATGGTGTCGCTATTCAAGCGCTCCATGATATCTATCTCACCTCCATCGGGCCATTTTGCATTTTCGGGCAGCATCCAGATAGCGGGCCATGCACCGCGAGCTCCCTGCAACTTGGCTTTTATCTCTACCCTTCCACCGGTAAAAAGCTTTTTACCGGTGGTATAAATGCCACCGGTAAGATAGGGTGCGGTATCATTCTTTTGCGTATAATTCACAATGCCGCGCAAGACCATATTTCCATCTCTCACGGCGTAGCATGAATCAAAATCAGACATATAGTTATTCCAGTCTGCCGTTCCACGAGGTATCTTGCTCCATGATGTGGTGTCAAATCCGGCTTTGTTGTCAAATTCTTCCTGCCAAACCAGCTTCCATGTTCCTTTCTTCCCCGAAGTCTGACCGACAGTGGTCAATGCCATCAGTCCCAGGCATACCAATGCCATAAATGTTCCTTTTTTCATCGTATTTCTTTTAATGGTAAAAAAACATTTGCCATATCAAGAAGACAACAAGAGTTGCCGCCCGATATGGCAAATAAAAAATTAAAGTATTTAATATCTTATTTTGCTAAGCTGTAAACAACATCCATGATTTTCTGTCCGATTTCATCAGCAGCTTCCATAGTAGACGCCTCTGAATACACACGGATAATCGGTTCTGTGTTACTCTTGCGCAAATGAACCCATTTATCGGGGAAATCAATCTTCACACCGTCAATGTCATTGATTTCTTCATCTTTATAAAGTTCTTTCACCTTTGCCAGAATTGCGTCGACATCGGTTTCGGGAGTCAGGTCAATGCGGTTCTTTGCAATAAAATAAGAAGGATAAGAAGCACGCAACTCACTTACTTTCTTACCTTCATGTGCCAAATGACTCAAGAACAAAGCAATGCCCACCAAAGCATCACGTCCGCAATGGCTTTCCGGGTAGATGACTCCACCATTACCTTCACCACCGATGACTGCATTTGTTGCTTTCATCTTTGTCACCACATTTACTTCACCTACGGCAGAAGCATTATATTCGCAACCATATTTGCGTGTTACATCACGCAAAGCACGGGTAGAACTCAAATTGGAAACTGTATTTCCCGGAGTATGTTTCAATACATAATCAGCAACAGTTACCAATGTATATTCCTCACCGTACATCTTACCATCTTCACAAATCATAGCCAGACGGTCAACGTCAGGGTCAACAACAAAAGCCACATCACAGCCGCCTTTTGCCATCAATCCCATGATATCACCCAAGTTCTTTTCAAGAGGTTCGGGGTTGTGCTGGAAATTTCCGGTAGGTTCACAATATAGTTTTTCTACATGTTTCACACCAAGACGTTCCAGTAATTCGGGAAGGATAATTCCTCCCACAGAATTCACACAGTCGATAGCTACATGGAAATCAGCTTTGCGGATAGCCTCCACATCAACCAACTTCAATGCCAATACACTGTCAATATGCTTTTGATTGTAAGTATTGTCTTCACGATAGCTGCCCAAATGGTCTACATCAGCAAATTCAAATTCTTCAGCTTCAGCGATACGAAGAACTTCATTTCCTTCTTCCTTATTCAGAAACTCTCCCTTTTCATTCAGCAGCTTCAGGGCATTCCATTGTTTAGGGTTATGGCTTGCAGTCAGAATAATACCGCCACATGCGCCTTCCATAGTAACAGCCAGTTCGGTGGTCGGAGTAGAAGCCAAGCCGATGTTCACCACATCAAACCCCATCCCCATCAGGGTTCCGCATACCACGTTCTTTACCATCTCACCGGAGATGCGGGCATCGCGTCCTACTACAATTTTATTACTCTTTACAGTTGTTGTTTTACGTATCAGCGTTGCATAAGCTGATGTGAATTTTACAATATCCAGCGGGTTCAAACCTTCCCCCGCATGGCCACCAATAGTGCCACGGATACCTGAGATTGATTTAATCAGTGTCATCGTCCTAATTGATAAGTTATTTCATAGTAACAAGGATAAACGTAAGCAGAGGCATTCTTTTGTCCCTCGCTATGAGGAACAATCAATCTAACCTTTGCCCGACCGGAAATCTCGCGGCCCGTTCTGATATAATTAAACGGAATCAACCAACCACTGGGAACAAACGTGCTGCCGTATACAGAAGCCATTTGCCCTGTAGTGAAAGAAGCCGAAAAATTCTTTCCCGACTTAGTTAACATAAATTCATCGGGATGTGGTGCAAGATTACCAATAGTATTCAAAGACAGAGTATCCCCTGTGCCATCTGCCGTTATCTGCTCTTCTACATAACGGGCCAGCACTTCATAACGTCCGTCTTTCAGTGCATTCCCGTTTCCTTTTTCTACAATTTGCATATACACACCATTGTCCGAGAAAAGAACAAACTCATTATCCTTCACATTCGTAGTTGAGTCTTGTTCCTGAAACTGCTCAAAGCTAATTACCTTGATATCTTCTTTCTCAATAAACCGCTTAATAGCTTCTCTTTCCTCTTCCTTCATCTCAGCATAGGATTTTTCATTGTTACATGACTGGAAAAACAATCCTAATAGAAACACTGATGTGAACAGTATACTTAATTTCTTCATTCTGATTCTGTTATAATTTCGGGCAAAAGTAATAAATCACCCGCAAACTTTTATATTGTTTTTAGGCAATTATACTAAAATAACTATTTTTTTGCCAACAATAGCTCTTCGTACTTCAATAAAGCTTGTTTAAACAAGCCGATAGCTTCTTCCATTGTGCCATAAAACTCACCTCCCGAAGCATTCAGATGCCCGCCTCCGTTGAAAAAATCAGCAGCAACTTTATTACAGGGGAAGGTACCGACCGAACGCAAGGAAACTTTAATCATGTTTTTCTCCGTATCCTCGCGCAAGAAAACAGAGAAACGGACATTCTTGATAGAAAGGGGAATGTTCACAAAGCCTTCCGTATCTCCTTTCACATATTGAAATTTGCCTTGTTCCTCTTTGGTCAGCCAAATTAACGCCGAATTGAATTCGGGAAAAACCTGCATCTTATCATACAGCACATACCCCATCAGGCGCAAGCGTCCTTCGGAATACGTATTATATACGTTGCGGTAAATCTCATCCTTGTCTATGCCTTTCGAAAGAAGCTCACTGATGATGAAATAAATTTCCCGGTTATTCGAATTATAAGTGAAACCGCCTGTATCTGTCATCATTCCCGTATAGATGCATTCCGCTCCTTCTTTGGTGATATCTTCAAAATACCCCAAACGGCAAATCAAACGGAATACGAGTTCGGAAGTGGAGGAGATTTCGGGATGAGAAATGACAATCCGGCAAAAATCACCGGGGTAAAGATGATGGTCTACCATCATCTTACGTCCTTTTGACGCAGCAACAGCATCTGCCATGGCATCAATACGCGACAGGGCATTGAAATCCAAACAGCAAATAACATCCGCCTCAGTTATCAACTTATCGGCAAACTCTTTATATTTGTCGTAACGAATGATATCTTTCGCCCCGGGCATCCAACGTAAAAAATCGGGGAAAGCATTGGGAACAATCACGTTCACATTCTTCTCTTGAGACTCCAGAAAATGCCATAAGCCCAATGAAGAACCTATCGCATCTCCGTCGGGAGATACATGGGTGACAATTACTATTTTTTCAGCTCTCTCAAACCATTTCTCCACATGGTCAATATTAGCTTGCGAAATTACTTTTGATAACATATATATATCTTTTCTTTTGAAATGGCAAAAATACAAATTTATTCTTTATTCACAGAAGAATACGGAAAGAACCTTTCTCCGAAATATCAATATAATCCAAACCCAAGGTTTTACACTCCTCTTTATAGGCTTTTAACTTATAATCACCGAGCGATGCATCCAAGACTATCCTCTTTATATGAAACAGTTTTTGCAACGGAGCAATCTCTCCTTTATATCCTTTACACAAATACATATAATCGATATCCAACAGATTTGTGGCGGATTTGTTGCGCCAATACCCATCAGTCACCATACAAATATTCATGCCCCTCCAATGGACAATTCCTTTATGGCTCCATACATTTCTACCTTCATAATCGGATAACAGCAAATGGGGGATCGGCATCTTCTTCCGTTTCCAATAGGTTTCAGCTATGTTTTTCATATAAATATAGGTGCTGTCTTTCCTGTTTGAACATAAATAAGAAGAATTATCAGCCTCTATAAAATGAACGGCAGCACAATTATGCAGATTATAAAACACTATCGAAGGAACGGTTGCCCGGGGAAAATGAATGTAGAGCAAAAGTACCAGAATCATATTTATTCCTGCAAATACCTTTATCAACGCTTTCCTGCTTCCGGTACTCCAATAATACAGTCCCAACATAAAAAAAGCATAAAGCAAGCATACTTCCAAGGAAGATAAATACAACGAGTCTATAAAAGCCGAAGGCAATCGGCTGATAGTCCATGTACCCCAATTCAAACATTTAATGACTTCTTCCAGCATGAACAGAATGCAATGATGAAGTTCTGCGACCGGTGCAAAGACAAAAGCCAGCAATGCCAGATAAATAATAACAGGAATCAATGGTGCCACCAGCAGATTTGCCAATAAAAAGTAAAGAGAGAAACCGGAAAAATAATACATTACCAATGGGGCCGTACCTAATTGTGCCACCACAGACACAATCGTTGTTCCCCATATATATCTCAAGAAACGATTACGGATAAAACGGATACGGTAGAATTCTTTATAACACAGAGAAATGGCTAAAACTGCCATAAAAGAGAGTTGAAAACTTACATCAAACAAATAAAAAGGAGAATACAATAACATAGAAAATGCCGCTATTGCCAATATATTCAGAGGTTTTCCTCGTTTCCCTCCCAGTGTTCCGAGCTCAACCAACATACACATGATGACGGCACGCACCACCGAGGGCATCAACCCTGCCACAAAAGCAAAGCTCCACAGCAACAGCGTAACGACTACCCATTTCAGGATACGCATTGCCCGATTACGGCAAAACGACCGCAACATATACCCTAACAGAAACCAAAGTATTCCGACATGAAGTCCCGACAATGCCAGCACATGGCTAATCCCCGCCACCGAATAAGACTCCCGTAACTCATCGCTCAACTCTTCTTTATATCCCACCGTCAATGCGGAAAGTACGGCAAATTCCTCTCCTTTAAATCCCCATTGCCGATAACACCCGACAATCTTATCTCTGCAAGCCAAAGCCTGTTGCTTGATACCGAGCACACGCGGTTTGTCCATAACATGCCAATATCCGACATACACATAAGCAGTCCCGCCAATCTGTTTCCGCAACAAATAAGAAGCATAATCAAACTCATACGGATTACCTGCATTGTGCGGAGAACGAATTTTGCCATAGAACAAGATATTATCTCCGCTTTGCAAGGTTTGAGACAAACTGTCCTTATAAACAGAAAGCAGCACCTGTCTGTCCTCTGTCTTTACTTTGCATACCATGACTTTCTCCTTTTCAACAGGAGTTTCCTGAACGACACCTCGGTACACTTTCTTTTCCGATGACCAATCGCAGTTTATTTTATCCCACTGTATTTGCGTCACCGTACTTCCCAAAACCAGCAGAAACAGGCTGACCGTTCCTCCAAAAAGCCACCGATAACGGTAAGCGCATGTTCTCAGCATCCACAGAAGAGCAACAAAAAGCACAGCCATCACTCCAAAGTGCACAGGCAACAAATTCAAAGACCGAAAGCAGGTATCGGATAAAAAAATTCCGGCTACCAATGGGATGGTCAGCCGGAGTATAGAGTAAGGCTTCAAAGCCGAAAATAATTGCACTGCCGAATAATCAAAGATTCTTCAACTTATGAATCATTTCTCCCATATCGGGAGCTTTGAATACCGCATTTCCCGCCACGAGGACATCGGCTCCGGCTTCCACCAACAGCTTACCGGTTTCCAGATTCACACCTCCGTCTACTTCTATCAAAGCCTGCGAACCGGTACGGGCTATGAGCTCGCGCAATTCTCGCACTTTATCCAATGTGTGTGTAATAAACTTCTGCCCTCCGAATCCCGGATTTACACTCATCAACAAAACCATATCCACATCACGGATAATGTCTGTCAACATGGCAACAGGAGTAGAAGGATTGAGCGTTACAGCTGCTTTCATGCCCGCATCCTTTATCTGTTGCACTACCCTGTGCAAGTGTATGCATGCTTCATAATGCACATTCATCATCATAGTGCCCAAGTCTTTTACTTCCTTTATAAACTTCTCAGGGTTGACAATCATCAAATGTACATCCAAAGGTTTTTCTGTCAGTTCCGCTACATATTTCAATACGGGAAATCCAAAAGAAATATTAGGAACAAACACACCGTCCATCACGTCAATATGCAACCAATCGGCTTCACTGCGATTGATTTGCTGTATGTCTGCCTGCAAGTTAGCAAAATTGGCAGACAGTAAAGAAGGAGATATTAGAGGTTTAGCCATAATTCACTGTTCTTATTTCTTAGCATATAGGTTACAAAAGTAGTACAAAAAAATGGTTTATTTGCGAATACTCGGTAAAATTGCAAACAGAAGTCATTTATTTCAAAGTAAACCGCACTCCCAATTGAATATTAAAATTAAAAGGATGCTCTTTGCGAATAGTCTGCCATTGACTACCATCATCAAAATAATAAACCACACCGGGTTCGGCGTAAATACCGACTTTCTCTGTAATCTTGAACTGTGCACCGGCAGCAGCCGACAACGACCATTGCAATGGCTTCACATTTATCTTTTCATCTGTTGCATCTTTGTCTTGCTTATTCACAATGCCCACCTTATGCATCGTGCCCGAAACACACTTTTCGACCATTCCCCCTGCCGAAGCATAGATTTCAAAACGTTTATTACTCCACAAACGACGATCTACCTTCAAAGGAATTCCGACATAATGCAAGCGTTGCTCTTCTTCAAAATAAGAATCCTGAGAACCTGAACGTAAATCAGTGGAAAGCAACGTATAGGTTACTCCCGTCTCGATACCCCATTTCTCATTCAACTCAAAACGGAGAGACGCACCGAATGTGACAGGCATGTGATGTTCCACCTTCGTATTATTATCCTCATTCAGATTAGCAAAATAAATAGGCTCGTTCAGTTCATTCCTTGCCTCCAAAGAAGCATAAGGTGAATTTTTCTTCGGTTCTTTATTCAATGGAGCCAGACTTCCATATCCCGAATAATTCATATTGGAAGAAAAAGGAACGTTACCGGTAGAAACACCAACCGACCACTTCCTGTCTTTTGTCTTCCGGGGGGTGGCGTATGCATAATAATTATTACGCCGGGCAGTTCTTGCAGCCGGTTTCTGCACAGGCTCTCCACTCTTCACCTGTTCCGTTTCTTTGCTCTTTTTATCCGTCTTATCTGTTTCCTCCATCGGCTTCTCTTCTGCTGTTTTTTCTGTCATCACCTCATTATAAAATGCAGATACAGCTTTCTGCATAACAGCTTCCACATTGTTCACTTTCTTTTTTACTGACGTAATTTCGGGAGCGATATGTGCCACTGACGGATGGGTAGGAATTATCTCATTCATATCCGCCGAAGGAGAAAGAGATGCTATTTCAACAGATTTTCTTTCTACATATTCTGCCGAAGGAGAATGCCAGAACCATACGGTCACTGTCGATATGACCACCAGCAAGGCAATTGCTGCTACTGCCTGCCAGCGACGCCACAACGGAATAATTTTGGGAGTACTATTAAGCTCCTTCTCCAACTGATTCCAAAGATCAGCAGGAGCCGGTTCGGAATAGTCCTCCATCCGATGGCGTAAATTCTTTATCCATTTATCTTTCTCTTCCATTCCTATATCCTCTTTCTATAATCATTAATCTTCTTTATAAGTAAACTTTTGGCACGATATAATTGCGATGAAGAGGTATGCTCGGTGATTCCTAACATCTGAGCTATTTCCTTGTGTCCTTTCTCTTCAAATACATATAGATTAAAAACGGTGCGATAGCCTTCCGGCAATTCTTTTATAAACTGCATCAATACAGACTGAGGAATCTGTTCCATCGTATCATCATCTCCATCCACCATATCCGGCAATTCTTCCACTACTATTTCCTGATTGGCTGAAGACTGTTTGCGCAAATAACCCAAAGCTTCATTTACCATCACACGCGCAAGCCATGCTTTGAGTGACCCTTCTCCTTTGTAAGTAAACTTGTCGAAAGAACGAAAGATATTCAAAAAGCCATCATGCAAAACATCTTGTGCCGTCTCTCTGTCACCAATATAACGAATACAGATAGCCATCAATTGTCCGGCATAACGCTCATACAACTGCTTGCGGGCAAGGTTATCTCCCTTGCCGCATCGTTCGGCCAACTCTGCTTCATTCATTGTTTGTGACACTATTTTATTCTATAAATGATGAGATTGCAAAAATACTGCATTAACGAAGCAGATTTTTTTTGCTTAAGCAGATTTAACACTTTTAGAAGCAGTAAACATCCTGTCTGTACATTTACGTCATAGAAACATTCAAAAAGAGATAATGAAATGAAGCATATAAAGAATATAGTACTCCTACTCTTTCTGTCGGTCGTGACCTGCATGACGCAAGCATGCAGTCACGATGAAGACATAGATGACCTCCAAAGCAGTATGGATAATTATAATGCAGACATGGCCATCATTGTCAATCCCATTACGCTGTCGGGGGCTACTTTGATAGATACTGACTTAAACGGATATACTTATATAGCCAACCCGCAAATCTTGTCTGACAATAAAATAAACCAAAAAGGGCAACGCATATTTTATACTTACACTGCCATTCCTCAGAGTACAGGTGCTGACAGTATTCCTTATATCACTATTATGCAAGTGAATAAAGTGCTGACCAAAGAACCTGTCTTCGTGGAAGACAATGATGCAAAAGACTATGGCACAGACCCGATTGAGATTAGCGGGCAAAGTATAAGCAAAGCGCATCTCAACTTACGCTACACCTTTTTAAACGGAGGGAATCATCTTATACCACATTCTATCAGCTTACTCATAGCGAAAGATGCCCAGCCGGACGCACGCGGATATTTAAGTGCCGAGTTGCGTCATGATGCGGCCGATGACCTGCAACTCAATGCCAACAGTGGTTATGTCTCATTTACATTGGAAAATATGCCGGGATTTAAAGAAGGTACATTGAAAGGATTTAAGATAAAAACAAAAACAATTAAAAATGAAACCGATATCGTAGAAGTCACGATGAACAATAACAGAAAAAGCATGAATTTCAATATCTAAACCATAACTCAACCCAAAAACTAAACGACCGTTATAATATAATGTCTCATTTATTATAACGAAAGGCGCAGGACGGCATTCACCGGCTGCGCCTTTTTACTTTGTATCTGTTCTTTGTGTGATTACTCTACACGGTTATCATTAGCTGTCCTATAACCTCTCAAGAAATCCGCAACATGCATACGTTTCTTTCCTGCCAGCTGCAAAGACAATATATTAATGAAACCATCTTTTACCGCTATCCGGAAGTCAGTCTTTAAATCTGTACGAATCTCCCCTATCTGCATATCATGCTGACAGAAGATTTTCTCAGCTTCATAAATCTTCATCATCTGCTTACCGGCTCCCCCCATATACAATTCTGTCCATGCAGCCGGATAGGGAGATAAGCCGCGAATAAAATCATAAATCTGTTTCACTCCCTGATTCCAGTCAATGCGACACGTTTCCTTAAAAATCTTAGGAGCCGGACGCAATTCTGCTTCCGACTGAATCAGTTTTTCCTGCGGAACAGGCTTCACCGTACCGGCCAAAATAGCATCTACCGTTTCAAGCACCAACTCTCCTCCCAACATCATCAGTTTATCGTGCACAATTCCCACATTGTCTGTATCGGCAATAGGCACACGCACCTGCTGTATGATTTCTCCGGTATCAATTTCATGCTTCAAGAAGAAGGTGGTGATACCCGTTTCTGTATCTCCATTGATGACTGCCCAATTGATGGGGGCTGCTCCTCTGTACTGAGGCAACAAAGAGGCATGAAGATTGAACGTTCCCAGGCGAGGCATATTCCAAACCACTTCGGGTAACATTCGAAATGCCACCACAATCTGTAAATCCGCCTGCAAAGAACGAAGCTCTTCAACAAAAGATTCATCTTTCAATCTTTCCGGTTGAAGCACGCGCAATCCCTGCGACACAGCATACTGCTTTACAGGACTGGGCTGCAACACACTTCCATGACGCCCCATCGGTTTGTCGGGCATCGTTATCACACCTACTACATTATAACCTCCTTCAACCAGACATTTGAGACTCTCTACCGCAAAATCAGGAGTACCCATATATACAATTCTCAAATCTTTCTTTTCCATACTTATAACTATTAATCTGCTGAAAAATCTACCAATACCTGACGGTATGAGTTGAATATCTTCGACTTGGAAACAAATCCCTTATATTTGCCGAGCTCATCTATCACAGGAAGATTCCAAGCTTTCGTATCATCAAACTTCCTCATAACCTCTTCCATCGAATCGTTGACATAAATTCTGGCGGCAGGCGACACCATAAACTTTTCCACTTTGAAACGATGATACAGCTCCTGACGGAACATAATGTTCCTGATATCGTCCAATGCCACAATGCCCAGTAACTCTCCATTCACATCCACAACAGGAAATAAATTACGTTTTGCCTGGGAAATGACTTTTACCATTTCGCCCAAATCCATATCGGGACGAACTTTCTCAAAGTCGGTTTCCACCACGCTTTCGATATTCATCAAGGTCAATACCGCCTTGTCCTTATGATGAGTCAACAATTCTCCTTTTTTAGCCAAGCGCATGGAGTAAATGCTATGCGGTTCAAACACCATGATAGTGAGATAAGAGCTGACAGACACCATCATCAAAGGCAAGAACAAGTCATAGCCTCCGGTCAGTTCCGCAATAAGGAAGATACCTGTCAAAGGTGCATGCATCACCCCCGACATCAATCCCGCCATTCCCAATAAGGCGAAATTCTTTTCAGGAATATACGGACCGAGATGAAATTCGTTACAGAAATGGGCAAAGATAAATCCGGTGATACACCCTAAAAACAAACTGGGTGCAAAGATACCGCCACAACCGCCACCGCCATTGGTGGCACTGGATGCAAAGACCTTAAATAACACAATCAATGCCAGATAAACAAGCAGCAAACCGCCATATCCATAGAAGATAGAGTTGTTCATCACCGTATCCCAATCCTGATTGGATACCCCATTGAGCAATAAATTTATCGTATCGTACCCTTCACCGTAAAGAGGCGGAAAGAGGAAAATCAAAACACTCAGCATGATGCCGCCAATGGTCAACTTCACATACGGATTATTATAACGACGAAATACATTTTCTACAGAATTCATAGCACGGGTAAAATACAAAGAGACCAATCCGCAAGCAATCCCCAACAAGATAGCCGATGGGATACGCTCCATCAAAAACGGCTCATCCATGTGAAATTTGAACATAGCCTCCGAACCGGTGAGAATATAAGAAACCGTAGCAGCCGTCACACACGACACCAGCAATGGCAAAAGAGAAGCCATCGTCAGGTCTATCATCAAAACTTCCAAAGTAAATACCAATCCGGCAATAGGAGCTTTGAAAATACCTGCCACTGCTCCCGCTGCACCACATCCCACCAAAAGCATCAGTGTCTTATGTTCCATCTTAAAGGCACTGCCCAAATTAGAACCGATAGCAGAACCGGTCAGCACGATAGGCGCCTCAGCTCCCACCGAGCCACCAAAACCGATAGTAATGGCACTCGCAATCACCGATGACCAGGTATTATGCCGTTTGATACGGCTCTGACGCCGCGAAATAGCATAAAGAATCTTTGTTACACCATGACTGATATCATCCTTCACAATATGACGTATGAATAAGCCTGTCAAAAAGATACCCACCACAGGATACACCAAATATAACCAGTTCACCCCTGTTGAGTCAAAATTCTCTGTCAGGAATTCCTTAATCCATTCTACCAAAAACTTCAGGAACCATGCTGCCAGTGCAGTAAAAATACCTACCAGAAAGCTCAGTATCAGAATGAAATGTTTTTCCTTTATCCTTTTTTCGCGCCACAGAATAAAGCGCTGCAATAAGCTCTTCTTATCTTCTATTAAAGCATCCATTCTCTCTTTCTTATTCTCTTATAATCTTCACTTCTCCTCCTTTACCCAACTTAATAATACCGGAAGGTTTCGGATGTCCGACTTCATCTTGCCTATAACCGACAATATAGTCTACCGCTTGTTTTATTTCCTCGCTTATTTCACTGAAATTAGCAGGTGAAGGCTGACCGCTGATGTTTGCGGAAGTAGATACGATTGCTTTGCGAAAACGGAAACAAAGCTCTTTTGAGAACGCCTCACCTGTTACACGAATGCCAACGCTGCCATCTTCCGCCAACAGATTTTCGGCCAAATTACGAGCACCGTCATAGATAATAGTCAGCGGTTTGGTAGCATAATCTATCAAATCCCACGCAACTGCCGGTACATCCCGTACATAAAAATCGACTTTCACCGAACTGTCTACCAGTACCAGCATTGCCTTGCTGTCTGCTCGTTTCTTGATATCATACACACGCTTCACAGCTTCTGCATTGGTTGCATCGCAACCTATTCCCCAGATGGTATCCGTAGGATAAAGAATTATCCCGCCTTTCTGCATTACCTCACAGGCTTTCTTCACGTCTTGTCTAATCGCTTCGTTCATATCGATTTTATTGTTTGAGTTTTCAATTCTACAAATTGCAAATGTAGTAATTTTCCCATTGATTATGACTACTAAAACTAAAAAAGATGCCTAAACAATTACTTCGAACTGTTTAGACATCTTCCCTAAAGTATTTAAAAAGTATATTCAGAACAATGTATTCGTTCCTTCTATCAAATTGCCCATTGCCCATGCAGCACGGATATTCAAATCACGGTCTAAAACCAACAAATCGGCATCTTTGTCTTTTTGCAATGTTCCCTTTCTATCATCTACTCCCATGATGCGTGCCGGTGTTTCCGAAACCATATTGATGGCATCACCCAAAGGAATGCCTGCTTTGACCATCGTACGTACCAATACATCCATTGTAGCAATACTTCCGGCAAGCGAAGAACGGTCTGCCATCTTGCATACACCATCCTCAATAATCACGTTCGGGTCAGTTATTTCAACTCCTTCGGCAGCAGCATAAGCCAGCGCATCGGTTACCAGGCAGGTATGGCTCACTCCTTTCAGCTTATAAGCCAACCGCAAGATAGTAGATGGTAAATGAATTCCGTCAGCAATAAGTTCGATAGTCATTCCATCTGTCAGATAAACACTTTCCACCGTTCCTTCATACTTATATTCACGGCGTTTATGAAATCCCGGCATTGCATTGTAAAAATGAGCCGCATGAGTATATCCGGCTTCATAAGCAGCTTTGATACCGTCATATTCGGCTTCGGTATGAGAAATGGCAGCCACTATCCCTTTGGATCTCAGGTAGCCGGCAAATTCCAAAGCACCCGGCAACTCAGGAGATGAATCCCAGCGCTTGATACAATTTGTTTCATCCAACAATGAAGTATATTCTTCTTTATCCGGATTTTTCACCTTACCGGAAAACTGCCCACCTGCCATCTTAGGATTCAGGTAAGGTCCTTCCACATGAAGTCCCAATACCGGACTGTCTTTTTCTTTCATCAGCTTTTCGCATATACTTACAGCTTTACGAATCTCTGAAAAAGGAGAAGATGACAATGTCGGGAAAATACTGGTGGCACCGTGTCTCTGATGTGCTTTGACAGCTGTGCGGAATGCCTCTTCCGTACACTCTGTAAAATCGTGACCACCGCCCCCATGAGCGTGCATACATACAAATCCGGGGACAATATACATGCCTTTGGCATCAATCAGATTGGCGCCAATCAGCGCTAAATCACAGTTGGTAACTTCCAGTATTTTATTATCCCGCATCAACACCGAACCTTCGTCCAGCCAACCCTGCGGGGTAAATATCTTACCATTGATAATTTGAGTTAACATGATATGTAAGTATTAGAATGTTTATTGACCTGCAAAATAAAACATTTTATTTTATTCCTCTTTATAAAATTGAGATTTCTTTCTACTTTTTCCATAAATGTATGGCATCAATCTCCTGAATAGTACAAATAAAACAGGAAGGGAAAGCCGATGCTTTCCCTTCCCACACTTTAACCAAACGTGTATTCTTCCCCTTTTCAGCCTCTTTACAAGTAAAAAGAAGACAGAAAAACATGAAGAGAAGTAATGATGAGCTTACATGCTTCACTTTGTGGTTATTCAATTCTGAATAAGCCACTTAAATACGTACCTCGCGGTGTCGTTATAGTTATAATATAAGTACCTTTTGAGTAACCACTTATATTAAAAACCTCCGGAGCGGAATCAATAAATGAAATAGTACGTTCTTCCATTTCCTGATTATTTTCTTCTGATGCAATCGTCACCGTGGCATCGGAAAGGTCCACATAAAAAGTAATGACAACTTGTGTATCTTGAAGATAAGCCTCTATCGGCAGAGAAGCAGATCTGGCATCGTCCATAATAAAACTTCCCTCAAAATCAATTTCCTTTTCAGGAACTGTTTGCGCAAACATAGGTGCAAAAGACAAGATAAAAAAGATAGTTATCAATACGTTTTTCATAACAAATGTTTTTATTACATTGCGAATTTAGAAAGAGCCCCACAATAATCCAAACAATCGTCCAACTGATTTGCGACATTTACTTTCACTGATTATCAGCATTATATTTCAATGCAGCACTCTTTTTTGCGACAAAACCTGAATAAAACACCTATCTTCTTTTCTTAAAATCTGCAATATAAGCAGCGAAATCATCTTTACTACCTTTGGGAAACCCGAATTTCTCACATATACGATAAATCCATCGTTCTTCCGAACGCAATTGTATCTTTAATAATTCAGAGATTTCATCATCGGAAAAATCCAAAGCTTTCAAATAACACACATCCCTTTCCCGCCCGGTCAACTGATACTTTTCCAGCAAACGGCCGGCAAAATCATCATAAACCAAATCCAACCAAATATGCAATTTCTCCCTATCCACTGCCGGATTATAAGAAGCCTGTTCTTTAGACTTCAGTTTCATTATCATTTCCAAAGCTTCAATATACTCCAACGGAATATCCTTATCTTTCGATTTGCAAATGATTTCCAACCGACGAATACTAATATCTTTTTGCTCTTTTTCCGCTTCCAATTGAGTGATCTGCATCTGCAATTTTTCTTTTTCCTCATTGTGCATCGTTTCATCCTCCGCTATCTTAGTTTGACAGGCATCAATCTTTTCTTGCAGCTCCACTTTTTCCTGTTTGCTTTTCAATAATAACTTTTCTTTTTTCTTTCTATTTATAGACAACACCAAATAATGTATTCCAATCAGCGCAACAATTATAACGGTCGATATTATAATAGTAAGATACCAATGATTATGTATCTCTACATTCTTATTCAATAATACTACTTGATCATATTTCTTTTGTATTTCCAAATATTCAGACCGATTTATTTGAGAACGCAAAGTATCCGACAATAATACATAATGCGATAAATAGGTAACAGCATCTTCGTATTCCTTTCTTGCCACATTTTCCTCATACAAGAAATAATAAATGCGAGCCTTTACTGCCGGCTCCGATGTTTTTAACGCATACTGACACAAGCTATCAACTTCCCCGTCACGTCCTGTCCGGCTATATAAATTGGCTAATAAAAGCATAGCTCTATATGATACGTCTCCCGACGCATTATCTAACGCCTTACGCACATACTTCTCAGCTTCCGCCCATTCTTTTTCCTTACTTTTATAGATTCCATAATTATAATATATTTTTGTCTGAAGCATAGAATCGACCAAAGGTACCATATCCAATAATTGAGAATAATACAAATCAGCATCATCTCTATTTCCCCAATAATATGATATATTAGCAAGATTCATTATACTGCTTACTTTCCATGACAATACCTGCTTTGGAACAATGTTAACCGCTACAGACTTCTTAAAATAATCGATTGATAAAGCATAGTTTCTATTCTTTTGATTCAAATACCCCAATCCCATGTAAATTAATGTCACAATCCTATTATCTTTTATTCTTGGAATATAACTTTCCGCTTCTTTATAGACCAACATAGCCTCTTCATCTTTACCCATATCTTTTAATACTCCTCCTTTATATAATAATGAGGCCGTTCTTTTTTCCACATCTTTATCCTGATAATACCCGACAGCGATATTAATCAATGAATCCGAAGTAGCGACAATATTGGAACGATATTGCGCTTGTGTCAACAACAATGCATAATCTGCCAGCTCTTTTCCCTCCAAATCTTCCGGCATAACGATAGACTCCAATACTTTTAAAGCAGAATCCGGTTCATCCCACATTCGTTTTTCTGCCATATCCAATGCATATCTTGCCTCTTTATGACCACAAGATGCACAAAAACACAGGACGAACAACAACATAATAAGAACTATACGACATAATAACTTGCCGCTCTTCTCTACCATATACATAACTTTTGTTTTTTTATAATAAGCTTAAACGCATACAATATTACAACTACCCGATAATACCACCAAATAATTTCATACTAATCTTCTTTCCGATTCGTTGTGCCACACGGACGTATGCATAACTCCATGCATACGTATGTATAGCCCTACACATACGTATGTGTAGCCCCATGCGAACGTATGTATAGTTCCGTGCAGACGTATGTGTTTGAAATGGGTAAAATTTATTAATACTAAATATAAGAAGAAGGCATTACGTCTCTTATTCTACAATAAGTAATGAATTGCAACAACCATACAATATTATTTTTATTTCTTCATTTTATTCAGACTTCATTCTTTTTTTCTGTTTCTTCAAAGAGAATATAGGCAAAAACATGAAAATGCCCAATATAGAAGCAATCAATCCTCCAATCGTTCCGGCTGCTAACGGAAACCAAAAGGCCTCTTTTCCCTGACCTATCATGAAAGGAATAAATCCCAAAATAGTAGACACAACAGTCAGGAAAATAGGAATAATCTTTGAATTCCATGCTTTAGTATACGCTTGCACGTCCGAAAGCAGCGGATAACGTTTGCGGATAGAGTTATACTCATTCAATATATAAATACTTGCATTCACCGTTATACCGCATAACAATACGAAAGATGCAAAACCACCCTGGTCGAAATTTAAGCCAAAAAGATAGAAAGTCAAAAACACACCAATATACGAAATAGGAATCACAAAAATAATAGCCAACGGTTGTTTGAGCGAATTAAACAAAATGCCGGTGGTAAAGAAAATGATTGCAATCACAATCAAGAGCAATGCATATTGTGCATTGTCCTTCTTCCCCCATGACCACCGTTCCTGCTCATCCTCTGCCGTATATCCCATCGGCAATATCTTATTAAAGGCTTCCAAATCCTTCTTCAACAACTTTCTTCCCTGCTCGGAAGAACCTATATACTCATATTGCAGACACAAACGATACTGCTGATTTTCTTTTGCCACCTTCTGCGGAGACTGTCCTTTCTCTACCGTTGCAAAATCAGCTAATTTATAAGAGTGTCCGTTTATCATCAAAGGAACATTTACCAGCCCCCACACATCATATTGCTGCCCTTGCATGGAAGACAGCTTCAGCCATTCAGCCTGATTTTCAAACAAAACACTTCCGCAATAAATATCACGCCCGAACACAGGTCCCAAAGCATTGAATAACTGTGTAGCCGTAATATTCTCCTTGGCCATCCTTTCCCTGTTCAAGTCAAGGTAGAATTCGCTGTAATCATCCTTCCACCATGAGAATTCAGAATTGATAATCACCTCTTTTATTCGACGATGCTCCAAAAGTTTCTCTTTCAAACGGTCTCCCCAATAAGCCAACTCATCATAATTATAACCATACATCTTCACCCGGAAACTTCCGGCACTCTCGCGCACATCATTGTTAAAGCCCTGGTCTTGCAAACCATATACTCCCCAGCTTCCTCCTCCCAGCGTCAAAGCTTTACTGATAATATTAGACTTCAATGTATAAGGGAAGCCACTGTGTTCCACTTCTTTCGTAAAGTAAATCTGTAAGTTTGCCTGCCGTGCGCTATATATAGCTGTCTGGAACTGCCTGATTTCCTTAAAATCGCTCAAGTAAGTTTCCATCTTCTTGACCAATGCATTCATTTGCTCCAATGTACTTCCGTTAGGCAGATTGGCATTTACATACAATACCACTTCTCCCTCGTCACGATTAAAGTAACTGCCTTCGTATACTTTCTCGACAAACAGACGCAAACTGCCTCCCAATGCCTTGTCGACTATCGGTTTTACTTTCTCTTTATAAGTGGAGTTGCCGAATACCTTATTATAATATTCCGCAAATGTCCCCTCCCCTTCCATCTTATCGGGCAACATAAAGACAGGCAGGCCAAAGCCCAATACCAATAAAATACAGGCCGGCACCCTAAAGCGGCACAAGTAATAAATAAATCCCTGATAGAAGCGAGTAAAATAAACCGCAAAACGCTTCATCCAAGTGCGTCTGTGCTTCTTCGTCTTTTTCTTCTCCAACTTAATCTTGTCAATCATGGAAGGAACAAAGAACAAGGCTACAAACAATGAAACAGCCAGATTTATAATTACCACAGCCGCAAAATCCTGCAAGTTCAACCGAATCTTTTCATCAAGGAAGAAAATAATAACCAATGCTCCGATGGTAGTTAAAGTAGCAGCCAGCACAGAGACAAATGCTTTCAGATTCCTACGATGCAAAATATGATCGGTCATGACAATAGTATTGTCTATCACCAAGTTGAGAGAAATGGTAATACCGGCCAAAGAATAAAGCTGCATTTCCAGTCCGAAGATATAATAGAAAATAGCAGCTACGGCTATGTTGATAGTCAAGCTGGTTACTATCAGAAACAGATAACGCAAATTGCGGGTAATCAATGCAACAAACAGCAATAAAATCAGCACAGTCAGTCCGGTACGGAAATAAATTTTATCCAATTCCTTTTGAATATACTCCGTGGCATCATAACCGATATGTACCTCATATCCGGCCGGCATCTTTGCCTGCAATTCCGCCATACGGTCTTTTACCTGACGGCTCAGTTCCAGCTGATTTGCCGTTTCCTCAGCCGTAATATAAAGATAGATGGAATTCAGTCCGTTGATGCGGTAATAGCTCTGTGGCTGTTCTTCCACATGCTTTACTTTTATCAACTTATCCAATGTGACCACCGTTCCATCTCCTGTCTCCAGTTTGATGGCATCGGGCTCAAACTCCGTTTCCTTGCCTGTAGCAGTGCGCACCACCCGAATCCAGTCCTTATCATCCGGCCCCTTCTCTATAGAACAAATACCCAGAAATTCTTTCTCGTAATGGCGGTTGATGGCAACCTGCACGTCTCCCAGTGTTATTCCCAAGCGAGACAACTGTTCACTGTCATATTCCAATTGCCACTCCATCGGAGTAGCCCCATTCAATTCTACTTTATATACACCCGCCAATTGTCCCAGCACCGGTTTTATGTTCTCTTCGGCATAGTTTTGAATCAAGATAGGGTTAGAGGGCGCATTGAGAGTATATGTCATAAATGGCCTCGATGCTTTATCATCCGAACGGCGGGTACTAATCTGAGGATAGCTGACTCCGTCAGGCAACTGCGCCCACGTTTGGCGGATAATGGTTGACACCTCAAAACGGGCAGCATCAATATCCGCATGCTTATCCAGTTCCAGCGTTATACTTCCTCCTCCATTATCAGAAGTAGATATTACATTTTTTATTCCGTTTACCCTTGCCAGCATCGATTCCAGTTTGCTGGTCACCTCAGCCTCTATCACCCGCGATGAATTACCCGGCATTCTAAATGAAATAGTGAGCCCCGGCAAAACACGCGACGGTGCCAGTTTGACCGGCAATAACGGAACCAAAGCCAAACCTATCAACGCCAAACAGACAAAAGTGACTATCAGCGTAAACGAAGATAAAGTACGAGAGTTGCTCATCGATACATACCTACATTAAAATCAAACTTATCAGATAATGAAAATCCCGAAGCAAAGTCGTGCAATGTCAGTTTCCGTATCTTATAATAATTCAACCAATAATTCTGTAAAGCCGAAATATAATTCTTCTGTGCTTCTTGTTGGCGATTTAATGAAAGAGTCAGACTGTTTACATCCGCTTTGCCGATAATGAATCGTTGGCGTGTCTGTTCATACGCCATCACCGCCAAGTCCAATGCTTCTTCGGCACTGGCAATCAGGCGCTGCTGGATATTGAAATCACTTACGGTCATTATCACCTCTTCTTCCACACTAAGCTCTTCCTGACGTGCGGCAATCTTTACCACATTCAGGTTATTCTTTGCCATATTGTATTTTCCTTTTCTTACTCCCCAGTCCACCAATGGAATAGAAACACTCACCGACACCAAATCCTGTTGCAAAGGGTGGCGGTAGGCATCTCCGAACTTATCTGCTACCTGATTGAATCCGACACTGGCATTCAGGCTGGCATTAAAACGAGATTCCACCTTGGTCTTATTCACATTCTGTTCTGCTTCCAAAATATTCTGGCGTTGCTCCAAGAAAGACGGATTGTTCTCTTTTGCTTTAGCCAGAGCCACATCTACCGGAATCTCCATGGCGGCAGGGCGACCGGGTAAAGACAATTCGATAGTCGTATTCTTATCCAGATTCAGAAAAGAAGCCAATGAGAACATAGCACGTTTCAGCGCTATCTGTGCATTTTCCAAAGTGTTATGCGCATTCACTTTATCCAATTCAAGGGTCAATAAATCCGCACGTGAAATGGCTGCTATTTTATGGCGTTGCAGTCCGATACTATACAAGGTATCACTGGAAGACACATTCTCTTTAGCCAATTGATAGTCGGCTTGAGCCATTGCCAATGCAAAGAAGTAAGTGACAGCCTCCTCTGACACGGTCTCCGTATTATAAATGAATTGTTTCTTTACCTTTTCATATTTCAGCGGTTCAATCTTACGGTCCCAACGAAATGCATTATACCCCAACAAGCTCTGCTGATAGCCCACCCGGATAGGCACACTGGAATATTGGGTAGATTTCGTATCACCGAAGTTGCGCATAAAGTCAAGTTGCGAATCTATATAGAAAGTACCGCCTGTCCAATCCAGATTCTGCCTGATGCTCAGTCCGCCACCGGCACTGAACATCTGCTGTTCACGATATACGTCCATATCCTCATTAGAGTCATAACGCTGAGTGATATACCGGTAATACTTTGCCGGAGTCAGGTCGAGTGTCAAACTGGGAAGGCGATTTGCTTTATAGGTTCTGAATTCCCAATAACCCGATAAATACATATTTTGATATCTGAATGCCGACAACGAACTGTCATTCGCAATCTCTATCGTATGCTGCAAATCCAATTTCACCGTCTGCTGTGCCTTTACGCCAACCGATAAAAGACAGCCTATGATCCATATACTAACGTACTTCATTTTTATCATGTTTTCTATAAATAAACCAATATATCAAAGGAATAATGAACAAACTGACCAATGTTCCCACTACCATCGAGCCAATCATGGCAATAGACAATGGCTTTTGCAATTCCGATCCCATATCCGAAGTAAACAACAATGGCACCATTGCAAAAATAGTAGTCAACGACGTCATGATAATAGCTCTCAAACGTCTCTTACCGGCAATATGGATAGCCTCAACCAAAGGTATTCCGGTTTTACGCAACTCGTTAATAGTATCCAGTTTCAGAATAGAGTCATTCACCACAATACCGCAAGTTACAATAATACCGATAGCCGACATCAAATTCAGCGTATGTCCAAACACCCATAAGGTAATCAATGCAAAAGCTGTATCTACCGGTATCTCCAACAGCACGATGAGCGGCTGCAAGAAACTCTCGAACTGTGCACACAAGATAAAGTACATCAACAAGAGCGACACAAACAGAATAACAGTCAGTTCTCCCATCATCTTTTCATTCGAAAAGAAACTGCCTGAGAAATCCACTTCCCACTCATTCTTTTCTTTAACCGTCTCCTTCACTTCCTTCATAAGTCGTGTAGGGTTTTCAACATCATAAAAACTCAACGGAATATACTCTCCGTTCTTACCGGCCGTAATACTCTTCAAATCCTCAGCCGGAACAATCGATACCAGCTCACTCAGCGGAATATAATTCACCTGTCTGTTCTTATCAGGCTGAGTTTGAACCAAAGTTTCATTCAGAATACGGTTCACGCTTTTTTCTTCTCCGGCAATGCCGATAGGCAAATATTGCTGGTAAGAACGCAAGGTAGACACTTTGTTTTCTTTAAAAGCAGTGCGCAACACCCTGGTCAGTTCCTCGTAAGCAATGTTATACAACAGCAACTTTTCCCGGTTCACCACCAAATTCAACTGATTACGGAAAGCAATACCCGTCGGAGTCATTCCCGTTGCCTGAATAACGTTCTTTTCCAACTGCTGTAATTGCTCGGCTTCGGGAGCTTTTGATTTATTGGCAGCATGAAGCTCTGCCACGATATCTGCCTCCCCTGTCACAAACAACTTCTCAAAAATAGTTTCGGGAGGAGAAAAAGATATCACAGCCAAAGGATATTTCTCTTCCACTTCCTTCGTCAACAAATCCTGCAATGGAAGTATCTCTGTGGGTGTCCCGGTCTTAAAATAAAGTTCCGCTTCGGTTGAAGACAACTCACTTCCTCCATTCAATATGTAATCCTGCATACCCACATAAGCCGTATGTTCAGTCACCTTATCATCTGTCAGTTTCATCAGCTCATCCACCCGCCGATTATTCTCGTCCACGTGAATATTTTCATTCCATTCGATACGCATTATCAGTTCGTTCTGGTCTATCTCCGGCATCCTTTCCTTTTCCATAAAATAAAAGAAGAACACACAAACAGGCAAAGTGGCCAAAGTGCCCAACAGACTAATTTTCTTATGAGAAAACACCCAATCGATACCTTTATCATAAAAACCCTCCAGCCATTCGTTTTTCAACAGATTATCAAATCTCTTGGACAAGAAGCTTTTGCTCCGTATGCCTAATCTATAGAATAACAGATAAAGCACAGGTAAAAGCATAATACCGGTGACATACGAAATCATCAATCCCACTGTGATGGAAAAAGCCTGGTCCATAAAGATAGCACCTGCAATCCCGCTCATAAATATCAACGGCAGGAAGACAGCAATGGTAGTCAGTGACGAACTCAACATCGGAGTAATCATTTCCGTAGTTCCCACAGCACATGACCGCTTCAATGAATATCCCCGTTCCCGATATTGAGAAATATTCTCCGTCACAATGATAGAGCTGTCAATCATCATACCCACAGCCAAAATCAAGCCCGACAATGAGATAACATTCAATGAAACATGGCAGAAATAGAAAAAGAAAAAAGTAATGACAATAGAGGTCACCATACTGATACCGATAACCAACGGCGAGCGGATATCTCCCAAGAACAATATGGCAACAATGAAAATAAACAAGAATCCTAAAGACAAATTCTGTTGCAAATTGGAAATGGTATAATCCAACAATTCCGTCTGGTTACGGCTTATACTGAACTCAATATCAGGATAAAGAGAAGCAAAATAATCGGTCGTTTCTTTCAACTTCTCCTTCATTTCATCCATATTCTCGTCACTCTGCTTTATGATAGCCAGAGTAACCGCTTTTTTACCTCCGGCAACGGATAGCCCGCTTTCTTTTTGTGATACGACATCCACTTTGCAAAGTTCCTTCAATTGCAAAATACGGTCTCCCTTACGGATATATATATTCTTCACATCTTCGGTGGTACGGAGCAACGTAGCAATACGGATATTATATTCATAATACCCATCCCTTACCAACATACTTCCCGGCTCCACATTATTGGAAGCCAATGCATTCTCGATATCCTCCACCGTGATACCCGTCATGGCCAGTTTATCTTTATCGGGAACTATCTGAAGTAATTTTCCGGGGACACCGGTAATATCAGCCATTGCTACCTCAGGCAACTGTTCGATGCGGCGTTTGACCACATTTTCCGCCAGTTCGCACATATCCAGAAACTGTTGCTCATTCGTGCCCTCATAAGGCCGGTCATTCTTCAGTGTCATGTTCAGATAGAAAACCGGAATATCCGTTGCACTTGCCTTTATTGCTTTAGGACGCGCCACCTCTTTGGGCAGGCTGTTCATGGCAGCATCAATCTTTTCATTGACCTCTATAAACGCCAAATCCGTATTGACACCAAACTCGAACTCCATGCGGATAACACCTGCACCGTCACGAGTCTCACTTTTTATTTCTCTCAATCCCGCTACCTGCAATAATTGTCTGCGCACCGGTGTAACGACTGTATTCTCCAACTCACGCGCCGAAGAGTTTTCTCCCGACACCTGAATGGTAATTTGGGGAATAGCGATGTCAGGCAACAAAGACACCGGCAATGAGAAATACGTCACCAGCCCGATAATAAAACAGGCAGTGAACGCCATCAGCACGGCTATAGGGCGTTGTAATAAGAACTTTACCATTTGCTAATTCTTTTCAGATTCTTCAATTCATTCAGAATGACAATTCTCAATTCTTAATTACCTTGACAGGAGCTTCATGAGCCAAATTTACATTACCGGTGACTATCACTTCCATTCCTTCCTCCAGACCGTCTGTGATGGTATACTCTTCCATATTTTCCAGCCCTGTATGCACATAATTCCACATAGCCTTACCGTCTTTCAGCGTAAATACCACCTGCTTGCCCGAACGCAGAACAACAGCCGTTTTAGGAATCACCAACTGCTCTCCTACCGAACGCTTCACACTGACTCTGACATTCATCCCGTCAAAAAGTTTATTGCCTCCATTCACCCGCGCCTTTACACGCACCATACCATTTTCATCCACCAGCGGATTGATTTCACTGATATTTCCCTGACGTACACCGGCAGCGGAAGCATAAGGAGTCACTTCCACTTTATCCCCTACCTTAATCAGAGGCAACTCACTTTCAAGCACAGTGAAATCAACTTCCATCGTACCGGCGTTAATTACCCGGCAAAAAGCTTCTGACGTTTTTGGAATGTTATGTTCTTTTTCGAAGAGATTGGCAACAACACCATCGAAAGGTGCCACCAGTGTAGCTTGTTCCACATCATATTTGGCAGACTCATATTGGGCTTTACTTTGCTCATAACCACTTTTTACTTTTGCCAATTCCAATACATCGGCCGGCACAGCTTTCAAATTATCGGGTGCATACCCCTGTCCTATCAATACATCCTGCATCTCCAGTGTGGACTGGGCCAATCCATTTTTCTGCTGTGCCAACGTATTATTCAACTTAAACAAATCAAGTTCTGCTATTTTCTGCCCTTTACGCACCACATCTCCATTTTTCACCCAAACATGGGCCACTACTTCTGCAGTGCGAAAATACAAGTCGGCATAATCCTTTGCCGTAACCTTCCCATTACTGATCAGTTCATGATTGAATACTCGTTTTTCCAGCGGCACCACCGTCACCTCATTGGGCAATGAGGGCAATACAGTTTCCACACCTTCTTTTTCCTTAGAATCTTTTTTTTCATCAGAACAAGCTGCCACTGTAGTGGCCAGCACCAGCCCATAAGCCAATATGTGTAATTTCATAGTCATGTTATTCTTGTTTAAAAGACAAATAAAAATATTATATTTGAATAAAACTCATTTTCCCTCTTCTTTTTTTGTTAAATTTTCTTTTTTAGGCATTTATACAATTCAGTACAAATAGGAATATCAAAGTAATTTCTTTATTTCCTCCCTCATTTGCCTGATGGCCGTGGATTGCACCTTCGGCTCTTTCTCCATTACCATCCTTGCGGCCTGTTCCAGTTTTTGCCGTTGATAAAACCCCGGTTCCGCATATAGCTTTGCCAACAGAAAATAAGGATAGATTCTGCCCGGCAGCCGATGGGTGGAACGAATCAGCCAATATTCCGCCTCTGCATAATTACCCGCCTCCTGCTCGTTCTTGCCTATTATGTTCAGTATCATCGGGTCGCCGCTCACCTTCAACGCCTCCTTCATAACCACATTCGATTCCTCATTTCTGTGCAGTTTGTGCAGGGCATGACCGTATTCAAACAGATAGCGGGCATTCCATTTCATGTCTTCGTATATCTCCGCATAGACTTCCGCCGCCTGTTCATAAGCCCCCGAACGGTAAAACATCTGTTTCCGGTGCCATGCCGACGAAGCCGTCTCACGCACCTCCTTCCACCGATACACCCGGTAACACCCATAGCCCGCCGACAACAATAAGAACACGGTTCCCGCCATGCAAACCAATGGGCGTCGGGAGGAAAGGGCCTTTATCGTGCACCCCGTTACCAGCAGTGCCAGTGCGATGACAAACAGAAGAAACTGGAATGGATAGGAAGAAAAAGAGAACACGGCCAAAGACAACAGTGCCCCGCACAGTCCATATTCCTTCTGCCTATGCCCGGCATAACCGCTTCCACCCACCGCCAGCAACGCAAGCAGGAGCACGGGAACTCCCCATGCCATCGCCACCTGAAGATATTCATTGAACACATATTCGGGTGCCCCCGCCACCCGTTCTTCCGTCTCTGTATAATCTCCCGCCGAGAAATAATCCTCCTGCGCCTGCCCATAGGCACCGGGGACACCTTCCCATCCGTATCCGCGCCACGGTTGTCCGGCTATGGCGTGCACGGACACCTTCCACATCAGCAGCCTTCCGTCTGCCGAGTCCTTCTTCATCAGGTAAACACCGGCAAGTATCCCTCCTGCGAGCAATATCAGCAGAATTGTTCCCGCTTTCGTCCGTCTCGGGTGACAACGGATGTAGGCGTGAATCCCCTTCCGGTAATGCATATATGCGATGTATGCCGACGAGACCGCCCCGGCCATCCATGCCGAGCGGCTCATTCCGGCCGGCAACACACAAATAAGGAGTACCAACACGGATAAAGTTATATAATAGATTGCCGTTTTCTTTTCCTTCCTGCGCTTCAGCCATTCATACAGACAGACCGGAAGCGTCATGGCAAGGAAACCGGAGTATGGCCCCGGATTGTAGAAAGAGCCGGTAAGGGCATAGAGCGAGTGGTTGGAGGCGGTAAAGCCATATACCTGCGCAAGCCCCCATACCGCTTCCACCGCACCGGCAAGAATGAAGAGCCAGGTGATTAAAACCGGTATGCCATGCAATGCCTTCTTAATAAAAGAACTGTTCTCCATGCTCCTTCAATATAAATAACTGTTCCTCACGTCCGCGGCTCAAATCACGCAACCACAACACGGCACCGGAAGGAATACGGTCATACTTCAGCCTGTCTGTCACCGCTGTCTGCCTTCCCAACGATATCCAGCCTTCTGCGCCATTCTGGTAAAACAATTCATACTCATCGCCCGGACGGATAAAATTATCATCGTTGCGGGGAACAATATGAATCCTGTCCACCCGGCATTCTTTCTTCAAATCAACGGTTATCGGTTCCCTGTTTTGTTCTTTGGACTGATAATAGGACAGGATATCCCCATCCGTCATATAGTTCCCTGTATGCCTCAAGTCCATGGCAGCCGGAATCCGGTACAGTTCCGCATCCAGTTTCAGTCCGTCTTTCCCATAAAAGGCGATTTCGGCTATCTCGGTATATCTTACTCCCGGAGGAGTGATGCGTATGTATCTGACGGGACTGTCGGGAAGTGAGTCCAGCCACACATGGTTTGTCCTGATTGTATCCTTGATGTGTGCCAACAATACCGTCTGCCGGAAGTCCGCCGAACGTGCCCCCTCTATGATACTTCCGGTCAGGGCCGCCACGTATTCCTTCATCTGGATGTGGAGGGGATACTTCCTGAAAAGTTCTGCTGTCCGGGTATGTAAAGTATCGGGGACATAGGTATGCACCTTTCCATCCTTATTCAGGCTGAAAGGGTATCCGGCAGCTGAATAAACCCCTCCTTTTGACTTCTGATACATGGGAAGAAAACGGATGCCCGGCTCCAGATTGTGGAAAGTCACTTCCTGTCCGGCACGTTCGGCCCTGTCGACAGCCGTCATTGCCCCGCATGAGAAAATACAGAGACTGACCTCTTTCACCTCGGGCGGACATTGTATCTTTACCTTTGCGCTGTTCTTGCCGAAATATTCAGCCGTCACATCTTCCAGCTGTCCCCAATACTGCTTACGGAAAACTTTTCCCTTGGGACGTCCGTCATCCGCCCCTCTTTCCGGCTCCGTCTGGGTAATCCAGAATGGGACAAACAGCCCTGTGGTATCCCTTAATATAGTCCAGGAGTGCGCCCCACTGATATAAGGTGAAGCAATGTAGCAGTCGGTGCCTACAGGGATGCCCAATGCGCGGAGGATATAGACCGTGATGTCGCATGATTCGGGACATTGCCCGGTGTGGTGGTCGAGCAGGAACAGACCGCCGCAATGCGGGAGGCTGAAGTGGGTATTCCATATAAATCCCTCTTCTTTAAACTTCTTACGGACAGCCTTTACCACCTCCAGCACATCGCTGCCGCCATACATCGAATCGACGGTTGCGGCATACCGGTCATAATAGACCCTTCTCCATGCTTCCAGAGGCTCGTTTGCAATGCGGTATGGGAGTACATATTCGCAAAAGTCATCAAATGAATAATATTTTGCCCACGGACGTTTTCCCCACACTTCAAAAGCATGGTCGATATTGTCTATCAGATAGTCGGCTGTTATGACCTCCGCATCATATACTTTGCGGGTGTCTCTATAAGAAAAATGACTCCATACCCTTTTCACCGAATCCAGCCACGGGCCTTCGCGATATACCGTAGCCATCCATCTCAGGCTCTTCAGGGAATCAATCCGGGGGTCGGCATAAAAGTAGCAGTTCTCCATGTGCTCTATCAGGTAACAGGCCGCCTTGTATTTCAGCTCGTCGCCGGCATAGTGCTCCAGCACTTTCTCCAGTTCGGCCCTGTTCTTACCGGCGCGTTCCATAGTGCCCTCCATGCCGTTCCTCCGGCTGCAGGCCATCACCAGCGACAGGCACACCACCCATAAACCAAGAAAAAGTATCCTTTTATTCATTTCACTCTATCTTTTTAAATACCCTGTCCCAGCGGATATGTCCGTCGGCAGGGTCTTTCGATTTCCATATTCTTGTTGCTTTTCCCACTATGTAGCTTTCGGGCAGCAGTCCCCAATACCGCGAATCGCGGGAGTTCTCCATGTTGTCGCCCGATACAAAGTAATAGTTCTCCTTAAACCGATATCCCCTTATCAGGCTGTCGCCCAAGTAAATAAGTTTATCCCTCAATGAAAGTTCCTTTTTTTGTTCGTACCTTATGATATGTTGATAAAATAATATTGAAATGCTATCCAATGATACCACCTGCCCTTTTGCCGGGACAGGCAATGGACCGAATTCCTTTATCGTCCATCCCAACCGTTTGCTCCACGGAAAACTCTCCATAACCACTCCCCGTGAATCGTTTTCCGTCAGGGCGGAGATGCGTCTTTGGGCGGCCATATTTCCTAATTCTTTCCCTGTTCCGCGTATCCTATAGAATCCGTTCCTTATTTCCAGCGTATCTCCCGGCAGGGCGATACAGCGTTTTACATAATACAGCATGACATCCATCGCCAGGGAGTCTTTCTTGGCAGGATAAGGGAAATTAAAGACCAGCACATCATTGCGCTTAATCTTTCCGACTCCCGGCAACCGGTGAATCTTCACCTCCTTGTCTTCCAGTGCATCCCAGATATTGAAGATGCGGGCTCCCATTATCCATTTGTTCACCAATATGCGGTCGCCTGCCTGCAGGGTGGGAGCCATTGAATCAGACGGGATGGTAAAAGTCGTGAAACAGGTTGTTTGTAATACCAGCCATCCTATTATCAATATGCATATATAGAAAGCGACCGACAGCAAGCAGTCCGTTATTCTTTTCAGCTTTTTCACCTTTCCTACCATTTGTTTAAGAATATTTGTTGCCCGTTTTGCATATAGAACACCTGTTCTTCCTTGCCGGCAGATAGGTTATGCAGCCAAAGCAGCGCGTTTTTGGGAACATTGTTGTAAACCAACCGGGGTTCTGTTGCCGTTTTCCTGCCTAAAGACACCCAGCCGTCAGGTCCGTTTTGGTAGAACAGTTCATATTCATGTCCTATACTGATAAAATTCTCATCATTGCGTGGCACATAAACTATCTTTTTTATCCATTCATCTTTGCCGAGGTCTAAAGTTACATAGCCTCCTTTTTCATCTGAAAGGAAATAGGTCAGATAGTTTCCGTCACAAATATTCTCTTTTACTTCTTTCTCATTTCCTTTACACGGCTCACTTCCGTTTATAATCTTAAAAGGCAGATTTACCGTGTCCTCTTCTGAACGAAATAACATTAGCTCTGCAATGCGTGCAGGTTTATCTGCAGCTGCTTGATATCGCACATACCTGTATTTTTTTTGAGGATGGCATATCACTTGATTATAATTCACTCTCGGTGTGTCAGCAACCATATAGAGTAACTCACTCTGTCGAAAATCCAAAGAATTTGAAACATCCAAGTGGCTTCCTATGATTTCACTGATATGGAAACGCGTCCATTTTCGGAGCGGATATTTTCGGAATAATTCAACGGTTTCTACTTCTTTCTCAGGCTGGAAATATTTTAATCCTTTATCTGTCAGCCAGAAAGGGAATCCTATTGTATGAAACACACTTCCATTATGATTAGAAGCCAAAGGTACATAAATGACATCAGGCTCTATATTGTTTATCATGGCTTTCCCATTTTGGTGTAACGCCATATCTATAGCCTTCCAGCCCGGAAAAGAAAAGACTCCCAAATAGGCATATTGTCCACATTCAGTCTCATCTACTTCTATTTCCACACTGTTTTCGCCGAAATATTCACCGGTGACATCCTTTATGTAGGGAAATTTTAAGATAGCGGGTATCTCCGACCTGTCCATTATTCCCATTATATCCTTTTTCTGTTTGCCAAAACACTGTCTGTATATTTTGCCTTTTAAGCGTTTGTCGTCATATCCTTGAGTAACCTTTCCGTCTTCATATTCAAAAGGGATTATTCCGTCCCCATCCTTTATGACAGTCCAGGAATGGCTGCCTTGGGCTTCGGGAGCACTTATAATGAAATCCGTGGCAACAGGTATGCCCACCGAACGGAGAACATATACAGACAAGTCACAACTCTCCCGACAATATCCGACACAGTTCTTTTGCAAAAACAGGGCTCCCAGATGGGGGAGGTTCAAGCCATCAGAATATACATAGCCGCTTTCTTTTCTTACAAACCTGATTAACGAGTCTGCCGCTACCATCATATCATTGCCTTTATATAAAGAATCAAGTACAGCCGAATATTTTTGATAAAAAACCTTTCGCCAGTTTTCCAAGGGCTCGTCCCCTATGCGATAAGGCAATATCCATTCACAGAACTCGTCAAATGAAAGAGAGTGCCGCCACGGTCTCTTCTGCCAGGCAGCAAAGGCCAAGTCTATATTTTCAATTAAATACTCAGCCTTTATAGCGTGGCAGTCATACACCTTGGGCGTGCTCTTGTAGGAGAACTTACTCCATTTGTCTTGCAAATCACGAGGAAAATGTTTTTTATGGAATATGACGGATTGTATTTTTCTCAAACTGTCCAAACCGGAACTTTTTGCATACGAATAATATCCCGGCATATTCTTTATGAGAAAACATGCAGCATCATATTTAGGACCACTATCTTTATAATGTTCCAGTACTTTTTCCAGCTCTATTCGGTTCTTGCCTGCGGCATTCAGGGAATACTTCAAATCCTTTTCCCGGCAGCACGAACCAAAACAGATAGTGGATAATACGATAATTAAATAGATATTAGTTCTCATAACCAGTTTGTTACTTATACTCTTGAAGGCTTTTGGACTGTTTGCCGATGTTCTATAACTTATACTTCAAAATGACAGGCGGCTCCATGACGGACGAACGTGAAGCACAGTAAAGTGTGTCCTCTTTCTTATTTATGGATATGGAATACACATATCGGTCCAATTTATAATTGCAAAGCAAGTTTCCGTCAAAGTCCAGTTTGAAGATTTCCACAGGCGCTAGATTTTTCATGTCGAAATGCTTGTTGCCTTCATAAACCAAATAAATATGCTTGTCGGTGACATAATAATCCGTATAAGCATGATAATCACATTCATCAGTAAAAGTGACAAAGGCTATGGGGGCGTTTATTTGCCTTTGGGTATACTCCGGTGAAAAATGGTCAGGGCCAACCAATTCGCGAACCTGTTTTAATGAATCATTATAGATTCTGATGGCATCACGATGCATATCCGCAGTCCACAACTCCTGAGTTTGTGGGTTCTTAAACAGACGGGCACCATTTACGGAAGCCACAAAGAAAGGAAAATCATCCATTCCCTTGCCACTGTCCTCTCCTTTTCGGTAATAGCCGAGGGGAGAATCCACTTTGCTGAATTGTTTATCATCCAGATACCACATGTGATATCCTATGTAGCGGTTATCATCCAATAGGCATAAATCCGAAGTAGCCAAGACTTCCGATGAATATCTGAATTGCTCGTCGGGAACGAACCGGCGGCTATTCAATAAGGTATTTAAATCAACAATATAACAAGTCTTTGAATTCGGGTCCTGCAAATAGAAATTGTCGGAAGCATTAGAGTGAAGTCCTAAAGCGCAGCTGAACATTTCTCCCGGGCCGTTACCTTTTGTTATCAATTGTGCCAACGGCTGTAATGTGTTCAGGGAATATAGTTCGAGCAGGAACTCGCAATTGGGCTGATTCACCACTACAAGCACGCTATCGTTCATCACACGGAAACTGGCCGGGTTAAGCAGGCTGTCAATTGCAATTTCTTGTGGATTACTCAATTCTTTCGTTGTCTGAAAGTCCTCACGAGAAAAGGAAACATCTCCGGGTACCTCCTTCTGAGGCATGCAACTGCTAAGGAATGCTGCTATTACAGCAATTAAATTCTTTGTTTTCATATTCTATTTGTTTCAATGGATTAAAATTTCTCCAATAGATGGTTCGGGTGCATTAAATACACAATAAATTCTTGACTCAGGTTCATCTACGCAAAAGCATATTATCTTAGTATCCAGACTAATCTTTTGTATAGGTTTTCCTTCCCAATCAAAAACCCATATTTCACTATTATATTTTTCTTTCTTTTCACGGTGCATTTTTTCGGTATTTGCATTATATAGCATATAAATATGGTTTTTCGTTGTATAGATTCTTTCAACACCTTTTTCTATATCCGCATGAGCTGTTGCAGAAGCCCATTGCTCTCCTGTTTTGTGAGAATATTTATATGGAGATAAAAGTATTCTTTTATATAATGATAATGTATCTTTTGAATAGTTCCATAATTCAAAAACATGACTAGTTACGCTAGCTAACCGTTGGTGTTGTTTATGAAATCCAAACATTGATTGATGAAACATAAATTTAGGGAAATTGGGAATATCTTCTTCTTTTTCAAAATATGAAGGATAATCTCCGCATCGTGACACAATGTTCCCCTTTTCATCCATAATAATATATCGGCAATCCTTAAACCTTCCTGAAGCTATTATGCGTTTTTCTGATAGAGGATAAATCATATCTATATCTGTTGGGAAATGGATTAAATTATCTAGTGGATATAGGAATGAATTATGGATATTATACTTATAATGCCGTCCCGAGAAATGCCATCTATTGTGTACGAAAAGAATAGAATCAGATAAAAAAAACTGTACCGGGCTCAAAAACTCTTCAGGTCCCTCACCTCTTGGCAACAATCTTTTTACTTGCTTCCTTTTTTCTATATCATAACACCACATTAAACTATCTCCTTGGAAATCTGTTGCATAAAGATATTTCCCCTGCACTTCTAATTCTAAAGGAATTGTTAAAAATGTTTCCAAGAGTGTGTTAACTGTAGCCTTGTTATTTTCTGTAAAAGAAACTCTTTTAACTGATGGGCTACAACTTACTAGCGTGAATATTAATATTATATATATTTTTTTCATGTTAGATTAAAAAATCCGCAGAAGTGTGTTAACACACTTCTGCGAGCTTTATTTAGTTTTTGCCATAAACATCCATATGAGCCCAACAACAGATAGTATAACCACCGTAACAAGTCACATTAGTCCAATCTGTACCAGTTCCCCAACAGGTACCGCCTTCAATATATTTCTCACGGGCATCTGCCAATGCTTCCACATTAGCCAACGCCAAGTCTGACATTCCCTCAGCCTTCTGAGAGCTATACACATTATACCCTGCCAGTAGGGTAAATGCGGCAACCAGTGTTGCTTTTAAAATATTCTTTTTCATCTCTTTTCTGTGTTTCGATGATTCATTAAAATTGTTTTCATCTTTTGTCGGAAAGAACTCCACCGCAGAAAAAGCAAATACATTACTTGCAGATTCCGATAATTTCCATTAAGTTTGCATCGGACTAATCCTCCTTTCTTTAAGGAGAAACCCAAGGGGGTGGAAGGAAGCGTGTTCCCGCGAAGAAAATAGCTTTCTTACCATCCCTCTTTTGTTTCTCTAAATTAAACTCCATTTATTTAGCATTATTCCTTACTATCATTAATCGAAGAAATGTTTATCTGTATCAGCTTATACTCGGGAGACAGAACTATCGCATAGACGACATCATCTTGAGAATCACCACATATTCTCAATATCGGGAATTGCATATTCAGAATATGGGTAAGGTTCAACTCATAATCATAAATGAAGAGTGAATGAGGAAGGGTGGAAGGGTCACGTGGAGAGGCTCCTTTGGGTTTCTCACCTTCCACCACCACATCCCTGTCAAGCGTTACGATATGGTTCTTGGTCAGTGCCAGCTCCATCGCGCCGCGCTTGGAATCTTTATCCGTCACCAAGTTTCCATCCTGAACGGTGTAGTCTATCTTTTCGGACAGTTCCTTGTCCAATGACAGCTTGCATCCGTCCAAAGAGTAAGTGGCAAGATAAGGGAAAGACATACTGCTGTATACTAATTTGTTCCGGTTCGCATTATAGTCTATGTTGCCCTGATAAAGATAGAAGGCATTCCCGACTTTTTCCGACAAGGGGAACTTACCTCCCGCCTCGGTCGTTCCGTTGCATGACACTTTAAACAGATTTTCCGCACCGGGAGTCAGAGCAATTATAGTACTTTTGCCTACATGGAGCATCCTGGTTACTTCCGAGTTCTTTTCAAGGTCGCCTCTATCCACGTGGCAAGCCCCATCCTCACCGAAAACATACAAATGCTCTATTCCTTTCTGCAAGTCACTTAGATAAAAACCCTCTGTAGAAACTGAAGGAATGGGCATTACAAAGTCATTCGGGCCATCACCCATATTACCAAAACTGTACACCTCCTTACCGGATGATACATCTATCACATGAATAAAATTATCCGCTTCTGCCACATTGTGCCAGTACACGCGCCCATTCAAAGCCGCAATTTTTCCCGGCATACTCGAATAGATACTATCTGTTATGGTAGTATATGCGATATTGCTAACTCTTTCAAGTTCCTGTTTTTTTTTCTCAGAAGCACAGCCGGACATCAAAATACCGACTAGCACAATATAAAATAATCTTTGCATAAATTCCTTCTTTTCTTTGGGGGATTGGTACAAACCTATCTCCAAAAACGATTAATTTTTTTCTTAAAGAGGGTTTGAGTCTTTATTAGCTATTCGCCTTGGGTATTGAATTAGAATATAACTTGCCGTCTTTTCCTCTACAAGTATAATCTTCCCATACAGCAACACAATCCGTTCCATTAGTAAAGTCATCACCAGACTCTACATCATTAGCCAATGCTTCCACATTAGCCAGAGCCAACTCAGACATCACATCCGATTTCTGAGAGTTATACACATTAAATCCTGCTATCAAAGCAAATGCAGCAACAACTGTTGCTTTCAAAATATTCTTTTTCATCTCTTTTCTATGTTTCGATGATTAATAAAAGTTGTTTTCATCTTTTGTCGGAAAGAACTCCACCGCAAAAAAAGCAAATACATGACTTGCAGATTCTGATTATTTCCATTAAGTTTGCATCGGACTAATCCTCCTTTCTTTAAGGAGAAACCCAAGGGGGTGGAAGGAAGCGTGTTCCCGCGAAGAAAATAGCTTTCTTACCATCCCTCTTTTGTTTCTCTAAATTAAACTCCATTTATTTGGCATTCCCTGCTATCATTAGCCGAAGCGGAGATGCTTTTGTATTGCAATACACGGTTATCATCTTGTTAAAATGACCTTTTTCTTCTGCCTCATACGTCACTGTCAGTTCCAATGACGCGCCGGAACGGACAGGTTCCTTGCTGTAACTCACCTTGGTGCAACCGCAAGATGTAGTGACATCCTGAATGACCAGCAGATTGTTGCCCTCATTGGTCAATACAAATTTGTATTCCTGCCTTTCCGATTGTGGAAAAGTCCCGAAATCCATATTGGCCGTATTGACGGAAACGTCTGTCATGGCAACTGACGAAGAAGGCATTTCGCCATTGGTCAATCTCTGCAGATAGAGCTCTTTCACCTTTGGATTGTGAACCGGGTTGCCTATCGCTATCACTTTGTTTTCCCGGTTTAATAAAAAAGATTGAAATGTCATCTCACCAGGAAAACGGTTTAATGCATTAAAATCATCCTTTTCATCGAGACAAACCGGATAAGTGAAGGCATCCCTCCGGGTAATGTAACGCAACTCTTTTACATCCTTGGGGTGGAAATAGAACACAAAGGGCACTTTCCCCTGAACCAATGAATCTACTTCGTGCATGAATTCTTTCCAACGAGGCAATTGCAATTTACAACTGGTGCAACCTACAGAGTCTACATAAGTAACTATCTTATATTCGGCATCTGCGAAAGAAAAATCAATCGTATCTTTCCCTTGAATGGTGAAAACAGAATGGGGAGGAAAGGAAATTTCTTTCCCATCCCATTCTTTAACCAAACGAGCGATTTTCTCTTTCTCTGATTCCTTGCATCCGGTTAAGAAAGAGAGAAGCAGAAGTATAAAATAGTATTTCATATCTTAGTCAAGGCTATATGCTTTGATTACTGTATTTACTTTTTCACCACTGATTGGGCAGTCTATATTACCTCTTCCATAACAGTAATAATCAGCTTTATCCAAGTTGTTATCTTCACCGGAAGCAAGTGCTTCAATGTTGTTCAACAGCAATAATTCGTGAGCAGATTGCTCTTTCGTCATACTTTTAATGTACATTGCAGATAAAGCTATCAATGCAACCGCCAATGTTTTTGAAACCTTTTTCATATTCATTTGTTTTTCTGTTTTATATAGTAGTTTTATGTGTCGCAAAGCTAAGTGTTTCTTTTCATACGAGCAAGAAAAACTACCTTTCAACACCTTTCAAGTAAATATTTACACCCTTACACCTTTTGAAAGGTATGGGTAAGTTAGCTGGAAATATCCATCTTTTAAGCTGTTTATCGCTATTTCCGTGTCTATTTCTTTTAATATTTTGCGAAGGCGACTGTTTAATGTGTACAATTTGTCCAGATTGATTTCATTATCGCCCCAAATGGCTTTTGTCAAGTCCACTCCATTCATGCGGTGGCCTTCGGCTTCTGCCAATAGTTTCAGTAACAAATTGGGATGGGGAGGCAGTTTTGTCACCACTTTGCCATCTCGGTATATGATGCTTGCATCGGGGGCGTAAGCTACATTGTCCGATAGTCGTATATTGGGGGGAGACAACCAAAAGTTGTCCTCCGATTTTTCAGAAGCCTTAATTCCGCAACACTATAATTTAACTTTATTTATAAGTTCCTGAGCAACAAAAAGTTGCCCAGGATTTTGCCATGTCAGAATTTTCACTTATCTTAGTGTTGCAAAAAGAAAACAAGCAAAACTCTAATATGATATGGCAAAAATACAAATTAAATCTGAGAAACTCACACCTTTTGGAGGAATTTTTTCAATCATGGAGAAATTTGACTCCATGCTTTCACCCGTTATCGACTCAACACTGGGTCAGAGATGCAGCAGTATCTTCGGATATCAGTTCAGCGAGATAGTCCGTTCGCTGATGAGCGTTTATTTCTGTGGCGGCTCATGCGTGGAAGATGTAAC